>Ga0272446_1008036_pt1 | contig 10218 bp, 10 predicted proteins | sample YNPCB0061_FD_194587 | JGI IMG/M metagenome (GOLD analysis project Ga0272446, IMG submission 194587) | Hot spring microbial mat communities from Yellowstone National Park, WY, United States - YNP-CB-006-1 | ecosystem: Environmental > Aquatic > Thermal springs > Hot (42-90C) > Sediment | place... | reverse complement strand
GCCTGGGCCGGAAAGCGGGCGCGTAGCGGGCTCACCTTCCGGGTGAGCGTGAATACAGCCACAAACGTCACAATCCATGCGCCTTCTCAATGGCCACTCAGCGGTCAACTGAGGTTTTTAGGATCAGCCAGCCAACGGGGTTTTCCGCCCCGGTAGCCAGCCAGCAATGACTGATTTGTTACTGATAGGAGAAATTCATGCCTGCCCTTTACGCATCCACGGTGCGTGCCTGGCCCATGTTGCTCTGTCTGGCCGCCGCGCCGGCCCTGGCTGAGCCGGGTTCCGCCGATGTCCACCGGCTCCTGCGGGACCTGCAGGAGCGCCTGTCCAGGGTGGAAGCACAAAATAGGGAACTGGAACGCCGCCTGGCTGAAACCACGAAAACCACCGCCAAAGAAGATGTGCTGAACGGCCGGGTGGAGGACCTGGAGTACGAGGTGCTCGCCCTGCGGACGAAGCCCGGTCCCATGGAACGGTTCGAGGGGGTCAGCGTCGGCGCCAGCCTGACCATGGTGGCCCAGCGCGCAAAGGGCGGCGGCGTGGATGAAAGCCAGCTCACGGCCCGGGCCGATGTGGAAGTGGAATTGCCGGGCGGGTCCATCGGCGATGCCGAAGGCCGCATCTTCGCCCACTTCCGTGCGGGAGACGGCGACGGCGTGATGAACAATGCCTTCGCCTCCTCCGACGCCACCGCCTTCGGCAACCATCCCCAGCCCGTGCTGATGGAGGCCTGGTACCAGCTGGATGTGCCCGTGGGCGGGAACAGCGGCAACCTGGGCCGGCTGGAGATCACTGCCGGCAAGATCGATCCCTTCGGCTTCTTCGACGGCAACAATCTGTCCGACGACGAGTCGGAAGGCTTCCTCAACCTGGCCTTCGTGCACAACCCGCTGCTGGATGCGGGCGGGGACATGGGCGTTGGCACCCACGGCGCCAGCCCCGGCCTGCGCCTGGCCTATGTGAGCGATGTCAACGGCACCAACCATGTCACCGCTTCACTGGGCGTGTTCGGTGCCGGCCCTGGGGCGGACTACAGCGACAGCTTCAGCAAGCCCTTCACCATCGCCCAGCTGGAATATTCAGGCAAAACCTGGCATGGCCTGGCGGGCGCCTATCGTCTGTATGCCTGGAGCAACCCCCGGGCCTGGGACCAGGTCAATGCCCTGGATGTGGACGGCCACCCCACCATCCAGCAACGGCATGCCGGCTGGGGCATCTCCGTGGACCAGCAGGTGACGGGACATGCCAGTCTCTTTGCCCGCTACGGCCAGTCCAGCAAGGGCATTCTCAATTTCGACCGCGGCTTCACCCTGGGGGGACAGCTGTCCGGTTCCTGGTGGGGACGCGAAGCCGACCGCGTCGGCCTGGCTTTCGGCGACTTGCGGACGAGTTCGGAATACAGGGCCGCCGGCAGCGGCTCCGGCAACGAGCGCATCTACGAACTGTTCTATGCCTGGCAGCCCCACGACAACCTGCAATTCACACCCAGCGTGCAGCGCATCGACAACGCCTCGGGCACCGGCGCGAGCGTGACGGTCTGGGGTCTGCGGGCGAAGGCATCGTACTGATCCGCTGGCCAAGCCGCTCACCGTGTCCACATTCCAAGGGATCATCATGGACAGCAACACCACCCTCATCACCGGCGCGTTGGATCAGTTCATGCGCCACAGTCTCACCGGCTGCGAAAAGGCCGCCCTCCAGGCCGCGCCGACGGCGTGCTGGAGGCCATCCTTTGGCATGGCGGGGAGGCGGAGGCCAGCCGCGACGGGGTATTGAAGATGGACCAGGACGATCGGGCCGCCTTGGTGAAATTCGTGGAGTCCTTGTGATGGCTGGAAGCCCTGTTTACTTTGCCCGTGGGGCAATGACCTTGCTCATGACGGTCCTGTCGCCCTGGACCTTGGCTGCCGGCCCAGCCCCTTCTCTCCATGAAGCCTGGTTCGCCCCCCATGCCGCTGAATTCGCCCCGGGAAAGCGCCCGACTCGCTCCCGCTACCATGCCCTTGGCCGGTTGTGGCGGTTCCATCGCCGCCCTGGGCGACGGCTTCGCCATGGGCTGTCCCCGCAGCCATGGCGTCGCGGTGTTCGGGACTGACGGCTTTCGCACCCTGGTGCGCCTGGAAGAAGCCTGTCCCCTCGCCAGCGCCGACGGCCAGATCTGGGCCGGCGGACGGGGCCGCCTGCTGTCCCTGGCCACGGATGCAACGGCCTTGGGCAGCGCGGAGAGAGTGGATATACGCCTGGACAACCACTGGATCGCCCTTTGAAGGGCCTCCATCCGCAAGGGAAGTGGATTGTGTGTTTGGCCTTGATAGCCAATTGCTATCTATCGAATAGCATCATTCAATTGGAAATAACAATACGGCGCCGATAGGATGCCCTCCGTGCCATCACTTCCAACCCCTTGCAGCAACCAACCTTAGGAGAAATCAGATGCAAAGCCTCATCAATACCCAAGTCCAACCCTTCAAGGCCCAGGCCTTCCACAACGGCAAGTTTGTGGAAGTGACCGAGAAGAGCCTGCACGGCAAGTGGTCCGTGCTGATCTTCATGCCGGCCGCCTTCACCTTCAACTGCCCCACCGAGATCGAGGACGCCGCCGACCACTACGCCGAGTTCGAGAAGGCGGGTGCCGAGGTGTACATCGTCACCACCGACACCCACTTCTCCCACAAGGTGTGGCACGAGACCTCCGCCGCCGTGGGCAAGGCCAAATTCCCCCTGGTGGGCGACCCCACCCATCGGCTCACCCGGGCCTTCGGCGTGCACATCGAGGAAGAGGGCCTGGCCTTGCGCGGTACCTTCATCATCAACCCCGATGGCATCATCAAGACCCTGGAAGTCCATGACAACGCCATCGCCCGGGATGTGAAGGAGACCCTGCGCAAGCTGAAGGCCGCCCAGTACGTGGCCGCCCACCCCAACGAGGTCTGCCCGGCCAAGTGGAAGGAAGGCGATGCCACCCTGACCCCCAGCCTGGACCTGGTGGGCAAGATCTAAACGCTTCCTGAACAACCGTCATTCCGGCAAGCGCCGGAATCCAGTCAGCCGATGCACTGGACCCCGGCCTACGCCGGGGTGACGGCCCAACCCCAGCCCGCAACACCAAGCCTATTGCCCGGCGAAGGCTTCGTATTGCCGACGGAAACAGGAGAAACACCATGCTGGACGCCAACATCAAGGCCCAACTCAAGACCTACCTGGATAAGCTCGTGGCCCCCATCGAGCTGGTAGCCTCCCTGGACGACGGCCCCAGGTCCGCCGAGATGCGTGGCCTGCTGGAGGATGTCGCCAGCCTGTCCGACAAGGTCAGCCTGCTGGAGAACGGTGTCGATACGCGCCGTCCTTCCTTCACCATCGGCAAGGTGGGCGAACCCGCGCGCATCCGCTTCGCCGGACTGCCCATGGGCCACGAGTTCACCTCCCTGATCCTGGCCCTGCTACAGGCCAGCGGCTACGCGCCCAGGATCGACGCCGCCACGGTGGAGGCCATCCGCGCCCTGAAAGGCCCCCTGCGCTTCGAGACCTACATTTCGCTCTCCTGCCACAACTGTCCGGACGTGGTGCAGGCCCTCAACGCCATGGCGGCCCTGAACCCCCACATCCAGCACGTGATGATCGACGGCGCCCTGTTCCAGGACGAGGTGAATGCCCGTCAGATCATGGCCGTGCCCAGCGTGTATCTGAACGGCGAATTGTTCGACAACGGCCGCATGAGCGTGGAAGAGATCGTCGCCCGCCTGGATACCGGTGCTGCCGAACGGGATGCCGCCCGGCTGGCGCAGCAGGCTCCCTTCGACGTGCTGGTGGTGGGCGGCGGCCCCGCCGGCGCGGCGGCGGCGGTGTACGCGGCGCGCAAGGGCATCCGCACCGGCGTGCTTGCGGAACGCTTTGGCGGCCAGGTCATGGACACCCTGGCCATCGAAAACCTCATCTCCGTGCCCCATACCGACGGCCCCAAGCTAGGCCGCGCCCTGGAAGAACACGTCAAGGAATACGCCGTCGAGATCATGAATCGGCAGAAGGCGGAGGCCCTCATTCCCGGCGAAGCGGGTAGCTACCACGAGGTGCGCCTGGCCAATGGCGCGGTGCTGAAATCGAAAGCCATCATTCTGGCCACCGGCGCCCGCTGGCGCGAACTGAACGTGCCCGGCGAGCAGGAATACCGGGGCCGCGGCGTGGCCTACTGCCCCCACTGCGACGGCCCCCTGTTCAAGGGCAAGCACGTGGCGGTGGTGGGCGGTGGCAATTCCGGCGTGGAGGCGGCCATCGACCTGGCGGGCATCGTCGGTCACGTGACCCTGCTGGAATTTGGTGACGCCCTGCGGGCCGACGCGGTGTTGCAGAACAAGCTCTACAGCCTGGCCAACGTCACCGTGATCAAGAGCGCCCAGACCACCGAGATCACCGGCGATGGCGGCAAGGTGAGCGGACTCGCCTACACCGACCGCCTCACCGGCCAGAGCCAGCACATCGCCCTGGAAGGCGTGTTCGTGCAGATCGGCCTGTTGCCCAACACCGACTGGCTGAAGGGCGTGGTGAATCTGTCCCGCTTCGGCGAGATCCAGGTGGACGCCCGGGGCGCCACCCACGTGCCCGGCGTGTTCGCCGCCGGGGACTGCACCACCGTGCCCTACAAGCAGATCATCATCGCCATGGGGGAGGGCGCCAAGGCCAGCCTGGCGGCCTTCGACCACCTGATCAGGCGTTCTGCGCCGGTTTGATTGCCCGGGTGCCGCGGCGGTTCAGGCGTAACGGCCATTCAGCGCACCGAGCGGTAGACCCCGGGCCGTTCCCGCTTGCTCAGCACCAGTTGCCAGAGCTGGCCCTGGCGGGAACGGAAGAAGCCGGCGCAGCAGAGCAGGTAGTACTTCCACTTGCGGTGGAAGCGCTGGTCGTACTTGCCCGACAGGCGGGGCCAGGCGGCCTCGAAGTTGGCCCACCAGGCCATGAGGGTGCGGTCATAGTCCGGGCCGAAGTTGTGCCAGTCCTCGATGAGGAACCGTCCTTCCATATGGGCGGCCAGTTCCAGGGCGGAGGGCAGCTTGCCGTTGGGGAAGATGTAGCGGTCGATCCAGGGGTCCACATGGGAGGAGGTGGTGTGGCTGCCGATGGTGTGCAGCAGGAACAAGCCGTCCCCCTTGAGCACCCGGTGGACGGTATCGAAATACGCCGGGTAGTTCTTCGTGCCCACGTGCTCGAACATGCCCACGGACACGGCCTTGTCGTAGAGGCCTTCGATGGCCCGGTAGTCCATGAGCTCGATGCGCACCGGCAGGCCCTGGCAGCGTTCCAGGGCCAGTTTGCGTTGTTCCTTCGAGATGGTGACGCCGGTCACCTGGACGCCATAGTGGGTGGCGGCGTGGCGGGCCAGACCACCCCAGCCGCAGCCGATTTCCAGCAGGTGTTCGCCGGGCTTCAGTTCCAGCTTGCGGCAGATGAGGTCCAGCTTGTCCCGCTGGGCCTGTTCCAGGTTGTCCGCCCGGGCCCAATAGCCGCAGGAGTAGCTCATGCTGGAATCCAGCATGGCCTCGAACACGTCGTTGCCGATGTCGTAATGCCGCTCGCCCACCACGAAGGCCCGGGCCTCGGATTGCAGGTTGAGCAGACGGTGGCGCAGGCTTTCAAGAACGAGGCGCAGTCGGGCCAGGCCCACCATCTTTGCATCCACGTCGATGCTCAGGAGACGGTGGAACAATTCGTCCAGGCGTTCGCAGTCCCACAGGCCGTCCATATAGGCCTCGCCGAACCCCAGGGAACCCCGGGTCAGAATCCGCCGGTACACCGCCGGATCGTGTACCTGGATATCCCAGGGGGCATCGCCATTGAAACGCACGCCCGCCATGGCCGCCAGCTCCCGCAGTACCGCCGGTGGGGCCGTCCGCCCCATGGCCTGCCAATGCACGTCGCCCTCGGGATTGGTGAGTCGTTGCATGGGTTCATCTCTCCCTACGAGGACCCCGCCGGGAAGGCGGGATCAGTACCGGAATATGAACATAGGCCATCCATTCCATTTTTAGGATGGCGAATGGCCAGGCCCGCGGCCATGGGGATACCGGCCTGGGAGCATGACGCGGCTTGGGGTCATGTTTCTCCCGTGCGGTGCGCAGCCACGGCCAAAGTTTGACAGGCTGCTAGAATCGATTCAATTGATTCTCTCGAATAAGACCATAGCCGGAGACTATCCGTGACCCTCACCGAACTCCGTTACGTCCTGGCCGTGGTGCGCCAGCGCCATTTCGGCCGCGCCGCCGAGTCCTGCCACGTGGCCCAGCCCACCCTGTCCGTGGCCATCAAGAAGCTGGAGGAGGAGCTGGGGGTGGTGTTGTTCGAGCGGGGCGGCGGCGGCGAGGTGACCGTGACCCCCGCCGGGGAGCGGGTGGCGGAGCAGGCGGCCCGCATCTTCGAACTGGTGGACGGCATCAAGGACCTGGCCGCCGGGTCCCGGGACGACCTGGCGGGTTCCCTGCGCCTGGGGGCCATCTACACCATCGCCCCCTATCTGCTGCCCAGCCTGATCCCCATCCTCCACCACATGGCGCCCCAGATGCCCCTGATCCTGGAAGAGAACTACACCCGGGTGCTGACGGAAAAGCTGCGCAGGGGGGAACTGGACGCCATGCTCATCGCCACGCCGGTGGAGGAGGCGGGCATCCTGACCCTGCCCCTGTACGACGAGCCCTTCCTGGTGGCCCTGCCTGTCGAGCACCCCCTGCGCAAGAAAAAAAGCATCGGCAGCGATGAACTGGAGCGGGAAAACCTGTTGTTGCTGGGGACAGGCCATTGTTTCCGCGACCAGGTGTTGCAGGCCTGCCCGGCCCTGAACCGTTCCGCCAGCGGCCTGGCCAAGACCCTGGAGAGCAGCTCCCTGGAGACCATCCGCCAGATGGTGGCCAGCGGTGTGGGCGTCACGGTGCTGCCCTGCACGGCCACCCGGGCCCACGACGCCAGTGAAGGCATGATCGCCATGCGCCCGTTCAAGGGCCTGGCCCCCAGCCGCCAGGTGGCCATCGCCTGGCGCAGGAACTTCCCCCGCCCCCGGGCCATCGAGGCGATCCGGCAGGCCGTCATGGCTTGCGATTTGGAGTGCGTGCGCAAGATCCGGCCTCGCCCCGGGGGCTGAGTCCGGTCTGGCCGGGCTTCCGGCTTTCGGGGAGTCAGGGCCGGCCCGGCGGCGGGCTGTGCATGACCTGCGGTGCCTGGACCCGCAGTCGTTCCGCCCGGGGTGGCCAGACGCCTCTGTCCACGGCTTTGGCGCCGTCGAAAACCAGCCAGCTCTGGCGTCCGTAATGGGGCAGGGGGCGTTGCAGCGCTTCCAGGGCCTCCCCATCCCGGGCGGCCACCACCACGTAGGGGCGCCCGTTCTCGTCCCGGGCGGTCCATACTCGGCCCGTGCCCTTGCCGGCCACCTGGGGGGGCGGGGGCGGCAGGCCCAGACGGGCCAGCAGGGTTTCGGTTCGTTCCGACTGGCCGACGATCAGCACGGGGTCCCGGCCGGGCAGGCCCGGCCCCGTCGCTTCCAGGGGTGCCGGCCGGGCATCCAGCAGCTGCTCGGCCAGGGCCATGCCCGTCCGGGCCATGTCGCCGTCCCTGTCCGCCAGCAGGAGCCCCACCCGGGGGGCCACGAACACCTCCCGCAGGATGGGGGGAAAGTGGCTCGTCTCCACCCGCCGCCAGAGCCGGTAATCCGGGTCTAGGTCCACCGCCTGCACCAGGGCGGGCGCGGGTAGGTTGAGGCGGGTCTCCGCGTCCTTGAGTTCCACCCGCCGTGTTTCCGCCTGGTTTGGGAAGGCCAGCAGGCGCAGGGGGACACGCAGTTGATAGGGGGGGAGCTCCTGTTCCAGGTGCAGGGCCAGGTTGCCGGGGGCCCAGCGGGCCTCGGCCAGTTTCAGGCGGGGGGCGCCGGCCCGTTCCACCCACTGGCGGAAGAAGGGGCCCAGGTCCCGGCCCGAAACCTCGGCGAAGGCGCGCTCCAGGTCGGTCCAGCCGGCGCGCTGGAAGCGGTGGCGTTGCCAGAACAGGCGCAGGCCCCGGGTGAAGGCCTCGGTGCCGATCTCGTCCCGCAGCATGAGGAACACCATGGCCGCCTTGTCATAGCCGATGATGGAGGAGATACCGTGCTGGCGGGCGGTGAAGGCGGCCAGGGGCGTGTCCTCCGACGCCGGCACGGCGGCCAGGTTGCGCAGCCAGGAAAGGCGCATCTCCCGGGCTGCCTCTTCCGACTGGTCTTCCTTGTAGGCGTAGTCCGCCAAGAAGCTGGTGAGGCCTTCCGACCAGTTGCCCTTGCTCCAGTCCGGGATCACGCCGTTGCCCCACCAGTTGTGCAGCACTTCATGGCCCAGGGAGGTGGCGCGGATGAAGGGCAGGCGCAACACGTCCCGGCCCAGGTAGGTGAGGCTGGGCATGCCGAACCCCGTGGGCAGGGGGGCGGCCACCACGCTGAAGGTGTCGAAGGGATAGGGGCCGATGAGGCGGCTGTAGCGCTCGATGTAGCGGGCCGAGTCCTCCAGGTAGCCCGCCGCCAGTTCCGCCATGTCCGGGTAGAACCAGGTGCGCAGGCGCAGCGGCGTTTTTCCGGCCCGGGATACCAGGCGCTCTTGCACTTGGTAGGGGCCGGCCATCAGGTCGATGCCTTCGGCGGCCTGAGGGAAGGCGTATTCGGCGCTGTAGCCCGGGGCCTTGCCTTTCCTGGTGTCTGCTTCCCGCACCAGGGTGCCGGGCACCAGGCCTTTCTGTCCCGGCGGCAGCGCCAGACGCAGGCGGTAGCTGAAGGGCTCGCCCGGGTCCGGGTACCAACCCGTGCCAGCAGGCAGGAAGCTGCCGCCCACATCCGCCATGGGGGGCAGGCGGTCCAGCACCTGGCGGTGGTCCAGGGCCCGCATGGGTGCCAGGTTGCCCTGGTAGGCCAGGCGCAGGGTGTGGGGGCCGGGGCCGGAAGCGTTGACGCGGAGGCTGTCTGTTTCGCCATTGGGGAGGGGGCGGCCATCCAGTTCCCGGCGCGTGATCGTCAGGCCCGGCGCCAGGCGGAAGGCCAGGTCAGGGCCCAGGAAGCGCAGGGTGGCTTCGGCGGCCAGGGTGCGCTTGGCCGGGTCCAGGCGCAGGTCCAGGTCCAGATGGGGCGTGAAGTCCCCTGCCCAGGCCGGCAGGGCAAGGATCAGGAACTGGCAGGCGGCCAGGCCGTTGCGCAATGCGCCCATCAGGGTTTGGCCGTTTCTGTCCTGGCCGGGAAGCGTACCACCAGCTCCCGGGTTTCCTGGCCGCGCACGTCCTCGATGCTGGCCACCCCGGCGCCGGTGGCCTGGAGGATGACATCCCCATCCATCTGGGTTCATAAGAGGCCGGCCAGGTTGGCCAGCACCAGCGCCGACAGCAAGGCCACTGCGCCGGCAAGCCATCTCAGGCGGGTGTGATAAGCCTCCACCCGCTTGATGAGGGCGGTGTTCTGTTCCGCCAGCTCCCGGATCAGTTCCGAGGAGGTGAGCATCTGCTGGTGCAGTTCCGTGATGGTGATGCGCAGACCGCGCAGTTCCGCCTGCACCTTCGCCAGGTCCTCTCCTTCGGCGGAGGAGCCGGCGCCCATGTCCGGCGCGGGGACCTCCAGGTGGGGGGAACGGCCGGATACGGAATGCCACAGCTTTTTCGCGCCGTTGGCTATGGTGGGGGCGTTGGCGATGACGTCCGTCCAGGGGACGGTCTTCAAAAGGGTCAACCAGGGGATGGCCATCAACGAGTTCTCCGGCGCCAGGTATGTACAGGTTAGCAAACCGCCATGCCCAAGTGTCGCCTTCCGCCCGGCGCCGTCTCCTGCGGTGGGGGCCACCCTGGGGGCCCTGGCCTGGGCGGAGCGGAGAATGGCGGAATGTTTTGCCGGCCTCTGATCCAGCATGGTGGGAGCGGCGGCGGGGCGGGTCACGCTATCATTGCGCGGTCTTTGTCCAACCCGCCTGGATCATGCGCAACACCGCCGTACTGCTCATCGCCTGCCCCGACAAGAAGGGGCTGGTGGCCGCCATCGCCAATTTCCTGCTGGCCCACAATGCCAACATCCTGCACGCGGACCAGCACCAGGACAGCGCGGCGGGGCTGTTCCTGATGCGGGTGGAGTGGGCCCTGGAGGGTTTTTCGCTGGGCCTGCACAAGTTCGAGGAGGCCTTCGCCCCCATCGCCACGGAGCACGCCATGGACTGGCGGCTGTCCCTGTCCAGCGTGAGGCCCCGC
>Ga0272446_1008035_pt1 | contig 10218 bp, 11 predicted proteins | sample YNPCB0061_FD_194587 | JGI IMG/M metagenome (GOLD analysis project Ga0272446, IMG submission 194587) | Hot spring microbial mat communities from Yellowstone National Park, WY, United States - YNP-CB-006-1 | ecosystem: Environmental > Aquatic > Thermal springs > Hot (42-90C) > Sediment | place... | reverse complement strand
ACCATCTGGAACCGTCTGCCGGACGATATCCAACGCACCGTACTCAGCGACCACGACGTGCTGACGACACGTGCGCCGCTTGTGCCATGCGTCCGACAACAGGCGACGGCGGGTGACGGACGGCGGACTGCGGATGGGTGGACGGCAATGAGCGACGGACAGAGACGGGCGACGGACGGAAGGATGGCGGCGGGCGACGGGCGACGGGCGACGGGCGACCGACGGGCGACGACCGACGGACGGCGGGCGACGGGCGACGGACGACGACCGACGGACGGGCGACGGGCGACGGACGACGACCGACGGACGGGCGACGGGCGACCGACGGGCGACGACCGACGGACGGCGGGCGACGGATAGGCGACGACCGACGGACGGCGGGCGACGGACGACGGACGGCGGGTGACGGCGGGCGACGGACGGATGGCGATGAATGGACGGCGGGCGACGGACGGACGGACGGCGGGCGACGGACGGGCGACGGGCGGGCGACGGGCGGGCGACGGGCGGACGGCGACAAGCGACGAACAGCGAGCACACGCCAACTTCTGCGGCATTAATGCTCCTCACGCCGTCCGAGCATATACTCCTGGACGGCGACATAGCCGTCCACCGCCTCGATGATGACGGTGTGGACCGGCACGCCGCGCTGCTGCGCCACGCGCTGCAGGCGGGCGTGCAGGTCGCGCGGCAGCCGCAGCGTGACGGCGATGCGCGCAGCGTCCGCCGCCAGTTCGGCGTAGGCGATGCATGCAACGTCGCCGCGCCGCCAGGCGCCCTCCACCTCGTCGCGCCACGCTGCCCTGGGCGCGACGAGGTGGTTCGCCCAGGGGACGCTGCCCTCGCCGAACTGCCGCCCGGCGCGCGTGAGCGCGCGCGTGAGGTCGTGCGCGCTCACGTAGCCCGGCACGTCGGTGATGAACAGCTGGGCGACGTGGCGGGGCCGCGCGTTCTGGCGGATAATGTGCACGACCGCCCACGTTGTGGTCTCGATGTTCACGTGTATCCTCCTGTCCTGTCGTGTCCCGCCCCATTTCGGGGGGCAGCTCCATGCTACCACCTTGACATCAAGATGTCAAGGTGTCAAGGTGTCAAGGTGTCAAGATTTCAGCCCAGCGCGGGTCGTGCGCCGCGCCGGGCGACACAATCCCCCCGTCCGCCCGCAGGCGGAACGGGGGGAAGGCAGGGCGCCGGCGCACCTCCCCGTTCGCACTGCACCTCACCGACCGTGCGTCGGCATGGGATATGCCTCCGCAACCCCGCGAGTGTCGAGCCCTTCCATATCTTCGGACGACGTTCGCCCATGATAGCGGCATGGGGGCGGGCGATTCGATCATGGCGAGCCGCAGCATACTGGAATATCTGCCCGTCCGCACACGAAGCGTGCGGGCGCAGGGTCTCCACCAAGCGTGGCGCCAGTGTGACGACGTTTCTTGAATCATCGGCGTGGCGGTGTGGTTCCCGTCGCAGGCTCACCGACGATCTTCGGTTCCACGCCATCCGCATTGGCTATAATGAGCTTCGTTACAATGTTGAGTTGATATCCTGCAATCACGCCGGAGATGGCGGTGGACGCGAACCGTGCGCAATCAAGGTGACACGAAAGGAAGGGGGGATTGCATGAGTCCGCCATCTTCCGCCACGCTCGCCGCAACGCTGCAGGCGCTGCGCGGCGAATCTGATGTGCATGTCGTTGCACCCGCACTATGGGAATATTGGTTGTCCCATGTGCTGGCGCTCGCGTCAAACGTCAACCCGATCGTCGGCGCACTCGGCATGCTGGTGGGGAGATTGCCAGATCTTCTTCCATCCGCCATGCGCGACTCGCCCGCGCTTGCCGCCGCTGTTGCGTCCTTGATCGGAACGGACGCAGGACAGCGCGTCCTTCCGACGTGGGTGGAGGTCGCACCCATCGGCTGGGGCGCCACGCATGCCGCCGCGCTCATCGACACAGTACAGCACAGGGACTGCGACCCCTGGGTGGCGGCGGCGCTGATCGGTCCGTGCGACGCGAGCGCCGCGCTGCTGACCGAATCATTGGAGACCGCGCTCGCCATCCAGCGCTGGGGACGGACAACGCCCGACGCGCCGACGGCGTGGATGGACGACCTCACGCCTGCGGAACGGGATCGGCTCCTGGATTCGCTGCGCCATGCTCCCGACGCCGCTGCCCGCTGCCTGCCCTGGCTGCCGGTCACGGGTGGAGCCGATGTCATTGATCGCATCGGGAGCGAATATCGTTTCCTCGCCCTCAACGCCTACACCGCCGCATCGTCCGTCGCCCGCGAACGCCATGCCGATATCCTGTCCACCCTCATGCAACGCGCTGAACCTGGCGATCTCGATCAACTGGTGCGCCTGGCGATCGCAACGGGCATGGATGCGGCATGGGCGGAGATCGTGCGGGTCCTGCGCGCCAATCCCTGGAGCGCCGTCCATGTCGTTGCCGCGGCGCCGTGGGACACCCTGCGTGCGGATGTGCAGAAGATTATCCTGTCCGCCGCCGACACGGATGACATCTGCGCCGCCATCGCGTTCGCTCGCGGGGGGAACACCGGTCCATCCGCAATCACACAAGCGACCGCACGCGCCTTCTTCGCCACCGTCACACCAGAGGTCTGGAACACACTGTCGGAGACGACGCGATACGCGTGGCACAGCAAACTTGACGTGCATGATGCGCCTCTTGCCGTACGGTCGCTGGGGACCGATCCAACGTTCCTGGCATGCGCCGTTCTCAACAACAACTTAGCCTCCGCCGTCCGCCATCGCAGGCCGGACGTGGATGCCGCACGCTGGACGCTCCTGCCCATTGCCGTGCGCTACCTGCCCATCGCTGCCGTTCCCGACATCGTCGCTGCATTGCCGAATCCGCCCGACCCCGTTGCGTTTGTGCAGATCGCGGGGGGTATGCCGGAGATGCCGCCTGCGCTCCACGACTGGATCGTAACGAACCCAACGCCGCAGGCGCTCGTAGCACCCATCACCGTCCTGCTGTCGATAGCGGCGCCAGGATACCCCGCCGACCGTTACACGGCGCTGGCACAAGCGTTCGCCAGGTGGTCATCCGAGGAGACAACGACGCTCCTCACTGCGCTGCCGGACAACGTCCGCATCGTCCTACGCCCCAACGCTGACGCGCTGATGAACGCACTCACACATCCCGATCGGCGAGAGGCTTTTCGCCAGGTACTGGACACGATCGATTCGCTGCCGCCGTCCGTCGCGCTTCCCGCGCTCCACGCGCTCACTGCATTGGCGAATGCATCAAATTCCGCCCGGCGCCGGGCGGACGATGGGTTGGCGCAGGCGCTGCGCAATCACGGGCGTGTCTTTGCGGACATTGTCGGCGCGCTGAACGATGACGCACGGTTCGCCGTTCTGCCGCGCCGGGGTCATCCGCACGACAAAGCGGCGCTCGACCCTCTCGCCATCGCCGACCCGCTCGTTGCGCATCACATGGCGCATGCGCTGTGGGCGGGCGACATGCCCGCCGCGATCGATGCGCTGATGGCGGAACCGTTGGATGAAACGCCGCGCCGCTGGCGCCTCCTGCCGGACACGATCCGCAGCGCCATCCTTGGCGATAGGGATGCGCTGCTCCGCGACGTCGCCGCGCCAGGGCATGCGGACGCGCTGGCGCAGACGCTCCGGAACTGGGATGAGAACAATGGGCTGCCACTCCTGGCACTACGGCTGCTATGCAATTCCAACGACGAGCTGCGGACGCGGGGTGCAGCGCTCCTGGCACAGCAGCCCAACCTGGCGGCGGCGCTCTTGCCATTCCTGCCGGAGAGTCTGCACACGGCGCTGGTGTGCCACCCGTGCATCGCCTTCGCCAGCGCCGATCTGCCCTTGCCACACCCGTCCGCATCCGCCCGAAGACGGCAGCGCTAGCACACCGATCGAGTGACCGATGACGAACAGGAATGCCCGCAACGGAGAAAGGAAGTGGATGCAACCAAGAGCGGCATCGCGAATCACGAGACATGATTCCCCGCCATGACCGCCCCACCTGTCCGCACCTTCACCATCGCGTCCTCAACTGGAACGGGAACAGATGTTGCTCTCTATCGACATGGGCGATCATCGTTCCAGCAGGAGAGGAGCGATTTTGCCATCACGCAATGGTTGCTGTGATCCCTGGGACCAGCAACGCTCCTTGCCCCGTGATCCGTTCACGCCGGCTCCGTACGGCCGATTCGTTCACGGAATATCACCTCCGCCGTCCCGTATTGGAATCACGCCGCCCGCCGACCCGACCGCGTGGATGGATGACCTCACGACGATGCATGAAGATCGTCGCTTCGATGCACTGCACAACTCCCCCGACGTTGCATCGCTCTCCCTGCCCTTCCTGCCGAATCTCCAGTCTGCTATGGCAACATTCCGTCCGCGCTCTCCCGGCGCGCCGAACCGGATGACCGCACTGCTCTGACACGCCTGGCCGTCGCACGAGCACGCCATGGATGTCCCTTCCTCCAGCGGCATGTGCGTCGTATGCGATGCAGCGCATGGGACTGACCGGCTGAGAATAGCAGACACGGGGACTCGCCCTGACGTTCCTGAACATCGTCGTTTTCCATCCGTCAACCTCCTTGCCGCGCTGCCGGATGCCGCCCGCGCCGCGCTGCTGACGTTCCTGGACGAGGTCGTCGTCCATCCGTTGCCCATCGTCGTCCGACGGTCGATCTCCCTTGTCGCTGCACGAGTGGCGCTTCGCCCCATCCATCGTCCACCAAGACATCCCAGCAGTGAAACAGACCGTGGCCATGTTGTATATTGATCGACGCGGGAGAAGGATGGAAAGTTATGTCGCGCATCCCACAGGCGTTCTCTGACGCTGCAGCGCAGCATTCGTCAATGGACTGGAACAACCGTCTCGGGTCTGGCAGGACCGGTCGGAGCCCCTGCGTACGAGACGCGGCACGGTCGCTTGCGTCTGCGTCCGGTTCCCGCGTCCAAAACAAGCGACGACGCCCCATGCATATCTTTGCATTGTCATCCATCCTGGTCCCCTTTCAAGATCGTTCAGGAGGCGATGTCCCAGGCGTTTCATCAGTGAGGTGATCACGAAACATGGGGTATCCTTAACATGACTGCAATAGATGATTGATATTCCGCGATCACACGAACGGCGCCATGGTGAAACACGAATCTTCCGCAGCGCTCGCAGCGGCGCTGCGAGGCGCAACCGATCTCCACGTCATCGCGCCCGCATTCAACAATCAGCAGTTCGCGCAGTTTTTGGCGCTCGCACCAGGCGTCGATCCCGTCATTGGCGCACTCGGTGCGCTGGCAGGCGCGTTGCCGGACATGCTTGCGCCAACCGTGCATGTCCCAACCAGGACATCCATTGCGTCCCTGCATGAAGCGGATGCGGAGAATTCCATGCTGGAGAATCTGGAGATCGGCACACTCGCCAGGCAGAGCGCCGTACGTGCCGACGCGCTGATCACCGCAGCGCAGAACAACTCCTGCGAATCCTGGGCAGCAGCGGCGCTCCTTGGACCGTCCGACGCAAGCGCCGCGCTGCTGACTGGGTCGTGGAATACCGCCCGCACCGTCCGACACTGGGGGCAGTCCACGCCCGACAACCCGACGGCGTGGATGAACAAACTCACGCCGGCGGAACGAGATCGACTTTTGGCGACACTGCACACCTATCTTGCTGACGCTGTGTACTGCATGCCATGGCTGCACGACATACATGCCACAGACATCGCCAGCCACATTGATGTTCTTCATCTTTCATCCGCACTCGCCGCCTATGCCGCTGCATCGCCCGTCGCCCGCGACCGTCATGCAACCATCCTTGCGTCACTCATCCAACGCGCCGAGCCGTATCATCTCGACGCGCTGACGCCCCTGGCGGTCGCATCCCATATGGACGAGGCATGGACGGCAGTCGTGCGGCTCTTGTGCACGCATCCCTGGAATGCCGTCCACGTCGTGACCGCGACATCGTGGGATAACATCCACGCGGACGTTCAGAAAACGATCCTGTCTGCCGCCGATAACGATCCAACCTCGATCTGCGCCGCCATCGCCTTCGCCCGCGGCGAGCGCGAACAGATGCCGCCGATTACGAAAACACATGCTTGCGCCTTCTTCGCCGCCGTCACACCGACGGTGTGGCATGCACTGCCGGAATGGGCGCGCCAGGCATGGCGCAGCGAACTTGACGTACAGGACACGCATCTTGCCGTCCGGTCACTCGGTCTCGATCCCGCGTTCCTGGAACGCGCCATACTCAATAACGCCCTGATCACCGCCGTACGTCGCTACACGCCGGACGATGCTGCGGTGCGCTGGACGCTCTTGCCCCTCGCCGCGCGCGACCTTCCTATCACCGACGTTCCCGCTGTCATCAACGATTTACCACCACTGCCCAACCCCATCGTGTTTGTCCAGATAGCGGGACGCATGCTCGATCTGCCGCCCATGCTGCGCGACTGGATCACCGATCATTCAATGCCACGAGCGCTCGCAGCGATCATCACCATCCTGCGATCGGCGTCACCATCAGAACTCCCCGCCAACTGTTGTGTGGCGCTGGCGCATGCGCTGACGGGCTTGACCGCGACGGAAACAGAGACGCTTCTCGCCGCGCTGCCGGATGACCTCCGACGAGCGCTGCGTCCTGATGTCGACACGCTGGCGGCAAGCGCGGCAGCGGAGGGACAGACAGATATCCTGGCGCAAACGTTACGGAACTGGGACGCGGACAACGTGCTGCCGCTGCTGGCACTGGGCATGCTCATCGAGGAGAACGAGTTCGTGCGGGATTGGGGGGCGGCAACGCTCGCACGGCATCCCGACATGGCGGCAGCGCTCTTGCCGCTCCTGCGGGAAGAACTGCACATGGCGCTGGTGCGCCACCCGTGCATCACCTTCGCCAGCGCTGATCTGCCCTTACCATGCCCGTCCGCATCCGCCCGAAGACGGCAGCGCTAGCGCAGCAGGCGAGCGACCAGGCTCGCACGACGATGCACGGCGATGAAGCCGTGCATCGTCGTGCATAAACGAAACCATGAAAAAAGAGCATCCACCATAAATCCTTTATTCCCTCAACACACGGCTGCACTGCGTCCGTTGTACAGTGCAAGCGACGGACCATCGTCGATCTCGCACCCTGCAATCGCCGGTTGCTCACATGCTGGCGCTTGTGGCATGCAAGTGAATGGACACGCGTCACGCACACAAACATGTTGACGGTGTTCGAATAATGGGCCGCATCCGCCGCACTGCGAACGCGGTTGGATGCCATCGTCCGCTCCGTGCGACGTGGGGCATTTGCATGTCACAGGCGGAACGCGACGGTCGGACCGATCAACCCCGATCTGACCCGTTGCGGCATTCCGTCAGTCCTGAAAGATCGAACCGTATGCAACGGCCCTTGCCTGAGCCACCGACAACGGACATCTTCTGTTCCCGCTCAACACGTGCACCATCGCACATCCTATCACCCGCATCCGCCATCACATGCGCATGGAGATTGCATCGAACAGAGATACAGCGGTGTATCTTGTGAACGGAGCGCACAGCAATTCCAGCACTTCCTGCCGCCGTCCGCCCGTCGCCCGCCCGCCGTCCGCCCGTCGCCCGTCGCCCGCCGTCCGTCCGTCGCCCGTCCGTCGCCAGCCGTCCGTTCGTCGTCCGTCGCCCGCCGTCCGTCCGTCGCCCGTCCGTCGCCCGCCATCCACTCATCGTCGCCCGTCCGTCGCCAGCCGTCCGTCCGTCGCCCGTCCGTCGCCAGCCGTCCGTCCGTCGCCCGTCCGTCGCCAGCCGTCCGTCCGTCGCCCGTCCGTCGCCCTGCGCATCCGTTGCCCCTGTTAGCGCCGCCGCCATATCGGGATGCTGTGCGAGCGCCGCTGCGCCCCACGCCCGCCGTTCCGCATCGTCATCGATGAGCATGCGCAGCGCCAGGAGCGACCGCATGTCGTCCGCATCCCATCTTCGCAGTATCTGAGCCAGCACATCCACACGGCCTGGCACGGCGACGTTGTGGAGGAGCGCATCGTGGAGGAGCGCATCACGGTCGCCGGGCACGGACTGCTGGAGATCTTTCGGCAGGAGTCGCTAGAGGCGGTGCGCGTCCTGCGGCGACGCCGCCGCCAGCGCGTCCGGTGCAACGTCTGGATCGCCATCCCGCAGCGCATGCGCCAGACGAGACGGCGCGCATCCTGCGGCGACGCCGCCGCCAGCGCGTCCGGTGCAACGTCTGGATCGCCATCCCGCAGCGCATGCGCCAGACGATGGGCGACCGGCGGGTCAGCGGATGCCAGGGCGCGTATGCCGTCTCGCGTTTCGTTGTCTCGTGTGGGAAGCATCTCGGTTTGACGCGCGACATCGAGCGCGTCCACGATTGCCAGAAAGCGGTCGCCATACGTCCGCAGCGCCTGCGCCAATCCTTCGCCCACTTGCTGTTGATCACTGACACGCTGTATCATCGACAACACGTGGAGCGCATGGCATACGGGAATGGCGACCGACGGCGACGCGGAAAGCGTCTCTTTGGTCGGGAGGCGCGAGCGTGTTTGTCAGCGCGTCGGCGTTGGAGCGCCGCGCAGCGCAAACGTCGTCCGGCAGCGCGGCGAGGAGCGCATTCGTTTCCTTCCAATTCCAGTCCTCCAGCGCGTGCGCCAGTGCGCGGCAACGTTTGATGGGGGCTCCACACTCCTCCGTGCGCCTGCGGTGTTGGATGCGCCGTGATCCAATCGCGTAGCGCCTGCGACGTCGTCCATGCGCCGCTTGCAATCTGCACGAACGTGTCTGAGTCAAGCGGTACGGGCAGCGCAGCGACAATGGGGAGCACGGCAATGGGCAGATCACGCACGGCGATGGGGAAGGGCATCCATTCCCCGGCGCTCTCATCTGACGCGTGGCGACGCACGATGGCGATCAGGGACGTGTCGATGCGGGCGCCCGCCAGGAACACAGGATCAGGACCAGGCGACCGTACGACGAGGATAGCGGAGGGTCAGACCGACACACGAGCGCAACGCCTGCGTCTCAGTGACCGATGAGCGCCGCCACCGCCCGGCGGTCGCAGCGTCCATTGTACACGGCGTCGATCAGCGCAACGGTATGGGCGCCGTCCCATCCCGTGGGGGCGACCGTCGCCCACGTCGTCAGGACGCGTTTGCCGCCATCTGTTTCGATCAACGACTCGATGGCGGCATGGAGCGCAAGCGAGTCGCGCATGGCGGGTGGAAGGAGATCCAGCAATTTGCCCGACAGCGCGCCGAGCGCGTCTGAGGGGAAGCACGTTCGGGGCGAGCGCCAGCACGCAGGTGAACTGGGGATTGCCAGGGGCGGGTGCGACCACCTTCTCGTCAGCGTTACCGCGCAGCGCATGCCGCATCGCGTCTGGCGCAGAAGGAAAAGAATGCATGAGATGAACTTCTGGCATTGCCAGGAATGACGAAGCGATTGCACAGCGATTGTTCACAATCATTCCTCGTCGTCCAGCGCGGAGCCAACCCATTCGGAGAGGACGGCCCACAGGATGCCGCCGACGCGATGCAGTCATCGAGCATGGCGCTACGGGGGTTGTTCAGCACAGAGCGGCGCCGTTCGCTTCCTGCCGGCATACCGCAGACAACGTTGCTGCGGTGTGTTATGAGGATTGAACAGGCATTCCACGCTGCTGCGCTCGCTCACGGTGGATCAGAAGTCCGCAACCGACGAGTCGCCGCATGCTTGCACAAGTTGGATCGAATGATGTGCGCGAAGATCATCATAAACAAGTGAGGAGGGCGAGATAACGACAGGGCTGAGGCGAGGGGATAGGAGGCGAAGAAAATACCGTCAATGAGGGCGAAGCGTCGATGGTCACACGCTCGCGATACCCATGCTGTTCCATCACGCACGTCACGCTGAGAGCCAGAACGCCCGCGCACCGCCGGCATCGCAACGAGCGAACAATGTTCCCGAATCACCTTCATTCGTCGTCGGAACCTCGCGCATCCAACACGCACCATTCAATTGTTATCGCCTCGTTTGGCAAACGCAAGCACTGGATCGAAGAGCGAAATCGCGCAGCATGCCATGTCTTATCATGAATGCGACACATGACGAAGGAGCGATTCTGCTATCAAGAACGTGCGCACAGGTGCGCACGGTTCTCTTCCTGCCCCGAAGGGTCCCGATGACCTTCTTCGTATCTGACAGGCGTGACTTTCCCGACGACGATGGAAACTCCTTCCAACGCAG
>Ga0272446_1008034_pt1 | contig 10220 bp, 10 predicted proteins | sample YNPCB0061_FD_194587 | JGI IMG/M metagenome (GOLD analysis project Ga0272446, IMG submission 194587) | Hot spring microbial mat communities from Yellowstone National Park, WY, United States - YNP-CB-006-1 | ecosystem: Environmental > Aquatic > Thermal springs > Hot (42-90C) > Sediment | place... | reverse complement strand
CCCATCCCCCTGCGTGAGAGCGTAGCCCTCCCCAACTCTCCCGCGGGCGAGGGGATGGGGAAAGCGGGTTTCCCCATCCCCCTGCGTGAGAGCGTAGCCCTCCCCAACTCTCCCGCGGGCAAGCAATAGGCACGGGCCTGGGTGCGCGGGCCTCCGGCCCATCCGCATGATGCGGGGAGGCGCAGCTCCCCCACCGCAGGCGGGCGCGCTGCCGGCGGTTCGCCAGGCCGCTTCCCCGCCGGGAGGCGACCGCGTACCTCCGGTTCCTTAGACATGGTTTCGCTGTTCGCCCCATGCAAAGCAAATGAAAAATTAATTTCCACTGTCAACGCAGTTGACATAGCGCCTCCGGCTCAGGTAGAATAATATGTATTACCGGGAGCAATGAATACTTTCCCCCTGGTTGCGGGCGTGCACGGCGAGGGCCAACCCTGGACGCGCTGGTTGGGATGAAAGATCTCGCGCCCCCGGCGGCATGGCTTCAATAAGAGGAGGTGTGCAGTCAGGGCGCGCGCGACGTGGGCAAGCCCCAACGCCGGTTGCGTCGTCCCCGAGGGTGGGCGCGCTTCCCATACCCTGTCAGGGGAGACGGACATTGCTCATGCCCTGCGTTGCCTCACAAGAGTTTGATACCCTGCCCGGTTCCGGCGTGTTCCAGCCGGCCATAACCGTGAGTCTGCGCAGACGTGCTTCGCCTCCCGTCGCCCGCGGCTGATGGTTATCGAGATGGTCCTTTGGAAAGGGGTGTGGGGAGACCGGGTTTCCCCACACGCCCGCCCGCGGGAGCCTCCCAGGAACAACCCTCGCCGGAGCGGCGAAGAGACCCTGCATGCACGAACTATCCATCGCGCTGAATCTCGTGGAGATCGTCGAGGAGGCGGCGCGGCGCGCCGGGGCCGGGCGCGTGGTCGCGGTGCACCTGCGCCTGGGCGCCATGTCCGGCGTGGTGCGCGAGGCGCTGGAGTTCTGTTTCCCCCTCGCGGCCCAGAACACGCTGGTCGAAGGGGCCCGGCTGGAGATCGAGACGGTTCCGCTGGTGCTGGCATGCGCCCCCTGCGGTCGCGATGTGCGGCCCGTGGAGGGCAGTTTTCGCTGCCCGCTCTGCGGCGCCCCGAGTATGCATATCCGCCAGGGGCGCGAGCTGGAGGTGACCGGAATCGAGGTTCCCGACCCTGAACCGGCCATGGAGGAACACTGATGTCAACGCTGTCCACGCGCTTGCTGGAGATCCGTACCGGTGTGCTCAGCAAGAACGATCAACTGGCAGCGCGCCTGCGCGAGCGGTTTCAGCGCGCCGGGGTGCTGGCGCTCAACTTCGTCTCCAGCCCCGGCAGCGGCAAGACGGCCCTCCTGGAGCGCACCCTTGCCGAACTGGTCCGGGCCGGGCGCCGCCCGGCGGCGCTGGTGGGCGACCTGGCGACCGATCATGACGCCCGGCGCCTGGAACGCAGCGGCGCCCTGGTGCGCCAGATCGAAACCCGCGATATGTGCCACCTGGAAGCCGAGATGATCGCCGCGCACCTGGAGGCGGCAGGCTGGAACCTGGCGGAGCTGGATTATCTCTTCATCGAGAACGTTGGCAACCTGGTGTGCCCCTCCGGCTACGACCTGGGCGAACAGGTGCGCGTGGTGCTGCTTTCGGTCACCGAGGGCGAGGATAAGCCGGTGAAGTACCCGGTGCTGTTCAACTCCGCCGATGTCGCCGTCATCACCAAGCTCGACCTGGCCGGGGCGTGCGGGATCGACCTGGCCCTGATGCGCCGGAACATCGAGGAGGTGCGGCCCGGGATCACGATCTTTGAAACCTCCGCCCGCACCGGGGCGGGCATGGACGCCTGGCTGGCGTGGCTCATGGCGAAGGGTGTGAGTTGACAGGACTTACGCGGTGGAGGGGTTCGGGGAGGCGAAGCCTCCCTGTAGACCCCTCCTCTCGTCCGCTCCTACGAGAACTATGTCCGAGAGGCTATGTTCACCTCAGCCGTCCATGCGATTCGCGCACAATGCCCGATGAACATCGCCTGGGAGCGCGGGCGGCCCGCCCGCGGCGCGGCTCCGCGGGCACGGTGACGGCCCCCCTCCCCAGCCCTCCCCCCGCTGGGGGGAGGGAGTCCGGCGCCTCCCCCCAGCGGGGGGAGGTTAGGAGGGGGCAGCGCCGCATGCGCGTAGGTGAGCAGCCTATGTTCACGGTAGCCGTCCATGCGGCTCCGCCGCGCACCGACGGGATGAACATCCTTCTTGGGAGGGCTGCGCCCTCCCACACCCTCCCGCGGGTGAGGGTAGGGGGAAATCCGGTTTCCCCATCCCCCTGCGGGGCGGGGGCGTGGGGAAACCCGGTTTCCCCACGCCCCTGCCCCAGCAGCCTATGTTCACGTTAGCCATCCATGCGGCTCCGCCGCACAACGCCGCGATGAACATACGGTTGTTCCTGGAAGGGCGTAGCCCTCCCACACCCTCCCACCGGGTGGGGGTAGGAGGAAACCCGGTTTCCCCGTACCCTCGCTTGAGGGCTGCGCCCTCCCAAACTCTCCCGCGGGTGGGGGGATGGGGGAACCAGGTTCCCCCATGGTCACATCGGTTGACCGTCGTTGTAGCGCCAGGGGGCGACGTGTATGCCAACCACCCACATCGAACTAACTTCCCTGGGGTACCTGTATTTGCCCGCGGATGTGGCCGAACGGTACTTTCCGCACAACACGGTGGTGGCCCTGCCGAAAGGCCGTGAACTCTGGCTATTGCCCACGAGCGGGCCGGGCGCGGGCGGGTTGCTGCTCAAGCAGCGCAACGCCCGCGGCGATCGCAGCGTGCTGATCTGGGAACTGCTGCCCTCGGGCACGCCACCGGGGCCGCGCCCCGCCTTCTGGGACGAGCGCGGCGGCGCCCTGCGCGTCGCGCTGTGAACCGGCCTCGCGCCCTGGCCCGCGCACGATGAGGGGGGAATGTGAAAGAAGGGGCCGGGGAAACCTGGTTTCCCCAGCCCCTCACGCCGTGAGAAGATTTGGAAGGGCGCACTCCTCCCTGGGTGACAGTTCACGCCCGGGGTAACCGACGCGCCTGGGAGCAAGGGCGTTCCGCCCTCGTCGCGTCTCCGCGGGCAAGTTGCCCGCGCTCCCGGGAGCAATGTGAACATGTACCTCCCAGGAACAATCTCGGCGCCGGGAAAGGAGGTGGGTGATGTGTCTGGGTATCCCTGGCAGGGTGATTGCCATTCACGATGTTGACGGCGTGCGTATGGGCAAGGTAGACTTCGATGGCATCGTCAAGGAGGTCTGCCTGAGCTACCTGCCCGACATCCAGGTCGGCGATTATACCATCGTCCACGTCGGCTTTGCGATTACGCAACTCGATGAGCAATCGGCGAAGGAGACCCTGGCGCTGTTTCACGAACTGGGCATACTCGAAGAGGAGTTTCGCCAGGACGATGAGGAGGCGACGGCGTGAAGTACCTCGATGAGTTTCGTGATCCTGAGGTAGCCGCCCGGCTGTTCGAGGAGATCCGCCGCGTCACCACCCGGCCCTGGGCCATCATGGAGGTTTGTGGCGGCCAGACCCATTCGATTATCCGCAATGGCATTGACCAGTTGCTCCCGCCGGCGATCGAGTTGATCCACGGCCCGGGTTGCCCGGTCTGCGTGACGCCGCTGGAGATCATTGACCGGGCCCTGGCCATCGCCGTCCGTCCTGAGGTGACCTTCTGCTCCTTTGGCGATATGCTGCGGGTGCCCGGCAGCGACCACGACCTGTTCCGGGTGAAGAGCATGGGCGGTGACGTGCGCATCGTCTATTCGCCGCTCGACGCGGTGCGGCTGGCCCAGCAGCGCCCCGACCGCGAGGTGGTCTTCTTCGGCATCGGCTTCGAGACCACCGCGCCCGCCAACGCCATGGCCGTCGTGCAGGCCGAACGGCTCGGGCTGCGCAACTTCTCGATGCTGGTCTCGCATGTGCTGGTGCCGCCGGCGATCAGCGCGATCATGGAGTCGCCGAAGAACCGGGTGCAGGCCTTCCTGGCCGCCGGTCACGTGTGCAGCGTGATGGGCACCTGGCAGTACGGGCCGCTGGTCGAACGCTACGGCGTTCCGATCGTGGTGACCGGCTTTGAACCGCTCGACATTCTGGAGGGCCTTCGCCGGGCGGTGACGCAACTCGAGGCCGGGCGCGCGGAGTTGGAGAACGCCTACCCGCGCGCCGTGCGTCCCGAGGGCAACCAGCCCGCCCAGGCCGTGCTCGAGCAGGTCTTCGAGGTGACCGACCGCACCTGGCGCGGCATCGGCATGATCCCCCGGAGCGGCTGGCGCCTGCGCGAGCGTTACCGGCGCTTCGACGCCGAGGCGCGCTTCGACGTGGGCCACATCACCACCGCCGAGTCGCCCCTGTGTCGCAGCGGCGAGGTGCTCCAGGGGCTGCTCAAGCCCAACCAGTGCCCCGCCTTCGGCAAGCAGTGCACCCCCCGCACCCCCCTGGGCGCCACGATGGTCTCTAGCGAGGGCGCCTGCGCCGCCTACTTCCAGTACGGGCGCTTTATTCCCGCCGGGGATGTGGAGGTCGTCCGATGAGTCTCTCGTTCGAGGACTGGACCTGCCCCCTCCCCCTGCGCGACTACCCGGCCATCGTGATGGGCCACGGCGGCGGCGGCAAGCTCTCGGCGGACCTGGTGCGCCACCTGTTTCTGCCGGCGTTCCGCAACGCCGCCCTGGAACAGCTCGGCGACGGCGCGGTGGTCGAGGTCGGCGGCGCGCGCCTGGCCCTCTCCACCGACGCCTTCGTGGTGCGCCCGCTCTTCTTTCCCGGCGGCAACATCGGCGACCTGGCCGTGAATGGCACGGTCAATGACCTGGCCATGTGCGGCGCGCGGCCCCTGTACCTGACGGCCAGTTTCATCGTCGAGGAAGGGATGCCCCTCGACCGGCTCGGGATCATCGCCGCAACCATGGGCGCGGCGGCCTGCCGGGCCGGTGTTGCCCTGGTGACCGGCGATACCAAGGTGGTGGACCGCGGTCACGGCGATGGGGTGTTCGTCAGCACGACCGGGTTGGGCTTGATCCCCGCCGGGGTGCGGGTCGGGCCGGAACTGGCCCGACCTGGCGACGTGGTGCTGATCAGCGGCGAGATCGGCCTCCACGGCGTGGCCATCCTCAGCGTGCGCGAGGGCCTGGAGTTCGGCGCGGCGATTGAGTCGGACACCGCGCCGCTCCACGACATGGTCGCGGCCCTGCTGGAGGCGGGCTGTGCCGTCCACGCGCTGCGCGACCCGACCCGTGGCGGGGTGGCCTCGACCCTCAACGAGATCGCCGCGGCCTCCGGGGTGGGCATTCGTCTGGACGAGCGAGCGCTGCCGGTTCCGGGGCCGGTGCGGGCCGCCTGCGAGATCCTGGGCATGGACCCCCTCTACATCGCCAACGAGGGCAAGCTGGTGGCGCTGGTGGCCCGCGAGGACGCCGAACGCGCTCTGGCGACCCTGCAGGCGCATCCCCTCGGCGCACGGGCGGCGATCATCGGCGAGGTCACCGCCGAGCACCCGGGGGTGGTGGTGGCCCGCACAGGCATCGGCGGCACGCGGGTGGTCGATATGCAGGTCGGCGAGCAATTACCGCGCATCTGCTGAGAGCGTTGCGCGGGAGGCCGGGAGCTGGGGGAGGGTTTGGGAGGGCGTAGCCCTCCCAAGAAGTATTTGTGCTCCTGTTGGTCTGCGGCGGAGCTGGAGGGGGATGGGGCAAGCCGGCTTGCCCCATCCCCTGGCCCGCGGGAGCATTCGGCTATCGGAGCAGCAGCACAATAATATTACTGCTATTCAGCACTATACAGACTAGCAAAAGCATAAAAATAAAAGCCAGTATTATAACGCGAATCTTCTTTTCGATCTCCTCATCGAACTGCTCCTTGTTGACGAAATCGGAGAGACGATCAGACGTTATCAATGCATCGGCGAACTGATACGCAGCGCCCAGCCAGACCCTGAGGCGTTCCGGGAGCGCCTGGCGCATGGCAACGCAAAACGTGATAAAGCTGCTCGAATTAGAGAACAGGTAGAAGCTCTCACCGGCCTGCGCTAGCTCGCCAACAGTTTGCTGAACCTCCGGCTGTTGCAGGCGACGCTGAAGCTCATCGCTATGCCTGGAATCGCAGATCACCGTCAGGCCGAAGGGTCGCAGCACATCTAGCTCCTGCTCCGACCAACTGGTATCGTGGAGCAAGCTCCTGGCGGTACGCTGAAGATCGAGGGTGTGGATCAGGAAATTGCCGTAGTTGGGGACGTTTATAAGAACTTCAATAGCGGGGAGATCTGTATCAGGATTCAGATCTGTAAGTCCAACATAAAATGCTCGATCGGCATGCCTGGATTCGTAAGTGTACTTGGGGCGAAGCCACCGATCCGGTTTCCGTTTTTGAAATCCTGCCTGAACCAGGGTATGCTCGAAGAAGTCTGGATACATGGCGGCCCTCCGGGAGTGCTGGAACGTCAGGTGCATTGTTGGTGGAAGGGTACCATGAAGTTGTTAAGGGATTATGAGCTTACGGTTAAATGGGTAGGCACTGCGTCGCCGGTTCGCCGCTCGCGGTCGGGGGTTCTTCTTGCCATAAGCCGAACGCCTTCATCCTGAACCGTCGCGCCGCTTGCGCGGCGCTTCCAGGCGCATAGCCTATCGCGCTGAAGCTCACGTGTTGGCCGGCGCCCGCGGGTGTTTTCCACTCGCGCCCCACCAGCGGCTCGACCTCGCCCACCATTGCCGCCTGACCCGGCAGGGTGTGGGCAAGCAGACGTTTGTCTTGCAGAACGATGATGACAGGGCGATGACCACTACAATCAACGGTATAACTGAAAGCACCGTCGGTGTTCTCAAGACTCACCAGTTCCACCTTGCCCCAACCATAGCCGCGTTCACCGCCGAATTGCAGGCGTGTCAGCGCGTCGCGCCACGGAAGGGCACAATCTTGATGCGCAAACACATACCCGACCAGGTAAACCGGATCGGCGCTATCAAGCGTGTGGGGCGAGAGGAACTCAATCTCGTGCAGCGATCCTTCGGCGGCTGAATGCGCCGGATAGACCAGCGCAGTGGATTGATAACTGCTCAGGAAACGTCGGCGAAAGGCGCGTTCATCATCCCACGGCCAGAACACTTGATAGTCATTGCCCGATTGCAGCGCCGGGTAAAAGTAGGTGAACGCCAGCATCTCGTTCACCTGCTTACCGACTTCTTGATAACCGTTCGAGTCGGTGGCTATCTGCCCGGTTGTTGCCGCCGCATCGCGCGCCAGGCGCGCGGTCAGCGCGCCCCAGAAGGAGCGCCCGGTGAGATAGGGGCGAGTAACCTGCACATTGCCGACCTTGCGCCAGCCGATGTGCAGCGGTGCACGCAGGCGCAAGACGACGCGATGCCCGATCCAGTTCATGACGATGCTCCTGGTCCTTCGCTTTCGCCTCTGTCACGCGCTTTTGCGCCGTAGCGGGCGTAGATCAGCATCTGCTCCAGCGCCTCACGCGCCAGCAACAGGCGTTCCAGGTCTTTCATCACCTGTTCACTGATGAAGCCCAGCACGATGGCAGCGTCAGACTGGTTGTTGGTCGGTGGTTTCTTCCAACTGAACGGCAGGTCGCTCAACAGATTGAGCATTTCATCAACCACAACAGCACCGTTCTCCTTCTCTCTGGCGAGCAAGTAGAGAAAGCATGCATACACCCCATGTTCTTGCAGCACGCCTAAGGCTTTGGTGATGGTGTTTTCGACGTCAGAAACCTTCTTGTTCTGCGTCTGCTGGATGATGGTCTGTGCATGTTTTGCAGCCAGGTAGTCGAGGTTGTTCGAAGTCGTACTGGTCATGGTTGTTCCTCGCTTTGCGGTGTCGTCGCTCCTTCACCGGATGGCGACCGATCCGCGTCACTCTGCTGGCCATAGACCTCTTCCTGCGCCTGACCGACCATAGCGATGCGCCCGAAGCCGCGCGTGCCCATGCCGCCGACACCCAGCCACTCGATCAGGCCCAGACCAGCATCGAGCACATCGAGGGGCGATTGCCAGACGGCATTGTCGGGCAGCGGATGACCCTTGCCGGTTTGCGAAATTTGACCGAGTGACCATCCGGCGTGATTTGCCCGATAATCATCCAGCACCACTTCAGCGGTCAGAAACGTGGCGCGGGGAATGGCTTCATAGGTGAAGAGCGCCTTATCCTCGGCAGCGCCGGTTTTGGGGTTGATGCTCACTGAGGTGCGCACTTCGAGGTTGCTGTTGACAATGTGGCCGAAGAGGGCTTCGTGCACCAGCGCGATCTTGTCCTTGATCGCATTCCAGCGATCGGTTCGCCAGTTAGTCGGCGCATTCACGGCGACCTGCCCGCCAGTATTGACCATCAACCATCCCAGGTTGAGCGGATCGGTGCGCGCAAACGTCAACAGCGCCGTATCCTTTGCACAGCCTCCGGGCCCATTGCTCACTTCAAAACCCGCCTCACATAGCCGCTCGACCGTGCCGACCCACACCGGTCCAACTAGCGAATGCACCGGGAAGAGCACAATCTGAGCATCGAAGATGTTGACCACGCCGGAGTAGGTTTTGACGTCCTGACCGTTCTGGTTTTTCTTGATGTAGCCAAAGGTATAACACACCGGATTCTGTTCAGGGTTGCTTATTTTGTCGTGTGTCTGACCGGCGGCTTCAGGCGTTTCGTAGAGCTGGGCGGCGTACGAACGGGCCGCGCCGTGGAGGCTGGTGCCGGGGATTTTCGGCACCCGTGTGCCCGGCTCGCGCACGATGCTGTTATCCACGCGCCCCAGACGGTAGCCGCCGGCGCCGATATGCACCGGATCAAGCGTCATCAAGAGATAGCGTCGTCGCTTATAGATCGCCATAACCCTTCATTGCTCCTTCAAAATCTCCATCCGCAGTTCGAGCAGATCGGCCAGCGCGCCGCGCGGGCCGGCGACAACAAGCTGTTCGCGGATCTGCTGCGGCAGCGCCTGCCAATCCCACTCGGCGCCAGCCAGCGTGTCATGCACAAATTGCCTGAACACCGGATCGGTGACCGACGTTCCATCGTTATCCTGTCCGAACCATTTCTCGCGGGTCGTCTCAATCGCGCGCACCACCTGGTGGCGCTGGGTGACACTCAGGCGTTGCAGCGCCTCCCACAGCCCATCGAGGCGCTCCAGATCGTCGAGGTACAACGGACGGCTGCGCCGGCCCGCCCGCCGTCCATTGGTGTCATAGTGGATCGCGAAGCGGCGGGTGGTGGTATCGAGGAACTCGAAATCGAATGTTGCGGGGGTGAACCATACCTGATCACCGACCTGCAACTCAGCGGCGTGAACCAGCCAGCCGTCGCAACCCTTCCACGGATTGCGACACTGAAAGTAACGCCTGCGGGTCGTCGGTTCAACCGGATCTTCCAGGAAGACGTAAGGATACCAGAGGTCCTCAGTCTTGCCATCGCCCATCAGAGCCGGCATATGCCAGGTCAGGCGCTGGTCATCCTTCTGCAGGGTTACTTCGTGCCACTCAGCGAATTGACCCGCCTGATCAGGCTGGAAGCCCGGGGGCAGCGAATCGCCTTTGCGTACCATTTTCCGCGCACAGCACAATACTTCCCACACCCCGGCCACCGTCTGGCGCTCCAGCATGGCCCGCCCGGCGTCGAGCGCGGCGCGCAGTGGGGTGCGTCGCGGCGCAAAGACCAGGCCCAGGTGCAGCGGCAGGCGATTACGCACCTTGCCCATCTCGCGTTCGTACTTCGTCTTGATCTGTCGGATCACCTCTAGCGCTTTATCTGCCGGCACGAGGGCCATGAAGACACGAGGCTCGGCGAGGAGAGGCAAGGCAGGAACAAAGGCGCCGTTGGCAATCGGCGCTGCATCCTGGCTGAGCGTAATCTTGCCCGCTTGACGAGGCTTGCCGGTATCGTCAGATGCTTCCACCTGAAAGATCTTACCCTGTTTCAGCGCATCGTGAGTCTGAGTCTTGGTGGGGCGCATAAGACTGTTCAGGTAATCCAGATTGTCGCAGGTGATGAAACGGTTCCCGTCCCACAGCACACTGAGCCTGACGCCACCGGGTAGGACCAGTTCATACGTATGGTAAGGTGTCAGCGTCTGACCGTTCAGGCTCCCCTGAATCTCCAACCGTGGTCCGGCGCGCCCCACCACGCGACCGATCAGCGAGTCTGACAACCCGCCCGGCTCTACCGGTGCGACCTGCTGCCAGAACGCGCGTGTCGTTTCCCAGATTCGG
>Ga0272446_1008033_pt1 | contig 10220 bp, 7 predicted proteins | sample YNPCB0061_FD_194587 | JGI IMG/M metagenome (GOLD analysis project Ga0272446, IMG submission 194587) | Hot spring microbial mat communities from Yellowstone National Park, WY, United States - YNP-CB-006-1 | ecosystem: Environmental > Aquatic > Thermal springs > Hot (42-90C) > Sediment | place... | reverse complement strand
ACCGAACGGAGGGTAGTGTATTAGCCGGCGCAGCCCGGCCTCTGCCGCGTAAAAGATATCTGCGTTGTGCTGCGCCGCGGCAATAACTGCGGGGTGCTGCGGCTCCATCGTCTGTATGACAACTTCTCCGGGGCGGTGCCGGCCTGAGCGCCCGACAACCTGTGCCAGCAGCTGCCAGGCATGTTCTGAGGCGCGGTAGTCGGGTGCGTTGAGCACCGGGTCAATCGACAGCACACCCACGAGTGTTACTCCCTCTATATCAAAACCTTTCGCAATCATCTGCGTCCCGAGCAGAATGTCAATCTGCCGCTCGCGCATACTGCGCAGTACTTGGCTCGCGAAATTCTTCTGCCGGGTAGTGTCGCGGTCGAGGCGGGCATACGAGTAGGAGCTAAACCGTGCTTCCAGAATATCCTCGACTTTCTGAATTCCCCGGCCGGACAATCGGCGCGGCTCGCCGTCTTTCGGGCAGAAGCGCGCGTAGGTTTCGGAATATCCGCAGTGGTGGCAGCGCAGCGTATTGTCTTTGTGATACGTGAGCGTGACCGAACAGCGCGGGCATTCGGCGTATGCATCGCAGACCGGGCAGTGCACGTGCGTACTGTGCCCGCGGCGGTTCATCAGCAGGAGCACCTGGTTTCTGTCGCTGAGGTGTTCATGCATCTTTTCCATCAGAAATGGCGAGATCAGACCCTGCTGGGTATGGTAATCGGGTATAAAAACCTTCGGCAGTGCCTGGCCCGTGGCACGCTCACGCAGGCGGTAGAGCTGTGCGTGTCCCTCTTTGGCGCGCATGAGAGATTCGAGCGATGGTGTGGCAGAACCGAGAACAAGTCGTGGGTTGTGCGGTTCGCACTGTTGCCGCAGGCGGGCCACCAGGCGCGTATCGAAGCGCAGGAAACTCTGGTCTTTGAACGAGCCATCGTGCTCTTCATCGATGATAATGAGTCCAAGTCTTGCTGCAGGTAAAAAGACGGCGGAGCGCGTGCCAACCGCAATATCTGCGCTACCCGAAAGAAAAGCCTGTTGGCTCAGGAATCTTTCCCCGTCGCTTAGACCCGAATGGAAGAGTACGGAGCGTTTGCCGAACCGTTGCTGAATCACCTCCATGATCTGTCCGGAAAGGGCAATTTCGGGTACCAGCAGCAGCGTCTGCAAGCCGCGCGCGAGCGCTTCGGCGATCAGGTATTCATAGATGCGTGTCTTCCCCGAGCCTGTCACGCCCCAGATGAGGTGTTCAGACGCCTCGCCCGCGGGCCGGCTGAGAATCGCGTCCGCTACCGCCTGCTGCTTTTCATTGAGGTCCGGAAGTTCGGCTGCGGGCAGCTCGGGCATTTGTTCCGGAGTCAGCAGCTCTTGCCCCGCACCGGTCTTTCTGCGTGCAGGTTTTTTCGCGCTCCCGCCGGGTGTGCGTGCCATCATCGGCGGCAGGGCCTGGGCAATGACGTCTGCGACCGGGACAAAGTAGTGATCCGCGACCAGCGCAGCAAGCTCGAGCGTCGCCGCGTTCAACACCTTGTGGGATTTCGTAAGTTCTGTCTCAGTAATGCGCAGGCGCGAATCTGCCGAACCTTCTGTTTGTGAAAGCAGGACTGCGGTCTTTTTTTCTCCGCCGCTCCGCCACGTGAAACGGTGGCCGAGCCATTCGGTCGCGTCAAAGTCGGCATCTGCCGTGACAACCGCCCTATGTCCTGCCTGATCGACAAGAAGCCGGAGCATCAGAGGGAAACAATTTCACCCAGGAAGGAATACTCTGTGTAGGTCTTGAGCTCCACTACCGGCATCGAGCCAACGCTGAGCAATTTTGCCTGCTTATCGCCCGCCAGAGAAGCGGTGACGACCTCATCACTTTCGGGTGCATCGTGCGCCCGGCGCAGCACAATTTCCTCACCGGTGATTTCATCGACTATCATGGTTTCGCGGCGGCCGATGAGACCGAGTGCATACTGCTTGCGCGTTTCCAGATGGATATCGCGCAGTTCATTGATGCGACGGTATTTTTCCTCGTCGCTGACCGTTTCGGCCATCGTATCGCCAGCGCTCGTGCCCGCCTCGTGTGAGTAGCGGAACAGCGCCAGTTTGTCGAGCCGGTGTTTTTGGGTGAAGTCAATGAGCGCCTGGTAGTGAGCCTCAGTTTCACCGGGAAATCCCACAATAAACGAAGTGCGGATTTCAAAGTCGGGGACAATCGCATGTGCTTTACTGATAATTTCGTCGAACAGCGCTACGTCCGATGGCCGTTTCATACGCCTGAGCATTTCGGGCGCAACGTGTTGGAACGGGATATCGAGATACGGCACGAGCTTGGGGTATTTTTGCCACAGGTCGAGCAGGTCGAGTACGCGCCGGTCGGGAAACAGGTACTGCAGGCGAATCCAGTGGATATCTTCGCGCCCCGAGAGGTGCGCGATAATCTGCTCGAGTTCATGGATGCCCTGGCTGATCGTGTCCTGGCTGACGAGAATCACTTCACGCAGGGGTACCCTGCTTCCGCGCAGCGCGAGCTCATCGGCGATCTGCCGGTCGATATCTTCGAGTGAGTAGGTCTTGAGCCCGCCGCGAATTTTAGGAATGATGCAGAAGGCACACTTGCGGTCGCAGCCCTGTGCGATACGCAGCCAGGCAAATGGCCGCTGCGTGTCGTTCTCAAAACTTATGATCTCCGGCGAAAGTTCGGCTGCATGTCCTGCTGGTTCGATGCCGAATTGTTCGCTGATCAGGCCGCCGACTTCGTGGTAGCGCTGCGTGCCGATGGTAAAATCCAGCTCGGGGATATCCTGCGCAACCGCCTGCGAGAAGCGTTCGACGAAGCAGCCGATGAGGCCAACTTTCATGTTGGGCGATCTTTTTCCCCTGACTTTCAGCGCGTTAAAAACGGTTTGAATAGTCTCTTCCTGCGCTTCGCGGATAAAAGAGCAGCTGTTGATGAGATAGAAGTCGGCTTTTTCCGGTGTCTGCGCCTCACGGAAGCCGAGACGCAGAAGCGATGTGCGCATACGCCGCGAATCGACCCTGTTCTTGGGACAGCCCAGTGTCTCGATGTGGAAGGTTGTCTCCGAGGCGGATTTCATGCTCTGGCCGTCATTAGGGGCGCTCTTAAGCGTCCTTAATCACGACTTTGAACTTCGACTGTTCGACCGGGTCGCGTACCTTGCGGATGATTTTGTTGGCGACGCTGCCCTTGGGACCAAGTACTTCACTCTTGCCATTGATGGTGAGCTTGACGTCGCCTGCATCACCGATTTTGATCTGGATACTGTCGTTTGCCTCCAGTAGCAGAGGCGTGTCGCGCTTGAAGAGACCCCGCTTGCCGGGTTTACCATCGACAAAGTACTCTATGTAGGTGTCACCCGTGAGTACACCTTCAAGACGGATAAGGAAATTGTCGGGGTTGGAGACGCGTACTTCGGTGCCGGGCGAGCCTTCGGCAGGCAGAATCTCTTCACCCAGATCGATCACCAGTTTTGCGTTGTTCGCCGTGACGCCTGAAAGTGTAACCTTGAACTTGCGGGGAATTCCCGGATCTTCAATATCGACGGGTTCTTCTTCTTTCAGAGTATATTTCCTGCGGCCGGGATATATCTCGAGACCGACAGAATAGTTGCCAGTCTTTTCATCAGAGAGGATTTCGCGCAAGACAATGAATACTTCGGTATTCTGCACGGAGAAGCTGATCGCGCGGCCTTTCTTGATGATCTGTGGACTGGGGCGGCCTGGCTGCAGCTTAACATGGTCTGATTCGACGTCAGGCACGGTAGTCGAATTGCGGGTAAAATTCGCCACCGCGCTCGCCTGGTTATCAACGCTGGAGGTACCTGCTTCTTTGCCGGGTGCCAAGTGGTTCACGAGCATGACAATCGCTGCGATCACAACGAGCACTATCGGGATTGCGATCAGTGGTCTGGCAAATCTTTCGATGTAGTCGCTCAGTTGCACCGTAGGCTGCATGAGCTCGTGCAGCGGAGTTTCCGTTTCGGTGAGTTGCGATCCTTTGTAGAGGCGCTTTACCTGTTCAGGATCAACCTCGAGATAGTCTGCATAACGGGTGAGAAACCCCAACGCATAAGTTTCTCCCGGAAAGACCATGTAATTGTCGTCTTCGATTGCCTGCAGGTGGCGCGCAGTGATTTTTGTATCATCAGCTGCCTGGCGGAGCGGAATACGTTTTTCTTCGCGGGTTTTTTTTAGAAGCTGCCCTGCTGTCATAGTTACTCCGTCGTGAGCGGGTTATCCACAATCTTGGCGTTTTCCGGTTCCTTGAACTGGAAGAGCTTTGCATCGATTGCAGGATTGAGTTTGATGTTCGAGAAGCTGAGCTCCACGCTGCGGCCGCTGGGCGAGGACGCCTGCATACGGCGGATGAGGTAGGTTTCGGGTTCGACGTAGAGTGTAATCTTATCGTAGCCACCCGTAATCTCTTTCTCTTTCAGCTCGAGAATAAAAAACCGGCCATGTTCCGTGTCGCGCGGTTGCTCTGGCCTGTCAAACCTGTAGTGGTAACGGCGAAAAAGGTTACTCAGTCCCTCCGCAGTGCCAGCGCTATAAAGCGATTTGCCGTCTTTGTCCTTGGTTTTGAGCGGTTGCCTGCCTACCGCACGCAGCCGAGCGACATAGACATAGAGAGTCTGGCCATTGCTGACAATGATGTCACCTGCTGGCTGGCTGAAGGTGAAGTTTAGCTTGCCGCCCTCGGCGTAAGTCGCCACACCCGAGCTTGTCCGGGTTTTACCGAGGTCTTTTATGCTGAGTGCAAAATCAGCCTGGTAAGCCTTTAGCGCCTTGAATTTGGCCTGCATCGCTTTGGCGACGTCCGATGGGTGAACGAAGCTGTCGGCCGAAAGTGCATTTGCCGCAATAAGCAGCCCAACCATTATGTGCGCGGTTTTTTTCATATAAATTGCCGGGAATTTTGCGAGAAAATTTCGTTTAAGGAACAGGGTGTCAAACAATATCAAAGGGAAAAATTATTGACCGGCAATAGAGATAACCGATGCCACCCACGACCTGATCATGAGTAACCATAATACCTCCGCGACTGCGGATCGCCGGAAAAAATACCTTGGACTGATTCTGTGCATAGCGCTGTTTGTCGCGGCAACTGCCGGGCAAATGGATGCCAACGCGAAGAAAGAAATCTCTGAAGAAGGCCTCACCGAACTTTTTAACGCCGCGCTCTTCCATGTGCGTAACGACTACGTCGAGGAAGTTTCACGCCAGCAGCTGATGTTTGGCGCAATACGCGGGATGCTAGCGGCGCTCGACGATGCTCACACGCGTTTCATGACGGCCGACGAAACCAATGAGCTGCAAACCGAGATGCGGGGTAATTTTGGGGGGCTTGGCATAGAAATTTCGCAACGCGACAATGTGCTCACGGTGGTCTCCCCCATTGAAGACACGCCGGCAATGCGCGCCGGAATTAAGCCCGGTGACAAAATCATTGAAATCGACAAGAAAAGCACGCGCGATCTTTCGCTCAGCGAGGCGGTAAAGCAGCTGCGCGGTAAACCAGGAACATCAGTAAACATCAGTGTTGTCCGGGAAGGTGAGGATGAGATCCTCTCCTTTGACCTCGTGCGGGAGGTTATCAAGATACAGGTCGTAACTTCGCAGTTCATCGAGTCAGAAAAGATCGGTTACGTGCGCCTCAAGCAGTTCAACCAGACGGCAACTGAAGACCTGGCAAAGGCGCTTGCCGAATTCAAGAAGCGCAAGGCGCGGGGAGTTATCCTCGATCTGCGCTGGAATCCCGGCGGGTTGCTCGATGCCGCTCACCGTATCAGCAATTTCTTTATTAAATCCGGAGTGATTGTTTCGACGCGGGGCCGCAAGAAAGAGCTCGACAGAGTTTTTAATGCCGACCCGTCAGCGGCCATCGCGGCCGACATACCTCTGGTGGTGCTGGCGAACGAGGGTTCGGCATCTGCCAGTGAAATCGTGACCGGTGCAATTAAAGACCATAAGCGGGGCAAGTTTATAGGAGTGAAAACCTTCGGTAAAGGTTCGGTGCAGAACGTCATTGGCTTGATGTACGGCACCTCTATGGCGCTGACCATACAAAAATACTACACTCCATCAGGCGTATCGATACACAAGAAAGGGATTGAGCCCGATATCAATGTACCGGCGCTTGACTTCACTAAGGATGATCGCCGCCATTATAAAGAAATACGCGAGAAAAAGATTCTGCAGGATTTTGTCAAAGAAAACAAGGTCTACAATGCCGATACCGTCCGCAAGTTCCAGAAAATGGTTGCTGCGAAAGGGCTCGCGCTGACAGATTACGCAGCGAAGCGCGCTCTCAAAGACGAACTGACGAAGAATGAAAACCGGCCTGTTTTCGACCTGGAATTCGACGTGCAGCTGCAGCGAGCAATTGCTGAGCTGAAGAAATGACGCCAGAACATGTGCAGGCCGGGTGAATGGTGTGTCGCAGACGCAGCTGGCAAACAGAAATATTGTTTTTTGATTGACGATAAAAAACGCATTGAGGATGCGTTAAGAATACAAATAAACCGGAGCTAATGCCATGGAAATCAGCCAAAGAGAAACAGACGGTGTAACTATACTGGATATTCAGGGGGAAATTGACCTTTACAACGCCCCGGAGATTAAAGACATCATCCAGAAGCTGATTGAGGCGCAGAAGTATAATGTGATCATCAATCTCGAGAAGGTGTCCTATATCGACTCTTCGGGTATTGGGGCGCTGATTTCCAGCCTGTCCAACCTGAAGAAATACCAGGGCGGCCTTAAGATCATTAATGTCTATGCCTCGGTAAAAAAGGTCTTTGAACTCACGAAACTGACCAGTTTCTTTGAAATATACGAATCTGAAGCGGAAGCACTCGCAAAGTTCAAATGATGAACGGCAAAATCATGCAGCTTTCCACCGGAGCAAAAATGCTAAATCCAAAATTCAGCCCACGTGCTATGACATTTCTCGCGGCTGCAGCGATGGCATTGGTCATCGGCTGCGGTGACCCAATTCCCATGGAAGAAATGGGGGTTGCGAAAGTCGCGATAGCCCGCGCTGAAACTGTGAAGAGCGGCAAGTACTCACCACAGAATTTTGAAGCAGCGCAGAAGGCTCTGCTTGAGGCCCATAACCTCATTGAAAAAGACAAAATGAGCGACGCGAAAGAAAAAGCCATAGAGGCAAAAAAGCTGGCTGACACAGCCTATGATGAATCAGCGCCAAAACTTGCGCAGGAAACGCGTGGTGAGGCAGAGGTTGCTATACGTGCAGCGGAAGAGGCCAATGCCGAGCAATTCGCAGCTGACGACCTTGGCGCAGCCAAAGCAAGTCTCGTGCAGGGTGACAAGTACTACGAATCAAGAGACTATCTCAGTTCTTACCACCTGTTCGAAGAGTCGCGCGAGAGGGCTCGTAAGGCTCTGACAACGTCAGAAGCCCAGGTTGAAGTGATGCGGCGTGATCTGGCCGAAATCGACGATACGATCGCTGCGGCAGAACGTGCTGGTGCAGAGCAGAGTGCACCTGACACGCTAAAAAAGGCGAAAGATGCTGCAGGTCATGCTCGCGGTGACCTGGAAAACAAGAAACTCAAGTCTGCATACAACCACATCGAAACTGCAAAGGTATCCTCTAAAGAGGCTCTTGCAGTGGCACAAAAACAATCTGCAACAGAAAAACTGGCGCAGGCTGTCAAAGATGTCGATGGTGCGGAGCTTAAGCTGAACGACCTGAAGGCGCGCGCCAGCGAGGCAAAAACCGCCAAGGCATTAGAGCAATCTGAAGAAGCACAGCAGGCGCTCAAGACTGCGGACGAAAATCTGGTCGCGGCGAAAGAGGCGCTAAGGGCCGCTCGTGAAGCAGAAAAGAACCAGGCGTACGGTGAAGTGATTACCCAGTCTGAGGAGGCGAGCCGCCTGGCAAAAGTTTTGATGGATTCACTCCCTGAGACTGAAGTGCTGCTTGCACAGGCAAAAGATCGTTCGACAGGCGAAGCGGCTGAGGGTTCTGAAGAAGAAGAGTCGTCAGGTGAAACAGAGAAACGGGCATCAACCGGCGAAACAAATAAGGCCGGATGGAAGACCTACAAGGTGCGCTATATTCCGGAGAACCGCGATTGCCTCTGGAAAATTGCGGGATATAAGTTCATCTATAATAATCCGCGCCTCTGGCCGAGAATTTACCGGGCAAATAAGGCAAAGATCAAAAACCCGGATTTAATCTATCCTGGCCAGGTTTTCAAAATTCCGCCGAAGAAAAGCAAAGGAGAATAATTTCACTGCGGCCGCGCCGCGGCCTGAAATATGCAGCACCGGTTCTGATCGGAACCGGTCACCAAACATCATAAATTTTATTCCCAACCCGCGGTTGGCGATTCACCCTGGTAACTCAAGAGGATACAATGGCTCGTAAGAAAGGTGCGGACGAAGAAGCCGCAAATACCACAACAGAGGTGCCCGAAAGAGGCAAGATACGCCTGCGTGGAAAGAAAGAGGGCGGTGAGGCGCCTCTGTCTGCAGAAGAAGGTCCGTTGGCGGTTCCGCAGCGTGAAACGGCACCGGCCTCGGTGTCTTCGTCGATCAGTCCGCCGCGGGAAACCGGGCAGAACGGTAAGAAGATGGAAATCAGCGAGTTCAAGAATAAATCAATGAACGAACTGGTAGAGATGGCGCTTTCTCTTGGTGTAGAAAATCCCGCTGATCTCAAGAAGCCCGCGCTGATCTTCTCCATTTTGCAGAAGCAATCGGACAACTCGGGTCAGGTCTACGCCGAAGGGGTGCTCGAAGTCATGCCCGATGGTTATGGCTTTCTGCGCTCGGCAAGTTACAACTACCTGGCTGGCCCTGACGACATCTATGTTTCGCCGGCGCAGATCCGGATGTTTGCTCTGCGCAAGGGCGACACCGTCTATGGCCAGATTCGTATGCCACGCGACAACGAGCGGTTTTTTGCGATTATGCGCGTCGATACGATAAATGGGGTGCCCGCCAGTGAGGCGATGCGCCGCGTGCACTTTGATAACCTGACGCCGCTGTATCCCGAGCAACTGATCAAACTCGAGACAACTGCAGAAAAACTCTCTACCCGCGTTGTCGATCTCGTGTCGCCGATTGGCAAAGGCCAGCGTGGTCTGATCGTGGCACCGCCGCGCACCGGTAAGACGATGCTCATGCAGGACATCGCGAATGCTATCACCACCAATCACCCCGAGATCACGCTTCTCGTGTTACTCATTGACGAACGTCCCGAAGAGGTGACAGACATGGCACGCAGCGTGCGTGGCGAGGTCATTGCCTCAACCTTCGACGAACCCGCTAACCGCCACGTACAGGTCGCCGAGATGGTGATTGAGAAGGCCAAGCGCCTTGTAGAGCACAAGCGCGACGTGGTGATTCTGCTCGATTCGATCACTCGCCTCGCGCGCGCCTACAACCAGGTGATACCTTCGTCAGGCAAGGTGCTCTCGGGCGGTGTCGACTCGAATGCGCTGCATAAACCGAAGCGTTTCTTCGGTGCCGCACGGAATATTGAAGAAGGCGGTTCGCTGACGATTATTGCCACCGCGCTAATCGATACCGGCAGCAAGATGGATGAAGTTATTTTCGAGGAGTTCAAAGGTACAGGTAACATGGAGCTCCACCTCGACCGCAAGCTGGTTGAGAAGCGGACTTTCCCGGCTATCGACATGAACCGCTCGGGCACACGCCGCGAAGAGCTGCTGCTCGATAAAGAGGACGTGAACCGCATCTGGATTCTGCGCAAGATCTTCGCTTCGCTGTCGACAGTGGAGAGCATGGAACTTCTGCTCGAAAAAATGCGTGGTACAAAGAACAACAAGGCGTTTTTGGATAGTATGAAGACCGGCTAGCTTGGCTTAAAAAATGCAGCTCTTCGGTCGGCAAAAGCAGCGAAGCGCTTTAGCAGCAGTTTGGCGGCAAGCCGGCAAACTGCGGGGCTTTTGCCGACCCTGCATTTTTTTTGCCAAGCGACACGGTTGCATAATCAGATGGAGCAGCCTTTTGGCTGTCGCGCATGTTCGGTTCGATGAGGCTAGCGAGGCACGGGCTATTCTCAGCAGTCTGCTTTTTCTCCGGTTCGGGATCTTCTTCCTCGCCGCATGCGCTCCCTCAAAGGACACGGTATTGAGCGATGTGGAGCGTAACTATACCGCCTCTGGATTTCTCGATACAGATACCTTCCAGGTTATCTGTCCGCTGCCTGTGGGCAAGGAAGACCGGCTCGG
>Ga0272446_1008032_pt1 | contig 10220 bp, 11 predicted proteins | sample YNPCB0061_FD_194587 | JGI IMG/M metagenome (GOLD analysis project Ga0272446, IMG submission 194587) | Hot spring microbial mat communities from Yellowstone National Park, WY, United States - YNP-CB-006-1 | ecosystem: Environmental > Aquatic > Thermal springs > Hot (42-90C) > Sediment | place... | reverse complement strand
CCGGCGGCGAAAACCTCGCCGCCGGCACCCCGCTCGCCGCTCCAGCGGCCGTCCTCCAGGCCTGGAAGAGCTCCCCCGGCCACAACGCCATCATGCTCGACGGCGCGTTCACCCTGGTCGGCGTCGCCCGGCACATCGCGCCGGGCAGCACCTACGGCGTCTACTGGGTCCTGGCCTTCGGCTACGGCACGCCGGGCAGCGCCGCAGCAGCGCCCACCCCGACGCCCCCGCCGCCGACGCCAGCGCCGCCTCCGCCCCCGGCGCCCGCGCAGCCGGGAGCGCCCTCGGCCCTGGCCTTCGGCGCCGGCGTCGCATCCTTCACCTGGCAGGGTCAGCCGGCGTCCGTCGCCGCCGTGTTTGGGCCTGCGGGGAGCGCCGTCCGCGGCGTCTACGCCTACGACCCGGCGGCCGGCCGCTGGCTCCGCTGGAGCCCGCACCTCCATCCCGGGCTCAACACCCTCGAACAACTCCAGCCGGGCACGCGCTACTGGGTCGTTGCCGCTGCCCCCTTCGCCGTGGCACCGCAGTAAACCCCGGGCCGTTCGCGAAATCGGCGCGACAGCGCGTCAGGAGGTGACGCGCGGCCGTCCGACAATCCCCGCCATCTCACAGCGGGGTTTCGCGAATGGCCAAGTCACCCACCGAGAAACTGCTCCAGGAACTCGACCAGCTCAAGGCGCGCGGCCGCATCACCGATGAAGAGTACGCCGCCCGCCGCCAGGCCATCATCTCCGGCCAGGTCCAGCTCCCGGCCGAAAAGTCCGGCGGCAGCTTCTTCAAGAAGGTCGGCATCGGCTGCGGCGCGCTCCTCGGCATCCTCATCGTGATCGTCATCATCGCGGCGGCGGCCGGCGGCGGCTCCGACAGCAGCGACACGGGCGGCACCTCCGCCTCCTCCGGCACACCGGCCGCCGGCACCAGCAAGGGCGACGTCCGGGTACCCCTCGCGCCCGGCTCCTCCGGCGAAATCGCCCCCGACGGCAACCCGGAGAAGCGGTCGCGCGTCACCATCGTGCAGATCAAGGACCCGGTCGTCTCGACGAACCCGTTCTCCCAGCCGAAGGCCGGCATGCGCTGGATCGGCATCGAAGTCATCCACGAAAACATCGGCACGAAGGAGGTCGGCTCCTTCGACTGGAAGCTCCGCGACACGAACGACAACGAGCACGAGCAGGACGTCATCGGACCCGTGGTCGACCTGCCCGACCTCGACCCCATCTACAGCGACCTCACCCCCGGCGGCAAGAAGCAGGGCTGGATCTACTTCCAGGTCCCCGAGGGCGCCGGCATCAAGTGGCTCCGCGCCGACCCGAACATCTTCCTGAAGAACGACCTCTACTTCGAGGCACCCTGACCTCCATCCCGGGGCCGACCACGGCGGGGGAGCGCACACCGCGCTCCCCCGTTTGCTGCTGCTGCCGGGGCGCTCACCCGTCCAGGATTGCGAACACCGGGTGTCTCCCCGCCTCCGCCGCCCACCGCTCCGGCGGGTCGCCGTGGGCTTCCCCGTCTTCCGCCGCGGCAGCCGCGATGCGTCCGCCCTGCCCCTCTCCGTCGTAGGAAAGGTGCGAGGCCCCCGCTCCGCTCCCTCGATAGCGGAACGGGGGCCCCAGCAGGGGGGTTCTCAATAAGGTCTGAAGGTCAGGCCTTATCGAGCCAACGGAAGGGCAGCACCTCGGTGGCGCCGCCGTACGAACCCGGCACCGTTTGAATCTCCACGTTCTTCACCCACTCCCGGTAGCCCGTCCAGGCGGTGCCGGCGCCCTGGTTCTGGGGGATGTACCACATCTTGGCCGCGTTCTTGCGCTGGATCTCGAAGAAAAGCTCCTTGCGCTTGGCCGGGTCGAGCTCCCGCTGCTGCTTCCTGGCGAGGTCCTCGAGCTCCGGGTCCTTCACCTTCGAGTGGTTGAGCGGGTTGTCGGTGAAGAACCGGATCGGGTAGCTGCCGGCCTCCGGGAAGGGCGTTTCGTAGCCGAAGGCGATGCCCGTGAAGTTCCCCGCGAACGTCTGGGTGATGTACTTCGACGAGTAGTCCTGGACGTCGGTCGTGGTCTTGATGCCGATGGCGTTCAGGTACTGGATGTTCGCCTCAGCCACCGTATTGAACGCCGACCCGTACCGGTTGGCGGTGTACTGGTAGACGGTGCTGAAGCCGTCCGGGTAGCCGGCGGCAGCGAGGAGCTTCTTCGCCTCGGCCGGGTCGTACTTGAAGTACTTCGAGGTTTCGCCCTGCTCGGGGGAGAGCGGGTCGAGCCAGAAGCGGACGAGGCCGGCGGGGATGAGGTTGTTCCACCGCTCGGAGACGTCGAGGCCGGCCTCCTTCAGCTTCTTGACGTTGTAAGCGAGGTCGAGCAGGGCAGCCCGGTCGGTGCACATCGAAATCGCCAGGCGGACGCGCGGGTCCTTGTTCCACGGCGAGTCCGGCTTCGAATCCATGTAGAAGAACGACAGCAGCTGGCTCACTTCGCCGTAGAGCTGCGCCTTCGGCAGGGCGTTCTTCACGTTGATCAGGTCTTCCGCGTTCAGGCCCGCCGCATCCGAGTTGCCCGCCTGGAACTGCGCCAGCCGGTTCGCGTACTCGGGGATGATCTGCAGCGAAACCCCGTCCGTCAGCGGGAACCCCTTCATGTACCACTCGGGGTTCTTCTTGAATTTGAACCCGACCGCCGGCGTATACGACTCGAGAATCCACGGCCCGGAGCCGATCATCGTCTTGGCCGGGTCGAAGCCGCCGTCCGCCTCCTTGGGCATGATCCAGAAAAGGTTGGCGTCGGCCAGCACGTCGAGGAAGGCGGCATTCGGCTCCTTCAGCTTGAACACCACCGTCGAGGCGTCCGGGTACTCCAGCCGGTCGACGAACGCGACCTGCGAGCGGTTCGCCGAGGTCTCCGCCGTCATCCGGCCCCATGAGTACTTGATGTCGTCTGTCCCGATCGCCCGGCCGTTCACCGGCGCCACGTTGTGAAACTTCATGTCCGGCCGCAGCTTGATCGTCCAGGTCAGCCCGTCGGGGCTCGCCTCCGCGCTCACCGCGGCATCGCCGATGGGCCGCAGGTCGGCCTGCTTCACGCCCAGGCCGGCGTTGTACTTGAACAGCCGGCTGTAGACGTACGCCGCAACGCCCTTCGTCAGGAACGACGCGTTCCCGTACGGGTCGATCGACGGCGGGTCGCCCGTCGCCTGCAAATTCTGGATGCCCCCGCGCTTCGCCGAGGCGTACGGGTCGCTCGGCGTGGGCGTGGCCTGCGGTGCAGCCGTCGCTGTGGCGCCGGCCGCTGTCGGGCTCGCGCCCTTGTCGTCATCGTCGCCGCAGCCGACCAGTGCCAGCCCGGCAGCCCCCGCGGCAACGCCCGTCGCCGCGCCGAGGAACCGCCGCCGCGAGCGGCGCTCCTTCCAGAACCCATCCCAGTACTCCGACAATGCAAACCCCCGTGCAGACGCGCATGTTTAGCCATTCACGTCGTCGATGCGTGGTATAGGCCATGCGCAGAATGATGCGGGAATCCTGCGGCCCCGCCCGCCTGCTGTCAATCGATCGTTCGAAAACGTCGAATACTTCGCCTCCAGGCCGGGGCCGGACCGGCCGGCGCCCTGCTACCATGCCGCCGTGGCGCCCCGCATCGATGCCCATACCCACCTCTTCCCGCCCGCGCAGGCCGCCCGCCGCGAGGCCCTCGCCGACGCCGACCCCACCTTCGCGGAGATGTACCGCGACCCCCGCGCGAAACTCGCCGATGCCCCGGCCCTCCGCCGCGCAATGGCCCGCGCCGGCATCGAACGCGCCGTCGCCGCCGGGTTCGCCTTCCGCGATGCCCGCTGCCTGGCCGAGCAGGCCGAATACCTCCTCGCCGCCGCCGCCGAGGCGCCTGGCGTCCTCGCCCCGCTCCCCTGCCTCAACCTCGCCCTCCCCGGCTGGGAGGCCGATGCCTGCCGCTGGCTCGAAGCCGGCGCCCGCGGCTTCGGCGAACTCCGGCCCCACAACCAGGGCTGGGACCCCCTCGGCCCCGACGCCGTCCGCCTCGCGCACCTCGCCGCCGAAACCGGCGCCGTTCTCCTCTGGCACGTCTCCGAACCGGTCGGCCACGCCTACCCGGGCAAACGCGGCGGCATCTCCCCCGCCGAACTGTGCGAACTCGCCGCCCGCGTCCCCGGCGCCCGCATGGTCGCCGCCCACCTCGGCGGCGGCCTCCCGTTCTACCTGCAGATGCCCGAAGTTCGGCAGGCTATCGGAAATATCTATTTCGATACCGCCGCCGCATCATTGCTGTATGATGAAGGTACCGTCGCGCGCGTCGTCGCCCTTGCCGGCCCGGGGCGCGTGCTCTTCGGCTCCGATTTCCCGTTGCTCGCCCCGCGGCGTCAGCTCGAACGCATCATCGCGGAACTCCCGCCCGATGCCGTTGCCGGGGTCTGCGGCGGGAATGCCGCATCTCTCTTCTTTGGATTGCCGCAACCATGAGCGAAACATCGCCCCAGGAGTCCGTCCGGCTCTTCGTCGCCTGTGAAGTCCCGGACGACGTCAAAGACGCCATCCGCTCCGTGATCGAAGACCTCCGCGCCCGCTCCGGCAACGCCGTCCGCTGGGTCCGGCCCGAGGGCGTCCACATCACCCTCAAGTTCCTCGGCGAAGTCCCCACCCGGAAGCTCCCCCACATCAAGCTCGCCATCCAGGAGGCCGTCGTCGGTCACTCCCCATTCGAACTCGAGTTCTCGACCATCGGCACCTTCGGCGGCCGCGAGGGGCTCCGCCTGATGTGGATCGGCGTCGCCGGCGATGTCCTCCGCCTCGAAGCGCTCGTCCGTTCGGTCAATGCCGCGCTCGGCGTCGTCGGCTTCGAACCCGAGCGCCGGCCGTTCCGGCCGCACCTCACCCTCGGCCGCGTCCGCGACGAGGTCTCCACCCGCCAGCGCGCCGAAATCGAAGTGGCCGTCGGCAAAACCGAGGTTCCCCAGGTCAGCTGGCGCACCGCCCAGGTCTCCCTCATGCGCAGCCGCCTCTCCGAGGCTGGCGCCAGCTACGAGACCGTCGCCAGCTTCCCGCTCCGCGTCATCCAGCAGCCGGTCTGACGCCGGGCCGTCCCGTCAGCCCGTCAGTCGCGGTTCCAGCACCACCACCGTCAGGTCGGCAGGCAGCTGGCTGCGCGTGACCTGCAGCTTTGCCACCGCCTCCGGCTTCGCGCCCGTCTCCTTGAGGAACTTCTCCAGCGGCTCCAGCTCCAGCCGCTCGGGCCCCACTTTGTAGTGCATCGGGATGGCAATCTTCGGCTCGACCCGCGTCATTACGTCGGCCGCCGCCACCGCCGAAAGCGACCCGTCGCCGCCCACCGGCAGCAGCAGGATATCCACGTCCTTCAGCTCGGCGAGGTTCGTCCCGGTCGGCAATCCGAGGTGCCCAACCCGGATGCCGTCGAGTTCGACCACGAAGCTCACCGTCCGGCTGCCGTCCGAACGGCGCATCGCCGTGCCGGTCACCAGCACGCCGCCGATCTCGTACTCGCCCGGCGCGTCCAGCACCTTCGGCTCGCCCGTCACCACCGACGGGTCGCCGTAGCGCGGGTCGCCGGCGCAGCTCAGCGTGACAATCGCCGCCTCCTGCCTGCCCGGCGCAAAGCCCGAATCCGCAGGCACCGGGTCCATCAGCACCGTGCCGTCCCGCCCCTTCAGGCGAAAGCACGTCCGACCGAGGAAGGTAAGTTCGAGCGCCACGAACCCATGGTATCCCGCTCCGCGATTACCCGAAACGTTCGGTTGAGCCTGCTGATCAATATCCGGTCACGGCGCCGTCAGCAGCACGCCCGCGCCGACGCCGCCGGTCCCGAGCGAGGTGACCAGCACGCAGTCGAGCTTCGCCGCCTTCACCTCGCGCACGAACGCGAGCTCCAGCCCCTCGACCGGCGTCTCCAGCCCCGCAATCGGCCAGACCTGCCCCCGCCGCATCGCCTCGGCCGCCATCGCCACCGCGGCCGGCCCGCCCGCCGCCAGGAGCTGCCCCAGCGAGCCGGCGGTCGCCGTCACGTCCGCGTAGTAGGCGTGCCGCCCGAAGGTCCGAAGCGCCCCGAAGCCGTCCGCCACGTCCAGCGCCGGCCGCCCGTCCGCGCACGAGACCAGCAGGTCGACCTGGTTCTGCAGGTAGCCGGCCGCCCCGAGAATCGCCTGCATGAGCCGTCCCGCTTCGTTCGCGTCGGCTACCGCCGTCGGCTCCGCGAGCGGGTCGAACGTCTCGGCTGCGGCAGCCACCCGCGCCAGCACCGCCGCCCCGCGCTGCCGGGCGTGCGCCTCCGCCTCGATGATGACGTATGCGGCGCCCTCGGCGGCCACCATCCCCGCGTGGCCGCGGTCGAACGGCAGGGCGCGCTCCCCGCTCAGCGCCTGGAGATGCTCGAGCAGCGGCCGCTGGAGCGCCTGGGCCGCCCCGGCGATGACCACGTCGGCATCGCCCCGCGCGATGATCCGCGCCGCCTGCACGATCGCCGCCATCCCGCTCGCCTCCGCGCCCGCGACCGTGACCACCGGCCCCCGGATCCCCAGCGTGCGCGCCACCAGGTGGCCGTAGGGCACGAACATCGCGCCCTGGCCCGGCGCCCGGTACGGCAGCCCATCCGCGACCGCGAAGCGCCGGGCGTCGCCGGCGCCGCTCCCCAGTCCGGCCGCGTCGAGCGCGCGCAGCGCCGCATCCAGGGCCAGCAGCGACCCCTGGTCGAGGAAATGCACCACGTTCCGCGGGATGCCCGGGTGGGGCCGGAACTCGTCCGCCATCCCGATGCCCGTCAGCGGCGCGCCCTCGCCCCCGGGCGCATACTGCCCTGCCGCAGGCTCAGCCCGCAGCAGCCGCTCCCACGCGTCGCCGCCCGCCGCCGCGGCCGCGGTGACGCCGAACCCGGTGATGACCGGGCGTATCCCTTCGAGGCTGGCCCCGTCGGTCAGCTAGTCGAGCTCCTCGTCGAGGAATTCGTCGTCGCTCTGCCGGCGGCGCCAGAACATCACCGCACCGACCAGCGCCCCGAGCAGCGCGAAAATCCCGAGCACCTTCTTCATGGCGGAGTACCTCCTTGGCCTGCTCGCGCCGCTCCCGGGGGAGTCGAGCCGCCGGCCAGTGGAAAGTATAGGCGCCGCCCGCCCCTTCCGGCCATGCCGCAGCGCCCGCCGCCCCGGAGACCCGTTCCAGTCGGCGACCGCGCCGCAATCCGGAGCTGCTCCAGTCTGCGCCCTGCCCAAAAGTTGAATCGACTCTCCCCCGGCGCGAAACTGGATACTGGATGAAATCGTCCCGCCCCGCCAGCGAACTGCTCGAGCTCCTCGCCAGCCGCGGACTCGCCGCCACCACCCAGCGGGTGGCGCTCCTTGCGGCCGTCCTCGATTCGCACGACCGCCACCTCTCCGCGGAAGACCTCTACCGCGAACTCTCCCGCGAACTCCCTACCCTCAGCCGCGCAACCGTCTACAACAACCTCGCCGCCCTCGGCAACGCCGGCCTCATCGAAAAACTCGAAACCCCCGACGGGTCCCGCTACGGGCCCGTCGCCCGCCCCCACGTCAACCTCGTCTGCACCGCCTGCGGCAGCATCGCCGATGTCCTCGTCGGCGACCCCGACCTCGAAGCCCTGATCGCCCGCGCCGCCGGCACCGGCGGCTTCCAGGCGCGCTCCGTCTCCCTCAGCGTCAACGGCCTCTGCAGCGCCTGCGCCGCCGCGCCCGCCTGACCTCCCGCGCCTGTACCTTCGCCCCGCCGCGGGCTACGCTGGAGCCGCCATGCCTGCCGCCTTCATCTACGATGCGACCCGCACCCCGTGGGGCAAGTTCGGCGGCGCCCTGAAAGAATACCCGGCGAGCGAACTCGCCGCTCTCCTCATCCGCACCCTCGTCCAGCGCAACCGCCTCGACCCGGCCGCCATCGACAACGTCATCCTCGGCCAGGTCCTCCAGGCCGGCGCCGGCCAGCTCCCGTCCCGGCAGGCGCTCATCCACGCAGGGCTTCCCGTCTCCACCCCCAGCACGCTCGTCAACAAGGTCTGCGGCAGCGGCATGCGCGCCGTCACCCTCGGCGCCTCCCTCATCCAGCTCGGCGACGCCGACCTCGTGCTCGCCGGCGGCATGGAATCCATGTCCAATGTCCCCTACTACGACGTCGATACCCGCTGGGGCGCCCGCATGGGCAACCGCACCCTCGTCGACGGCATGGTCTACGACGGCCTCTGGTGCGCCTTCGATGACGTCCACATGGCCAATCAGGCCGACGACATGGCGGCCCGCCGCGAAATCTCCCGCGAAGAGATGGATGCATGGTCGGTCCGCAGCCAGCGCCGCTGGGGCGCCGCCTTCGAGGCCGGCCACTTCGACCGCGAAATTACCCCCGTGCCCAACCGCCGCGACCCCAACCACATCGCTCTCGCCCGCGACGAAAGCCCCCGCCCGAACTCCACCGTCGAGCGCCTCGCCCGCATCCCGACCGTCTACGGCACGCGCGCCATCACCGCCGGCAACGCACCCGGCACGAACGACGGCGCCGCCGTCCTGCTGATCGGTTCCGAAGCGGCCGGGCGCCGCCACGGGCTCACCCCGCTCGCCCGCATCGCCGGCTGGGCCGAATCCGCCACGCGCCCCGCCGAATACCCTGTCGCCTCTGCCCTCGCGCTCCGCCGCCTCGCCGAAAAGACCCGCCTCGCCATCGACGACTTCGACATCATCGAGGTCAACGAAGCCTTCGCCTGCGTCCCCCTCATCTGCGGGCAGGAGCTCGGCTGGGACCCCGACCGCGTGAACCGCTGGGGCGGCTCCGTCGCCATGGGCCACCCGATCGGCGCGAGCGGCGCCCGCCTCGTGCTCACCGCCGCCTACCAGCTCCAGGAGTCCGGCGCCCGCTACGCCGCCGCCGCCATCTGCTCCGGCACGGGCCAGGGCGACGCAATCCTTCTCGAACGGGTCTGACGCGCCGCCGGGGCGGGGCGCTAGACCCGGCCCTCACCGCTCCGTGCCGGCAGATTCCCGGTCCGCAACGCTGAACGCAGCTTCCATCAGTGCCTGGAGCGCCTCCAGCTGCCGCGTCGGCGCCACCGCCTCCGGGGCCATCAGCCGCACAAACCGCGCACCCCAGTAGAAGGAATAGAGCGCCTGCGCCAGCGCCTCCACATCCAGCCCCTCCAGCCGCGCGCCGAAGTCACGCCGGAGGAGGAACGCCACGCCCCGGACAATCCGCTGCAGCTCCGCACCGAACTCCTCGACCAGCGCCGCATCGGCATCGCGCACCGCCACGAGCGCCCGCTCCAGCAGCAGCCGCGTGTCCGCATCGGCGCCGGACCTCTCCAGCTCCGCAAACGTCGCCCGGGAGAGCGTCCGGAAATCCGTCTCCACCTGCTCGGGGTGCTGCCAGGCCGCCTTCACGGCCTCGGCCGAACCCTCCATGCAGCCCCGGGCAAGGTCCTCCTTGCTCGGGAAGTACCGGTAGATCGCGCCCGGCGAAATCCCCGCCTCGTGCGCAATCTCCGCCATCGTCGCCGCCGCGACGCCCTTCTCTGCGAATACCTTCGCGGCGGCGTCGAGGATGCTCCGCCGCCGCGCGTCGAGGTGTGCCTGCGATACCTTCGCCATGCTGCCCCCGCTCCCGCGCCCTGGCGTCAGTTCGCCGTTGCCAGGTCCGGGAACGCCTGCAGTTTAGCGCGCACGCGCTTCAGCGCACGCTCCAGCCGCTCCACCTGCAGCAGCCGCTCCAGCGTCTGCCGCTGCGCGATCTCCCGCTCCATCGCCTCGATCTCGCGCTGCCGGGCCACCATCAGTTCGTACAGCATCTCCGTGCCCTCCATCTGCGTGAATCTCCGTTCACTGAATGAATAATCGTTCAGTTATCCTCGCCTGTCAACCCCCGTCCTGGCCCGGTCGGTGGAAATTTCGGGGCCCCGCCCGCTGCCGCCGCTGTGCCATACTCCTTCCCCCATGGCCCCCGCGCGCCGCGCCCTCCTCGCCGTCGCTCTCCTCGCCGCCGCGGTCCTCGCCGGCGCCGCCCGGCACGGCGGCGCTGCGGCGCCGCCCGCCGTCCTGGCGGAAGCCCGCTTCGCCTTCCTCGTCCCCGGGCCGGGCGGCCCCCTCGTCCTCGAGGTCGCCGCCGTCGCCCCTGCCGGCGCCCCGGCCGATGCCGCCGCGCTCGAGTCCGCCATCCGTGCCGCCAACCCGGGCGCCGTCCCCATCCCGCCCCGGTTCGTCTCTGCCGCCTATGTGCTCGATGGCGT
>Ga0272446_1008031_pt1 | contig 10221 bp, 12 predicted proteins | sample YNPCB0061_FD_194587 | JGI IMG/M metagenome (GOLD analysis project Ga0272446, IMG submission 194587) | Hot spring microbial mat communities from Yellowstone National Park, WY, United States - YNP-CB-006-1 | ecosystem: Environmental > Aquatic > Thermal springs > Hot (42-90C) > Sediment | place... | reverse complement strand
TCCCATCGCCCACTACAACCTGGGGAACATCCTTCTGGCGACAGGCCGATCGGAGGAGGCGGTCGAATGCTACCGGCGCGCCTTGGCCGCCGATCCCGGATACCTGGAGGCGCGGCTGAACCTGGGTGGCGCGCTCAGGGATTCGGGCAGGCTCGAAGAAGCGGCGGAATGCTACCGGCAAGCCCTGAAGGAAGCACCACGGGATTCCGGGATCCTGGTAAGCCTGGGGGCCGTGATGCGGGACCTGGGGCAGACCGGCGAGGCGGAAAGGTGCTATCGGGCCGCCCTGGAGACCGCCCCGGACTCGGCCTTGTGCCACTTCAACCTGGCCAATCTCCTTCGGGACACGGGAAGGACCGAAGAGGCCGTTGCCTCCTATGAACGGGCAGTGGCGCTGCAGCCAGACAGCGCCGCCATGCACTGCAACCTGGGAAATGCCCTGAGGGAGATCGGGAAGCCCGAAGCCGCCACGCTCGTCTTCGAAAAGGCGCTGGCCCTCGAGCCGGAAAACACGGACGCGTTGCTCAACCTGGGCAACGCAATGAAGGAACTCCGCCGCTACCGGGACGCGGAGGAATGCTACCGGCGGGTTCTCCGGGCAAGGCCGGGCATGGCAGAGGCCCATTACAACTTGGGAACGGTCCTCCAGGATCAGTGCCGGATGGGCGAGGCCGTCACATGCTACCGCCGGGCGCTCGAACTGAAGCCGGACCATGTGGTCGCCCACAGCAATCTGCTCATGAATCTCCAGTACGACCCCCACGTCACCCCGGAGGAAATCCTCGAGGAGTCCAGGGCATGGGAACGCGCCCATCTCGGCGGTTGTCCCCTACTCCCGCCTCCTGATATCGACCGGGACCCGGAGCGCCCCCTGAGGATAGGCTACGTCTCCGGCGACCTTCGCCGGCACCCTGTTGGTTATTTCCTGGACGGAGTCCTTGCCTGCCATGATCCGGAGACTTTCCAGGTCTTCTGTTACGCAAACCTCAGCCACGGCGACGATCTGACCGACCGGCTCCGCGGCAATGCGGCACACTGGCGGGAGATCTTCGGAAAAAGCGACGAGGCCGTGGCGGTCTTGATACGGGAGGACCGCATCGACATCTTGGTGGACCTGGCGGGACACACGGCGAGAAACCGCCTCACTGTCTTCGGAAGGCGGCCCGCGCCAATCCAGGCCACTTGGGCGGGCTACGTGGGGACCACCGGACTATCCGCCATGGACTACCTGATCTCGGACCACATGGAAACGCCGGTAGGGACCGAACACTGGTACAGCGAGCGGATCGTGCGACTCCCCGATTGCTACGTCTGTTATACCCCTCCGGAATACGCGCCGCCGGTCGCTCCTCTCCCGGCTGTCGGAAACGGCTTCATCACCTTCGGCTGCTTCAACAATCTGGCCAAGATCAACCATCGCGTCATCGTTCTCTGGTCCCGGATTCTGCGGGCAATACCCGACGCCAGGCTCCTGCTGGTGACCAAAGCGCTCGGCGACCCGGAGGTCCGGGAACGGTGCAGAAACGAATTCGCGCGATACGGGGTCGACAACCGCATCACATTCTGCGGCATGCTACCCCACGGGGAACTCCTCGCGAGATACGGCCTGGTGGACGTGGCCCTGGACCCGTTCCCGTATTCCGGCGGGCTGACCACCCTTGAAGGGCTCTGGATGGGGGTCCCCGCCATCACCCTGGGAGGCGACAGGTTCGCCTCCCGCCACACCCTGAGCCACATGACGGCGGTCGGCCTGACGGAGTTCATTGCGGCGGACGAGGATTCCTACTTCGCAAAGGCATGCGCCTTGTCGCATGATCTTCCGAGCCTGGAGGCCCTCCGCGCCGGACTCCGGGAAAAGATGGCGGCATCCCCCCTGTGCGACTGCCGCCGCTTTACCCGCAACCTGGAGGACGCCTACCGGACCATGTGGCGGCGATGGTGCCTGGCCGGACAGATTACTTGATCCCCTTGCCGTTCAGGAACGGCCCGTATTTCTTGTCCATCCCCTGGATATGGCTGGTCAGCCAGTCCTTGAGAAAGGTCATGACGGTCTGGCTCAGCGGCACCGTCCCCGCCGCGAATTCCTTCCGGAAATCCTGCACCGACATGGTGAGCTGGTTGTGCTCCTTTTTGTGGTTTTCGTAGTCGGGGTAGCCGTGGGCCTTCATGAGCCTCTCTTCGGCGGCGAAGTGATTCCGGGTATATTCCACAAGCCCGTTCAGGACATCTCCGATTACCTGTTTTCCCTGACCCGATTTCATGGCGTCATGCAGCCGATTGATGTAATCCATCAGCTGCCGGTGCTCTTCATCGAACTGTCCTACCTGCACACTGAACCTGTCACTCCACGTTAACAGCGCCATACTTCCTCCCGGAAAAGTAGATAGATGCATGTTTGATCCTATCGGCGGAAAGGGGGTGATCTTGAGAGAAAGTTTCAGCGGTTCGAGGCCTCGAGCCGTAACGGGGCGATTGCGCATCCCTGCCAGGTCCCACGCCGTTTCAGCTCGTTGACGATGGAATACCACATGGCGTTGTTCTTCAGGTCCCAGGCGGGAGCGACCCGGATGGCGAGAGGTGCGGAGCCGTAAAGCCGCTGGATGGTGATGCGGGGAGGAAGCATTTCCAGAAAGTCACTGACGGCGGTGACGTAGTCACGGTGGCTGAGAGGGACGAAATCGCCGCGCCGGTACATGTCGGCCAGAACGGTTCCACGCACGGCATGCAGTTGATGGATCTTCAGGGAGTCGATGGGAAGGGAGGATATAATTTCGGCGGTCTTGATCAAGGTCTCCCGGGTGTCGCCCGGAAAGCCGTAAATCAAGTGGGTGCAGATCTCGAAACCCCGCCCCGCCGCCCCCTCGAGGGCGGCGAGGTACTCGGCGAACGAGTGCCCCCGGTTGATCCTCCTGAGAACCTCGTCATTCACCGACTGGAGGCCCAGTTCCAGGCAGACGTAATATTCACGTGCAATCTCTTCGAGCAGGTCCAGGACGTCCTCGCCCAGGCAGTCGGGCCGGGTTCCAACCGAAATCCCCACCACGTCGGGGTGGGAAAGGGCCCGACGGTATAGGTCCTGAAGCTTCTCCACCGGTGCGTAGGTGTTGGAATACTTCTGGAAATAGATGATGAACCTCTCGCTTCCCAGCCTGACGCGATGGTACGCCATGCCGGCCGCCATCTGCTCTTCGATGGGGATGACCCCCTGAATGCCGCCAGGGGAAAAGGAGCGGTTGTCGCAGTAGATGCACCCCCCCGTCCCTCTCACGCCGTCCCGGTTGGGGCAGGTGAAGCCGCCGTCCACGTTGACCTTGCTGACCCGACAGCCGAAGCGGCGGCGCAGGTAAGAACCGTAAGAGTTGAAACGGAGTTCGGGATGGACGAGATTGGTATCCATGAGAAAACAAGGCGCAAGGCTTAAGGCACGAGGAGGACCTGGATGTTCTAACCCCCCGTTGACCCCGAGACTTCAAACTTTGCGGTTCAGAAGGCTTAGAATTTCCCGTGCGGCCGCCTCCGGGTCCTGGGCCGCCAGGATTGCTGAGATGAGGGCGATTCCGTGCGCCCCATGCCCCATGACAGCCCGGACATTCTCCGGCTTGATGCCTCCCAGGGCGAAGACCGGCATCCGGAGCAGCCGGCATGCCTCCGCCAGCCGTTCCGTCCCCACCGGATCACCGTAACCGGCCTTGGAAGGGGTATGGTACACGGGGCTGAAGGTAATGAAATCGGCGCCCCCTTCCCGGGCGGCCACCGCTCCCGACAGACAATGGCAGGAGACACCGATGAACATGCCATCCCCGGCAATCTCCCTGACCCGTTCGACCGGCATACTGCTCTCGCCCAGGTGGACCCCGTCGGCCCCGACGGCCATGGCGATATCGAGCCGGTCGTTGATCAGCAGCTTTGCCCCGTACCGGGAGGTGAGACCCCGGAGTCGGCAGGCAAGATCGAACAGCTCTCGGCTGTTCAAGTCCTTCTCGCGAAGCTGAACGGCCCTGACCCCGCCCCGGAGAGCACCCTCCAAGGCAAGACAAAGGTCTCCCCCTGCAACCTGCTTCCGGTCGGTAATCAGGTAGAGGTTGAAATCCACCACCAGACTGTTGTTCGATTCGACTGTCACCCTGCGCCCCGTGCCTTATGCCCCCATTTATCCTACCATCCCTTCCAGGGGGCTCGAAGCGGTGGCATAGAGTTTCCTGGGTATCCTCCCCGCCTTGAAGGCCAGCCGTCCAGAGATGACCGCCAGCTTCATGGCCTCGGCCATGGCGATTGGGTCCCGGGCGCCGGCGATGCCGGTATTCATCAGCACGCCGTCGCAGCCGAGCTCCATGGCGATGGCCGCGTCGGAGGCCGTGCCGACCCCGGCGTCCACAATCACCGGAACATTCACCGTCTCCAGGATAATCCGGATGTTGTAGGGATTCCGGATCCCGAGACCGCTGCCGATGGGCGCCCCCAGCGGCATCACCGCGGCGCACCCCATATCTTCCAGCTTCCTGCAGACGATTGGGTCGTCGCTCGTGTACGGGAGAACGGTGAAGCCTTCCTTGATCAGAATCCTGGCCGCCTTGAGGAGTTCCTCGTTGTCCGGATAGAGGGTCTTCTCGTCTCCCAGGACCTCCAGCTTGACCAGGTCCGACATCCCGGCTTCCCGCGCCAGGCGGCAGGTGCGCACGGCGTCGTCGGCCGTATAGCACCCGGCGGTATTGGGAAGCAGGGTATATTTGTCGGTGTCCAGGTAATCCAGGAGAGACTCCCTGCTCCGATCGGAGATATTCACCCTGCGTACCGCCACGGTGACGATCTCAGCCCCCGAGGCCTCGATGGCCCTGACCATCTGATGGAAGTCCGCGTATTTTCCTGTACCAACCATGAGCCGGGAGGAAAACTCCCGCCCTGCTATTATCAGCTTGTCAGCCGCTTCCGTCATATTCAGCTCCTTTCTTTATCCGCCGCCTACGAACTGGACTATCTCGACCCTGTCGCCGCCGGCGAGAACCCTTGTCCCGTATTCTGCCTTGGGAAGGATTTCCCGATTCAACTCCACCGCCACCACCCTCGGGTCCAGTTCCAATTCCTGAAGCAGCTCCATAACGGACAGGGGGCCGCAGATCTTTTTCTTCTCGCCATTAATCGTCAGCTCCACGTTTTCCTCCATTGGGCCGTCTTGCGGCTCGGTTGCCCGGATCTCGCGTTGCCAAAAAAAAGGCCGCGGAAGCGGCCTCGAGCGCGGGTTATGACCCAGACTCTCGCTTCCCTCCGCCGGTATTACCCGGATCAGGTCCAAAGGGTTTCCCGCTCACAACGGATGCGGGCTCTCAGCCGAAACTCCCCCAGCGATCTTGCAACTTTTTTCAAATAAACTACCAGTACCCCACTCAGGTGTCAATCGATTTCTCTCGCTATTTCCATATGTTCCCGTCTCGGATCAAAGAGCGCCGCCGTCGAGTCCTTCCCCTTGCCCGGCTCCGGCGGCGACTGATATGGAAACACGTGCGGTGGGATTCCGGGGGCAACTGCCTGTAGAACAGGAACAGGTCCAGCGCCAGAAACACCCCGATGATCCCGGACATTGCGAGACGCGGCGGGCGGTACGAGACTGCCCGCCCAAAACGCTTTTTCATTATAAAAATATTACCAACAACGCCAGGAAGGCGGTCAGCAGGATCATGACGGCCCCCCGTGTAGTCGATCAGCTCGAAGACAGCGGCCAGATGCACGGCAAGGAGACATAAGACGACCGCCAGGGTCAAGAAAGATGTGGCCCGGCAAACGACGGCATATACGGGGTTCCGCTCCGTTATCGCCGGCGGCTTCGCCGTCAGCGCCACCGTCGCCGGGATGCAGAAGACGACCTGTGCCAGAAAAAGCCGGGATCGGGGGGCGGGTAAATTAGATAATCATCACCTCCTCCGCATCTGGCTTACGGACCTGTTGCCACAGATTCAGGTAGACTTTTCCTGAAGCGGGTGACGCACCGCGCACGGCCATGGGGAGTCACGGGTCAGAACCATTCTGGCCCGGTGGCGGGGACAAGGGGTTCGTTTCTCCTCGGGACAAGGAACCTTCACCGAACGGCGCCCCTTATGCCGCGAGATGGTCAGGAAAGCGGGGCAGAGGGCCTTCAATGCGTTGAGGTTCCGCATGGTTCGGGCGGATGTCCGCGTCCGCGGCGCGACTGCGGTTGCCGTGACATTGAGAGTATGGGGAAGAACGGCGGCGTGTCGGCTGAATGTTTTTCGAGCTGACCGTATCCGAGATCCTCGGGCGTTGCACCGTCACTTTTGCCCGCCGTCCTCCCCCGTTCCCAATCCCGGTGTCAGACCGCCTGCTTGGCTCGCTGCAACCTTACCAGAAGCTCCTGAGTATCAGGATGGCCATTGATCTCGGCATAGGTCAGGGCGGTGTTCCCCGCCAGGGTCTTGGCGTTGGGATCGGCACCGTACTCGATGAGGCAGCTGATGCATTCGTTGCATCCGTAATTGGCGGCCAGCATCAGGGGTGTATGGCCGTCCCGGTCCCGGGCGTCAACCGTTGCACCCGCCTCCAGAAGCGCCTTGATCACCTCCGCGTGGCCGTTGGCCGCAGCGTAATGGAGCGCCGATTTCCCCTTGTTGCTGCGGGCGTCCACCTCGGCGCCGCGGCGGAGCAGGTCTGTGACCCGCTCCAGGTCACCTCCCCGTGCCGCGTCAATCAGCGGTGTGTGACCGTGCCTGTCTGCTGCGTTCACATTCTCAGTCATAACACTTCCTCCTTGTTGGTAAAGTGCCCTGCCATGCTCTGTGCCTTGCGAAACGAAGCCTGATGTTTATGGCGCTACTATATCATCATCAACCATCCGGTAGCCAGAATATTCACCAGCGTCAGGGGCTGGAGCAACCCCCGCGGACCCGCCGGCTGGGCCCGCATCCCTGCCGGCAGCTTCCTCTCAGCAAAGACCAGACAGACAGCCGCGATCATGCCCGCAAAACTGGTCAGGGTCAGATTGGAAAGGAGAAGCGGGGAACGACAATCCCCGCCATAAGGGCCGACTCATGGAGGGAGGTACCGGCGGGAACTTCCACTTCCAGATCGTCGACAATCTGCTTCGGCATGGCTCTATTTCCCGTCACCCGCACCGTTTGCCCGGTTGTTGAGCTCCTTCCGGGCGAACTTGTCTTGGTACATCCTCTCGTCCGCCAGTTTCATGGCTTCACGCAGGGAGCCCCCCTCTTCCACGCTCGCGAACCCGACCGACATATGAACCTGAAACTCTTCGCTGTCCCGGTTGAACCAGGCCTCGTTCTCCCGGAGCCTGGCCAGGACGCCGGCCGTGGCCGGCATACCGGTGTCGGGCAGAATCACCGCGAACTCGTCCCCTCCGATGCGGGCAACCACGTCTTCCGCCCGGACGCTCCTTCTGATCACCTCGGCGGCGGCCCGGATGAGCCGGTCGCCGACGGCATGCCCCAGTGTGTCGTTGGTTTTCTTGAGCCCGTCCAGGTCAGCCACCATGATGCTCACCGGAAACCTCCGGCCGCGCTCGGCCCGCGCCATCTCCTCCTCGAAATAGCCGCGGTTGTACAGGTCGGTCAGAGGGTCGTGATGGCTCAGGTAGAGGACCTTGGCCTCCACCGCGGCCTTTTCGCGGAGGGCATCTATCAGGGAGTTGAATGCGACCGAAAATTCCCCGAGAAAATCGACCCGCTGGTTCAGGTCGCCGGCGGCTATCTGCTGGGTCTGCCAGGTCAGGTGACGCAGGTTCGCCTGCAGCTGTTTGAACGGCGCCACCAGGTGATTGCGCTGCGGGGGCGCCGCGTCCAGTTTGCCCCTGGAAAGAGCCGATACGAACTCCTGGGCGTCACTTAGCTGGCGGGTGAGCTTCATGATCAAGTCCGACAGGAGAGCTATCTCCGGACAGTGAGAGACCAGGGAAGGAGTGGCGGTCAGGTCGCCCCGTAGCACCCGCTCCAACTGTTCAATCAGCGCGCGCAGCTGGGACCGTTCCCGTTCGTTCATGCCGCCGCCTTGTCCGCCAGTCTGGCACTGAACCGGCAGGTCCTTTCGCCGCTGGCCCAGCAGTCCACTTCTCTCACGTGGAATTCCTTCCCGGTGTATACCCGAAGAACGCCGGCGATGAACCCCTCGTCATATTCGCAGATCGTCTCCTCAATCATGGGAAGACCCGAGCAGTCCAGGTCCTCGGAAATGGTCATCTCGAAAATCATCTTCTCCATGTCCGATTTTTCGATCCGCAGGATGCCCACCTTGAAATTCTTGAGGTTGCGCTGGAAGTCCGCCATGAAGCCGCTGAAATCGAGCGAGGTGTCCAGGACGTTGGCGCAGAATTCCATGCCGGCCACCTTTCCGGCCTCCCGCAGGGTGTCGCTTGCGGTTTCCGGGTCGTATCTCTTGAACAGGACATCCCGCAACGTGTACTGCATCAGCCGGTATACGGCGACCCCGGTGGTTGGCCCCAAGTTCGGCCTGCCGGCCTCAATGTCCCCCAGGTCCTGCCATTTGAAGCGATAGGTATCACGGTTTTCCTTGAACATGGAGCTCCTCCCAAAAAATCAAAATCAATTGTCCCCCCGAAAACGCTGAGGGACCACCCTGCCCTGTCATGTACTCTTCGGCTGCAAAGCGGTTTTCTACATTCAATATGGACAATCCCACCTGGATATGTGCTTTCTGACATCTTCCTCGAAGGGCCTGCTGAGCAGTCCCTCCCCGGCCCCAAGGCGCCGGGAAAGGGGACTTGATCCGTGGAATTGTCCGTTTCCCCTCCAGGGCGTGGACACGCCCCATGCCCTGACGTCACTTGTAAGTCTCGAGGATGTGCTCGGCTATCGCCTTCGCATCCCTGTCGGATATGGTCTTCGCGTCGAACCTCTTCATGCCGGGACCGGGATTCCGCATCACCTTGACGATGTCCTGCCAGTCCTTGATCCCGGAGGCGGCCAGTTCCGACTTCCTGAGTGTCTTGCTCTTGCTGATGATGTTGCCGCCGTCGGGATGGCAGGCCGCGCAATACCTGGCGAATCCCCTGGCGCCGTCAATCTTTTTTCCATTGTCGCTTTCCGAAAACCCCGGCGCCGCCGACAGGCAGAAGGCGAGCAGGGAGATGGTTGGGATCACGGTATTTTTCATGTTGGTACTCCTCTCATTAGTGTGGCTGCTGTAAATCGTCTCGCCGACCATCATGACCGGTCCGTCCCCGCAGTTGCCGAGACAGGCGCAGGGAGCAGGGTCAAGCTCCCGTCCGCCGTGGGTCCCGGATGGTGCGGCCCCAGCTTCAGGATCGGGGTCTCTTCGTCGAACCGGTCAAAGACATCGACCGCCGGAAGCGGCTGATGACGCCGCGCGTCCTCCGTGGTATGGGGCTGCATCCGGTTGTCCAGGAACGGGTGGTCCTTGCGGAAAGGTATCCTTCCCGGTCGTGGGGAGCGGATTTTACCTCGCCGGTCCGTCTCTTCCCCCGGGCGCGGGCCGCCGGCAGCAGGGCGCCGACCAGGAGCAGCGTCATCGCCGGGCAGAGAATGGGCAGGTTAAATTCGTTCATGCAGGAAAGATCGTTGTTGATGCCCCGTCAGGGTGTTTCAGACAGGTCGTCTTCACAGGTTTGCCGGATCGGCAAGCGCCGCTGGGACCAGGCAACGGGCAACTTCAACCCCGTTTGAGATCAAGGAGGAATTCCAGCACCTCCCCAGGATGGGATTCCGCTTTCTTCACCGCCGGCCAGTGCCTGATCACCGTACCGTCGGGACCGACCACCACCGTCGAACGTATCGTACCAAGGGTCTTCTTGCCGTACATCATCTTCTCCCCGAAGGCCCCGTAAGATGTCATCATTTCGGCGCCGGGGTCGGAAAGGAGCACGAACGGAAGACCGAAGGTCCGGATGAAGCGGTCGTGGGAGGCGATGCCGTCCCTGCTGACCCCCAGGAGTACGACCCCCATCTCGACCAGGTCGCGGTGGATGTCCCTGAACCCGCAAGCCTCCTTGGTGCATCCCGGGGTATTGTCCTTCGGATAGAAATAGATGACAACGATCCTGCCCCTATAATCTCGTAAAGCATGTTTTGTGCCGTCGCTTCCGTCCAGTTCGAAATCCGGCGCCTTCTTCCCCTCGAGCGAAGCCATCTGCGTTCTCCTTCCGCTGACCATGGGGTTCCACGGTCCTCCTGGCCGGAAGAGCCGGACGTATTCCGCGAACCCGTCGAATTAACGTAAAAGTTT
>Ga0272446_1008030_pt1 | contig 10222 bp, 11 predicted proteins | sample YNPCB0061_FD_194587 | JGI IMG/M metagenome (GOLD analysis project Ga0272446, IMG submission 194587) | Hot spring microbial mat communities from Yellowstone National Park, WY, United States - YNP-CB-006-1 | ecosystem: Environmental > Aquatic > Thermal springs > Hot (42-90C) > Sediment | place... | reverse complement strand
CCGTCTGCACAAAGGCCTGCTGGGCTGGGATTTGGGCCTGCTGACGCCGGCCCTGGTGGTCTTTTTCAACGCCGTCTGGGGCTTGGCGGCGGCCGGCTGGCTGGCCCTGACCACCCGGAACGCCCAATGCATATAACCGCGCTGGTCGTCTCCATGGCCTTCCCTTTCCTCCCGGCTCCAGCCCGGAGCCTCAGCCGCTGCACAGACCTGTTGCAGAAACCGGCCAAATCTCTCCACATCCATCTCGTCAGCGCCCCAGTTGGCCAACACTTTCGCCGCCAGTGGGGCAAACTCATTGAGAATCCTTATCGATTCCTTTTCGATAGCTGCACCCGCCCAAAAGCAACGCCAGGTCAGCTTTCTTCATCGAATCCTCAGAGCGGCTGCCACCACCTTTTCTCGGCAGCGGCGACGTCAGGGTTATTCCGGTCCCTTTAAGAATTCCGTCAACGTCATATTAATATCCTTGGCAATCTGCCGGAGAAGCAGGGGAGAAATATCACGGCCACTATGGCATGGGACGGTCGTGGTTCTGCCGTCAGGATGGCGATATTGCTTATGCGAACCTCGCTGCCGGACCTCGACAAAGCCCCAAGAATTCAGCAGGGCGGTAACCTCTCGAGGTTTCAAGACGGGGTTTTTTGCCATCATCAGGCCACCGCCACATTTTGGACTCCAATGAATTCTCCTTCTAAAGATGGCTCGCCATCCTCCAGGAGCATGCTGATGACTTCCTGTAAATTCTGGTACAACTCATCTAAAGTCTCAGCCTGAGTATGGGCCCCGGGGAATCCTGGCACATAACCGACATATAATCCGGTTTCCCGACATCTTTCAATAACGGCGGTATATTTTTTCATGGTTAGCATTCCCGTCAACAGAGCCAATACTTCTTTCTTGCTCAATTCCCCCTGAGATTGCCTCTGCGGCAGCTACAAACGGGCCAGCTATGCTGATACCTTCATTCCTGCAGCAAACGCCCCAGTAATTGATTCACCAGCTTGGGGTTGGCCTGCCCCTTGGGTTTCCCCTGGGGACGCGGCTGCCGTTGGCGTCAGGGTCTCATTTTGAGCCTCCTGCTCACCCTTGTGCAGTTGTTCTATGTCTTCCCCTACCGTCTGCACAAAGGCCTGCTGGGCTGGGATTTGGGCCTGCTGACGCCGGCCCTGGTGGTCTTTTTCAACGCCGTCTGGGGCTTGGCGGCGGCCGGCTGGCTGGCCCTGACCACCCGGAACGCCCAAAGATTCTAAACCGGCAATCCCCCCTATGGCGCTTATCTTTTCCTCCCCGCTCCAGCCCGGAGTCTAAGCCGCTGCACAGACCTGCTGCAGAAACCGGCCAAATCTCTCCACATCCCTCTCGACAGCCCCCCAGTTGGCCAACACCTTCTCCTGCAATTGCCGCAGACGGACCTCATCCAATTCATAATCATAGGCATGCCGAAAGATGTGTCGGAAACCCCGCAATTCGTTCAGGAGATGATAACTCCGGGAGGACCAGAGGGACGGCCGGATACCCGGAACCTCCAGGTGCAACCGCTGCAAAAGTTCCCGATGGTATCGAGAAGGGTCGTCCAGGCGGTTTTCAAAAGTCCGTGCTGTCTCCTGCATTAAGTTTTCTATGCTGCAATAAAGATTGTGCAGCAGATAGCCCAAATGACTTTTTTTCTCCGGGCTCTCGGGATTCGTCATAGCAAGGTCATCGAGAAGCCGTGTCCAGATTTCCTTCTGATAGTTGCAAAGGCCCAAAAGCAACGCCAGGTCAGCTTTCTTCATCGAATCCTCAGAGCGGCTGCCATCACCTTTTCCCGGAAGCGGCAACGTTCCAGTTCGATAATGTCTACCCGCCAATCCAGCAAATCCTCCAACTCCGCCAGGAGGGTAAAATAATCCTCTTGGAGTTCGGCGACGGCCAGGTCAATATCAGAAAAAGGATAAAAATGACCTGCACGCAGCAGCGAGCCGACAAGATAGACCGCGGCCACCCGTTTAACCTGAAAGTAGGCGGGGAGTTTTTCCTGCACCTGGATCAGGAGGCGGCGTCGGCTCGCCTCCCGTTCCCGGGCTGCCGCCGCGACCATCCTCTCCCAAAGCCACATGGTCTGGTCGGCTTGCTCTGCAGCGGACCCGGGAGGAGGATCGCAGCTGGCGGGCATCATATTATTCCTGCAGCAGGCGTCCCAGTAATTGATTCACTAGCTTGGGGTTGGCCTGCCCCTTGGTTTTCTTCATGATCTCCCCGACAAAGAACCCCATCACCTTGGTCTTGCCGGCTTTATAGTCCGCCACTTCCTTGGGGTTGGCAGCCAGGATCTCCCGGGCCAACGCCTCCAGGGAACTGGTGTCACTGATCTGACTCAGGCCTTTGGCCCTGACAATGGCGTCCGGGTCCTGGCCGGTGGCGATCATGTCCATGAACACGCTCTTGGCAATCTTGCCGCTGATGGTGCCCTCTTCCACCAAGGCCAGGAGGCGGCCCAGGGCCTGGGGCGTCACCCGACAGGTTTCAATCCCCTGGTCGTCCTTCTTCAACTCCCGCATGAGCTCCGACATGATCCAGTTGCTGACTTTCTTGGCCTGAGGGAAGGTCCGGACGCAGTCTTCAAAGTAGTCGGCCAGGGCCTTCTCGGCGGTCAAGACGCCGGCGTCATAGTCGGGCAGGTCATATTGGCGCATGAACCGGGCCTTTTTGGCGTCGGGCAGCTCGGGCAGGGTGGCCCTGACGGCCTCGATCCACTCCGGTGCGATGACCAGGGGCAGCAGATCGGGCTCAGGGAAATAGCGGTAGTCATGGGCCTCCTCTTTGCCCCGCATGGAGTAGGTCTTGCCCCGGTTGGCGTCCCACAGGCGGGTTTCCTGGATGATGTCCTCGCCGGCCTCCAGGAGGCTGCGCTGCCGCCGGATTTCGTATTCCAGGGCCCGCTGTACATTGCGGAAGGAATTCATGTTTTTGAGCTCGGTCTTGACGCCCAGGGAGGTGCTGCCCACCGGTCTGAGGGAGATATTGGCGTCGCAGCGCAAAGAGCCCTCCTCCATGTTGCCGTCGCAGATTTCCAAATACAGCAGGATGTTGCGCAGTACCTTCAGATAGGCCGCCGCCTCTTCCGGAGTGCGCAGATCCGGTTCGCTGACAATCTCCAGCAGCGGCACGCCGGTGCGGTTCAGATCCACATAGCTGACCGGCAGCTGTTCATCATGGATGAGTTTGCCGGCATCTTCTTCCATGTGAATCCGGGTTAGGCCGATGCGCTTTTGAGCGCCATCTACTTCGATGTCCACATAGCCGTGTTCCGCCAGGGGCAGCTCGTATTGGGAGATCTGGTACCCTTTCGGGAGATCGGGGTAAAAATAGTTCTTCCGGGCAAAACGGCTGTATGGGGCAATCTGGCAATGGGTGGCCAGGGCCAGTTTTAACCCGAATTCCACCACCTTTTGATTGAGCACCGGCAAGACCCCGGGCATACCCAGGCAGATGGGACAGACCTGGGTGTTGGGCGGCGCGCCGAACCTGGTCGGACAGCCGCAGAAAATCTTGCTCTGCGTCAGAAGCTGGGCATGTACTTCCAGACCGATAACAACTTCATAATCCATTCGTGAGCACCCGCAAATTTTGTCTGGCCCGCGCCGCCGCGGTTAAGGGCCGCCTGGAGAGTTGGCCGGGATAGCCTCTTATTACCTCCTCATCCCTTCTCCCTCATCACTTTTCCCTGTTCCCTCTTCCCTATCCTCAGCCGGCCAGCCGGTTGTTGATCAGCTGCGCCACCTTGTCGCCGGAGAGCATCATGCCGCCGAAGACGGGTCCCATGCGGAAGGTGCCCAGGGTCGCGGTGGCCGTCATGCCGGCCACCCAGAGGCCGGGGTAGACTTCAGAGGTGTATTCCACCGTCTGGCGTTCCCCCACGTCGGCCCACATGGAGCGCTCGCCGACAATGCCACCGGTCGCGGTTTTCAGGGAAGCCGGCTGATTTTTCCGCAAAAACACCTTGATGACCTCAACATCATGGCCGGTACAGTCGATAACATGTTGTGCCCGGATGGTCATGGGGTCCACATGCAGCCCGGCCATGGCCACGGCGGTCCAGAGGATGACCAGGCCGGTAACCCGGTTTTCCCGCACCATGACATCTTCCACCGTGATCAGGTTGAAGATTTTGGCCCCGGCCTTGATGGCCTGGGAGGCCAGAGTGGTGGTGGCCTCAATGGCATCGGCAGTGTAATAGTCACTGTCATACGGACGGCAGGCAATGCCCAATTCATCCAGAATGGCCTTGGCGTCGTTTTGCACGACGATTTCGTTGAACATCATGCCGCCGCCCCACATGCCGCCGCCGATAGACAGTTTGCGTTCAAAGATGGCCACTTTGCGGCCTTTTTGGGCCAGACGCCAGCCGGCCACCAGACCGGAGACGCCGCCGCCGACAATGGCCGCGTCCAGATCAAGGCAGTCCAGGAGCTTGTCAGTATAGCGCTCGATGATGGCCCGGGTAATGATGATTTCGTCCAAAGGCATAAGCCGACCTCCCAGAAAAGATCTTCTTCAAAATATACCTGGAGACCGCCTTAGAGGCAAGGGGGATTCTCGGCTAGGCCCGCGAGGCCGTCATCAGCCAAGGTCGAGCCGGGAAATAGGAAGTTTTCTTGACCGGCTGCTGCTTTTTGGATATAGAGTAATGAAAGCCGCCCACCAGGGCTCGGCGGCTAAATTGGATGCTGATAGGCCGAGGGTATGAGGAAGGCATTATTAACCCAAGAGGGGTATTGGAAGCTGCTGCAGGAGCTGCGGCAGCTGCGGCGGTTTGTGCGCCCGCTGATTCTGGCCGAGGTCATGGAGGCGGCCGCTGATGGCCGCCTGGAGAAAAATGAATCCTACTGGGAGGCCCGCAGCCGTCAGGCTCAGATAGATCGGCGTATTCATAAGCTCCAGGAGATCATCTCCCAATCCGAAGTCCTGGTGGGCAACAACCTGAAGCCTTCCCAGGTTCGGTTTAATTCCCGGGTCAAGGTCTGCAATCTGGCCACCGGGGAGATTCTGGAATTTCACCTGGTGAGCAGCGTGGAAGCGGACGTGCGCCAGGGCTATCTGTCCATTGACTCGCCTATGGGCCGGGCTCTGCTGGGCCGCAAGGTGGGCGAACGCATCGGTTTCCATCCCCCTGGCGGCCACCGGTCCTATCAGGTCCTGGAAATTCACATGGCGGGTGAGTGATGGATGACGTCCATGCACACCATCGGTCCCATGACCGCCGCGCCCTGACCTCCAGTCTCATTCTGGTTTTTGGCTTTTTCCTGGTTGAATTGCTGGGCGGCCTGTGGACCAACAGCCTGGCCCTGATCAGCGATGCCGGCCACATGTTCAGCGATGTGGGGGCTCTGCTCTTCAGTCTGGTGGCCATTATCTATGCGGCCAAAGCGCCGACCCCGGCCAAAACCTACGGCTACCATCGGCTGGAGATCCTGGCCGCCCTGATCAACGGCCTGGTCCTCTGGGGCCTGATCGGCATTATTTTTTATGAAGCCTACCACCGGCTCTGGGCACCACCGGTGGTCAAAAGCGGCCCCATGCTGGTCATCGCCACGGCCGGCCTGGCGGTGAATATCATCTCGGCCTGGCTGCTCTACCCCTCGCAAGAGCGCTCCATCAACCTGCGCTCCGCCTTTTTGCATGTCGTGGCCGATGGCTTGGGCTCGGTGGTGGCCATAACCGCCTCGTTGGCCATGCTCTGGTGGGGCTGGTACTGGTTTGACCCGCTGGCCAGCCTTATCATCGGCCTGCTGATCGTTGGCTGCAGCTGGCGGCTGATTCAGGAAGCCACCGAAATCCTGATGGAAGCAACCCCTCGCCACCTTGATATCCAGGCAGTGGCCCAAACTCTGGAAAATGTGCCGGGGGTCAAAAATATTCATGATCTCCATATCTGGACCATTAATACCGGTCTGTATGCCCTCAGCGTCCATGCCGTGGTCAATGGCAACTGTAAGAAGGACTTCGTCCGCTGTGAAATGGCGATGCTTCTCCGGGATGAATACGGTCTGGAGCATACTACCATTCAGATTGAGGAGGAAGCCACGGCCTGCGGCAAATTCTGTCTGTGGCAGCCACGGCGGCCGCAGAGCGGCACATAAAACCGGTGGAAAAATTCTGCCGGATTCCGAGGAGGCACCATGCCAAAAGAAGATTGGGAATTGAAGCCCGAAGAGTTGCGAGCCGTCTATGCGCCTGATGAGTTGGGTTTTGAGACCACTGCCGAACTGGCCTCCCTGTCGGAACAGGTGATCGCCCAGAACCGGGCCCTGCATGCCCTGGAGCTGGGGCTGGGGATGAAAGATCACGATTTCAATATCTATGTCTCCGGTCAGCCCCGCTCCGGCCGCACCGCCATGATCCGCAATTACGTCGAGAAGCTGGCGGCTACGGAAAAGACGCCCCCGGATTTTGTCTACGTCTACAACTTCAAGGAACCGGAAAAACCTCGGGCCATGGAACTGCCCACCGGCCAGGGCAAGGTCCTCCGGGACGACATGGATGAGCTGATCAACACCCTCAAGATCCAGATCCCGGAAATCTTTGAGAGTGAGGATTACAGCAACCGCCGGGAAGCCCTCGTACATCAGTTCACCCAGGAGCGCAATAATATCCTCAAAGAATTGGATCAACGGGCCACCGCCGAAGGATTCATCCTCAACATCTCCCAGGCCGGCATGATGATCTTCCCCGGCCGCGACGGCAAGCCCCTGTCCGAAGAGGAACTCAAAGGCCTGACCGATGCCGAACGGGAAGAATTGCGGCAGAAGTCCAATGCCCTCCACAATGAAATGAATGAGGCCCTCCGCAAGATCCGCCGCATGGAGAAAGAGTTCCAGCAGGCCGAAAAGAAACTCGATCAGGATGTCGCCCTCTTCGTGGTCGGCCACCTCATCGAGGAACTGGTGGAGAAATACCAGGGGCAGGCCGAGGTCACCACCTACCTGAAGGAAGTCCAGGAAGATATCCTTAAAAATATCGATGACTTAAAACGGCGGCCGGGCCAGCCCACGCCCTTCCCCTTCCCCACCCCGGAACCCAGCTTCGTGCAATATCAGGTGAACGTCTTTGTGGATAATTCCACCTGCCAGGGGGCGCCGGTGGTGGTGGAAGGCAACCCCACCTATCCCAATCTCTTCGGCAGCATTGAACGCAAGGCCCAGTTCGGCACCCTGCTCACCGACTTCACCCTCATCCATCCCGGCTCGGTGCATCGGGCCAACGGCGGCTATCTGATCATCAACGTCATGGACCTGCTGAAGTGGTTCTATTCCTATGAGGCCCTGAAACGCACCCTGAAAGAGCGGGAGATCAAGATCGAAGATCTGGGCGAGCAGTTGGGGTTGATTACCACCAAGACCCTGCGGCCGGAACCCATCCCGCTCCGTCTGAAGGTGATCCTCATCGGCAACCCCTGGCTCTATCAGATGCTTTATTCCTATGATGAGGATTTCCATAAGTTCTTCAAGATCAAGGCCGATTTCGACTGGGAGATGAAGCGCACCCCGGATCATCAGGCCCAGCTCCTGGCCTTCGTGCAGAGTTTTTCTGAAAAGGAACACCTGGCCCCCCTCCACAAGACCGCGGTCAGCCGGTTCCTGGAGTATGCCAGTGAGTTGGCCGACCATAAGAACAAAATGAGCCTGCAGGTGGGTGAATTGACGGACATCATCCGGGAGGCCAATTTTTATGCCCGGCGCCGCGGCCATGACCTGATCATGGGCGAAGACATGGAAAAGGCCATCAGCGAGAAGATCTTCCGCTCCGACCTCTTCGAAGAAAAGTTGCAGGATTACATCCAGGAGGGGATGGTCTTCATCGAGACCAGCGGTGCCGTGGTGGGCCAGGTCAATGGCCTGTCGGTGTATATGTTGGGGGATTATGCCTTCGCCCGGCCCAGCCGGATCACCGCCACCGTCTCCCTGGGACGGGAAGGAGTGGTGGCCATTGAGCGGGAAGCCAAGATGTCCGGGAACATCCACACCAAAGGGGTGATGATCCTGGCCAGCTTTCTGCGCAGCCGTTTTGCCCAGGACAAGCCCCTGACCCTCTCCGCCCACCTCACCTTTGAACAGAGCTACTCCCTGGTGGAGGGCGACAGCGCCTCGGCCGCCGAACTCATCGCCATCCTCTCGTGCCTGGCCGACGTCCCCATCGCCCAGAATATCGCCATGACCGGCTCCGTCAGTCAGCGGGGCGAATTTCAACCCATCGGCGGCGTCAATTGGAAGATCGAAGGGTTTTATAAAGTCTGCAAGGCCCGGGGGCTGGACGGCAGCCACGGCGTCATCATCCCACAGGCGAACGTCCAGCAGCTTATGCTGAAACCGGAGATCGTCGAAGCCGTGCGTCAGGGCAAATTCCACGTCTGGGCCGCCCGCCACGTGGACGAGGCCATGGAAATCCTGACGGGCGTGCCCGCCGGTCGGCCCTTACCGGAAGGCGGCTTTGAAGAAGGCAGCATCAACGCCCGCGTGGATCGCAAACTCCGGGAAATGATGGAGTTGGCCAAAAAGTTCATGAAAGAGGAAGAAGGGAAGAAGGACGAGGCCTAAAGAGGAGAGAGAGCAGCCCTCCCGGACCTATTGGTGCTCCCCAACTGACGACCTTAAGCCGGATACATCACATGTTGACCGACGACGCCGCCCAACGCCTCATGGCAGACCTGGCCCAGCACTATCAATTGGAGTGGGCCGACATTCAGGTGGGGCCGATTCAACTGAAATTGCTGCAGATGGCTGACCTGGAAGCCTATCTGCTGCACCATATCGAGGCCCAACAACTCTCCCTGGAAAATTTTCCCTACTGGGCCATGGTCTGGGAGAGCGCCCTGGTTTTGGCAGATTTTCTGGTAAAACAACCGCCGCAGCCAGATCACACCATCCTGGAGTTGGGCGCCGGCCTGGGTTTTGCCGGCCTGGCGGCCGCCGCCCGGGGACACCAGGTAACCATCACGGATACCATCCCCGATGCCTTGGCCTTTGCCCGCCTCAGTGCCTGGCAGAATAAGCTGGCGAACGTCCAGGTGGAATATCTTGACTGGCAATACCCCCAATTGGCCGGCCAGTTCTCCTGGCTGGTCGGCTCCGACATCCTTTATGAGCCCGCCGCGTTTGCCCCGCTCCTGCAAGTTTTTGGGAAGTATTTACGGCCGGGAGGAAAGATTTATCTCACCCAGGGTATCCGCGGCCGGGGCCCCCAAGCTTTTTTTGAACTGGCCAAAACTCTCTATAACGTGCGGTTTCAGGAGAAAAAACTGCGCCAACCCGAGGGCGTTAAAAAGATCCTCTTCTTTGAATTGACCCCCAAAGCAGAGATCTGAAGACGCCAAACAAAGTTCCGAGTTTCGGCCAGTTACCTATGCTTCGCGGCAAGGTGGGCATTGCCCACCCTGCCGTCGGCTCTCCTTGGCGCCTTGGCGTGATCCTTAATTTTTTGCTCGCTGTTCTCCCATATCTTGATCTTGTCAGGCCCGAAGCAACTTCTTACCGACCGAGAAAGTAAACCCGCAGCGTATAGAAATCTGTCATATCAAAGATGACCAACGGGCTGGCCGATTCGGTGTATTGCGCTCCCTCCAGGCGTTTATTGACCTTCTCGTCCAGATGTTTCTTGATCTGGGCGGCCAGTTCCGGTTTCTGCGGCACGGCTGCTGCCAGGAATTGCTGGAGGAAGTCGAATTCCCGCAAAAAGACGGCCTTTGTCCGTTCCCGCAGACGGATGCGCAGGGGTTTTAAGCCGTCGTCATAATAATCCCCGATATCTTCAAAGTGCTTTTTGATGGTGGCCAGATCCCACCGGACCATCTGCCGGTATTTGTCGGCGTCGGGGTCTGCCAATTTATCGGTGGAGACGGCGATGATATTAATGCCGGGATTACTGCCCGCCTTGGTGGGAACGTGCTCCGCGGCAATGGAAAGTTCGGGGTGCGACCCATTGCTCAGGATAAACCGTTGGCTGCCGGGGGTGCCTTTGCGGCCGGCGCTGTCTCGTTGGGCAGTCCACCCCTGGCGCTCCAAAAATTCCAAGACCGGCCCAGCGGTCGGCATGAGGTTGGCGATTTCGGCCATGGGGCCGGCGGTCGGCCGGCGATAATCATATTCCGCAGTACGGGACCGTTCGGCGACCTGTGGTTCTGGCGAGGGTCGGGGACTGGGCGTCGGCTCCGGTTCATAGGTCCGAGCCGGAGGTGGGGACGGCG
>Ga0272446_1008029_pt1 | contig 10224 bp, 6 predicted proteins | sample YNPCB0061_FD_194587 | JGI IMG/M metagenome (GOLD analysis project Ga0272446, IMG submission 194587) | Hot spring microbial mat communities from Yellowstone National Park, WY, United States - YNP-CB-006-1 | ecosystem: Environmental > Aquatic > Thermal springs > Hot (42-90C) > Sediment | place... | reverse complement strand
GGATTCATCGCGCGGTCATCTCACACCTCCAACTCTTCAGTGCGGATGATGCCGCATCGGAGGGCTTTAACCACGAGTTTCATTCGGCTTTGCGGGTCTTTTTCCGTGTCAATGCCAAATGTCTTGTAGATGTTCGGCAATAGGATTCGTTTTAGCGCGTCTTCTGAAAAGGGTTTCAGGGAGTTAGTTTGACTATCCAGATACTTCTCGAATTTTTGTTTGACTTCTTCAAAAACCACCTCATTGGACTTGCACTCCGCAATTTTTTTGATGATTTCTCGCTCCAACGCGGAAATTTGTTTGGTATTGGGGGCGGTAAGCCTTACGCTAACGCGATGTTGATTTTTGAGGTGTTCAATCAAGTCGGTAATGACGCTCGTGTAAGTCGTCCAACGCCCGTAATACGCATCTCGGATTGCAGATTCAAGCGCGAACTTATCGGTCTTCTTTCGCAGAAATGCCGTTGCGCCTGCGTCAAGGGCTTCAACAATTTGCTCCGGCGCATACTCTTCATTGGTCAGGATAATCGCCTTGATGTGCTTTGTGCGCTCGCTGGCAAAAAGCCGCTTGATGCACTCTACGCCGCTCATCATTCCTCTGCCCAAATCGTAATCCATCAGCATGATGTCAATGTCATTGATGTAAGCGAGCCTTTCCAAGCACGCCTCGCCGCTTCGGAAGGTTTCCAGTCGGCTGACCTTAAATTGTTGACAATCTTTCAATAGTCTCTCGAAAAACTTTGCGTCGTCTTTATTATCCTCGACAATACCGACAACAATCGTTTCCAATCCGTTTGTAGCATTTTTCTTCATAAGGGATTTTTTGGCTCTCTGTTAAAAATTATTTCATTCAAGAAAGGTTTTGTTTTTTTTCTGCGCGTTTAAGTTGAGCGAAAAAGAAATTGTTGTTCCGCCCGCCTCGGTTGGCGTTTTCAATTTGGATTCAATGTTTAGCCGTCCGCCGACGCGCACCGCTAATTCTTTCATATCGCTGACGCCGCCAATCGACGGCGCGTCTTCCACATTAAATCCCTTTCCGTCGTCGCGGATTTCCATCTCGAACTGATTGTCCTTGATGTCAAAGCACAACGTAACCTGCGCCGCGCCCGCGTGTTTCCAAATATTTGTCATTGCCAGTTGCGCGATGTCCGACACCGCGTCTCGCGCCGCCGCGTCCATTTCTATTTCGCGCATTGCCGCATTGATACCGCTCACGTTCAACGACGCTTTGTTCTCCAATATCTCCCGCGACATTTTTTCCAAATGCTTGCACACCTCAAAAACCGAACTTGCCTTCTCCGAAAGCCCAAATTGAAAATGCCGCACTTTTACGTCAAGTGCCTTGCTCGTTTCATAAATCAACTCTACCGACTCGCGCAACTCCTCAGGAATGTTGTCTAAGGATTCGCGCAACGGCATCGACCACCGATGGATTCGCGTAATCGCCGATAGCACATCGGAATGCAACTTTGAGCGAATCGCCGCCCGCTCGCTTAGCCGCGCTTGCTCGACATCGTGCAAGACTTGGAGATTCTTCATGCGCTTGTCTGACTCTTCATTGAACACCTGCTCTTTTAACTCGTGGTATTTCTTGTAATGCTCAAGGGCGCGGGAGAAATCGCCACGCTGTTCGCATAATTGAAACCGTAAGTTTTCAACGGTTATCGCTTGCGCGTTCAATTTCAATTTTTGGATGTCTTCGGAGAGAAAAGCCAAGTGGGCTTCAATATCATTGGGGATTGATTTTCGTCGGATTTGCAGGTCTGCCAAGAGCAACCTCGATTTAATTTCACCAAGTTTATCGCCGATTCGGATTTGGATGTGGAGCGCGTCTTGATAAGCCTGTTCGGCTTTTTCATAGTGCTTGTTTTTTTGATGACAGTTTCCCAGCGTCTGCAGTGCTTGCGCCGTGATTTCCTTTTCATCGACTTTTTGCCAATAAACCAGAGCAGTTTTGATGTAAGATTCCGCTTCTTCGAGTTGATTACTTTCAATCAAAATCGCCGCCAAATTTGTGTTGATTATCATGACACCTCGTTCATAGCCAATTTCGGCAAAGATTGATTTTGCCTGCTCAAAACAGTCGACCGCTTTTTGAGGTTGTCCCAGATGTTCAAGCACCGAGCCAATGTTTGAGAGCGCGCCTGCTTCGCCTTGCTTTACGCCGTTTCGCTTTGCAACGTCAAGACTTTTGTAAAACCATTCGATTGCGCGGTCATAATCGCCAAGCGATTCATAGATGCCGCCAATGTTGTTGATTGACATTGCCTCACCTTCGGGCACGCCTGCAATCGCATATTGCGCCGCGCTTTTTTGAAAAAACCGAATCGCTTTTTTGTAATCGGCTTTTTTCCAATAGCAAGAACCGATATTGTTGAGCAAATCTGCGATTGGTTTATCGAGAGTGGCATACTCAAAACTTTTTTCGTAGCATTGTAGTGCCTCGTCATATTGGCTTTTGGAATAGTGGATTGAGCCGATGTTTCCCCAAACCAAACAAAGATTAAGCTCGTCCCCAAGTTGTTCAAATTTTACAAGTGCCTGTTGTAGCGCATTTAAGCCTTGCTCAAACTCGCCTTTTTGACAATACAGCCAGCCTAAAATCCGAAGGGATTCAGCGATGCCGCTTATGTGTGAACTTTCCGTTGCAAGTCGGTTGGCTCTCTCGGCTTTGGCAAGCGCGTCGTCGAAATGTTGGCGCAACGCCCAAGCTTCTTTATTGAGTTTATCTATTTCAGAGAGAAAATTTTCTCCATTTATGGACAGATTGTCGTGAAGGTCAGGCATCGTTTCAAGAGCGTTATGGCTTTGTGATAGACGATTAAATTTATCAGGGCTGGTGGAAAAAAACAATCTGCTCTGCTTCTGTCGTTATTTCAAGTGTAAGCGAGCCTTTCCAGTACGCAGATAATTGAATAGGGAATAATGAAGGGCGAGGATCACGGCGCGGTTCGGTTTTTATTCAGCAAGATGTTTCCATGAGCCATTTAAGCATTGCCCATTGCAACGCCTCGCTGTGAAATTCAAATCGAGTGAAACGAAAGCGCGAGAGCCACTCAAAATAAGGGTGCGCATTGGTTGCGGCGTAAAACGCGCCTGTCTTCATCGTGCGAAAGGAAGAAAGTGGGAACGCCGCCTGTAACGCCTTGTCATTCCAATACTTCCCGACCGAAGCCACGCACAAGCGTTCCAAATCATTCGTGGGCGCAACTTGCCGCGTCATCTTCAAAAGAGGTTCGCGTAAATCATAAAGCGCATCAAGTTTTCCCCAAACAATCGCTCGCGAGAGCGCATACAAAATCACAAGCGGAAACGGATAGTAGGGACTTACTGCATAAGGATTCTGCACAATCAACTCGCTTGAAATCACTTCTCGCAAAAAGCCAAGCGTTTCGTTCCGACCGTTGCACTCCAACCGATTGAAATGTTGTAAGAGCCAAAGCACATGCGCCTGAACGACCACATCCAACTGCTCAATTTTTCCTTGAACGCATTTCTCCCGCGACGGAAACCAAACCAAAAATGTGCCGTCGGCATTGGGCAAAACTTGGTGCTGAAACTTGGGCAAACGGAATCGAGCGTTATCCAAACGATAAAATTCAAGGTCTTGAACAATCGCATCGAGGTGCGTCTTATCGTTGAGCGCGAGGGCTTGGAAGGCGGTGCAATCGGCATCGGGGTCAAGCGTCATGAGGCGAAAAAGGTTGAGATACGGCGCGTTATCGGGAAGCGAACGTCCGTGCGTCAATCGCCAATGAAAAACTTGGTGTCCGCGTTGATACTGAACCAAATGCGCTTTTGCGGCTTGAATGTTGGCGTGCAAGTCAGGCGTATGAATCGTGCAGTGCGAGAGAATAACGAGGATATTTGCTGTGATGAATTGATTGTGTTCGGGAACGGCGTTGAGCAGAACGCGCTGGCAGTCCCACGCTTCGCCGTCAAAGCGTGAGCAAAGGTTGCGTTCAATCCAATCATGGTGAATCATCAGCGAGTTCGGATTCGGAGGCGAGTTGCAGGTTATCGTGATGTGCAAGCGTGCAAAGTCGCTCGACGAATTCTTCCAAGAGCGTTTCGGGCGTGTGTGTAGGCTTGACATAGAAGCACGAGAGCGTATTGCGATTATGATAAATCCAACTTGAAAGAATTTGCATTTCGTCGATTTCTTCTTTCTTACACTCGGCAGGAGCGCGCTCGCCATTGAAATAAACTGCCGTGAGCATCGGCAAGAGCGAGAGTGCGTCATCAAGCAAAATTTTTTCTTGTGCGACCAATCTTCCGAACCGCACAAATAAAATCAAGAACGACTTGCACACATCGGAATAGATTGCCGAAGGAAGCAAAATCAGCGTGTTGTTTTCGTTGATGGAAGCCGTAACAGAGGCTTGGCGATAAAACACACGCCGCAGACTTTGAATGTGCTCACGCAGTTCAGCGGCTTCTTCAAAGCGATATTCGGCGGCAAGGTGTTTCATTTTCGCAGTAAGCGTTTCAATGATTTCAGCATCTTTGCCGGAAAGAAATCGCCGCACGCGGTCGAGTTCGCGCTCGTATTCGCCGTTCTGAACGCGCCACGCTTCGCATGGGGCAACGCATCGGTGCATATCCAAATACACGCATGCGCGCCCTTTCTTCAACTCCTCGTCCGAACATTCGCGCAACTGAAAGGTGCGATTGAGCATCGTGAAAACATGGCGCGCCGTCTCCATTGAGGAAAACGGTCCGAAGTACTCTGCGCCGTCGTCTTCAATTTCCATCGCAATTTCAAGTCTTGGAAATTTGCTCTTCGTAAGTTTCAAAAAAGGATACGTGCGGTAGCGTTTGAGCATCGTGTTGTAGCGCGGCTTGTAAAGTTTGATAAGCCTTGATTCAAGCAAGAGGGCTTCAAGTTCGGAGCCTGTGATTTGCCACTCGATTCGGCGAAGCGTCATCACAAGTTCCTTCACTTTATCGGCTTTATGCTCGGTGTCGACAAAGTAAGAAGTGACGCGGGATTTGAGGTTTTTGGATTTGCCGATGTAAAGCAGTTCGCCGTATTCGGAGTAGAAGAAATAAACGCCAGGCTGTTCAGGCAGTTTGGGCAGGAAGGTTTCGCGAAGCGTGCGAATGTGTTTCGGCTCACGCTTGAAGACACGCATGGCTTTGTATTGAAGCGAGAGAAGTTCTTCAAGATGCTCGATGCGATGTTTTTCTTGCGCGATTTCAATGAGTTTGTGAAGCACGCCGACGGTTGCAAGGCAATCGCCTTTGGCGCGGTGCCGTTCTGAAATCTGAATGCCGAAATAAGCGGAAAGGTCACCGAGATTTTTTTTGAGTTGCTTTGGAAGCAATCGCCGCGCCAATCGCACGGTGCAAAGGGAGCGGTTTTCCAAGCGGTCAAAGCCGTTGCGCTCTAATTCAAGGTTGATGAAGGTGTAATCAAACGACGTGTTGTGCGCAACGAAGACGCTTTCGCCCATCAAGGCTAAAAGTTTGGGCAGAATTTCTTTTGCGGTCGGCGCGTGTTTGACCATCTCGTTGGTAATGCCGGTGTATTGTGAGATGAAATACGAAATCGGCATTTCAGGATTGATGAGCGAGGTCAGTTCGCCAACAAGTTCGCCACGTTGAACTTGCAACGCAGAAACTTCAATGATGCGATTATGGCGATTCGCTCCGCCTGTCGTTTCAAGGTCAATGACGGTGTATGTGGCATCGGATAAAGTCACAGCCATTTGCGCAATAGTTATTCAATGAGGTCAAAGCGCGTGTAAGGGCGCAGGACTTCAGGCACAATGATTTTTCCCTCTTTCGTTTGATAGTTTTCTAACAGCGAAACCATCAGGCGCGAAGTCGCAAGCCCCGAACCGTTGAGCGTATGCACGAATTCAGGTTTCGATTTGTCATCGCGCTTGAAGCGAATGTTGGCGCGTCGCGCTTGGAAATCCTCAAAGTTCGAGCAGCTCGAAGCTTCCAAGAATCGCTCTTCCGCAGGCGACCACACTTCGATGTCGTAGCACTTTGCCGCATTTGCGCCAATATCGCCCGAACACAGCAGAAGCACACGATACGGCAAGTTGAGCAAAGTTAAAATGAGTTCAGCGTCAGCCACCAGCGATTCCAATTCTTGATAAGAACTTTCAGGCGTTGTGAATTTGACGAGCTCCACTTTGTTGAATTGATGCACGCGCAAGAAGCCGCGAACATCTTTGCCGTAACTGCCCGCCTCACTGCGAAAGCACGCGGAATATGCGGCATATTTAATCGGCAACTGTGAGCCTTTGAGCGTTTCATCGCGGTGCAAGTTCGTTACAGGCACTTCGGCAGTGGGAATGGCAAACAGCCGTCCGACCGATTCCGCCTCGTAGGTTTCCTGCCCTTCGTAGCTGGCGCGATAGACTTGACCGATGAACTTCGGAAACTGCCCTGTGCCACGCAGCGAGTCACGATTGACGAAAAACGGCGGGAAGACTTCCGTGTATCCGCGCCCAAGATGCGTATCGAGCATAAAGTTGATGAGCGCGCGTTCAAGCGTTGCCCCTTTGCCTTTGTAGACAGGGAAGCCCGCACCCGTGATTTTCGCACCGCGTTCAAAATCTAAAATGTCCAATGCTTTGCCGAGTTCGAGGTGGTTTTTCGGGGTGAAATCAAAGTCGCGTTTGTTGTGCAAGACTTCTTTGTGAACCACATTGTCGCTTGCGTCTTTGCCCATCGGCACGCTCTCGTGCAGAAGGTTGGGAAGGTAAAGCAAAATGTCTTCTTGTTTGGCTTCAATCTCACGCAAGGTGCTATCCAATTCCGTAATTTTATCCGAGACGATTTTCATTTCGGCAATCAAAGCATCGGCGTTTTCTTTGTTCTTTTTGAGCCGAGCAATTTCATCGGAAACTGTGTTTCGTTTGGCTTTGAGCGAATCGGAGTCGCCGATGAGGGCGCGCCGCTCTTGGTCGAGCGCAAGCAAGTCATCAATTTTGGAGACCTCGCTTTCAAGATTGCGCGCACGAAGCATGGATTTGACTTTGTCGGGAGTTTCGCGGATAAGTTTGATGTCAAGCATTTGGTAAGGTTTTTCAGACGATTGTTTGAGAAGCGGCAAAGTTACACGATGAAGTGCAAATAATGAATAATGAATAGCGAAGAATGAGAAACGAGTAGTGAGAAATGAGGAATGAGGAATGAAAAGAAAACTCACAATACAGCAATCAATCCCAAATCCGCACTCCCCAATCCGCAAATCCTTAACTCAACCTTAACGGCTCTTTAACAATTACGTAACCTCCTCCGTCTATCTTTGCGCCCGTTCAAAATAAAAGTTGTTGTCAAACAAACTTGTCTCAAATGAAACTTGGCGCACTACGCTTGAAGTCCTCAAAAATCGTAAAGCCTTTGAAAGATTCCATTGCACTTGCCATTATACTTTTGATGGGTATCTCTCTCTCTGCACAGGAAAATGTCAAACTGATTGGTAAGGTAACGGATAAGGATAGCGGAGAAGAACTGATTGGCGCAAGTGTGGTCATCGTAGGGACATCTTTCGGCGCGAAAACCAATATCGACGGCGAGTTTTCCCTGAATGTGAAGCCGGGAAAAGTTGATTTGCGCGTCTCGTATGTCGGCTACCAAACGCGCACAGTCAAAGGCATTGAGGTCAAAGCAGGGCAAGTGAATCGTGCAGATATTCAACTTAAAGCGGAAGCGGCACAAGCCGAAGAAATCGTTGTGCAAGCCGAAATCAGCAATGCGACCGAAAACGCACTGCTCACCCAACAGCGCAAATCGTTAGTTGTTCAAGATGCCATCAGCGCGGAACTCATCAAGAAAACGCCCGATAACGACGCAGGCGAAACCATCAAGCGTGTTACAGGTGTCTCACTCGTCGGCGGCAAATATGTATTCGTAAGAGGCTTGGGAGAACGATACAGCAACGCACGGCTCAACGGCTCAACCATTCCAAGCCCTGAACCTGAAAAGAAAATCGTGCCCTTTGACCTTATCCCCGCCAATATGATTGAAAACATCATCACGATTAAAACCTTCATGCCCGACCAGCCCGGCACCTTCGGCGGCGGATTGGTGGACATCAAAACCAAAGAATTTCCTGACCAATTTGTGTTGAGTTTTACGGTAGGTTCAGGCTTTAACACGCAAACGCACTTCAAAAACAACATCCCGAATTATTCCGGCGGAAGGTTCGACTTTTTGGGAATCGATGACGGAACACGCAATCTGCCGAGCGGTCTTCCCAATTTGAGATTGGCAACATCTACGGTTGAAGACCAAGTAACTGTCGCCCGCAAACTCGGAAATAACTTTCAACCGGGAAGAGGATCCTATTTTCCGAATACCAGCTTCAGCATTGCCGCCGCTGACCAAATCAAAGTCGCAGGCTTGCCAATTGGCTACATCGCCAGTTTAGGCTATGGAAGTGATGCAACCTTCAAAGAAGTCAATTTTTTCTTCCCAAGTTTAGAGACCATTCAACAAGGCGGAGAGCCGCTTTACAGCTACCCTAATGCAAAAGTTGCGTCTTACAATGTCAGTTGGGGAACGCTTTTCAACCTATCAGCACGGCTGAACGAGAACAATAAAATTGGGTTGAAAACCACCTACAATCGCACAATGGAAGATGAAACCTTCGAAGCGATTGGGACTAAAAACCTTGCTAATGCAGGTCGGGTCAAAGCCACGCGATTGCGATTCATTGAACGACAACTGTTTTCCTCACAACTTTCAGGTAATCACTACCTCAACTGGCTCGCAAAATCAGAACTGAACTGGATTGCCGCGTATTCAACCGCCATGAGAAACGAGCCTGACAACCGAGAAACAGCATTTATTGAAGAGATCGAATCTGTTCCCGGCGGCGAAGGCTACGGCTTTTCATTTGATAACAGCGCGGGCAGAAACCTCCGATTTTTTGCAGACCTCAACGACCGTGTCATTGAGGGTAAAGCCGACCTTACCGTCCCGTTCAATTTTTTTAACGGAATGAAATCTAAAGCAAAAGTAGGGGGCTTATACAACATCAAGAATCGTGAGTTTTCAGCGCGCCGGTTCGTTTATCAAACAGGCAGAGATTTTCAAGCCATTCGCGACCGCGCCCCAAACACGGTGCTTTCTGAAGCCTTTGTCAGACAAGGCTTAACAGTTATTCAAGACCAAACTTTGAATCAGGATACTTACACTGCCGATGAAAATGTCGTTGCAGGATACTTGATGGCGGAATTGCCCTTGGCTCAAAAATTGCGTCTCGTGGGTGGTGTGCGCCTTGAAAGGAACAAGTTCGATATCGCATCGATTAATCAAACCGGCGAACCGCTGGAACAAGGATTTAGTGCTTTGAACGTTCTGCCGTCGGTTAATTTCATCTTGTCGCCAAATGAAGAGATAAATTTCAGAGTAGCGTTTAGCCAAACGATTGCGAACCCTGAACTCCGAGAACTTGCACCCTTCCGCTTCGATGACTACCGAACAAGCACGATTGGCAATCCCTCCTTGGTTCAAACGGTGTTGCAAAACTATGATTTCCGCGCTGAATGGTTTCCACGACTCGGCGAATTAATCGCAGTGAGTTTCTTCTACAAAAAATTGAATAATCCTCTTGAACGGGTTTCGCTCCCGCCAACGCTGACCAATCAAGGAAACGTCATTCAAAACACAACTATCAATGCGGAAACAGCGACGAATTTTGGTGCTGAATTTGAAGTGCGAAAGCGACTTGATGTGATTTCATCGCTTCTTAAAGATTTAAGCGTTGGCGTAAATGTGACGCTCAATCGTTCAGAAGCAATTCTTCCAAGCATTGTGCCTGTCTATGACGCACAAACAGGCGGAAAATTGGACATACCCAAAGGGTCTTTTACCTCAACAGAAAGACCATTGCAAGGGCAATCTCCCTACATTGTAAATGTTAAGTTAGACTACAACAACCCCGAAGCAGGCTTTTCTGCAATTCTTCTCTACAACATCGTTGGCAGAAGAATTTACGCTGTTGGTGGCGGTGGCTTGCCTGATACCTACGAAGAGCCGCGAAATCAATTAGACTTTTCGCTCACGAAAACGCTTTTTGTGCCGAATTTCTCGGCGAAGTTCAGTATCAGAAATATCCTCAACGACAGATTCCTATTCACCGCAGGAGACTTTGACGTGGAGCGTTACAAAATCGGACAGATTTATTCCTTAGCACTTTCCTATTCTCTTTAACCTTTAAATCGGAGACAATCAACATGACACATCTCAAGAAATTAGC
>Ga0272446_1008028_pt1 | contig 10224 bp, 8 predicted proteins | sample YNPCB0061_FD_194587 | JGI IMG/M metagenome (GOLD analysis project Ga0272446, IMG submission 194587) | Hot spring microbial mat communities from Yellowstone National Park, WY, United States - YNP-CB-006-1 | ecosystem: Environmental > Aquatic > Thermal springs > Hot (42-90C) > Sediment | place... | reverse complement strand
GGACGGCTCGACGTAGTTTTTGTTCTTACGCAGCGTGAGCTGTCTAAGGGCCTCCATGACTCGAGCCAGATCAATACCGCGCGGACACGTCACCGTGCAGGTGTGACACGAAGCGCAGGTCCAGCACGTGTTGGTTTCCGCGACACTTTCCTCCAACCCGAGTTGCGCCATCCGCATAATCTTGCGCGGCAGCGTCTGGAGCTCGCCGGACATCGGGCAGGCCCCCCCGCAAGTGCCACATTGAAAGCATTTGTAGATATTCTGCCCGCTCAATTTAACGAGCTTCTCTATAAAATCACCTTTCATCGTTTTCTCAGAGATCGTGATGGGCATGACTTTCCTCTTTTCGTAAAGTTCTTTGAAAAATAGTGCTCCGCCTGCTCAACAAAATATGCCTGCACCTGGAATTCGTTATTCGCTCAACCCCGGTGTGTAATCGATGACCGCGAGGACTCACAGCGGTTGCTTGCCGCTCATGCGGCGCTGGGTGCAAACCTAACTGGATCTTTTTTCACACTCACCGCTGTTGACTGAATCAAGCGACCCTCCTCTCTTGCGCTTCCCATCGTCACCGAAGTCCAGCTTACCAAAGCAAAATAGACACGATTCAGTTCCAGTTCAATTCACTTTCCCCAAATTGCCCGGGCCGCTCCCGAGTGTGACCGCAGGCAGCACCTCAGAAATATGGCAATAGCCACCGACTCATCGAAGTCCATGCGAGGTTCAACTGGCAGTCTCAGTCAACGAATATCAACCGTAACCTTTCGATTGCCCTCGATCAACCAGGTCTGAAAACATCACGGCGTCGGCCAGCAGCATCGGCGCAACAGTTTGTCCGTTAGCGGATGGCGGTTCGGGGATGGTCTCGCAGAATATCGGGGTGGGTATTTCCTTGAGCAGATTCCTGGAAGCTTTGCAATTCTTTTCTCTGATCAGTCCCGGAGAAATTGCATGATATTCGGCCAGATGAAGATGTGGATCAAGCATGTGGATAAATCTTTCTGTTTGAATCGGATTACGCGCATTCGAGTACCGCCGGGACTCCACTTATCGAGCTTCAACGATGACTTGCAGGACATTGTGAAATCCAATTCATTTTAAATTCTTACAACCTTTGCAGCTTTTGTCAATTATTTTTGACAACATTTATTTTGCTGAAACCAGCATTGAAAACCGGCCCATCGGCACCTGCCAACGGGCGCCTTTCAGATGCCGTAGCGCTGCATTTTTTTCATCAGACCAAAACGGCTCAGCCCCAACTCTTCAGCAACCCTCGTTTTGTTGCCCAAATGTTTCGCAATTGCATCCTTCAGGGCGGCTTTTTCCAGGTTCTCGACCATCTCTTTCAGCGACCCCTGCAAGATGTCCGGAGGCTTCTGCTGCCCGACCTCACTGCAAATCTTTTCTGAAAGATGCCTCAAATCAATGTACTGCCCATCTTCGGCAATCGCCACCGCCCGCTCGATTTCGTTCTGCAGTTCCCTGACATTTCCCGGGAATGGATACTTGGACAAATAATCCAGGGCGCGGGGGGTGATTCCCTTGAATGATTTATGGTTCTTGGCGCTGAATTGCTGCAGGAAAATCGAGGCAAGCAAAGGAATATCGCCATCTCTTTTGCGTAATGGCGGCAATTCGATGGGAAAGACGCTGAGCCGAAAGAAAAGGTCCTTTCGGAACTTCCCCTCCCGCACATCCTCATCGAGGCTTCGATTGGTTGCCGAAATGATCCGGACGTCCACCTTGCGAACCTGCTCGGCGCCCACCGGCTTGATCTCCCCTTCCTGTATCACCCGCAAAAGACTCGCCTGCATCACGGGAGACATCTCTCCCACTTCATCGAGAAAAACCGTTCCGCCGTGCGCCAACTCGAAAAGCCCTTTCTTGTCCTTGTAGGCCCCCGTAAAAGCGCCCTTTTTGTAACCGAACAACTCACTGGCAAGCAACGTCTCAGGTAGTGCCGCACAATTTTGGGTGACAAAAGGTTTGCCTTTACGGCGGCCATTGTAATGGATGCATCGGGCAACGAGTTCCTTACCCGTGCCGGTCTCTCCTTTGATCAGCACCGTGATGTCCGAATCTATCGCTTTTTCGCACAGGCGCAGGACCATCAACATGGCATCACTGTTGCCCTTGATCTGCTCAAACCGGTAGCGCGCTTCAACTTCACTGCGCAGGCGAATGTTCTCCTCTTTGGTCAGTTCAATGAGATTGTCTTTGGCCTTATCGATGATCTGCAGTTCCTTGTAAGCCCTCTCCAGCGCCGCATACATGCGGGCATTGTCGAGCGCCAGGCCGACAATGCAGGACAGTGTCACGAGAAAATCAAGGTCTTTTTCAGTGAACCGGCCCTGACGCTTGTTCATTACCTCGATCACCCCTATGACGCTGTTTTTTCCCTGCAGGGGAGCGGCAATCATGGATTTGGTCTGGAAGCCGGTGAAATCGTCCACCACCTTGTAATGGCAGGCCTCCTTCTGTACATCTGGAATCAGCTCCGCCTTACAGTTCCGGAAGACACGACCGACAATCCCTTTATCGATGGGGAAGCGAAACTTTTGCAGGCTGGCTGCATAATCGGGAACTAAATTTTCGCTCCAGGAAATGAGGAATTCTTCACTCTTTTCATCGGGGAGGATGATCGAGACCGCCTCTGCATCGAGAATCACCTGAACTTTCTTAATGATGTTGTAGATCATGTCGCTCAGGCTGGAGGATTCCTGCAAGCAGCGACTGATCTCCAGCAAAACCTGCAGTTCCTCGGCTTCTCGATTGAAATTGACCTGATTGAGGCCAGACTGATTCTTTCGCTCCGTCATAACGGGGTCGCCTTCAGAGATCAGAAATGGAGGAAATGGATCCATCCCCCACCACAGATTTAAATTCACGGATTCCTTTTTTTGTCACGCCTGTTCATCCGAAATGGCAAATCAGAATCAGGAGATAAGTTACCCTATACAAACTGCAGTGCAAGCAATTTTCTGGCAATACCAGTTCGCAGCCCCAACCAGGCGGCAGTAAAACCCTTCCGGCAGCGTCGGAACGTCATGATGATAAAGATCATGGGCTTTCCTGCGTACTGTCGTGGACGCGGGTTTTCATTTTTATTTTATTAGTAGCAAACTTAGTTTATAAGGAGACACAGTACCGCTTGGAGGCAAGTTTTCTGAAGCTGTTTTGAACAGACATCCAGGAGAAAATATGACCCAAGTTCAGCGGAACACAGACATCGGCTTGGCTGTAAAGGCGCTCAAAATCGGCAAGAAGGTGCGGGAACTGCGGCAGAGAAACAGATACACCCTGCAGGACCTGGCCACCCGGACGGGCCTCTCCAAGCCTTTTCTTTCGCAGATTGAAAACGACCACGTAATACCGCCCATCGCCACCTTGCTCAAGCTCGCAAGGGCCCTCAATGTCAGCATGACATATTTTTTCCAGGATGAGGAGGGGAGCGAGAAGATTTCCATCACCCGCCAGCAGGAAAGAATTAAAATCGAACGTCGCCCTCATCATCAAAGGGGTGAGGTTAATTATATCTACGTAGCGCTCGAGACCAAGAAGACCAACAAGGCGATGGACCCCTTCCTGGTGGAGTTTCCTGTCCAAAGCAGCGATGAGATGATTTTCCAGAGCCACGACGGCGAGGAATTTTTGTACGTGACGGAGGGGAAAGTCGAGTTTCGCACGGTAGATCGTGTCGAGATATTGAACGCCGGCGACAGTATTTACTTTGAATCGGACATCAGCCACAGTTTCCGCTGTGTCAGCGAAACCCCTGCAAAAGCGTTGGCGGTGATCTGGAGCAAAACTTAGCGGAAATCTGCAGGCTTCATGTGCGCCCACAGAGCGCCAGGTTTCTCAAAAAAGCCGCGGCAGGCCAATCATCCATGACCCAAATCCTCCTCTACCAATGTAATCAGGGCATTGCGCTGGCCACCGACAGCAAGGCCGTCTGTTTTCTGCCGGACGAGCAAGCAAGCAGCTTTGAAGTTCAGAAGATGTTCGGCCTGAGCCCTCATGTTATTTTGCTTACCGCAGGGGCCGGCTACGGCATCCTGTTGTGCCGGCAGTTGCAGTCCCTGGTGAAGTCCAGAGGATTTTCAAGATTAGACGAAATCATCGAGTTGGCAAAAGCTTTCTTACCGGACCAGATCGCCGAGGTTTATGCGGAGGAGATTTACCGCAGCGATCGACAAGAGCTCGATCGCGTTTACTTCGTTTTTGCCGGGTACAATCCAGACCAAACAGAGGATCGGTTCCAATTTGCAATCCTGGCATCGGAAAACTTCGGAGAACCTCTGCATACGGTCAAGACCGGGCGTGCCGTCGCTATTCCGCGCAAGCTGGGGATTGAATACAAGTTGAGTCATTTGACTGCGGGTGCCGGTGAATTAGACGAGGCATTGGCCTTGTGCGAGAGTTTCCTGATAAAGCTCTGCCGGGAAACGCAGGAGGTCGGGCCGCCTCTCCATCTAGTGCGCATAACGGAGGCAGGAATCAACATTCAAACCCGAGTTTCGGTGGAATGAAGAGCGTCCCATGTCGATCGACTGGCAAGATTCGTTAGAGTGGTTATGCAAACTCCTTCTCGCGGCGGTACTCGGCGGAGCAATTGGTTTTGAGCGGGAATCACACGGCCAGTCCGCAGGCTTTCGCACCAACATCTTGGTGTCGGTCGGCGCATGCCTCATGATGATGCTGTCGATGAACATGGAAGAGCTCTTCAGCCATTTGGATCAGAGCAAATCGGTGGTCCGTCTGGACCCGGGTAGAATCGCATCCTACGCCATTGCCAGTATGGGCTTTTTGGGGGGCGGCGCCATCATCAAGGGGAAAGGCTCGGTGCGCGGCCTGACCACTGCCGCCGGGCTGTGGCTGGTGACCGGTGTAGGTCTCTCGGTCGGCGCCGGTTACTATCTTCCCGCCGTCTACACCACTCTCATCAGCCTCCTGATCCTATACAATCTGCGTTTCCTAAAATTCTTGTTCAGTCACGATATCTTCACAATTCTGTTCGTCACCTGCATTCGTTCACAAAAGCCGCTGCACCATATTCTTCAAATTCTGGCAGAATATCCGAACATTGAGGTTCGTTTCATCAACTTCAAGCATAACCTGGCAGATGACTCCTCGACCTATCGCATACGGCTCTGCAGTCCGGAAAATCTGCCGTGGAACGAAATTGTCAAAAGACTGTCGAATGAGGTCCCGGGCCTGGTGGAATTGGGATGGGAAGAGAGCGACGTGCCGTGACTTTCAGTCCGGCGTGGGTGCTCTGAGAGGGTCCCGTGTGCGAAAAATCATGCCACGAGGCAAAAACAATGCGGGGCTGACCGCTCAATGGCGACCAACCCCGACCGAAAACGCACTGTAATCATTTGCAACAACTAAAAACACAGGCTGGCTGCGGCAAATTCAGGTTATGCCGGCAGTAAGGCGGTTTTAGTCTTCGCCCTTGTACTTAAAGGACAGCTTGACCTTGGCACGGTAGGCCACCACTTTGCCATTTTCGAGTTTCATGTCCAATTCTCCAACTTCAGCGATACGCAGGTCGGACAGGGTCTTGCTGGCTCTTTCCACCGCTGTCTTAGCTGCGTCTTCCCACGACACTTCACTCGTTCCCACCAATTCGATGACTTTGTAAACACTTCCCATGATTTCCTCCTTTTTCAATGAAAGCAAGCCCTTCACTGCTTTCGATGCCAAAAGAGCGCCATTTAGGAAACTTGCCCACCAGTTCGTCCAGTCAACACCCATGATGGGAGATGCGTGACCGGTTGGCCAAACCCTGCGTTCGGCCGCGATTAGGTTTGAGCTTACTCTTGCCTGTGATCAGAGTCAATAGCCAGAAAATGCTCGGGTGCGAACCGTTTCTCCCAGTGTTTTGGCAATAGCGTCGCCGCTTGACCGACGCTGCTACTCCTGCACGGGTATTCTCTCCGCCACCCTGTTGCTGGTTTTCAAAGCACCGTTGGTGAGATAATCGACGTAGCACTCAAGCGTGTTGTAGTTTTTTTTGAGGTTTTGTCCTCCAAACCGAACGGTAAACCTGCCTGGCTCTTCGTAGGTGACGTCCTTTACCTCCAGGCAGAAAGAAGGTGAAGCAAAGCTATACTGTCCATCCGCCAGCCATCGTTGACACGTAGAAAGCCCTTCGTTGCTGGATACTGCGGCGGCGTAACAATACAAAGATGTTTCTTTGATCAAGCTGGTTTCGTCCAGCCAGCGACAACAGGCTTTAGTGATTTTGGCATCGCCTTTCGACCGAAACGTTACCACCACGTCGTATGGCAAGTCCTCTACCATGGTGCCGGGAATATTGAGGCTGAGCAACTTGAGGTCGCCGGCGGAAAAAACACCTTTGGGAAAATAGGCACAGGATGAAAATGAATATGCCAAAATAAACAACAAAAAAAGCTTCCCAAACAATTTCATCAGTCAATTCCTTTAGTATGTGCAACCTGCAGGTTTCTTCCGGGTCTGCCCGCATCCAGCGGCGACTGTAGTGAATATATCGGATTTTTGTGCTTTGCACCAGCTATTGATGCGAAAAACGCTGCAAAAAGTCTGGCAGTGCCGCGCTCAAAATGTTGAGCAAATGGTGTGGATGCCAAGGGGACCAATGAGCGGAGAGATAATCGGCCCATCAGGACTTGAAAAACGACAACGGCTGGAATAATAGTTAATCCCATGAGAGCCGAAAGACGATCGCTTGCTGACAACCTCTGGATGCGAGCTATAAGCTATTGTTTCTTTTTGTGGAAAAGTACAAGTGGACAAATTCAGCCAGGGGAGAGTTCACGCAAGCCTCTTCGGCATGTGGTATTCACACAAAACCTTTATCGTAAAGGCAGGCTAGCACATCCATGCGCATCCTTTTGACCAATGACGATGGCATTTACGCCAAGGGCATAGAAGCTCTCTATGAAACGCTCGTTCGCGAACACGAAGTGACCGTTGTTGCTCCAGAAACCGAACAGAGCGCGGTCGGACATTCAATAACTTTTCTGAACCCACTCAGGGTCAAGTCGGTGCAGCGCAATGGCCAATTTTTCGGCTACGCCCTGGACGGCACGCCTGCTGATTGCGTCAAAATCGCCATTGCCGAATTGCTGCAGCCGCCACCCGAGATGGTCATCTCGGGAATCAATAAAGGTGCCAATGTCGGCGTGGATGTCATTTATTCGGGCACCGTTTCAGCCGCCACAGAAGCAGCGGTGATGGGGGTGCCCTCGATCGCGGTCTCGATTGACTCCTTCAGGACGACGGACTTCAGCGCAGCACAAAAATTCATCCCCGAATTATTGGCCATGGTGGTGAAACAGGGCTTGCCGCCGGGCGTGTCGCTCAACGTAAACGTGCCAGCCGTGCCGGCGGAAGACATAAGAGGCGTGCGCATCACCCATCAGGGCAAAATGAAATACCTTGAAAGCTATGATCGACGCATGGACCCCCGTAACAACGTCTATTACTGGCTCTGCAGCTCAGCCCCAATCCCTGATATGGACCCATATGCCGATTCCAGTGCAATCGCTGCAAACTACATTTCGGTTACACCCATCCATTATGATTTGACCCATTATAACACCCTGGATACGCTCAGGGCCTGGTGCGGCTCGCTGGAAAATGCAGCATTCAGGAACCAGACGTGCGACTAACATCACCCTTTTTTGGCCTACGATGCCGCCATGCGCCCGCTTCTTGTTGACCTATCCGTTCATCAGGGGTAGATGGGATTTGCTGCTTCTGATCTGGGCGCTGCGCCGGAAAGAGGTCAAGGCCGGCAAGCGCTGACCCGCATGTGCGCGCAGGCCGTGCTGGCGCCATCTTGCGGACTGCCTGCAGTGCCCAGGAGCGCAGGCCTTCGAGAGAGACTTTGTTCCCTTGAGTATGCCCAGTGTTTAATGCCGCGACAACCAAGGTCGATCGTTGCAAGACCATCTTCTATCTCCTCTTTTTGCTGACGGTCTCGACTACCCTGTGCTTTTACCGACTTGGCGATTACAACCTGCAAAATGATGAGGCCCTTTATGCCCGCGTGGTGAACGACATGCTCGCCACCGGCAATTGGCTCTATCCTCAAGCCTACGGTGAGCCCTATACGCACAAGCCTCCGCTTTATTTCTGGCTGACCGCCATGACCGCACACATGACTTCCGACGAGCTCATTCGCTATCGTCTCTGGTCTGCCCTTTTTGGCATCGCCTGCACGTTGCTGACCTTCTATCTCGGTCGTGCAATGCTGAGCGCAGAAATCGGCTTCATCGCAGCGCTCATGCTGTGCATGAATGAATCATTTTTGTTTTTTCATTCCATGCGCGAGGGCACCATGGAGTCGACCCTTACCTTTCTGGCGCTGGCGGCGGTGTTCGCCCTCTGGAAATTGCCCTCGCAAGGGAATCCTTCCCACGGCTGGATAATAATCGGAGTCGCTGCCGGGCTCATGTGCATGCTCAAACCGTTGCTCGGATTCATGGTGCTGTTGCCATTGATCATCCACTGGCAGCTTTTTGATGCCGCCTCGAACTGGAAGGTGCGACTGAGCGGTCCGCTTCTCGCCCTGTTGGTGTGTGTCCTGATTTTTGTTCCCTGGCATCTTCTGCAGTGGCTTCAGCTTGGCAGCGAGTACTTCAGCAGCGCATTCAAGGCCAATATCTTCGATCGCATGACGGTAGGGATCGATTCCCGGCATGTGGAAGGTCCGCTCTACTACTGGATTCAAACCAGCAATTCATCAAGCATGTTTATTCTGTTTACTCCGAGCTTGCTCATGACCCTGATCTGGTCAAGATTTGGCAACAACAAACGGGCTTTTGGGCTGCTCGCTGTCACCATCCTGTTTTGGATGGTAGGCTTCTCACTCTCCTCGAGTAAGAGACTGTGGTACATCTTCCCAATTTTTCCGCTGATCGCTCTATCGATAGCTGCCTCGATAGTTGCGGTCGCAGCGCGATTGCAGAAAAGTCTTTTCGGCCCAAAGCAGAATTCAAAACTGCCGATCGCTGCCATGGCATTGGTTTGCTGCCTGGCGTTTGGCAACTGGCTTACCCTGCTCATGAACAGCATCCCCACCAACATCGATCGCCTGCAGTCCGTTCCTCTCGTCCTCTATCAGTCTGTCGGCCCTGACCGCATCAAAGGTCTCCGCTTTGTGATCTATGATCCTCCCGGCTCGAACTGGAACCACACGACAACCTACTATTACCCAAAGCTCTCTGCGGCGCTGTACGTTCACAGTCTCAGCGAGCTGGCGGACCTCTTGCACGAGGAGCAACCCACGATCCTGATATTCAACGACGATTGTGCAGACTCGCTGGTGCAAAGCTTGGCGGCAAGGTTCTGTTCGAGGTCCTGTACCTGGCTGCGAGGCAACTGGGGAAGTGCATTGCTGCGGAAGGTCGATAGTGAACTCCCACCGGGACTGGACCGATGGGTCTATGAAAAGCACTGACCAGGCCCGTGAGGATGTCGGCGGGGAAAAAATCACAGGTGCTGCGCTCACCTGACGGCATGGAGTGGCTGGCAGGGCTCAGCGGGGATGTGGCGGGGATTTTTCCAGGACTACCACGGACCTGGCCGTTACCGGGTAGCGAAGCGTCCCCACATGAGCGCCCCGCCCCACCTCAAAAATGTCATCGGGGCTCGGCCGGCTGGTATCCACCACCCTCCGCCATTCCTCCGCATGCCCCTCCTGAATGCTGAATTCGAGATCTTCCCACCACCCGTTGATCATCACGTATAAGTCGCTGTCATCCAGTGCAGCGCCGTGCAGACAGTAAGCAATCGAACGGGAATGATGTGACAGATCGGGCAAGCCCGATGCCCCATACCATGTCACATCGCCACGCCAGTAGCGACCTCTGCCGATGGACGGATGGGCTTTTCTAAACGCGATCATGAGCTGAAAAAAACGAAATATGTCCCTGTTTTTCTGCAGCAGGTCCCAGTCCAGCCAGGTGATTTCATTGTCCTGATTGTAGGGGTTGTTATTGCCCCGCTGGGTGTTCATGAACTCGTCGCCGGCGCAGAACATCGGAGTGCCGTTGGCGAGCATCAAAAGACAAAAAAAGTTCTTAATCTGCCGCCGTCTCAGTGCCATCACCTGCGCAGGGACCCCAACGTCGCCCTCCCAGCCGCAGTTCCAACTCCTGTTTTCGTTGGTCCCGTCGGAATTGTCGTGGCCGTTGGCTTCATTTCGCTTTTCATTGTAGGCAACCAGGTCAT
>Ga0272446_1008027_pt1 | contig 10224 bp, 11 predicted proteins | sample YNPCB0061_FD_194587 | JGI IMG/M metagenome (GOLD analysis project Ga0272446, IMG submission 194587) | Hot spring microbial mat communities from Yellowstone National Park, WY, United States - YNP-CB-006-1 | ecosystem: Environmental > Aquatic > Thermal springs > Hot (42-90C) > Sediment | place... | reverse complement strand
TCCCGCCGAAAGCACTTATTGCCATAATTGCCAACAATTGCTTATCCCGCGGCGGGGCTATCAGGTGGGTGAGATCAAGATCAACAACGGGGCGTGCAGCTCTTGCGGCGCCATTATTCCGGGCATTTGGTCACAAAACCGGGAAATGGGATGAGGGAAAAGGGAAAGTTTCGAGTTCCGAGTTCCGAGAATGGCGTTTTCTAGGGCGGGCCGTGCCCGCCGTACTTTGATTTAAGGTTTCAGTTCTGTTGGGTGGGTATTGCCCACCCTCCGGTGGCTATCATCAATTGACCCTAATCCAGGGAGAGCTCTGCACGTGGCCTGTCGTTGCGGCTTGGTCGGCCTGCCCAATGTGGGCAAATCCACCATTTTTAACGCCCTCACCGGCGGCAGGGCCGAGGTGGCCGGCTACCCCTTCACCACCATCACTCCGCAGGTGGGCATCGTCTCTGTGCCGGATCCCCGGCTCGAGACCCTCGGGCGATTGTTGCAACCCCCCAAGCTCACCCCGACCACCATTGAGTTTGTGGATATCGCCGGTCTCATTGCCGGGGCCAGCCAGGGGGAGGGGTTGGGGAACCAGTTTCTCGCCGCCATCCGGGAGGTGGATCTGCTGGTCCAGGTGGTCCGCGCCTTCGAGGCCCCGGACATCCCCCATGTGGCCCCAACCCTCGATCCGGTCCGGGATGTGGGCATCATCGACACCGAACTCCTGTTGGCCGATGTGGAGCTGCTCCGCCGCCACCTCCTGAAGGTGGAAAAGGTGGCCAAAGCCGGGGATAAAAAGGCCATCGCGCAGCTGCAGTTTCTGCGACGCCTGGAGGCCTTTGTCAATCAAGGCCGTTGGGCTCGGGAATTTCCCGCCGCCGAGGCTGAGGAGTCTGCCTGGGCTGACGTCCCCCTGCTGACTCGGAAGCCCTCTCTGTTGGTCGCCAATGTCAGTGAGCAGGAGTGGCGGGAACGGCGGTTCCTGCCGGCCCTCGAAGAGCTGGCCAACCGACGCCGGGAGCCCCTTATTCCCATCCTGGGTGATTTGGAAGCGGAACTGCAGGATCTGCCGCCGGAGGAGCGCCAGGAATTTCTGGCTGCAGCCGGGCTCCCGGAATCGGGTCTCAGCCGTTTGATCCTGGCCAGTTACGAATTGCTCGGGTTGATCACCTTCTATACCATCGTTGGGGCCGAAGTCCGGGCCTGGACCGTGCCGGCCGGCACCCCTGCGGTCCGCGCCGCCGGCCGCATCCATTCCGATATGGAAAAGGGCTTTATCAAAGCCGAGATCATGGCCTTTGCCGATCTGGTGCGCCTGGGTTCCGCGGCCAAGGTCAAAGAGGCCGGCCTGGTGCATCTGGAAGGCCGCGATTACCCGATCCAGGACGGCGATATCGTCCTGTTCCGTTTTCAGGCCCGGTAAGCTGTCATGCTTGCGAGGCACGCCGACAGATTCAGAAGGGGGCTCAACCACATCCTGGACTTTTTCCTGCCCCGCTTCTGCCCCTTCTGCCACCATCCCCTGCCCGCCGGGGAACCTGGCCTGGTCTGTGCCGCCTGCCTGGCCACAATCCCTTTCCTGCCTCGTCCACGCTGTCTGTGTTGCGGTGCCCCCTTTCGCAGCCGCCAGGGCGGCGATCGCCTCTGTCAGACCTGTCTGCGCCTTACGCCGCCCTTTGACCGGGCTCGAGCCGCAGCCTTTTACGAGGGGCCGGTCCTGGAGGCCATCCACCGCTTGAAATATCAACGACAACTGCTGTATGGCAAACTCTTGGGGGAGATTATGCAACAGGTACCGGACATTCTCGAGGCAGTAGCTGCGGCCCATCTCCTTTTGCCAGTACCCCTGCATCCCCGGCGTCTGCGCTGGCGTGGCTTTAATCAGGCCCTCCTTTTGGCCCAGACTTTTCGGGATATTCCCGTAGTCCGGGATGTTCTCGTGCGGGAGCGCCCTACCCTGCCCCAGGTCGGGCTCAGCTCCCAGGAAAGGTTGGCCAATGTCAAAGGCGCCTTCGTGGTCCGCCGGCCCGACCTGGTGGCCGGCAGGAACGTCATTATCCTGGACGATGTCTATACCACCGGCGCCACCGTGGCCGAGTGCGCCCGGGTGCTGCGCCGGGCCGGGGCCGTCCGTATTGAGGTGATCACCGCAGCGCGGGTCGGCTATGCCTAACGCCAGAACATCGCCCCAGAAGATCTTAGATTGGCACGCAGCCCGCCGGCAGGTCCAGCACCTGCAGGCGCAGGGCCAGCGGGTGGTCTTCACCAACGGTTGCTTCGATCTGCTGCACGTCGGCCACGTCCGCTACCTGCAGGCCGCCCGGGCCCTGGGCGATTTCCTCATCGTCGGCCTCAACGACGATGCCTCGGTCCGCCGCCTGCAGAAAGGTCCCGGCCGGCCATTGGTCCCCCAGGCCGAGCGGGCCGAAGTGCTGGCTGCCCTGGCCTGTGTGGACGCGGTGGTCATCTTCAGCCAGGACACCCCATTGGAGCTGATCGTTTTCCTCCGTCCCCAGGTCCTGGTCAAAGGCGGCGACTACACCCTTGCCACCATCGTCGGCCGGCCCGAGGTCCTCTCCTGGGGGGGCGAAGTGCACGTCATTCCCTTTGTCCCGGGCTACTCCACGAGCAGCCTGATAAAAAGGATTCTGACGACGATGGGAACAGGGGAACGGTCTCCGAACAGTGCGAGCCGACCAGATAAAGAATGAGAAGGGGGCTACGGGCTGCAGAAGAATAGAGGCGAGGCAAGGCGCGGAGGGTTACGGGATATACCGCGTATGATCCGGGGGTAGGAGAGGGGCTGGAGGGCCCCTTCCCCCCCCAAATATTCTGTCATACACTCCTAACGCCGCTGGGCGGCCACCTGCTCCGGGGTGACGGGTTCGGCCTGATTCCCCCAGGCCTGCCGGATATAGGTCACCACGGCGGCAATCTCCTGATCAGTGAGGATGGCCTTCCAGGCCGGCATGCGGCCCATGCTGCCCCGGCGGCCTTCCAGGAGGATCTGGATGACGCCGTGCGGGTCGCCGGTGACAAAACTATTGTTGGCCAGAGCCGGGAAGACGTTGGGCAGGCCCTGGCCATTCTGGCGGTGGCAATCCGCACACCGGGCGGCATAGACCTTCTCTCCCTGCTGCCCCAAGGCCGCTTTTTCCTGAGCCGCCGCCGTAGCGGCCAGAAACCCGCAGATAAGCGCGGCCACGCCAAACCTGACGATCATGCTTTTCGTCATAACCTCTCCTTGGCCAGGACCTCTCTTGCCAGCTAAAAGCCAGGATAACGTCCCGAAGCGTTGTTGCCACCTTTAGCAGGCAAAAAGCGCGGCCCCTTAGAATTGAATATCAAAGATAGAGCTGATGGAATCTTCATGGTGGATGTTGGTAATGGCCTTGCAAAAGAGCGGCGCCACGGTAAGTTGGACGATTTTCTCTGATTTTTTGGCTGTTTCAGAAAGGGGGATGGTGTCGGTGACCACTAACCGTTTGATGACCGAGGCCTCGATGCGGTCAATGGCCGGCCCCGACAGGACCGGATGGGAGCAGCAGGCATAGACCGCTTTGGCGCCATGATCCATCAGAACCTTGGCCGCTTCGGTGAGGGTGCCGCCGGTATCAATGATATCATCGAGGATGACGGCGATGAGATCCTTGACTTCGCCGATGATGTGCATAGCCTTGGCCTTCCCGGTTTCATCCCGACGTTTATCGATGAAGGCCAGTTTCGACCCCAGCCGCCGGGCATAGGCCCGGGCCCGGGGCACCCCGCCGGCATCGGGGGAGATCATTACCAGATTGTTCTGGAAGGTGGCCTTGATGTAGGGCATCATGACCGGCGAGGCATAGAGGTTATCCACCGGGATGTTGAAAAAGCCCTGGATCTGGCCGACGTGCAGATCCATGGTCAGAATCCGGTTGGCCCCGGCGCTGGTCAGGAGGTCGGCCACGAGTTTGGCGCTGATGGGGACCCGGGGAGCCACTTTGCGGTCCTGCCGGGCATAGCCGTAGTAGGGGATGACCGCGGTGATCCGGCGGGCCGAGGCCCTTTTCAGGGCGTCGATCATGATCAACAATTCCATGAGGTTGTTATTGACCGGATGGCAGGTGGATTGAATCACAAAGACATCCCGTCCGCGGACATTTTCGCCGATCTCCACCTTAATTTCGCCGTCACTGAAGGTCCCCACCAGGGCTTTGCCCACCGGCATGGACAAACAGTTACAGATTTCCCAGGCCAGGTCGGGATTGCTGTTGCCGGCGAAAATTTTCAGATCGCTGTCCATCTCTTTCTACTCCATACACCGAGATCATGATCGCCCAGTCAGGCGAGGGCGCGCCGCGCAGCCACGGCAACCAGATTATGTTAAAATATTCTCAATCTCTTGGCAAGACGATTTTTCCGAATTCTCATATGCAGCTCATACAAGCCTCATGCAATCGGGGAAGCAGTCAGGCCGAAGAGAGTCGGAGATTCTGCGCGCCGCAGTCAGGGGGATTTAGGTGAGCTTAAGGATTAGAAAGCATACCAGACGCGGAACCAGTTATGCAGGGCATCGCCCCGGTCTTTGGTGCCCGGTTCCAGTTGAGTCCGGAGGAGAAAACTCCAACGGCCCAGATCGTATTGGACGCCGGGACCGAAGCCGTAAAGGGGATCGGCCATTTGGGAGTTGCCACGCCAGCCGTAGGAACCGGGCGTGGGTTTATAGAGGTAGCCGCTGATCCCTACCTTGAGACGAGGCATGATGCAATAATCCATGGAATAGCGGAACAGCAGATGGCCGGCGGGATTGATGGGTGATTGCCCCGGTGCCTGATCCTGATTGTAGAGAAACGAGACCCGCAATTCCGAGGTTGGCGACAGCTGAAATTTGGTCGTTAATTGGGAGGTATTGCTGTCGGCCGCCTCGACAGTGCCCATATTGCCCGACAGGGCGCTAATCAGCAGGTGCGGCCGTGCGTCGCTCAAAGAAAAGGTCAACGTCGGCTCGGCTTCTTTAGCCTCACTGACTTGCATCTCCAGGGAATTTTTTGGCGTGGCAGACGGTACTGCGCTCGGAATGGAGGCAGACGCTGGGGAAGTCTGGCCAATTAGAATGACCAGGCACAGGAAACAGCACAACAGCCAGAGGCCCTGTCTGATTCTCCCCCAGAACATTTTTCTCCCCCTCTTCTCCGTTCCTTCAATAGTACTTGCCGTCGCAAAAAAAGTCAACCATTTTTTAGAAAATGCCCCCATGAATTTCTTAAGAATAGTTCTTAATTATTGAAGCCAAGTGCTTATAGAAATTAATAAATTATAATAGCTCCTTTCGTCAAACAGCAAATCCTCTCGTTTGCGTGGGGACCATGTTCTCAGATCGAAATTCGCATGGTCCCCTTTATGAAACATATCGACTCGTCCGGCGAAAAACCTAAGGCGAGATCTTCGGAACCGCAGCCATGCTGCTGCCGGGCGTTCTCAGCCCCCCCAGGGCATGTGGGCATAGGTCTCCGTCAGGGCATCCCGGAACTGCCGGAAAAATTTTTCATGGCTGGCCTCCCAGTCCGCCAGCATGGCCAGCGCCAATTTGGCCTCGCCTTCGGTCTTTTGGGCCATGCTGTGATAAAACTCGCTCAGGTCCTTCTCAATAAGCCAGGCCAGATTAAACACGGTAACGTCCGGTATCATGGACTCCGAGGTACAGCGGTCCAGAAATTCGGACCGGGCCCGGGCATCGAAATAATCCACCGGCTTCAGGACCACGTCTTCCACGTCGGCCAGACCGATCTTTTTACCAGCCTTGATGTGGCCAATCAGGCGCTGCAGGAATTCGATGTGTTTCTCCTCTTCCTGGATCAGCCGTTGAAAGGCTGAGACAGCTGCGCCGATGTTCAGGCGCGCCAGCGAATCCTGAAAAAATTTCTTGCCCGTCTCCTCCTGGTTCAGGGCGTATGTAAAAATTCGGATCAAACCTTCCTGTCCACTCATCTTCCTGCCTCCCAGCGATTAAAGGTTTGCAAGTTCGGCCTGTTTTTTCCAGACCCATTGCCCTTTGAGATTGAGCCAAATAATGTAGACGATCATAAAAACCGTGGACACCGCAGCGGGCACCGAGGTCTGTGGGCTGAACAGGGTGAGGGCCAGACCGCCCGCCAGACCATAGTTTTTTAAAGTGCCCAAGAGCACCAGGCTGGTCAGCCGCGGCTGACTGATGCCCCGCCAACGGCAGAACCATTCGATAATTTCGCCCCAGACAAACGTCGTTGCCACGGCAATGGCCATTACCGGCAGCAAGGTCAGGGACTGCTGGAGAAAAAGCTGCCGGTTCAGACCGACGATGGTGTAGGTTATGAGGAAAAACGACCAGTTAGTAATCGTACCTTTATAGGGTTCGATGGGTCGATCCCAGCCCCAACGCTGCAACAGGGCGGCCAACAGCAGCGGCAGCAGAATCAATTGGGCCACTATAACTGCAATCTTATACGGATGGACCACTATTTCCCCGGCAAGGAGGAGCCAGGCGCTGATGGGCGTGACCACAAGTGCGCTGAGATAACAGCCCACCGTGCCCACCAGGGAAAAGATCCGGTCGCCGCCCAGGAGGTGAGTAAAGGGAATCACCGCTATGGCCGGCGGCACCACCGCCAGGATGACAAAGCCGTCCCGGATCGCCGCCTGCTGAATCAGCAGCCGGCTGAGCCCCAGTTGCAGGCCGCCCAGAAGGAGGAAATTGAGCCAGAGGGCCAGGAGGGTTGGGGCCAGGAGACCCCGGGGCGACCGGAAGATGCTCATGGGAACCCCCAGGACCGAGAGGGTCATGACCAACCCCAGGGCCGGCAGGACCAACGGTTCCGTGGAGGCCGCACCTTGCCCGGCCCCCAGTCCGGTCAGCAGCGCCAGGACCAGGATGACATCGCGATTGCGCAGGAGTCTGAGCATATCAGGCCCGGCCCAGCTTGTGGGGCGCGCTGGCGTCATACCACAAGGGCGGCCAGGGCATGCCGGCCAACAGGTGGCGGGCCGCCTCCACCATGAAACCGCCGATCACCTGATTGGTCATGATGACGGCGGGATTGGGTTGATAAATACATGCAGCCCGAGACTGGCGCCGATCTTCCGCCTCCCTGGTCTGCTGTCCCGCCGACATATTGAGGAGCGCCGCCGGGGTCTGGGGTTGCAGCAGCGGATGGAAAGTCACCACCTGGCCCCGGGCGACATCGGCACCGCCGCTGACGAGAGGCGTGCCCAGGGCGGCACAGGCTTCGCTGATGGCAATGCGGCTGGCAAAATTATCCACACAATCAAACATCAGGTCAAAGCGGTTGACATGCTCGGCCTGAAAGGAATCGGCCAGATATTGGGCCGGTATGCCGAAATCCTGATGCAATCGCGCCGCCAGGGTCTGGGCCTTGCCGGCCCCTACGGCGCCGCCGAAAAATATCTGCCGATTTAAGTTGGTCACTTCAATCACATCCGGATCGATGAAGGTCAGGTGCCGGAAGCCGGCCATGGCCAGCCCCAGACCGACAAAATTCCCCAAGGCGCCGGCGCCCACGATCCCGATGGCCGGCTGCTGCGCCGCTGCGGTCCAACGAGGTCCGGCGTAGGCAAGCACTTCGGCGGAGCTCTGACCGGTCATGAGGATCGTTTTCACTTCTTCTAACATAATACCGGCGGTGATGATGTCCAGGACCCCATCCAGATTTGGTGGAATCCCGCTGGGAAGTTGCTGAGCAGACAGGACCTCCTGCAGGTCCCGCCATTCCCGGCCCCGCTGATAGGTCAAGACGGCCAACCCCTGGGTCTGGGCCTCCTGCCAACGTCTGCCCCGGACCACGGTCAGGCGGTGTTGAAAGGCGTGTTCCAACAGGATTTTGCCGGCCAGGCTGAAGTGGCTCAGGTCTACCAGGGGGTGGCACTGCCGCAGGGCTTCCAGGCAGAGGGGATGGGTAAGGTAGCCGCGCAGGTGTTGCAGACGCCAGTCAGGATTCAACGCTCGGGCCAGGCCGAGGAGGCGCTCAGCCAAGCAGGGGGCGATCACCCTGACCTCGTTGATCCCCAGGGCGGCCGCGCCTAATAAGAAAAGCGAGGTCAGCTGGGTGTCGTCACCAACCACGCCAAGCCGGGCCCGACTCAGGACTTCCTGGCGCCACTCCGGGATGCGCAGCTGCCGATCCAGGCGGGGACTGGCCACGAGTTTTACAGTCCTTCCAATCTGGCCGGGACATAGGGCACCGGCGACAACCGGGTCCGCACCGCTTCCTCCAGCTCCTCCCGGTCAGAGGCGGTCAGCTGCCGGCCGTCAGGGACCAGCGTCAGATCGGCAGCCAGGTGGCTGACAAAGGTCCGGCCCGAGAGGATGCCCCGCTGTTTATAATGGATTTCCTGATTATGCCAGCCGTCGTCACCGATGACAATGGCATAGCAGAAACCGCCGTATTCGGTCTCCCAGAGCCGGGCGCGGCGCACCGGCACATCGGTGATCAGGGTGACGCTGCCGGGGCGCAGGTCCTCTTCCGTCCACTGGCCTTCCTGCAGGCAGACGAGTTCCTGGATGGCCACCTCCACTTTGGCCACCGGCAGCCAGAGCTGGGCTGTGACATAATCCAACACCGTGGCCTGATTGGCCGCATCAACCGCCGAGAAGTGCTGCAGGGCCAGATCGCCGTGGGAGTGGATCCAGCCATTAATGAGCATGGCCTCGGGCAGGGCCTCTCGAAACGCAGCGATCTGGTCGGCGGCCAGACTGACATACTGATCCTCATTCTTGTCATTGACCGGCAGGCCGATGTCCACGATGACCTCGGGCTGCCGCCGCCAGGCCAGGGTAAAGCCATACCACTCGTAGCTGCGGCCATGGATGCGGCGGACCAACGTATTGATAATAAATGACTTTTCCAGGGCGAAAGGGGTGATCCGGATCTCGTCCGGCAGCTCGGCCAGAAGGATTTCCCGTTGGCCGGGCTTTTTCAGGTCGGCCAGACGTTTCAGCCTCACAGCAGTCTCCGGCTGATATAGTTGTCATCGACCTGCAGGGGGCCGGTATAGGTGCCGGGCAGCCGGAACATGTCCTCCCCCAGGACCCGATGCAGGATGCTGATCAGCCCCCGGGCGCCGGTCCGCTCCTGTTGGGCCCGCCGGGCCACGGCCTGCAAGGCCTCGGGGGTAAACTCCAGATCAATTCCCCAGGTCTGGAAATCATGGCGATAGGCCTTCAGGGGACTATCTTCGCTCTTGGTCAGGATGTCCACCAGGTTGTCGGTGGTCAGCAGATCATAGGTCACCCGCACCGGAAACCGACCCATGAGCTGGCGTTCCATGCCGTAGACCACCAGGTCTTCGGTCAGCAGGTGGTCCCGCCAGTCGCCTTGAAAGCCATGCCGCTCCAAACGTCTCTGGACAATGGCATCCAACTTGTCGAAAACGCCGCCGGCAATAAAAAGGACGTGTTTGGTGGACAGGGAGAAACGCTCCTTGCCGACTTCCACGGTATTTTCCACCCCCTCCACCAGCTTCAGCAGCCCTTTCTGCACCCCCCGGCCGGAGACATCCCGTTGTGACACTGCTTCGGTTGCCACTTTATCGATCTCATCCAGGTAGACGATGCCCATCTGGGCCACTTGGGGGTTGCCGTCGGCCGCCACCAGGAGGTCCAGGAGGATGTCCGCGGTGTTGCGGCCCACATAGCCCGTTTCACTGAACTTGGTCAAATCCTCCACCACAAAGGGCACGCCCACCAGGTGTGAAGCGGTTTCCGCCGTATAGGTCTTGCCGCAGCCCGTGGGGCCGATGAGGACGATGTTGGCCTTAGGGGTCCGGGTCTGGCTTAAGGCCTGATCGATGTCTTTGCCGTTGTTGGCCAGGGCTTCCTTCAGGGCATGGCCCAACCGGCGATAATGAAAGGCAATGGCCGTGGCCATGATCTTCTTGCCCTTTTCCTGACCGATGATGAAACGATCCAGGTCCTGCTTCAATTCCACCGGCGTTTTGGCAAACTCAATGATGTGGGCCACAGCGGCCTCGACCTTCTGCTGCCGTTGGTAGTCGATCTTTTCCTGGATGCGCCGGCGAGTCTGGTCCGAGATGAAATCATACATAGACGTGCCCTTATGAGGGGAATGGATATTACCAAAAAATATGGTTTCCGGTTTCCAGTTTCCGGTTTCTGGAAAAAAACCTTTTTCTTCAGTGGGGCGGGCCTCCGTGCCCGCCCAACCTTGCTATCATGGTTTCTGTCCTGAAAATGTCTGGCAGCTT
>Ga0272446_1008026_pt1 | contig 10226 bp, 10 predicted proteins | sample YNPCB0061_FD_194587 | JGI IMG/M metagenome (GOLD analysis project Ga0272446, IMG submission 194587) | Hot spring microbial mat communities from Yellowstone National Park, WY, United States - YNP-CB-006-1 | ecosystem: Environmental > Aquatic > Thermal springs > Hot (42-90C) > Sediment | place... | reverse complement strand
TTAATGTTGATATTACAATATTTTAGCAACAGTAAAGATCAAACCGGTAAGCCGCCGCGACCGGCCGCTGCCCTCTCTTAATTGACAAACTTGTGAATATTTGTGTTTCCGGCCACACCCCTGGCCTACCGTGGCCAGGCCATGAGACCATAAGGAGGAATATCCATGACTTTCAGCAATCCGAACCGTAGTCCTGCCACCTTAACCAAAACCCGGGTCAAACCGGCGCCCATTTCGGGCATCTGCGTCACCTGTCTGGATAGCTGTCCCGGACCCTGCGAAATCGGCCGTTCGGCCATCAGGGGACGGGAAATGCTGTATCCCCAACCGTTTGGTAATGTCACGGCCGGTGCCGACAAAGACTACCCCGTGGATTATTCGCATTTCAATGTGCAAGGCACCTGTGTGGGAGCTGTCGGCATAGAGGCTGATTCTGACAAGGCTACCTTCCCGGCCGTGGATGTCACTGCCGAAATCGGGGTGGAACACAAAATCAAGTTGAGCTTTCCCTGTTTCACCGGCGCCCTGGGCTCCACCGAAATTGCCCGGGTGCATTGGGAGGCCATGGCCATCGGCGCTGCCATCAGCGGCATCATCATCGTCTGCGGCGAGAATGTCTGCGGCATGGATCCACAGGCTGAAATCAAAAATGGCCGCATTGTCCACTCCCCAGAGATGGCCCGACGGGTGAAAACCTTTAAAGATTGGTACCAGGGACGAGGCGACATCATCGTCCAGGCCAATGTCGAAGACGGCCGGTTGGGAGTTCCGGAATATGTCATCGAAAAATTAGGCGTGGAATTTTTTGAATTGAAATGGGGCCAGGGCGCCAAGAACATCGGCGGGGAAGTCAAACTCCACACCATGGAACGGGCCAAACTCCTCCGGGATCGGGGGTATATCGTGCTGCCCGACCCCAATGACCCGGCCACCGAAGAGCGTTGGCTGGCCAAGGGCATTAAAGAATTTGAACGGCACTCCCGGCTGGGCATGGTTGATGAAGACGATTTTTACAAATCGGTGGAACATCTGCGGCGGGTGGGTGCCAAGCGCATCTCCTTAAAGACCGGCGCTTATCGTCCTGCCGACTTGGCCCGGGCCGTAAAATTTGCCTCCCAGGCCAAGATCGATCTCCTTACCGTGGACGGCGCCGGCGGTGGCACCGGCATGAGTCCTTGGCGGATGATGAACGAATGGGGTATCCCAACGGTTTATATAGAGTGCCTGCTCTATGAATATCTGAAGTATCTGGACGATAAGGGCGAATTTGTGCCGGATTGCGCCATTGCCGGCGGTCTGTCCTTAGAGGACCATGTTTTCAAAGCCCTGGCCCTCGGAGCGCCCTACGTCAAACTCGCCTGCATGGGCCGTTCCATCATGACCGCCGCCATGGTAGGCACCAATGAAGGCCGGAAGCTGGAATCCATGTGTAAGCGGGAAGAGCGGGACTGCAAAGAAGCTTATGTGGAACACTTTGCTGAAGCCGCCACTCTCCGCCGTAAATTTCCTCTTGATCAATATGGTATCATACCTCCAGGGGCCTTGGGCATGTACAGCTACATCAGCCGCATGACCCAGGGTCTGCAGCAGTTCATGGCTGGAGCCCGCAAGTTCGCCCTGAAATATATCAGCCGGGACGATCTGGTCGCCCTGACCGAAGAAGCTGCCAAGATCTCCGGCATCCCCTATGTCATGGACGCGGATGCCGACGAAGTGGAAAAAATCCTGGGCTACCGTCGCTAAACCGGCCCGCCAGCGTTAAAGCAAAATGGGGGCGGGCAGCGCCCTTCCCCCATTTGCCCAAGTCCTTTTCCTCCATTAAAATGCCGCCAGGACACGATGCCCGGCGGCAACCTGCAATCCTCTTCCTCTCCTGGCCGTCAGGGGGAGCTGATCGCCTTCTTCTTGCCCGCTTCTTCCCGCGCCTGATAAGCCATCCCGTTCTTTTTACTCCAGCGCCGCAGCCAGAGGTAGATGGTCTCTCGATAGCAAAAAACCAGGAGACCGGCGAGCAGGAAAACAGCCAACAGGATGAAAAAAGTAATATAGTTGCCCTTATATACATTGGCGCCTTGCAGGGTCAGCAAAAATGTGCCGGGCATGCGGCCGATCGTGACAATAAGGAGAAAAACCCGCAAGGGCATTTTGCTCAGACCCAGGATGAAACACAGATAATCCTTGGGAAAACCGGGAATCAAGAATAACAGGAAGGCGATTAACGCCCCCTGCCGCTCGACGATAAAATCAAATTTTTCCAGCGTCTCTCTGGCCACGATCCTTTCGACAAAATGGATTTCCAGCCAGCGACCGAGGAGGAAAGCCACGGTCGAGCCGATGGCCAGGCCCAGAGTGGATAGCAAAAAGCCATTGGTGATGCCGAATAAATAGCCCCCCAGAAAACCGGTGGCCTCGCCGGGAATCGGCGCCAGGACAACCTGCAGGGCCTGGATGGTGAGGAAGACCAGGGGGGCAGCCTTGCCGAAGGAGAGGATCCAGGCCCGGACTTTCTCTTTGCTGGTGAGAAATTTGGACCAATCCTCAATCCACGGGCCGAGGTAGCTCCAGAAAAAGGCCAGCAGCAGGCCCAGGGCGATGACAAAAACAATGACGCCCACCAGGATGCGAATCCAGACGCCGTTTCTTAAGGGTATCTTTTGGGGCGGTGGCAACACCTTGAAGTTCCTTTGTGCGAGTTCTTTGCCGCCTACATAGTCGGCTGCCAGAGGCGGCCCTGGTACGTCTGGCGGTCAAGAAAGGTTTTTTTAATCTGTTGCAAAACCAGGCCCTTGTCAAGACACCAGGCGGGCGCCAGGAGTTCTTCGGAATGGGGATCGCCGGTCAGCCGATGGATGACGAAGTGGGGCGGCAGGAGTTCCAGAAAAGCCACCACCAGATCAACATAGTCCTCCTGGCTGAGGGGTTGATAGTCCCCCCGGACAAACAGGTCTGCCAATCGCGTCCCCTTGATGATATATAAGAGATGGATCTTGACCCCGGCCAGGGGCAAGGTCGCCAAGAACCGGGCCGTTGCCAACATATCAGCCCGATCTTCCCCGGGCAGGCCCAGGATCACATGGGCCAGCACCTGCAGGCCCTGGGCCGCTGCCTGGCGGACTGCCGCAGCAAAACAGGCCACATCATGGCCCCGGTTGAGCAATCGCAGGGTCCGGTCGTGGGCCGATTGCAGGCCGAGTTCCAGCCAGACTAAGTGAGTGCGGCTGTAGGAGGCGAGCAGGTCGATGCTTGCCGGCGATAGGCAATCAGGGCGGGTGCCGATGCTCAGGCCCACCACCTGGGGATGGGCCAAGGCCTGGGCATACATCTCCCGCAGGCGGCTCAGCGGCGCATAGGTATTGGAAAAACTCTGAAAATAAGCAATAAACTTCCGGGCCTGATACCGGGCCGACAACCTGGCGATGCCCGCGGCCAACTGTTGGGCCAGGCTCTGGCCCAGGGCCGCGGCGCCGGTGCCCGACCCCCGGGCATTGCAATACAGGCAGCCGCCCCAACCCACCCGACCGTCCCGGTTGGGGCAGGTCAGGCCGGCATCCAACGTGACTTTCTGCACCCGCTCGCCGAACCGGTTCTGCAAATAGTCTCTCAGACTGTAATAGGGCAGGGCAGGGGAGAGGGCCGGCATCATCGGCGCAGATCCCCCCAGAGATATTGGCAGAGGCTGACCGCGACCAGAGCCGCGGTCTCCACCCGGAGCCGGCGGGGACCCAACCCGAGGAGGTGGAATCCGGCATCTTGGGCCGCTGCCACCTCCTGTGCCGTAAAGCCGCCCTCCGGGCCGATGAGAACCCGTATGTTTTCGGGACGGGGGATGTCATTACTCCTCCCCGCGGTTTCCTGCCGCCGCAGGTCTTCCCAACATAATATCTTGAGCGCTTCCTTGCCGGCCAGGGCCTCCACAAAGGGCACCGGCGGCCCAATGTCCGGCAAAAAGGCGCGTTCACACGATTTTAAGGCTTCCTGGGCCAGCCGCTGCCAACGCGCCAGTTTGCTGGAGTGCCAGTTCTCCGGTCTGGCCAATGAACGGCTGGCGTAAAAGGGCACTAGGCGCTGCACCCCCATTTCGGTCATCTGACGGATGACCAGATCAAGGGTATCCGACCGCACCAAGGCGATGCCCAGGGTGATCTGCAGGGGCGACTCTCCCGTGGCCGGAACCGCCGTCAGCAGGCGCAACCGGGCGCTGGCAGCATCGAGCTGACCGATGGTCGCCGTAAAGACATGCCCGCAGCCATCCGCCACCTCCACTTGATCACCCACCGCCAGGCGTAAGACCCGGCTGAGGTGATGGGTTTCGTGGGGGGTCAGGATGACTTCGCCACCCCGGAACTGCTCCGGTCCGGCATAGACCCGACGCCATTGACGCTCCGGCGCCGGTGGGGCTGAAGACCTGTTGGCTGTCGACATGGCAGGCTTAACGGCGGAGAAGCAGGGCTATCCAGTCATCTTTCTGATGGGTTTTCCGGGCGGTTAGGCCTTGCCGCTGAAAGTGCTGTTGCAGGGCCGGCAGATCGCTGCTGAGGAACCCGGAAATGATGAGATGGCCGCCAGGCAGCAGCCGTCCGGCCAGCGATTCGGCCAAGGCCTTGAGATCCGGAGCCGTGAGATTGGCAAAAATCAGATCAAACTGCTGACGGATAGCCGTCAACGGGATATCTTCGGCCCGCACCCGGTCGTGCAATCGGTTCAGGCTAATGTTCTGCCGCGCCGCCTCCAAGGCTTCCGGATCGATATCGATGGCCAGAACCGAGGCGCCCAAGTGGGCCGCAGCCAGCCCCAGGATGCCCGTCCCCGTGCCCACGTCCAGCACCAGGGGGGTTGTGCCGGGAAGCCAGTCCTGCGCCGTCTCCTCCAAGGCCCGCAGGCAGAGCCAGGTGCTGGGATGGCGACCGGTGCCAAAGGCCATCCCCGGATAAATGGTCAGCACCACGTCATCGCCCACCGGCGTATATTCTTCCCACGGCGGCTTCACCACAAAACGACCGGTGAGCCGGCAGGCTTTGAAATGCACCTGCCAGGCCTTTTCCCAATCCTCCTCAAGAATCACTTGCTGCTGCACTTCGCCGAGGCGATAGCCCAGAGCCACCAGATTGTCGAGATACTGCCACAATTCTCGGCGCTGCTCGGTGGAAAAGTCCGCGGCCGGCACATAGGCGCGAACCGCCGCCACCGGCGGCACGCTCGTGCTGTCCTCCTCTTCCAAGACCACGCCCCGGCCGCTCCAGGCCGTCAGAAAGATGCCGGCTTCCTCCTGGAGGGAGGCCGGTAAGGTCAGGCGAATCTCCAGCCATGCACGTTTGCCCATACTCTACCTACTTATCGTTAACAAATAATGAAAAATAAAATAATTTCTGGTGAGGCGCCAGGCCCGTCGACGTGACCATAGCCATCAGCAAGTGCCGACCGCTTTGCGCCTGACACCAGCGCCCGGCCCGTCGATCTGCGCCTCTGCCAGCCGGCAACCAAAAAATTGCTATAAATATTATTTAATACACATTTTTACCGCAAGCCGCAACGCCCCTCGGCTGTATGTCCGGTCACGTTCGCGACGGTGTGCCGTCAGTCCCCGCATAGTCACACAGGCTGCCAGAAACATAAAGTTGTCAGTTGTGCGTGGTCAAAAAAGCAGGAACCCAGAGGCGAGTCTCCTTGCCGGCCCACTGGTGGCTTTGGCAGTTGGCCGGGGCGGACTCACGGGTCATTCCCGGCCCAGGCCGAGACGGGCTAGCGGTTTTTTCCCCTGGAAACACTGCGCCCTGCCGGGGCAGTTCCCGTGCCGGGCGTGTTCGGGGGGGCCAAGGCCTTTTCCAGTGATTCGGTCATGGCCTGGATATAACTCTGAGAAAAGCCGAGAAATTCGCCCCGCAGCACCACGGCCTGCCGGAGCGTGCTTTCGGCCCGATCAACCTGAGGATTTTTCAGGACAAAGGCGGTGTTGCGCCGCAGGAGGGATTCGGGCGCTGCAAATTTATAATAAATATTCGGGAAATTATTGACGATGACCACCATGCCGCTCTGATCCAGGATCGTGGCCGGGTTGAGTTCCGCCACTTCCGGCTGCATCCGCATCATAAGCTCGCCCCTGACCAACAGGCTTTTGCCTTCTTGCCGTAATCTGGCCAATTTGGCCTCGATCTCCGCTAACAGGCGGTCTTTCTGGGCCTGTTTCAGCCGGCCGAACGACAGGAAGACCCCGGGCGGCCAGTGATAGGTTTCCACGGCCAGGGAGGCGGGGGCGGCGGGGGCGCTTGTGCTCCAGGACAGAAGCAGCACCATGAGCAGCCCAAAAAAAACAAGACGCGATTGGCAATAGCCTGCCAGCAGTTGCATCATGCCCTCCTGCCGATTCCGGGGCGTCGCCGGAGCTGCGCAATATCCCCCCGCAGCCAGGCGCTGCCGGCCTTGATCCGGTCGGGGCAAGGTATTAACCTATGATCTGGGCATCAGGGAGAAAAATAACAGTATCTTTATGCCGGGACGCATTGACTCTTTTACCCTGGTTTGGAGCCCAAAAACTTTGACCAGAAAATGCTATTGATCACCAAAGACCATATGTATACCATACAACACCTGCTCAAGGTTATAAAGGCCGCAATGCTCCTGCCCCTCATTTTTCTGCTCGGCTGTTCGCTCTCCAATGGTTCCGGGGCTGTGGCGGCGCCGGAGAGCCACAGGCAATCGCCGCCGCACCATGCGGCGGGGAAGTTTCGCAACCCGCATCTGGAGAGCAAAGGCCGCTGGGGTGACTTCTGGCGCTGGCGCCTTGGCCTCGGTCCCCAGGAAAAGACCGCTCTGCCCCTGGAGAGTATGCCGGCCTATCAGCCCGAGGTTCTCAGTCCTGACCTGAATAGCCTGAACCACGCCGACCCGGAGACGATCCAGGTCACCTGGCTTGGCCACGCCACCTTTCTCCTCCAGGTGGCCGGGCTGAATATCCTGACCGATCCCATGTTCAGCGACCGGGCCTCCCCGGTAAAATTTGCGGGCCCCAAAAGGCTGGTGCCGCCGCCGCTCCGTCCTGAGGAGTTGCCGCCCATCCACGCTGTGGTCATCAGTCACAACCATTATGATCATCTGGATAGAGATAGCGTCAGACGCCTGGGTCCCGAAGTAACCTTCTTCGTGCCCCTGGGTTTGGCCGCCTGGTTTCGCCAGGCCGGTTTGCCCAAAGTGCAGGAGTTGGATTGGTGGCAGACTGCAGCCTTCGGGCCCATCCGCCTCCATTGTGTGCCCTCCCAACATTTCTCCATGCGCTCGCCGTTTGATGCCAACCGAACCCTATGGGCCGGCTGGGTGCTGGAGACGCCGGCCGGCCAGATCTTTTTTGCCGGCGACACCGGCTACTCTCCGGATTTCCGGGAAATCGGCCGGCGTCTCGGTCCCATGCGCCTGGCCCTCATCCCTATCGGCGGTTATATGCCCCGTTGGTTCATGAAGCCCATGCACCTTGATCCCCCCGAGGCGGTGCAGGTGCATCGGGACGTGGGCGCCCAACAATCCATCGGCATGCACTGGGGGACCTTCAAACTCACCGAGGAACCGCTGGCCGAACCACCCCTGTATCTCCGTCAGGTCCTGGCGGCGCAGCAGCTCCCGCCGGAGCAGTTTCTGGTCCTGCGTCATGGCGAAACCAAGGTATTTTCGGCAAATCCGGGCAGCCCCGTCACCGCCCGGCCAGATCGCCGTGGGATCGTCAAACCAGGGCCGGACGGCTGAACGGTTCTACCTGGTGTGGCGGCAACCTTGCCGCCGCCGAGGCAGGCAGGGCTGGGAAAGGATAAAATGCTCTAAATTGATCCGGCTGCCAGGGCCGGCGGGGCAGGGGAGGGGGACGGGGCTCTCAGGCCGGAGGCGCTGCCTCCGGAGAGACGAGTAGCTCTGCCAGACACTGGCGCAACTCCGGCGGCAACGGCACCGGTTTGCCGGCAAAGGAGATGCAGATAGTGGTCAGGTGGACTTCGGTGGCCAGTTTGCCCGTGGCCGCCAGAAAAAGTTGCTGGTGAAAGGTGATGCTCCGGCTTTTGAGGGCCGTTACGGTCGTATAGATCTCGATTTCGTCGTCATAGCGCACCGGTTGGCGATAGCGGCAATGGGCTTCGACCACGGCCAGATGCATTTGCCGGGCGACCAGTTCCGGATAGCCAAAACCCTGTTGCCGCAAGAGGGCCTCCCGGGCCATCTCAAAGAAATGGTAATAATTGCCGTGGTAGACAGCCTGCCCTAAGTCAATCTCATAGAGCGGCACCCGCCACCGAAAACGGTGGCCGGCAACCGGTGAATGTTGTGGGAGAGCCATGATCTGAGGATTTCAGTGGGTTCGGATGATCTGCGGCTGCCCTCTGCCAAAAAGGCAAAACGAGGAGTGCGCCTCCTCGTTGTGCAAGTCGCCCGGGCTGGCAGGTTAAGCTGCAGCCTTTGCCTTTTTTGCCTTTTTAAATTTTTCCGGGCGCCCCAATAACTCGATGATGGAGATGGGGGCGGCGTCGCCCAGCCTCTGGCCCTTGGGAATGATCCGGCAATAGCCGCCCGGGCGATCCTGGAAACGTTCCCGCAGATCAGAAAAGAGTTTGGCCACCACGTCTTTGGAGCGGACCACGGCCAGGGCCTGCCGCCGGGCGTGCAGATCGTTCCTTTTGGCCAGCGTAATGATCTTTTCGGCTAATTGGCGCAATTCCTTGGCCTTGGCCGCGGTGGTCTCCAGGCGTTCGTGCTCTAAGAGTGAGGTGACCAGATTGCGCATCATGGCCAGACGATGTTCCTTGGTCCGGGATAAAGGCCGGCCGGCTTTCCGGTGTCTCATGACAGATTATCCTTCCCTTCCAGAACTGCATCCCGGGGAGGGAAGTTTTCCAACTTCATTCCCAGGCTCAGTCCCATTTCACTCAGAATTTCTTTGATTTCATTGAGAGATTTGCGACCGAAATTTTTGGTTTTCAACATCTCCGCTTCGGTTTTCTGGACGAGTTCGCCGATCAGACGGATGTTGGCATTCTTCAGACAGTTGGCGGACCGCACCGAGAGCTCCAGTTCGTTGACCGGCCGGAAGAGATTTTCATTCAGACGACTGGCTTCCACTGCCGGCTTTTCATCCGATTCTTCCCGGGGTTCTTCAAAATTGATGAAAATGGTCAGCTGGTCTTTGAGAATCTTGGCGGCCAGGGCCACGGCATCTTCGGGGGAGACGCTGCCGTCGGTCCAAACTTCCAGCGTCAATTTATCATAATCCGTCTGTTGGCCGACCCGGGCCTGACTGACGATATGATTGACTTTTTTAATGGGGGAGAAGATGGCGTCAATGGGGATCACCCCGATGGCCTGACCTTCTTCCTTGTTGCTTTCCGCCGGCAGATAGCCTTTGCCGGTCTTCACCGTGGCCTCGATGACCAGCTCGCCGTCCCGGGCCAGAGTGGCGATGTGGGCCTCGGGATTCAGGATTTCCACGGTGCCGTCCGTCTGAAAGGCCCCGGCTTTCACCTCTCCCTCGCCCTTGGCGCTCAAGACCACTACTTTTTCATCCTTGGAATGGAGTTTGAACCGCACTCCCTTGAGGTTCAAAATGATCTCGGTAACATCCTCAACTACTCCAGGAATGGGAGAAAATTCGTGATAGACCCCTTTGATCTTGACCGAGGTAATGGCCGCCCCCCGCAGCGATGACAACAGGACTCGCCGCAAGGCATTGCCCAGGGTGGTACCGAAGCCTCGTTCCAGGGGTTCGCAGGTGAATTTTCCATAAAAGCGGCTATGCGTCTCAGGGTCGATATCTAATTTCTTGGGTTTAATTAATTCACTCCAGTTCTTGTGCATTCGCTCTCCTTCGCACAAAAACCATGTTCTGGTTTTTCGCGCCCCTTGCCAAAATTTTTCCCAGCATTAAAAAAGGAGTATCCCTTGGTACGGCGAGGTTCGAAACCAAAACCCATTATTTGGAATACAATTCGACGATGAGATGTTCCTGGATCGGCATGGTGATATCTTCCCGGGAAGGCAGCAATCGGATCATACCCCGGAAATTCTCTTTATCCACTTCCAACCATTGGGGAACACCACGCCGCTCCACCGCCTTTAAAGATTCCACAATCTGAGGAATCTCCCGGCTTTTCTCCCTGACTTCGATGACGTCTCCAACATTCACTAACAGAGAGGGGATGTTGACCTTATGGCCATTGAGGAGAAAATGCTTATGGCTGACCAATTGCCGGGCCTGGGCT
>Ga0272446_1008024_pt1 | contig 10229 bp, 8 predicted proteins | sample YNPCB0061_FD_194587 | JGI IMG/M metagenome (GOLD analysis project Ga0272446, IMG submission 194587) | Hot spring microbial mat communities from Yellowstone National Park, WY, United States - YNP-CB-006-1 | ecosystem: Environmental > Aquatic > Thermal springs > Hot (42-90C) > Sediment | place... | reverse complement strand
CGCTCGGCCTGCCAGTCGGTCTGGGCCGGAAACGGTTGGAAATCGGCGGGGCGGACGGTCAGCGGCGCCTGGGTTTCCCAGGAGAGTCGTTCGGTGACGTCATGGCTGGATGCCACACCGGGTGCCGAAGACATGTGGCATGCGGCGCAGGTCGGGGAGCGGTAGTCCCTTCCGGCAAGCCACTGCCCGTCATCCGGCGTCCATTTCCATCGGTCGCCTTCTGTTCGGAAGATACCGCCGTGCTTGGATTCCGTATAGATTTCAATCTGCGGATGATCCGGACCGAGGTGGCACTGGCCGCAGGCATCGGGCTTGCGGGCTTCGGCAACCGAAAACCGGTGCCGGGTATGGCAGCTCGAACAAGAACCCTTCGATCCGTCCGGGTTGATCCGACCGATGCCCACATTCGGCCAGGTGCCATCCATCGGCTTTCCGTCCACCAGGGTCACCACCGTCCCGTGGCAGACATAGCATCCGCTTTCCCGTTCGATGTCGTTGTTGAGGCCCTGCTTGAGCCAGGCATCGATCTTCCACATGATCTCCACCGTATGGGCGTGCTTGCTTCGGGAGAAGGTCTGCACCTGTTTGGGGTGGCATTGAGCGCACGTCTGGGGGCTGACCACGGCCTCGATGGGGGTCGGGCTATGAAGGAGATGGGCCTTGGCGACATATGCCGATCGATCCGGGCCGGCCTGGTGGCATTTGAGGCATCCCACACCGAGTTTGGCATGGACGCTGTGTTCCCAGTCTGCCACAAGGCCGGGGTTTCTCTTTTGATGGCAGTCCACGCAGCTTTGCGCTGCTGCTTGATGAGAAGGTGCCTGGGCTGCGGATGTGGTGGAAAAGCCCCAGCGCCAGAGGGCGACACAGCATAAGATACCCAAGATCAGAACCATGTTCGTATAGGCCATCCACACGAAGATGCGGTGTACGGGTCGGGTGGACGGTTTGGGGTCGGAAGACTGCTGAAGGGTCCCGATACGTTTTACCCGCTCGAGAACTTCCGGCCCGTGGGGGGCTGAAGCCATGGCCTGGGTCAGATCGGCTCCGGCAGTGTGTTTGCCGAAATGCCTTCCATGTTTCCATTTCGGGCTTTCGCTGACATCGAATACGGTATTTTCGAAAACAATCCAAGCCTGCCCTCCATCGGCGCCGCCGGTTCGGGTGGAAACGCTTTCCGATGTCAAGGTTTCCGAATCGGGTTTCTGATGGTGCTCTTTTGCTGCAGATGTCTGCATGCGTGCATGGACGATGGTGACTGCCGTCAGGGCGATTGCGAGCAGGAGGGTGAAGAGCAGGATTTTCACAAAGAGGATTCTACCGAAGAAATGATGGAAAAAACCGCTCCAGCCATCGATCCGGTACCAGGTGAGAAAGATGCCTGTGACGAGCAATGTGATGAGACAACTCAGCCCCAGGATGCGTTCTCCTTTGGGAATACCGGTCGTCAGTTGTCTGGGACCGACAAAGATATGGATATAGAAGATGGCTCCGGCCAGGATCACAGCAGCCAAAAGATGGAGCATTCCGAACAGAAACCGAAGCGACTGGATGCTTCCGGTGGAGAAGGCGGCGACTTTCTCCAGAACCGACGGAGGGATCGGATACCGATAGCCCCCCCGCATGTATGCGATACCGGCATCGGTCAATGGGCCGCCCAGCTCTCCCATATGGCAAACCACACACGCTTTCCCGGTTTTCCGAGCATACTCTTCTCGGGCTTCCAACACCTGCGCAGATGACAACAAGGCAACCACAAGCATCCCTGCGAGTAAACAACGTTTCATCCGTTCGCTACTCCTTGGCGTTTTGGGGTGGCATGAAAAGTTAGTCGGCAGGGGGCAGGGGGCAGGGGTTTTATTTTCATTTCCGAAGACGGGGCTGCCCCCATGAGAATTTCTCATAGATTGTGCATGCCGGCTCCCCCTTTTTTTGTGAAGGGAGGAGCAAATCTCGGAGATGAAAAATGTCACCCCATGTAGGGGCACGGCATGCCGTGACCCTACAAACGATTTTCACGATGCATGATCATGACGATGGGTTTTCGCCACCCCGAGGGATGAAAATGGGCCTGATGTTTACTGCCCCCTGCCGACTGCCCACTATTTTCACAAAAATTTATTGGAATTCCTTACAGGTTAGATTAAAATAGCAGAAATGAATATATGTCGTTTCTCCGGCTCAGGCATGAACGATTCATCCCGGTTTTCCAGGTCCATCGTTGGTTTGGAGGCCTCATCCGCCAATGAGAGAAGAACGCTCTTCTATCGTCCATCGGCTGACCTGAGATGAGCAGACCATCGAAATCCATCCGTTGGAGCGTTGTTTGTCTGATCGGGCTTTTTCTGGCCGGGGAAGTCTTTGTCCGCCGGATGTTTCGGTTGGACTGCTATCCCTTGTACGCCGTCCACCCGACCATAGAATATCTGCTGAAACCTTCCCAGCACATCGTTTGCGATTCGAAAACCTTTGAGACCAATCGCTGGTCGATGCGCAGCCCGGATTTTCCTCGCAAAAAATCGCGGGAGGAAACCCGGGTCATGGTGTTCGGGGACAGTGTTGTCAATGGATTTCCTCTCGATCAACACGAGCTGGCCACTTCCCTGCTTGCAGCGGATTTGGAGCAAAGCATGCGTCGGCAAGTGGTGGTTGGAAACATTTCGGCCCCAAGCTGGGGTGTACCGAATTACCTGGCTTATGAACAGGAAAATGGCTTCTTCGATGCCGATGTCGTCGTTCTGGTTTTCTCGAGCCACGATCTCTATGATGTCCCCACCTTCGAGCCTCTCTCGCCCATCTATCAGCCCCAGACACGCTTTCATATCGTCCTGCCTTTCGGCGTTCAGAAACTGTTCGGATGGGTGAAGCACAACGGCTTACAACCGGTTCAAGGCGCTACGGGCAAGAATCTGAAACACCTCGAGGACATTTGCCTGAAAGCCTTGGATGATCTGTACCAGGATTTGCAGAAACAGGCAATCCCGCTGCTTCTCGTTCTTCATTATCAACAGGATGAGCTGCCGGCCGAGATGACCAATACATTTGTGGATTGGGCCAGGTCCAAGGGGGTACGTACCGTCGCCGACCGTGAGGCCCTGAGAGGCGCGTTGAATGCCGGAAAGAATCCCTATCAGGATTTCATCCATCTCAACGAATTGGGACAAAGCCTGCTGGAAGCCGTCATCCTCGATGGACTATGCGAGATGGGCTTCATCCATCCCGCCACTCAGGGACCGGTGGAATCGAAGGGAGCGCTTTCGGAATCCTCCACGCCGCAATGACGTTTCAGCCGAGATGACAACGACCGGATCATCGAAAAGGCTTGCTCGACGGTTCGTTCGCCGTCCGAATTGACCAGACAGCAGGTCGCCGGGGAAAGAAGGCTTCGGGACAGCAACCACTGCCGGTCGATTCCCTTCCGGTCCAGCACATCCCAAATACCGATCAATTGCTCCTCGAGCGTATCGAGGCTTTCCTTGGAAAACGGCTCTTCATTGGTCGGAACGATCCCCCAGACCAGCACGCCGCCGCGTTCGAGAAATCTTTGGATCGACTGGGCATAAGAACGGAACACCTCACCGTTGGTGTACACGTCGAGCGACAGGATGTCCATCTCGAGGCTGAGGAGAAAATCCCAGTCCGGATTGCCGCACAGATGAATGCCCCTTGGTCGCTCAATGCGATCCAGGAACCCTGCCATGTCCTCCCTGGCGGCCCGATCCGAATAGCCGCTCATGGCGCTAAAGAGAAACTGAAGACCCGGCTCGTCGATGAACATGAAAGCATTCGGATTGAGTGCCTTGAGCCGCTGCAATTGCACGTTGACGCGCTTGGCCATGAATTCGAAGAGGAACGGCCGAACCGTGTCGTCGAACAGAATGGGCCTTCCGTCCTGGTCCTGGATGTTGAATCCGAAGCTGATCGGTCCTTCGAGTTGTCCCCGGATGGCTTTTCGCTTGCTGTGATCCATGGCGAGAAATCGGTGATACACCACGGAGTATTCCGGGCTGATGTCGAAATAACTCGGGTTGTCGAACTGGGCCAAGGTTTCCTCGAATTCCGTCAGAAATTTTTCGATGGAAAACCGGAGAGTCTTTTCGGCCTTGTCCAGCACAATGCCGGGAAAATGCTCGGATGCCTGGACGTACATGTCTTCGGTGTAGTCGAATTTGGGAAGCTGCGGCCAGAAGGGGATGTCCAGACTGAGGGCGATCTCAATGGCCCGGTCGGGGTCGGTGTGGGGCATGACGGCCATGGCCGTCGTCAGCAGGTTGCCGGGGATGGGCATGGGAATTCCTCCAAACATAGGGCAGGCTGTTGGTCTTTGTCTGCAGGTATGCTATAAGAACTCGCCGAGGAAAACAAGCCTGATACAGGGGTTCTATCCATTCACATGTTTGGGGAGGCGTATCGTGTATTCACGCATTCTGATGCTGCGGTTTCCGCAGACCGAAGTCAAGAAACCGATCGTGTGCTATTTGGCCAAGGATTACGATCTCACCTTCAACATCCTGAACGCCCAAATCCTTCCCCGCAAGGAAGGGGTCATGGTGCTGGAGCTTTCCGGAAACCGCAAGAATTTCAAGGAAGGCGTCAAGTACCTGAAGTCTCAGGGAGTACAGGTACAGAACGCCTCCCAGGAAATCCGTCGGGACGAAAAACGCTGCACCCACTGCGGCGCTTGTACGGCTGTTTGTCCAACGGGTGCCCTTTCGATCAAACGACCGGAAATGGAGGTCCTCTTCGATCAGACCCAATGTTCGGTCTGTGAGCTATGCATCACGGCCTGTCCGGTTCGGGTGATGTCCATACGGCCGACCACCAAACTGTTCTTAGAATGAATTCCGGTTCCGTTGCGGTCGCGCTCAGCGGAGGCGTCGATTCGCTGGTTGCTGCCGCTCTGCTGAAAAGGCGCTTCGGGCGGGTGATCGGGCTGCATTTCGAAACGGGTTTCGAAGCGCCGGAAACAACCAAAGCCGTTGCAGACCATCTGCGCTCCGTGATCGATATCGACGTTCACTGCATCGATCTTCAGGCGGCGTTTCGATCTCGGGTTGTCGAGCCCTTCATCCGAACCTACCTTCTCGGGAAAACCCCCAACCCCTGCCTGATCTGCAATGCCGAAATCAAGTACGGCGTGCTGCTTTCCGAAGCCCGCAAGCGAGGCGCACCGATTTTGGCCACCGGTCACTATGCCCGGATCTACCGGGATGACGATGGCCGGGTACACCTGCACAAAGGCCGAGACCGTCTCAAGGACCAATCCTATTTCCTGAGTCGAATTCTCCGAAACGATCTCGAACAGGCGCTCTTTCCTCTCGGGAACCTCACGAAGGAGCAGGTTCGGGGGCTTGCGGAGCGCTATGGACTTGCGCCTTTTCATCGATCGGAAAGCCAGGATGTCTGTTTCATCCGAGGCATGCACTACGGGGAATTTCTGGTTCACCAAACGGGAATCGTTCCGGAACGGGGAGAAATCGTGGATACTTCGGGGCGGGTGATCGGGACGCACGATGGGGTGTGGGGATTTACGATCGGGCAGCGCAGAGGACTCCGATGCCCGGCTTCCGAGCCGTATTATGTGCTTCGTTTGGATCTTGCATCGAATCGTGTGATCGTCGGCGGAAAATCGGAGCTTGTGATGAGGGGATGTACCGTTCGAGATATCAATTGGATCGAGCCTTCCCCTCGAACGCCGATCGAGGTGCAGGTGAAGCTTCGTTACCGCCAGGCGGCCATCGATGCCCTGCTGGTGCCGGGGGATCCGGCAAGGGTGGAATTCCGCAGTCCCCATCCTGCCGTGACACCGGGGCAGGGCGCCGTATTCTACAAAGGTGACCGGGTGTTGGGCGGCGGCTGGATCGAGGACCCTCTTCCTATGCCGGATCGTGCAGCACCTTGAATCCGGCCTCGGTCAAAGCCTTTTCGATGGACGCGGTATTGCTGCTCTTCAGCCGGAAGGAGTAGGCTTTTTCGCAGGTTTCGCAGATGGTCATTCCGATTTGGATGATTTCGCCGCCTGCCTGTTGGATGATGCCGATGGCCTGGTTGATCCGTTCGGGGGAGTTGCCGATCGCCACTTCGATCCGGGTGCCGGAAGCCAGAATCCCCATCATGTCGATGAAGGCCCGCAGGATGTCGGACTCCGTAATAATGCCGACGACGACGTTCTTTCGAACCACCGGCATGCCGCCGATCTTGTGCTCGTAGATGATGCGTGCGGCCGTTTCGATGTCGTCATCCGGACCGATCGTGATGGGATCGTTGATCATCAAATCCGTCAGCTTCAGATCGCTTACCATGGCCGGAATCAGCCCTTGTTTCAGGTCCGCCAGGGTGACGAAGCCTTTCAGCACCTTCCCTTTTCCGACAACCGGAAGATGCCGGATCCCCTTGGTTTTCATCAGTTGAATGGCGTCTTCGATCGATGTGTTGGTGGTGACGGTGATCGGATCGGGGATCATGAGGGATTTGATTTTCATGGTCGGCTCTCCTGATGATGGCCTTGTGGTTGATACAGGCAAAGGGGTTCTTCCGCCAAATAGTCCCCCGTGGCTTCGTAGGCTCTGGCCCGGCATCCGCCGCAGACCCGGCGGTATTCACAGATGCCGCATTTTCCCTTGAGTTTGTCCTCATCGCGAAGATCGAGGAAAATGGGAGAATGGTGCCAGATCTCGACAAAGGACTGCTTCGTCACGTCTCCGCATTCGAGGTGCAGAAAGCCGCAAGGTTGAACGATCCCCGTGTGGCTGATGAAACAGAAACCGCTTCCACCGAGGCATCCCTTGGTGACGGCATCCAGTCCGTGGGTTTCGAAACGGACCTGCTCCCCTTCCGCCCTCGCCCGCTGTCGCAAAATGCGGTAGTAGTGAGGCGCACAGGTGGCCTTGAGCACCAGCGGGGTGGATTTCTTTCGGTCGTAGAACCAATTGAGGGTTTCTTCGTACTGGGCTGCATCGATGGCTTGATCGGCGATGTATTTGCCGCGGCCCGTGGGAACCAGCAAAAAAATGTGATGGGCGACCGCTCCCAGGTCTACGGCAAGCTGCTGAATGGCGGGGACTTCGGCAAGATTGACTTGGGTGATCGTGGTGTTGATCTGAAATTCGATCCCTGCCGCCCGGGCGTGTTCGATGCCGCGCAATGCCGCATCGAAGGCACCCGGAACTCCGCGGAACCGATCATGGGATTCGGCCCGACTGCCATCGAGGCTGATGCTGATGCGCTGGATGCCGGCGTCCGCCATTTTTCGGGCATTGGTTGCGTCGATGAGGGTGCCGTTGGGGGCCATGACCATTTTGAGGCCTTTGTCCGTGCCGTATCGGGCCACATCGAAGATGTCCGGACGCAGCAGGGGTTCACCGCCCGTCAGGATGACGATGCAGGAGCCGACCGCTGCGATTTCATCGAGAAGACGGAAACAAGAGGCCGTATCGAGTTCCCCGGCATAGGGGCCGTTGGTGGCCGCAGCCCGGCAATGGATGCAGGAAAGGTTGCAGTTGCGGGTGATTTCCCAGGCGACGAGCCGTAGGGTTGCCTTGCGCGGTCCGTGCTGTCCTGAAGCGGGATGGCCATGTGGGTGAGACTGGTTCATGAGATGTCCGGGTTGTGGTATTTGGAGGATCGGATCGGTCGGATCAGTCGGATCGGTCGGATCGGAAGATGTCATCCCTGAAGCGATTTCGTCGCTTCCATGGCGAAATACGTCAGAATCATGTCGGCCCCTGCACGTTTGATGGCCGTGAGGCTTTCCATCATGACACGAGGGCCGTCGAGCCAACCCATTTTTTCAGCGGCACGGATCATGCTGTATTCTCCGCTGACTTGGTAGGCGGCAACGGGCAGATCGATTTCCTGCCGAACCCGACAGATCACGTCGAGATAGGCCATCGCCGGCTTCACCATGATGATGTCCGCCCCTTCCTCGATGTCCATCGTCACTTCCCGGATCGCCTCGAGGGCATTGGCCGGATCCATCTGATAGGTTCTTCTGTCCCCGAATTTGGGGGCGGAATCGGCGGCCTGCCGGAACGGCCCATAAAATCCGGAACAGTACTTGGCTGAATAGGCCATGATCGGAACCATACTGAAACCGGCTTCGTCCAGGGCTTCCCGGATGGCCGAGACCCGGCCGTCCATCATGTCCGACGGGGCGACCATGTCCGCACCGGCCCGGGCATGGGACACGGCGGTTGCAGCCAGTAAGTCCAAGGTGGCGTCGTTGTCGATCGTTCCCTTTTCCACCACCCCGCAGTGGCCATGATCCGTGTACTGGCACAGGCAGACATCGGTGATGACCACCAGATCCGGTACCTTGTCCTTTACGGCCTTTACGGCCTTCTGGACAATGCCGTCCTTGGCGTATGCCGATCGTCCCAACGCGTCCTTGTGCTCGGGAATACCGAAGAGAATGACTGCCGGAATGCCGAGATCACGGACGGTTCTGCATTGGGTGATCAGTTTGTCGATGGAGAGCTGAAACTGGCCCGGCATGGCTTCGATGGGATTTTCCACGTTTTTGCCGTCGATCACGAAAAACGGCATGATGAAATCGGCGGGTGTCAGGATGGTTTCCCGGATCATCCGGCGAAGGTTTTCCGTCCGCCGAAGGCGTCGGGGTCTGTAGTCCGGAAATATCATGAGGAGCCCTTTCTGCTTAGGAAATAGGGAAAAAGGCGAAGCCCTTTTCCATCGAATCGATCAGCGGATTTCGTCGTCTGTCAGGTAACAGGCCGGATCGGGCGCCCACACGTCTCCTGTGACAGCCTCTGCGCGAACCCGGAAATTGCCGCCGCAGATGTCGAGCCACCTGCAGGTAGCACACCTTCCGGTGACATGGCGTTTCTTGTCTTTGAGGCGCATCAGCAGCTCGTCGTTCGGATCTGTCCATATCTGCGAAAAAGGTCGCTTGCGGACGTTGCCGAAGGAATGGTGCCGCCAGAATTGATCGGCGTGTACTTCCCCGTTCCAGCTCACGCAGCCGATGCCTCGTCCGGAATTGTTCCCCTCGTTCATCTGAAGAAGCGACAGCACTTCCTGCGCCCGTTCCGGATTTTCCCGAAGCAGCCGAAGGTAGACGTACGGCCCGTCGGCATGGTTGTCCACCGTAAGAATTTCCTTGGGTTTTCCGGCATCGTGAAGCCGCTTTGTCCGATCCATGATGAGATCGACAATCCTGCGGGTCTCCTCATGGGTGCAGTCTTCCTCCACCATGCGGGAGCCTCTTCCGGCATACACGAGGTGATAGAAGCAGGCGCGGGGGATGTCCATTTCTTCCAAAAGATCGAAGACGGCGGGGATTTCCGCTGCATTGTGCCGGTTGATGGTAAAGCGCAACCCCACTTTGATGCCGGCCTGTCGGCAGTTGCGGATGCCTTCGAGGGCTTTTCGGTAAGCGCCGGGAACCCCTCGAAACCGGTCGTGGACCGGTTCCATGCCGTCCAGACTGATGCCGACATAGGAAAGTCCGATGGCCTTTAGGGTCCTGGCCGTCTGGGCGGTGATCAGGGTACCGTTGGTGGAAATGACGGCCCGCATGCCTTTTTCCACGGCGTATGCGGCAAGTTCCGGCAAGTCGGGGCGTATGAGGGGCTCTCCTCCGGAGAACAGAATCACCGGTGAACCGAAGGCTGCCAGATCGTCGATCAGCGCCTTCCCCTCTTCCGTGGTCAGTTCGTCTGCAGCCGTGTGTTCCGTGGCATGGGCATAGCAATGAACGCAGCGCAGGTTGCATCGCTGCGTCATGTTCCAGACCACCACGGGCTTCTTGTCGCTCGAAAACTGGAGCAGATGGGAAGGCAGGCTCTTGGAATGCCTGCCATAGCGCAACGCATCCGAAGGCTCCACCGTACCGCAATACAATTTGGAAATACCGATCATGTCATCCTCGAGGCCGATTTCAGACGGCCGATTCCGCAGCCGGCGGCAGCAGGCTTGTTGGTTGGCGTTTCATTTCGGTGCGGATCAGCTCTGCAATATAGGCTTCGGGGTTGATCAGGGCTTCCCTGTTCAGAAAGAACCGATTTTTCCCTGTTTTTTCCCGAACCAGTCTCAGGCCCATCGCCAGATCCCGATCGATGTCCTTTCGGAATTCGTCGAGCGTCGAGCGCTTTTCGACGATTTCCGTAACAATGTAATCGAGGCAATCGTCATCGAGAACGATGTGAATGTCGTGTTCCTTGAAAAACGACAGTTCGATCCGTTTCACGGCATCGTAATGCTTCTTCAAC
>Ga0272446_1008023_pt1 | contig 10229 bp, 12 predicted proteins | sample YNPCB0061_FD_194587 | JGI IMG/M metagenome (GOLD analysis project Ga0272446, IMG submission 194587) | Hot spring microbial mat communities from Yellowstone National Park, WY, United States - YNP-CB-006-1 | ecosystem: Environmental > Aquatic > Thermal springs > Hot (42-90C) > Sediment | place... | reverse complement strand
GACTAAGCATCTTGGGAATGGAGTGGCAAAACAGTACCTTTGGGCAAAAGGGAACTGCCCCGCAAGGGGGAACGACTGGGGAGATAAGCACCTCTGCTATGGATGGGAAACCTGAAATGGTAAGTGCGGTCGCTGAACCAGTAACAAGAATCCTCGCCCTTTAGGGCGGGGAGTATGTCAACATCCAAAATTCTATAGGCATCATCAATCGAGGTTATGTACTGGTTAGCAATGGCAAAATCATCTGTTGCAGTGTTAATGGATCATCATGCGTCAATAATGTAAGCCATGACATTAACATTGTATTGACTGACATAAACAATAGCAGTATCTGCTTTAATATAAGCGCCCGTGACATTGCCATTGTCAAGACTGCAATTAACACTGTTATCAGTGCAAGTAACATAGTATGAACCGCAGGAAGTAATGTAAGCTGATCGAGAGTAATTATTGCTAATACTTCAACCTTATTGGGTGCTAATAGATTTAATTTACTCCCCTCGCCCTTTGGCAGAGGGGTTGGGGGTGAGGGGAAAAATACCAATGGGAAAGGAGTAGCTCAGGCTGGGGGTGAGGCGAAACTGGTTTTAACCCAATGCTATAAAACTATTAGGGTTCCTCCTGACCCAGTAAATTGCGTTTGGATTCTTTGAGTTTTTGCCACAGGGACTTAATCTGCTGGTAGGCATCGAGGGCGCTGATCCTACCCCCAGTTTCTAGGGCGCAGATGGTATTTACCTTGTTGGCAAACTCTTGGAGATTGGCATTAAAGGCTAGTTGCTGGGGCGTAAATTCCCCCCGATAACTGGCGCGGGGATTGAGAAATTTCTCTTTGTCAAATTTGAGGGGATCAGGCTGATCGATCGATTGAGTCATGGCATACTCGCTAATAATTTGATAAACAATGGAACTAGGGCTAAAAATTGGCGCTCAAAAATTGAATTATTGTTCTAATCCTAAGCTTAATTGATAAATGTAGCGACGGGGCAGTTGGGTAATCTCAGCGAGGTATTTGCTGGCGGCAGATTTGGACATCCCCTGCTGGCACAGTTGCGCTAATTCCCGTTGTAAATCGGTATCATTCCATGACATGGGCGTACTGGGTTTACCCGCAATCACGATCGTGAACTCGCCTTTGGGGGGATGTGCATGAAAATAGTCCACACATTCTTGAATTGTCCCCCGCCAAAACTGTTCATGGATTTTGGTTAATTCCCTGCTGATGGCAAGGCGGCGATCGGGGCCCAATACTGCTTTTAAGGTCTGTAGGGTGCTCAAGAGGCGGTGGGGCGCTTCATAGAGGATGATGGTGCGCTCCTCTTGTTGCAAACTCTCTAGGCGGGCTTTGCCCTCTTTGCCTGTGGTGGGTAAAAACCCCTCAAACACAAACCGATCGGTGGGTAATCCCGAACAAATTAAAGCGGTAATGCCTGCGGTGGCACTGGGGATGGGCACGATCGAGATATGGGCTTGAATACAGGCTTGTACCAACTCCAGCCCCGGATCGGAAATGGCTGGCTGTCCGCCGTCGGTTACCAGAGCGATGGAGCGCCCCCCAGTCAAAATTTGTATCAGTTCAGGTAGGCGTTGGTGGCAGTTGTGCTGGTGATAACTGATGGTGGGGGTGGTGATGTGAAAATTTTGTAATAGTTTGGCGGTGTGTCGAGTATCTTCACAGGCAATTAAATCAACGGACTTGAGGGTGTCCACCCCCCTAAAGGTCATATCTTGCAAATTGCCGATCGGTGTACCCACCAGAAACAGAGTGCCCATGCTTACTCACCATTAGCCCTGTGTTCTCTTATAGCATTAGACAGGGCCGAAACCTTAGCTCATGGGGGTGAGGGAGAAACCGCCAATTTGAGAGTGGGAAAGGAGTAGCAAAAACCCCCCTGAAAATTATGGGTTGGGGCTATAATATAAAACTGTTTTGCCAAACAATTTGGGTAACCTAGTCCTAACTCCTTTATGCGTAATCCAGCTCTCAGGGAAGAACCCCGTTATCAACCCGCTCCTGTTGCCCCGCCTACGCGTCAAGGAACGATGCTAAGCTGGCTAGAATCTACTGGTCGTCTTGCGGCCCGTGAGGTGGTGCCGATCGAGTATCCTGAAGACCCCGAAGACCTGAATGATTTGATGGTGGGGGACGATGACTACGAGATCGACGAGGAAGAAGATGATGTCATGGTAGAAGATGACGAATTGTAGTAATTCCCACTGGCACAGTGCCTAAACCATTCTCTAGGTTTGCTTTCCGCCTGTGGCTCCAGCATAGACTGGGGCTAGTTCAGGCATATTTAGCTAAATCAGGTTATAGATTCTTAGGTAATTGCGCCATCGCCATTGCCACCAGTTGTTTAGTAGTGTGGGTAGCCAGTGCCGCTAACCTCCCCGAAGAGCGCCTATGCGGTACACCGCCCCTATCTGACCTCAAATCTCATCAAGTGCAGTCGGGAGAAACTTTGGAATCGATCGCCAAGTTGTATAATCTCACCACCGCCACCCTCAAGGGACTTAACCCCGCCGTCCGCACCGAACCGCCCAAGGTGGGACAAATCCTGAAAATCCCGCCCTTTGATGGATTGGTTTACACCCTGCGCAATGAAGATACCTATCGCTCGATCGCCGAAAAGTATCGCTTAAGGGCAGATGTATTATTCGAACGCAATGCCTGTCAGGTGAAACCTGAACAGGTGTATATTCCGGGGGCAGTGTGGGTAGAACCGCCAGTCCCTGTTGCCCCAACCCCACCCCAAAATCCAACGGTAATTAACACTGGTGGCTATCCTCTGCCCTACAGAGTACCCGTCACTTCTGGCTATGGTTGGCGAGTACATCCCATTACGGGGGAAACCGCTTTTCATGCGGGCATTGATCTGGGCGCACCCATGGGCACGCCTGTGTTGGCAAGTCATAGAGGTAGGGTGGAATATGCCAGTATGGCAGGCACCTACGGCAATCTGGTAGAAATTAACCACGGGGCTTTTAGTACCCGTTATGCTCACCTGTCGGCGATCGCGGGATCGGTGGGGCAAACCGTTAAGCAAGGACAAATTATCGGTCTGGTGGGTTCTACGGGACGATCGACGGGGCCCCACTTACACTTTGAGGTGTTATTCCCCTCCGCCCAAGGTCTGGTCAGTACCAATCCTGCCCCATTTTTAGAAAAGGTGGCTCAGCGTTAGTCTGCCTAGTAGGTGCGCACCTGCGGGCTAAATTTGACTGGATCAATGGAGACCAGACTCAAATCCACAGGGCGTGGGCTGGTCAGCACTTGGTGGTCGTTGATATAGGTCAGGGAGTGGGTCAAATAGTTCAGATCATCCCGCTGGGGAAAATCAGTGCGGTAGTGAGCGCCGCGGCTTTCCTGTCGCCACAGGGCAGAATGCAAAATAATTTTACCTACCCTAATCAGACTCTCTAATTCCAAAGCATTCACCAGTTCCATATTGAAAATAGTCGATCGATCGGTGATTCCTAAATTGTGGTGATATTCTTGTTCTAATGTCTCTATATGATTGATCCCTGCTTGTAGATTTTCGGAATGGCGGTTGATACCACAATGATTGGTCATAATTTCCTGTAATCTTGACCGTAAATGGGGTACAGATACTTGCCCTTGGGATGATAATAGCCTCCTCAACTTTTCTTGAGTGATTAGCATAGAATCTTTTTCCGCAATTTCAGGAGTGGCTCGATCGTCTAATGGATGCACCCGTTCAGCGATGGCTAATCCCGCCCGTTTGCCAAAGACAATACATTCCAAGAGGGAATTGGAACCCAAACGATTCGCTCCATGCACCGAAACACAAGCGCATTCTCCCACCGCCCATAATCCCAGTACAGGCTGACCCCCTCGATCGAGGACTTGTCCGTGAATATCAGTGGGAATCCCGCCCATGGAATAATGCACCGTAGGACGCACAGGCAGGGGCTGTTCCACGCAATCAATACCCAAGTGGCGCAAACCTTCTTCTCTGGCAAAGGGAATCCGTTCCAAAATTTTGGCTTTGCCGAGATGGCGCACATCCAGATACACGAAATCCTGACCATTGATGCCTCTCCCCTCTCTAATCTCTTGGTCAATGCAACGAGAAGTAATATCTCTAGGTGCGAGTTCCATTTTGTGACGACTGAGGGCATAATTTGCCATGAATCGATCGCCTTGATTATTGATTAAATAAGCGCCTTCGCCCCTGACCGCTTCCGAAATCAACACTCCTACGGGATAGAGACCAGTGGGATGAAACTGGACAAATTCCATATCCTGCAAAGGTAATCCCAACTGGGAAACCAAATTTAAGCCGTCCCCCGTGGAAGCAAAATCATTGGAAGTACTACTGTAAACGCGCCCATAGCCGCCCGTGGCAAGGACAACCGCTTGACTGGCAAAAACTGCTATTTCCCCAGTGATTAAGGAAAATGCCACCACACCCCTGACCCTAGCTTCCCGATAGATTAACTGGGTACAATACCACTCGCTATAGACGGCGACCCCCCAGCGCCCCAGTGCCATAACCAATTCGTGGAGGATAGCATGACCCGTTTTATCAGCGGCATAACAGGTGCGGGAACGGCTGTGCCCCCCAAAGGGTCTTTGGGCAATTCTGCCATCCGCCAGACGGGAAAACAGTACCCCCAGATGTTCCAATTCAATAATTACTTCGGGAGCGGATTGGGTCAAGACCGCCACCGCCTGCTGGTCTGCCAAATAGTCAGCACCCTTGACCGTATCGTAGGCATGGTCTAGCCAACTGTCCTCTGGGTCGACATTTTGTAAACTGGCGGCAATGCCCCCCTGGGCGGCCACAGAGTGGGAACGGATGGGATGGGTTTTGGCAATTAGTCCTACCCGCAAGTGGGGATTGTGTTGCACGATCGACAGGGCACAGCGACAACCCGCTAATCCCCCCCCCACAATAATTACATCTTTTGCAATCATGGCAGAGTGATCACTATGAACCTTCATCGCCTAATCCTTATAGATGGGCACAGCACAACTCCAGTGGGGGAAATTGCCTAGAGCCATCTCTCGATCGATTACTCCCAGTATCATAACCGCCGAATCGGGTTCAGGGACAGTATAAACGGGTAAATGCAACTGTTGCCCAAGGGTACGCACGATCGTTAGACCAATGCGCATACCCGTATAACTGCCTGTTCCTACACCTATACCAATAGCGTTGAGGCTGAACCAAGGTTTTCCATTCATCATGGCTTGCAGGTGCATATGGATATATTTCCCCAAGTCTCTGCCCAGTTCCCAATGGTTGTGATGATAATTATGGGGATTACCGACAGCAATTTCTAAGCGAGGGGTATGGGTACACAGTGCCAGTATTTGGGGGCTAGATAGCTCCTGCATCAGTCTCTTCGGTGGTCTCTAACTCTTCCCCATCTACATCGCCAAAGGGACTACCACCAAATCTCCTTTTACCAAATCTACCGATCGGGGTGCGTTTGCGAAATTTACGGGCATAGGCTTGGTTGCGCAGGGCTTTTTCTTTTTTCAGGTTGCGGCGTTTTGCCATGTCAAATAATTCAATATAGGGCGGTTTTTAATTATAGATCAATCTGCCCCACTATTGTCAATAGACCTGCTTTACTCCCTTCCCAGTGTGGGCATAGACAAAATGCTTACACTGCATTAACTCCCCTCGCCGAGAGGGGCTGGGGGTAAGGGAAAAACCGCCAATTTGAGAGTGGGAAAGGCGTAGACAATGCAAGCATGGTGGAAATAATTATGCCATGCCTATACTGGCACTGGTGCGCATGGTTCCCATAATTAAATCCGCCACTTGACCAGTAGTTAAAGGGGGTGGCAGATATACCACTCGTGCATATTGGCGCACCATCGCCCCGATCGATTCCGTGATCTTGCCTGCAAATAAAAAGTGGGGTAGGACAATAATTGGGGCTGGGGACTGCCCCAACAGATGCTCAATGGACTCACCAATGGTGGCGGGGCGATGCCAAAAAGCAAGGCGGGCGTGGAGATACCTAGCTAAATTTTCCATAGCTTCTAACGCGGGAGTATAACTACTGCCGTGCACAATCAACAGTCTCGCCCCACTGCTAGATAACTGGCATTCTGCCTGCACAAATCGATCGAGTAAGAGCTGGGGTATGGCGGGATAACTGCCCAGAAAAGGGGCGATTTTTACAGGTATATCTCTACGAACTTTTTGTACCGCCGTAGGAATATCTATACTGGTGTGTTGCCCCGCCCACAGGAATAGGGGCATGACCACAATTTCCTGCCAACTGGGCGATCGATCGATAAAATTTTCGATCTGGGCAGTCAAATCCAGTGCCAATCCCTCTAAACAGCCATAGCCAATGGGCACGCCCAACTGCCGTTGCACCATTGCCCCTAATTCTTGCAGTTGCATCAGCGATCGGGGGGAGCTACTGCCGTGGGTAACTAAAAAATAGCCCTGTGCCTTAGTCTTGCACATATTCCGTGTTGTGTACCAAGGCATATTCTGCCTTCTGAAATTCCCGTCCCAGATAGGCGGCGTGATCTAGGTAGCTGACGGGGCAGGGTTGGCTCTCCTCAAAAATACGGATAGAAATTTCTTTGGCGGTTCTACCAGTAAACATTTGTTGCACGGGTTGATTGGTTTGCCCTTTGGCGGGAATGGGCTTGCCCGTAACTGGGTCCACCGCTAACCCCCGTTCATCAATGGCATTGGCATAATGTTTGGCACAGATTAACCCTTGGTCTCGATCGACAAATATGACGAAATAACCAGCGGGGTCTAGTTTGAGGGGTCTATGGGAATACTGGTCATCGATCGCGGCGCGGTCAACCATGGGGGTAGAGACAGAATAAATTGACTTTCTATTGTACACCCTTACCCCCAGCAGGCGTGGGACGGGTTAGAAATTAGTGATGACCGCCTGCATACCCAAGGGGGCGATCCGCTGGGCCTGAGCCTCGGCATCCGCTCGATCGCTATAAGCGCCAATCTGGACAACGGTTCTCCCCTCCCGCACTGAGCGAAAAGCATCAGGCACGATGGTACGAATGCGGGCAAGGTCAGTATCACCATTGACGGGCACTAGCACCCGAAACCGCAAGGGCTGTCCCGTACGGGGATCAATAGCAGACACAGGCGGGCGCACAGGGGGAATAGCCACAGGTCGGCTTTCTCGATCGATGATGATCGTTTTCGTCGGATTCTGTACCACAGGAGAAGGCAAACGGTTAGAGGGGGGAGGCAAAATTTCCGCTTTGGGTTTGCGCAGGGACTCAGGAAAGCGCAATCCGGGGTTGGTGGGAGTAGCATTAGGGGTATTGTAAAAATCCACCCTGCCTTTGACCCGACTGGGATTGAGTTGGTTGCCCACCGCTGAAATCATCACAGGGGCGAGATTGTGAATGTCGTGTAAACGATTATGACGAAAGATATTACTGCCATTGGAGTCGATCGTGCCCAAGTCTGGGCGGGGAGTCTTATCTCGATCGGCAATCACCACTAATCCATCCCTGTGACTACCCTCGATGATATTGTGCCGAAATACAGGGACCGCCTCATTGGTAATGATTACCCCATCCACATTATTGACGATGCGATTAGCCACCAGTTTGACTTGGGATTTTTGCCCGATCGACAAACCAAAACCCGTATTCTCAAACAAATTATTGCGAATTTCCCCACTGCTGGAGCCTACAGCCGATAATCCACTGCCCGTATTGCCCACAAAATGGTTATCACTAATCCACGCCACCGCTGTCCCCGCCAAAAACACGCCGTCATGGGTATTAGCGGTAAAGGAATTGTGGGAAATATGCACATCGGGCTGGGACTCGATCCAAATGCCGTAGCCTCTGGGATTCCTATTCTGAATAGTAATGCCCTCGATCCTTGCGCCCCGACTGGGAATGATGGCGGCATTTTGATCGGCAAAGGTGGGACTAATAAATCTGCCGCCGCCACTGATAATTATGCCCGCTCCCTTGGTGGCAGGATTCCCCCGCAAAATCACCCCCGCAGGCAGTCTCAGGGGAAAAATTTCCCCCGCATCGGTGCTATAGGTGCCTGCTGATAGTTGAATTACAGTCCCGGGGCGGGGATTACTGGTGATCGCCTCGGTAATGGTGCGCACATCTTTGCCCACTTGAATTATGGCGGTGGGGTTGGTTTGTGCCAAGGTATGGGCGGGCACGATCGAGACCGCAACCCCAGTGATAGCTAAGACTCTAAACAACATGGTTTAACTTTCCCGTGAGTTTGCCACCTAAGATAGCGCCTTGGGAATGTTTGTTCCAGAGCGCCCAAGGGATTTTATGCCCCTACTCCTTCTCTCAAATTGGCAGTTTTTCCCTCACCCCCAGCCCCTCTCCCAAAGGGCGAGGGGTTTGCGCCCCACTAAGTTTAAGAAAAAATTAAGAAAGAAAATGCTAAGCTAAAACTTAGTTCCATCTCAACCCTGTCAGCCCACCTATGGAAGATGATCATCCCCACGAAGCCTGTGGTGTATTTGCGGTCTGCGCCGCTCCCGGTAGTTCTGAGCCTGTGGCCAAATTAGCCTATTTTGGTTTGTATGCTCTGCAACATCGGGGACAGGAATCGGCAGGTATTACCACTTTTACTAGCGATGGTCAGTCCCACACCCACAAGGACATGGGCTTGGTATCCCAAGTATTTGATGAAGAGATATTAGGAACTTTACAGGGATCGATCGCCGTAGGTCACAACCGTTATTCCACCACGGGAAGCAGTAAAATCTGTAACGCCCAACCGATCGTGGTACCCACCAGACTGGGGGATTTAGCCCTTGCCCACAACGGTAACTTGGTCAATGCCAATCAACTGCGGGCAGAACTCATAGAACAGGGCTACACTCCAGAATCCACTTCGGATTCAGAGGGAATTGCTTGGGCGATCGCCCACGAAGTGAATCAGGGGCACGACTGGATCAGTGGTATTAGTCAGGCTTTGCTCAGGTGTCAAGGGGCATTTAGTTTGGCAATGGCTGTGCCGATCGGCATCTTTGCCGCTAGGGATGGCTATGGGGTGCGTCCTTTGGTGGTGGGGCAGATGGGGGATGGCACCCAGATTATTGCGTCGGAAACCTGTGGTTTAGACATTATTGGCGCTGAGTTTGTGCAGGAAGTGGCACCGGGGGAATTGATATTTATGGATGGCAAGACCATGCACACCCACCGCTGGCTCAAGGAGCCTCTGCCTAAATTGTGCATTTTCGAGATGATTTATTTTGCCCGCCCCGACAGTGTGATGCAAAATACCAGTCTGTATAACTATCGCATCACTTTGGGTAAAATGCTTGCCCAAGAAGCGCCTGTGTCTGCCGATTTGGTAATTGGGGTGCCAGATTCGGGCATTCCAGCGGCCATTGGTTTTGCCCAAGCTGCAGGGATTCCCTTTGGGGAGGGGTTAATCAAAAATCGCTATGTGGGACGCACCTTTATCCAGCCCACCCAAGCCATGCGGGAGTCGGGGATTCGCATGAAGTTAAACCCCCTCAAGGATGTATTACAGGGCAAGCGCATAGTGGTCATTGATGACTCGATCGTCAGGGGGACTACCAGTCGCAAAATTGTCAGGGCGTTACGATCGGCGGGGGCAGAGGCAGTGCACATGCGTATTTCTTCGCCCCCTGTGACCCACCCTTGTTTTTACGGTATTGATACGGATTCCCAAGACCAGCTCATCGCCGCCCGCCACGATCTGGAAACCATTACTAAATTGATTGAGGTGGATTCTTTGGCATATCTCAGTCATCAAGGTATGTTAGAAGCCACCCGATCGCATTCCGCCCATTTTTGTACCGCCTGTTTTGATGGCAACTACCCGATCGCTGTACCCGATCAATTACAGCGCACTAAATTTATGCTAGAAGCAACCACTTCATAATTGCCCTATTCCTGCATTCTCATATATCTCTATGGCTCCCAAACTCTCCCGCCCGCCCGACCCCCAAGACCCCGACTACCAAAGTTTAGAACGGCGGATTAACTTGGCTTTGCACATTGCTATTTATGCCGCCCTCAATTCGGGTCTGTGGTTCTATCGATCGATCACCTATCAAGATTGGCAGTGGCAGGGATGGATGATTATTTGGTGGGCATTAATTTTGCTAGGTCAAGGCATTTGGGTTGTTACCAAAGAAAAGCAAAAACTGCGAAATAAATAAAAAAGCAAAGAATTTAATTTGGAACTTTCCCTCTGACAATATGCGTAAGTTCTAATCATCATTTA
>Ga0272446_1008022_pt1 | contig 10230 bp, 6 predicted proteins | sample YNPCB0061_FD_194587 | JGI IMG/M metagenome (GOLD analysis project Ga0272446, IMG submission 194587) | Hot spring microbial mat communities from Yellowstone National Park, WY, United States - YNP-CB-006-1 | ecosystem: Environmental > Aquatic > Thermal springs > Hot (42-90C) > Sediment | place... | reverse complement strand
AGTGAAACTGCCGCCCGGTAGCAAGGCCACCAGCCTTCGCGGCGGGCGACTGTGTCGCTGCTATCTGTTCAACTACGATTTTGCCCGCAACCTGCGTCCGGATTACCAAGGACACAACAGCCTGATGCTCGGTAACAAGCGAGCCGTCGCTGAGGGACCTATCCTCGTGGATTGTGGCGAAGGAGACGAAGCGGTTCGGCTCAAGCAAGGACGCATCTGGAACGGAGCCCGAGTGATCGTGGAAAATCCGCTCGTGCTGGTGATGAACCCGCGCTCGCAGCGTGGTGCCATCACCAGCCTCATTACCGATCGCATCAATGCTAGTTTCCAAGGAAGCAATCTGGGCAGACCGGACAATCGACTGGCCTTCACGGCGGACGACAAGTTGGTGACTCTGCGCGTGCCGCCCCAATATCGGCACAATCTCCAGCGATTCCTCCGAGTCGTTCGCGCCGTACCGCTTTCGGATTCTGTCGATACGCCTAGCAAGAACGAGAACGACCGACGCTCCTATCGCCAGAAACTTGCCGATGATCTGCTCGACCCATCACGAACCGTCGTTGCTGCTCTGCGACTGGAGGCTCTGGGGCAAAGCAGCATTCCGCACCTACGCGACCGAGGTCTTAAATCCAGCGATCCGCTGGTTCGCTTCTGTTCCGCCGAAGCCCTGGCCTATCTGGGCAGTCCGTCCTGCGGCGAAGAACTGTATCGAGCCGTCATCGCGCAACCCTTGCTCCGCTCTTACGCTCTAGCTGCCTTGTCCTCGCTGGACGAAAACGTCTGTCGGCAAAAGCTGCGAGAACTCATTTGCAGTAACTACGATGACGATATTCGCTATGGAGCCTTCCATGCTCTGCGGACGCTCGATGAAGAGGACAGTGCCATTGCCGGCGAATGGCTGGGCGAATCGTTCTGGCTGCATCGCGTTGCCCCCGATACGCCGCCTTTGGTTCACGTCTGCACCGCGCGCCGCGCCGAGGTGGTTCTCTTTGGCGAAACGCCGCGCCTCAAGCCGCCCTTCTCGTTCCTGGCAGGCGAGTTTGCGGTCACCGCTGCCGATGGCGACCAACGTTGCACGGTCAGCCGCTTCCCGCTCCAAGGAGAGCCGGCTCGTCAGCAGTGTGGGCTTGATCTGGAAGAGGTGCTTCGCACGATGGCCGAACTCGGCGGGCAGTATCCCGAGGTGCTGGCACTGCTGCAACAGGTGCAGGCCTGCGAGAGTCTGAGTTGTCGCATTCGTGTCGATGCCCTGCCGTTGGTCACCCCCATTGAGGAACTCGTTCGGGCCGGCAAGGAACCCGGCGAATTGCACGAAAATGCTCGACGCAGTGCGATCCGCCAAACCGATTAAGCCGGGCAAACGACCTAACTGGCGAGCGGTGCAGAGCTAAACCCGCCACTCGCCAGGCTCTCGTATATTCGCAGATCCTTTTAGCCATCAAGGCGATCCAACCCATGCTCAAGCGACTCGAACTCGTTGGTTTCAAGTCGTTTGCCGAGAAGACCTCTTTTGAATTCGCGGATGGGGTGACAGGGATTATCGGCCCCAACGGCTCGGGTAAGTCCAACGTGGTTGATGCCGTCCGTTGGGTTCTCGGTGAGCAATCGGCCCGAAGTCTACGCGGCGGCGAGATGACCGATGTGATCTTCAATGGCTCAGCCTCGCGACGCAGCCTCGGCTTGGCCGAGGTCAGCATGGTATTCGACAACTCACGCCATGTCCTGGCCACCGATTCCGAGGAAGTTCGCATCACCCGCCGTGTCTACCGCTCCGGCGAAAGTGAATATCTTATCAACTCCCAACCCTGTCGCCTCAAGGATATCAAGGATCTCTTTCTCGGATCAGGTGCCGGCACTAATGCCTACTGCATCATCCAACAGGGGCAGGTTGATGTCCTCTTGCAAACGGCTCCCCGCGATCGCCGTACCATCTTCGAGGAGGCGGCCGGCATCAGCCGGTTCAAGGCGCGTAAAACCGAAGCTCTCCGCAAGCTCGAACGCGTCGCCAACGATCTCACCCGCCTGCATGACATTCTTGATCAGGAAGAAAAACAACTCCGTAGCCTCCGCTTGCAAGCCGCCAAGGCGCAACGCTTTCAGGAATATTCCGATCGTCTTAAAGAACTCCGCATTGGCCTGAGCCTCCGCGAGTTCCATCATCTGCATACCCAGTTGCAGAGCGAGACGATTGCCCTGGACGCCCTGCGGCAGCAACTGGACGAGGAAACCCGGCAATCCGATAGTTGCGAACGCGAACTGGCGACCGTAGACGAATGCCTCGCTCTGCTCGAAGACGAAGCTCAGCGACAGCAGGCGGAACTGAGCCGAGCTAAGGAACACATCGCTGGCGAACTGGCGCAATATCAGCACGCCAGCAGCAGTGCTGACCAACTCGAAATCGAACGTGATCAGCACAGAGAACGGCTGGCCGCTCTGGTTGTCCAGACGGATCGACTCGTTGCCAGTTGTGCCGAGGCTCGCCAACTGACCGCTGAGGCTCAAGCCCAGTGCCAGCAACAGCGTGAATTGGCCCAGCGTGTCGAGAAAGAACTCGCCGACAATGAGACGCGACTGCTCCAATTGCGTCAGCAATTGCAGCAGTCCAAAGACGAGCAACTCGAACAGATGCGGCAGTCGGCTCGATTGCAGAACGAGGCAGTCGGTTGCAAAGCGCAACTGGACAATTTGACCCGAGAACGTAGCCGGCTGTTATTACGCAGCGAGCAAGCGGCAGAACATCTGGCCTCGCTCGATGTGGAACTCGAGGAACTCACCGCCGCCGAGGAATCGCTGCAAGGTCGCCTCAGCGAAGTTCGTGCCCAGCAGGCCGAGTTGCGTGGCCAACAGCAGCGATTGCTCGACAACCGTGACGAGGCCATCGAACAAGTCAGCCAATTGCGCGCCGAACGCAGCGGCCTAGTCAGTCGGATCGAGGTTTTGGAAAAACTCGAACGCTCTCACGAAGGATTGAGCACTGGGGTTCGCGAAGTGCTGCAAGAGTTGCAGCGTGGTGAACCAGGCCCGTGGTCTTCCGTGGTGGGCATCGTCGCTGAACTGTTGACTGTCCGCCGCGAATTCGCAGCCTTGATCGATCTGGCTTTGGGAGATCGCGCTCAGCGTTTCGTGGTTCGCGACCTGGAGCAGCTCGCCGAAGCTCTGCGACGACGTGGGCAATCCTTTTCCGGTCGGGTCAGTTTCTTGCCTCTGCGGCCAGTGCCAGCCGTCGCCACTTCGGCTGGTTCCACGCAGGTTGTGGGCAAGGCCACAGGTCGTCTGTTGCACGGCTTGTCTCTACATCCCGGCGTAGTCGCGCTGGCCGAGCAAGTCGTTCGTTGTGAAGATCCCGCCTTTGCTGATCTGCCGGCTCTGTTGCTGCAAAATACCCTGATCGTTCGTGATCTCACCGCGGCTCGGGCCATCGCCAGTCTGGGGGCCGGCTTTCGCTGCATCACGCTAGCGGGCGAATTGCTCGAAGCCGATGGGACGCTCACGGTCGGCACTCATCATGCCGAAGCGGGCATCCTGTCTCGCAAAAGCGAACTACGCGAACTCCGCAACGAGTTGATCCAACTCGACGAACGCCTCGCCGACATGGAAGCCCAGATTGAGCAATACCGTCGGCAATTGTCCATGCTCGAGCCGCAACTGGAGCAACTCGGCAATAGTCTCGATGTCCTCACCGAACAACTCACCGACATGCGTTGGCGCATCGGCCAGCATCAGCAGCGTCGGCAGGGCTTGACCGAAGAAGTGAGCCTTAGTCAGACCGAGATCAGCCAACTCGATGAGGACATCGACCGCCTTCATTCCACCTGGCAAGAGAAACTGGAACAGGTCGCTCAGGCCGAAGCCACCGTGACGGCACTTCGCGAGGGCTTAGAAGCTCTGGAAGCCGAATCGCGTCAACGGGAAGCGGCCCGTGAGCGGTTGCAGCAAGCCCAACTGACCGCGGCTACGGCCCTGGCGCAGCAAGAAGAACGGCTTGCCAGTTTACGCCAGCGTCAAGAGAAACTGGAAGCCGAGGTCGCGGCCAACCGAGCCGACCAACAGCGACGCACAGAACGCTTGCGATCTCTGGATCAACGCCTGGAACAAACGCACCTGCAACTGCTGGCCCTGAACAACTCGCTGGCCGATTGGTTCGCCCGTAAGGAACAGGCCGCTCGGCAATTGGTCGAACGCCACCTCGAACAGAATGCCCTGATCCGTCGCCGTCAGGAACTCATCGAACAAATGCAACCGCGAACCGCCTGGCGGCAGCAGCAAGAGCAGTTGCACGCCCGACAACTTGCCGTCAACGATAAACTGCATTTGCGACAGGCGTTGTGCGATCGGCTGCGAGAAGACTATCAACTTGAGTTGTCCAGTCTCTACGAAGAACTGGTTGCCTCCGATCGCCTAGCCAGTTTGGAGGAACCCTTGTCCCCACCCGTCGAGGGAGAACCCATTCCGCCCGACCAGGAAATCATCGAACTCCGCCGCAAGCTGAGCAAACTCGGCAGCGTCAACCTGGAGGCCATCGCCGAGTTAGAGGAGGCCGACAATCGCTACAACGCCTTGCGCGTGCAGTACGACGATCTGATGGCCTCGCGCAAGAAATTGGAAGACATCATCGATGTGATCAATACCGAGAGCCGACGACTGTTCACCGAAGTCTTCGAGACGATCCGCACGCACTTCCAGGAATTGTTCCGCAAGCTCTTTGGCGGCGGGCAGGCAGACATCGTGCTGGAAGAAGGCGACATTTTGGAGGCGGGCATCGAGGTAGTGGCGCGACCGCCCGGCAAGGAGTTGCGGAGCATTTCCCTCCTGTCGGGCGGCGAAAAGACCATGACGGCGGTGGCCTTGTTGCTGGCCATCTTTCGCAGCAAGCCGAGTCCTTTCTGCATCCTCGACGAGGTGGATGCCGCGCTTGACGAGGCCAACGTGGGGCGATTCACAGCGGTGTTGCGTGAGTTCCTGAATCTGTCGCAATTTATCGTCATCACCCACCATAAACGAACGATGGCGGCCGCTGATGTGCTTTATGGCGTGACCATGCAAGAATCGGGGGTATCGACTCGGTTCTCCGTCCGCTTCGAGGATTGGCCTGACGAGGAGCCGAAGTCTCAGGCAGCCTCCGGCCGCTAACGCGGGTCGGCTCGCTAGCGAGCCACCACGCGTCAGCGGCTGGAGTCGTCGCAGAACCGCCGGTTATCGCGAGTCAGTCGGTTATCCCCCCGGAGCAGTCAACGACTGGCCGTTGTGCTGTGGCCCCAGTTGGAGCATCCACGGTGCCACTTTCTCCGCCCAGCGTTCGGCGTTGGGATAACTGGCCGCCCCGGCACCAAAGCAACTCCGCAGCATGTCGGTGTCGATGATGCCCGGATTAACCGGAATCGCGGCCATGCCTGCGGGCAATTCCTGGGCCAGAGCCAGCGTCAGCCCCTCGATGGCGTACTTGCTGGCGCAGTACGGCGCGACCTCCGGTGACGTGCTTCGCCCCCAGCCGGAACTCAGGTTGACGATGACTCCCGAGCGACGTTCCACCATGCTCGGCACAAAAGCGCGAATGACATTGGCCGGCCCATTGACGTTGACCGCCATAAGCCGATCGAACTCCTGAGCAGAAATCTTCCACAGCGGCGCGAGGCGGTTGATGACCGCCGCGTTGTTGATTAGCAGATCGGGAGGTCCAAGCTGAGTGAGCACCTCGTCAGCCCAGCGACGCACCTCGTCCTCATTGGCCACATCCACCACTGCAAAGCGATGCGGAGGGCCGTAGCTGCGACGCAATTCTTCCACCAGGCCGGCCTGTCGGCCACAACCACTGACGGTGTGTCCCGCTTCGAGGAAGCGACGCAACAGGGCACGGCCCAGTCCTCGCGTGGCTCCGGTCAAGACGATATGTTTGCTTTTCGACATCGAGTCCTTCCCGATTCAAACCCATAAGGCGTGCTGAAGTGGCAGAGCCAACCAACACAACAGGAACACCTTCCAACGGCGGAGGCATGTTTGTGGCAGAATGAACATGAGGATAAAAGATAGCAGAACGATTGGCTCAATCCACAGAAAAAGCCGCCGCTCCCTGTGGTGTTCTGAAGAAGATTGGCTCGCGGAGTCCTTGACGGTAGTTTAAGATAGAGTGAATCTGTTCCATGCTGCGAAGTGGACGGATGGTGAAAAGTAGGAAGGGGTCGCCGGTTCCCGGCCCGGGACGGAGGCAAGACCACATGGCATTTGGTGATTGGTTCTGGAATTTTTTCGGTAGAAGAAAGAAGGCGACATCGTCGCTTCTGGTGCCTTTCCTGGACATTCCCACTGGACGTGTAATCCGCATTCCACGCGCGGAATTGGGGCCGGATACGGTTCTGGTTCACCTGGACGGCATGTCCGAACCCGTCTGGGTCGAGTCGGAACAACTTCGCAATACGGAACCGCTCCATCCGCCCTTCGATGAGGAAGTGCGCAACTACATTCGCATCATCCAAGCCGCTTTTGCAGAACATCGGCCGCTAGCCTTTGACGAATGGGAGGACGTGTTTCGTCGCGAGGCGTTTCCGCTGCGAGAGATCCGACTATGGTTGCATGCCGCCGATATCTATTCGCGCTGCTCTAACGAAGAACCCTCTGCCGCTCGACGACGGGATATGTATCGCTGCATCATCGCCTGCATAAACAGCACTCGCGAGGAGATTCGACAGACCTTTCGACCGGCTATTTTGAACCCTTCGGAAACTGAGCAACTCATCCAGCGGTTCTTCGACACCCTGCCAACCTAACCGCTCTCGACAGGGGCGGCACGCTCTGCTATAGCGACCGCTTCCTGGATCGAACGAGAGTTGCTGATCGGCTGTGGAGGGTCAGAACGATGAACCGATTGCTGCTGGTGGCCTTGTTGGCAGCACTGCGTCTGTTTGCCCTAACCGATTCGCTGGAAGCCCAGACCGTCGAGAAGGAATTTGGTGTCTTGCAGGTGCCAGGGACGGCCCATCCGCAAGCCCAGATCGCACCCGCCCCCACACCAGCACCTCTTCCAAGCGGTCTGGAACCAGCCCAACCCAGTGCAACCACCAATCCCTATCCGCTGACCCCAACGGCTGGCCCCTGGCTGATCTGTGCTGCCACTTATCAGGGTCCCGATGGGTTTGATCTGGCTCTTCAGGTTGCCCAGCAACTCCGCCAGGAACACCGCATGACCACCTACATCTACAATCGCGGCGATGAGGAACGCAAGGCCCAACAACAGGAGTGGGAGGCTCTGAAAAAACGCTATCCTGGAGTGCCCCTGCGCAAGCGAACTTACCGCGTCGTCGATCAGTACGCGGTCATGGTCGGCGACTTCAAGGATTTGGCAGCAGCTTCGTCTTACTTGTCGCGGGTCAAAAAATTGCCTCTGCCCAAGCTCAAACTGCCCGGCGATCGCAGTCCTTACGAGGTAGTGACCTATCAGGAACCCAACCCAGGACAGAAGGAACCCGTGATCAAGAGAGCCTATGTCAATCCCTTCCATAACGCGATGGTCGTCCGCAATCCGCTCGCTCCAGCGGCTCAGACCAACAAGCCCAAGTGGGATCCCTTCTGGAAGCAGCTCAACGCCAACGAGGAATACAGCCTGCTCCGCAATCCTAAACCGTGGACACTGGTAGTCAAAGAGTACATGGGAGCGCGAACCCTCCAACCGCGTGAGAGCAGCAGCAGCTTTCTCAGTGCCCTGGGCTTTGGCAATAGTCGTGGCGAAGCTCTGGATGCCTGTGCTGCTCAGGCTCACGAACTGGCTCGTTTCCTTCGCCATCAGGGGCTAGGTTTGGAAAGCTGGGTGTTGCACACCCGCTATTCCAGCGTGGTCACGGTTGGTGGTTTTGACAGCCCCGACGATCCCGAATTGCAAACCGCGCGACAGAAGATCGCTCGACTGTCGTTCAAATCCCAGAACGGCGGGGGCGATCCGATTGGGCTGCTGCCCCAACCGATTCCCGTCGAGGTGCCTCGTCCTTGAGAATGCGGTCGGCTTGTTGTCCGGCATCGATCGGAACTTTCTGCTCCTGGGGACGCTCCAGCAGCCACAGGAGCAGTTCGTCGTCGTGATCGCCCGAATGGCAACCGTGGGCAACGACCAGAATCAGCGTTAGACACAAGGCCGCGATTCCGTGCCACAGCCAGAATCGCCTTCGAGAAGGCGGAGTCGGCCTCCCAGAGGTAATCCGAAAGTGCTTGTGAGCGATCCGAGAGGCGGCCGTTGCTGTCGTGGTCATGGATGCAGCGTCTCGTCGAGGAAAGTTAACAACACGTCGATGCTCCGCATCAGGTCGTCGCCCTGCCAGGTGTGGCCCGCCCGTTCTAGCGGCAACAGTCGAACCGCTCCTCCCGCTTCGTGCAGGCGAGCGGCAAAGGCCTTGACCTGAGCTAACGGCACAACCGGGTCGGCAACGCCATGAACCAGAAGGAAGGGCGGCGGCTGTTCCATCCGGGCATGCAGGGGCGATGCTTTGCGACACAGATCCATCTTGTCGCGCGGCAAGCCGCCCAGCAAGGGGCGCAGATTTCGCGACAGCGTTGGTTCGACCCACAACGCCTCGTCCGTCAGATCAGTAGGGCCGGCAAAACTAGCCGCAGCCTGCACCAGTCCCGGTTCGTGCAGAGCCGTCAAACAGGCCAAATGCCCTCCCGCCGACAGCCCAACCACGCCGAGGCGTTTCGGATCGATACTTAATCGCTCCGCCTGACTGCGCAGCCAGCGAATCGCCGTGCAACAATCCTCCAGGCAGGCTGGGAAGGCGTGACGCGGTGCTAGTCGGTAGTCGATGGTGACGGCAACGAAGCCGCGACGCGCGAGAACTTCGATGGTGCGTGCCATTTGGCGACGATGGCCTGCCGTCCAACCGCCGCCGTGGATGCACACCACTGCGGGAAACGGCCCCGTTCCGCTCGACGGTTGGGCCATGTCCAGACACAACGATTCGCCCGCAACCGTGGCAAATACCACGTCACGCTGTTGTCGAATCGCCACAGGATTCTGAGCCTGTCCTAGCGTCCACCAGACCAAGCCTGCGCTTCCTAGAACGACTAAACTACCCAGGATCGCTACCTCTCGCATCATCTCCTTCACCTCCGTACGTTCGAGACGAGTCTTTCGGAAAGAAGGAAGCCCGACCGGCACAATCCCTCGTTGGAGGGCGATTTCTAATATCCCTTCCGTGGCGACGAATTACAATAGAACAGAGTCGCCCAGCAGATCGGTCGGCTTGCTTCAGCCCAGGATGATTCCATGACGCGCTGTGTTGCAATAGATCTGGCTGCTCAGATGGATCGGCCGCAGCGAATCGGCCTGGTCGGCAGTCACGGCGTGGGCAAGCTCACGTTGCTTGCTGTGCTATACCGCGAAGCTGTCAGCGGTCGCTTGCCCGGACTGCGTCTAGTGGCGACCGATCCGAAGTCGGCCGAGTACCTGGGCGAGCAGATCGCTCGGCTCGAACGCGGCGGCTTCGAGTCGGACGCGGTGGCCTGGCCCGAACTGTTCTTGCAACTGCACCACCAGGGCTCTCAGTTCAATCTGGTGCTATGCGATCATGCCATCGCCACTGACTCATCGACCTCCTCAGAGAACGCCTTTTTCAGCGACTGCGATGCCCTACTAGTGTGCGTGGATGCCGACGTGTTTCAAGAGGGGCAAACCCGCTGGCAGGCCGAGCAGCAGAGCGAACAGGCCGTTCGGGCCTTTCTGACCAATCAGCCGGCCAGACCGCTGGCTCTGGTCATCACCCGATCGGATCGACTGACCGATCCTGGGGACGTGGCCGTTTTTCGGGCACATTTCGAGCGATGGTTGCGAGATGGGCACCATCCGCAACAGCCGGCGTGTCCTTGGCAAGGGGTCTTTGCCGTCCGTAGCCGGGCGAGCCAACCGGGTTCCGGGCAGACCGGCACGTTGATCGATGAGGTAGCAGGATTGCTGGGCTGGCTGGGACATTCCCTCACCGCTCAGGACACTGCTCGTCTGGAACGGCTCTGGCAATTGCCCGGCAAGCATTTCCACGCCCTAGATCGAGCCACCGCTGCTTACAGCCAGCGTCATCGCGAAGCTGCCAACGTCCGCTCCTACCAGCATCGGTTGCGTGCCGCCCGATGGTGGAGCCGATGCAAGCAGACCATCGGCACGCTGGGTCTGCTGTTGGCTCTCATCGGCGGTCTGTGGCTCTACGATGCCTGGGGAGCAAGCCGGCTGCAAAGTCGGCTCGCTCAGGTTGGCGA
>Ga0272446_1008021_pt1 | contig 10232 bp, 7 predicted proteins | sample YNPCB0061_FD_194587 | JGI IMG/M metagenome (GOLD analysis project Ga0272446, IMG submission 194587) | Hot spring microbial mat communities from Yellowstone National Park, WY, United States - YNP-CB-006-1 | ecosystem: Environmental > Aquatic > Thermal springs > Hot (42-90C) > Sediment | place... | reverse complement strand
TTGAAGGATGCGACTGGCGAAGTAGGGGGCGCGATCGCCCTAGGGCTGTTCTATGCCAGCGAAGGACAGCGTCTCTATGGCAGAACCACCACTAGTGGCACCGCCTATAAGTATGCGATGACCGTGCGCTGTCCCCTGGGGGTAGCGGGATTGATCATTGCCGCCAATACCCCGATCGCCAATGTGGCCTGGAAGATTTTCCCCGCTTTGATTTGTGGCAATACGGCGGTGCTGAAAGCAGCAGAAGATACGCCCGCTACCGCCTGGATTGTGGGTCAAATTGCGAAGGAAGTGGGCCTGCCAGCAGGCGTTTTGAATATTGTCCAGGGCTACGGTGAAGAGGCGGGGGCTCCGTTGGTGGCCCATCCAGATGTGGCAGTGGTCAGCTTTACTGGCTCCACCGAGGTGGGTCGGATTATCCAACGGGTGGCAGGTGAACGGTTTGCCCGGGTTTCCCTGGAACTGGGGGGCAAGAATCCCCTGGTGGTTTGTGATGATGCCGATCTGGACAATGCGGTGAAGTGGACTCTGCTGTCCGCCTTTAGTAATGCCGGTCAGCGTTGTGCTGCCGCCAGCCGCATTCTGGTGTTTGATTCTGTGTACGAGGACTTTCGCGATCGCCTGGTGGTCCGTACCCAACAACTCAAAGTGGGGCCCTCCGATGCCGATGACTTTGGTCCAGTGATCAACGAAAGCCAACTCAATAACATGGTGGCGGCGGTGAAGCAGGCAGTTCAGGCAGGCGCCACCCTTCTGACTGGCGGCGATCGCCTCCAGGATCCAGACCATGCGGCTGGATTTTATATGGCTCCGACCCTATTAGAGAACGTCGATCCCCAGGCTGAGTTTTCCAAGTGTGAGTTGTTTGGTCCCATCGCCAGCCTCTACCGGGTCAAGGACTTTGAGGAAGCCCTGGCCTTGGCCAATGATTCACCCTACGGTCTGACGGCTTGTATCCATACCCGCAACCTGCACCGGGCTGTGCGGTTTTGCGACAAAGTGCAGGCCGGTGTGGCGGTGGTTAATGCGGGCACCTACGGCAGCGAACCCCACATGCCCTTTGGCGGATTTAAGCAGTCGGGAAATGGCACCCGTGAACCGGGAACCGAGGCATTGGATGTCTATTCTGAGTTGAAGGATCTTTACATCAACATTGACCCAACCCAACTTTGAGAAATTGGGTAAAGTCGGTGGGTTTCATGTGAACCTGTTCTAGTACCAGTTCCCGTTAGAAGATGCACATCTTGCCCTTAAAAAAGAATTGGTATTAGTTCCGCATCGTTCGTGAGATTAGGCGACAGGTATGAGAGGCTTTCCCTCGGACCTGCTCTTAACCATTTAAGACAGTCTGCTCTACCACCCTCTGCAAGATTTTCTTGACCATTCATGGCTGAATTTCCCACAATTGTTGCCCTCATCCCTGCCCGAGCGGGTTCCAAACGAGTTCAGGGCAAAAATATTCGACGGTTAGGAGAGCACCCCGCGATCGCTTACACTATTGCCGCTGCACTGCAAAGCGGCATCTTTTCAGCCGTCATTGTCTCAACGGATTCGGAAGCCATTGCCCAAATTGCCAGACACTACGGAGCAGACGTTCCCTTTTTGAGACCGGCCCAGTATGCGGCCGACCAATCACCGGATATTGAATGGATTGACTACACCCTACGGCGATTACAACAGGAAGGACGGAACTTCGACTGTTTCAGTATTTTACGGCCCACCAGTCCCTTTCGCCTGCCTGAAACCATTCAGCGAGCCTGGTCCGCCTTTTTGGCTCAAGAAGGGATCGATTCCCTGCGGGCGGTGGAAAAGTGTAGCCAACATCCGGGGAAAATGTGGCGCATCCAGGGCGATCGCATGAAACCACTTTTAGCTGGTTTGGAGCCTATTTTTACGGATACTCCGCCGGAAACGCCCTGGCATAGCACTCCTTACCAGGCTTTACCGCTCGTTTATGTTCAGAATGCCAGCCTGGAGATTGCCTGGTCTCGAGTAGTCCTCGAACAGGGTACGATTGCAGGAGAGACTTTGATGCCTTTCCTAACTCAGGGATATGAGGGGTTTGATATCAATGATCTGAAAGACTGGTGGTATGCCGAATACCTGCTGGCTCAGGGAGAGGCCCAACTACCGACTGTGCCTCAAGTTCCATTTCAGGATGACGAAACACGCGAACCATGACCGACCTGTACTTTGTCCCTCTGACCGAATTTCAACGCCTGAAGGAATTGACGATCTCTCCAGAGGCCAAAACCAACCTCTTTGCCACCTTTTGCCGGATCAATGCCCTTTACATGATTACCCGCGCTGGGTCAGGGCATATTGGCAGTAGCTTCAGTAGTTTAGACATCGTCTCCTGGCTGTTCCTCAATGAACTGCGTCTGGAGGAAACAGATGCCCAGGCACCGCAAGACATCTACTTTTCCTCGAAAGGGCACGATGTGCCGGGTCTCTACGCCGTTTTATTGGGGCTGGGCATTCTAGAGTTCGATAAAATCCATACCCTCCGCAGATTGGGCGGCCTTCCAGGTCATCCGGATGTCTCGACGCCTGGAATTGTCACCAATACGGGGCCTTTGGGGATGGGAATTTCTAAAGCCAAGGGGATGGTATTAGCTAATCGCCTCCAGGGTCGGCAGGGTAACGTCTATGTCCTGACCGGAGATGGCGAGTTGCAGGAAGGTCAGTTCTGGGAATCGCTGCAGCAGGCTGCCAACCTGGGACTGCACGAAATTATTACGATTATTGACCATAATAAGATTCAGTCTGACACCTGGGTCAGTCAGGTCAGCGATCTGGGGAATCTGGAGCAAAAGCTGGCTGCCTATGGCTGGTTTGTCCGCCGCTGTGATGGCCACAATGTCGCAGCCTTGAAAGCGGTGCTGGAAGAGTTTAAGACGGTTCAGGATCGGCCCAAAATTTTGATCGCCGACACCATTAAGGGGAATGGCGTATCTTTCATGGCTCACACCAGCATGAAGCCAGAGGATAAACTCTACCGCTTCCATAGTGGTGCCCCCGATGATGAAACCTATACCCGAGCGGCAGAAGAGCTGATTGCCACAGCCAATGCCCAACTACGGCAGATTGGCGCCTCGGAACTGGCGGTCAAGGTAGAGCAACGCCCGGAACGTCCCCCTCTGGATGGTGCCCAACGGTTGGTCGCTGCCTATTCCCGAGCATTGGTGGATCAGGCCCAGCAAACTTCTAAGCTGGTGGTCTTAGACGCAGATTTGGTTCTGGATTGTGGGCTGATTCCCTTCCAGGAAAAATTCCCCGATCGCTTCTTCGAATGTGGCATTGCCGAACAGGATATGGTCTCGCAGGCGGGCGCTATGGCCCTGCAGGGTCTGTTGCCGATTGTCCACTCCTTTGCCTGCTTCCTGTCTACTCGGCCCAACGAGCAAATTTACAACAACGCCACCGAACACTCCAAGGTCATTTACGTGGGTTCGTTAGCGGGATTACTGCCCAGCGGTCCCGGTCATTCTCACCAGTCGGTGCGGGACATTTCAACTTTAGGAGCCATTCCTGATTTGGTCATGATTGAACCTTCCTGTGAGGCGGAGGTGGCGCTGGCGCTGGATTATTGTGTTAATCGGACCCAGCAAAGCAGCTATATTCGCCTGGTGTCGATTCCCTGCCAGATTCCTTACACGCTGCCGACTGGCTATCAACTGGAAGTAGGCAAAGGAATTGCCCTGACTGAGGGGAATGATGCCCTCCTATTCAGTTACGGGCCAGTTCTGCTGCCGCAGGCCTGGCAAGCGGCTCAAACCCTGGCCAAGGAGCATCATGTCCAGGTGAAGGTGATTAATCTCCCCTGGCTCAATACCGTTGATCTGGGCTGGCTGCAGCAGGTTGCGCAGGGCTACCATTGGGTCTTTACCCTAGATAATCACTACATTGTGGGTGGTCAGGGCGATCGCATCGCCAGTGGTCTGGCTCAGTTGGGACTGTCGAGTTCCATGCAAGTCAAGCAATTGGGCCTGACTCGAATTCCCGACTGTGGTCAGAATTCCGAAGTCTTGCAGTCCCACGGGTTAGATGCTGATAGCCTGACCCACCTGATTGCCCAGACTGTGACCGGGAGGGCTGCATGAAAACCGTTGTGTTTTGGGATATCGATGGCACCTTGTTGACCACCGGCCGGGCCGGGGTGTTTGCCCTGGAGGATGCTGCCAGTGACGTGGTAGGCCGACCGGTTCAGTTGCAATCTATGCCCACCGCCGGACTGACTGATCGGGAAATTGCCATTGCCATTCTACAAAATCATCAGGTAGAGCCCCACCCTGACAAGGTAGACCGGCTGTTGGAACTGTACGCTGACTATCTGCCGGCCAGTCTTTACCGAAAGCAAGGGGCTGTCTTGCAGGGTGTTCGAGAACTTCTGGAGCATCTCCATAGTCGCGAGGATGTCCTGTCCCTGTTGCTGACGGGCAACATTCGAGCTGGAGCCGCCGCGAAGTTAACCCACTATGGCCTGAACCATTTTTTCCAAGATGGCGCCTTCTCCGATCGCCGTGCCGATCGCAGCGCCATTGCTCGGGAAGGTCTGGCACTCGCCCAGCGATTACTGGGGGCAATCTCCCCCGATCAGATTTATGTGGTGGGAGATACGCCCCACGATATTCGTTGCGGCAAGGCGATCGGCGCAAAGGTGGTTGCCGTTGCCTCTGGATCCTATTCCCTGGCCGATTTAGAGGAACATGCTCCTTGGTGGGCAATTCCCACGCTTCCAGAACCAGCAATCTTTATTCAAAAGATTGGCTTGACCGATCAAGTCAGAAACTGGCCCCTGACCTAGAAGCCTGTCGGAGTAATCAGAAAAGGCACTTTGAGCATCGTTCAAGGAACCCATCAGTTGCCCTGACTTGAATTCAGGCTCACAAGCTCAAGTCCGTTGTTTTGCAGCACAACGCTATAGTACAATTACCTACTTAGCCATCTCCCCACACTATGGGTGAACGCTCAAAAGATGATGAAGCGGTTTCCTGAAATGAATTTACCCGACAGCCCTCCTATCGTCCCTCCGCCATCGGGGGGACACATCTGCGCCTTCCCGGAATCGGAGAGGTTTGGAGGGGGCTGAGGTCAAAGCCAGTGTTTCTATGTCTTCGTCAATAGACTTCGTGAGTGGTTGAAGCGACACCCAGTATGATAGAAAGCGCATCAGGAGAAGATAACTTGCAGCAATCTACCACCCCCAATCAACTAGCAACTGAGGTTGTTTACTCGTCTGAGAGTCGGCTGAAGCAGCCACGGAAGCTGCTCAAAGAGATGGGGCGGGATCTGTGGGCCTCCCGGGAACTAGCTTGGCGCTTAATGGTCAGAGATATTCAAGCCCGCTATCGCAAGTCCCTGCTAGGGCCATTGTGGACATTTTTGCCAACAATTGTGACAGCCCTCACCTTCACCTTCCTGCATCGTACTGGGGTTCTCAACATTGCCGAAACCCATATCCCCTATCCGTTCTTTGTCATGTTTGGCAATGTTCTGTGGGAATTTTTTGTCGCCAGTCTGAACCTTCCCCTGACCGCTGTGAAGTCAGGCATGAGGCTGCTGCAAACCATTAAATTGCCAGTTGAATCTCTCATCCTGTCAAAAGTCGGCGAGATGTTTTTTGATCTAAGCATCCAGTTTGTCATTTTGGCCATTCTGTTTGCAGTATTTCGCATTCCTTTAACCTGGAGTGTTGTCCTGGCTCCAGTTGCGATTTTGATGTTGATGCTGTTGGGCCTGGGATTAGGATTGCTGTTGGTTCCGTTTGGCAGCCTATATACTGATGTTGTCTCCTCGCTGCCAATGGTGACTCGATTTTGGTTTTTCCTCACCCCGGTTGTTTATCCTCCGTCGCAACAATGGCCCTATTCCCTCCTGGTTAATCTCAATCCAGTCAGTCCCTTGCTGACCGGGGCAAGGGATTTGGTGACCAAGGGGACGCTCACAGACCCGATTGCTTTTATGCTAGTGTCCTTAGTGACGCTGCTATTGGTAGTAGCAGGCTGGGTCTTGTATCGGCTATCGATTCCCATTCTGATTGAAAGACCTTAGTGATGCGGGGAGTTGAGACCATTGGATAACGTAACCATCAAAGTTGAAAAAGTTTCCAAGAAATATTGTCGTAATCTCAAGCGTTCTCTTCGATATGGCTTAAAAGATTTGGCAGGGGAGTTGTTGCTGCACAAAAAGCCGCAGGGTGAGTTACGGCGAGACGAGTTTTGGGCTCTTCGCAATATAAGTTTTGAACTCAGGAAAGGAGAGTCACTGGGCATCGTTGGTATCAATGGATCCGGCAAGACAACTTTGCTCAATATGTTGAATGGTTTACTCAAGCCCACTAAGGGAAAAATTACAATCCGGGGGCGGGTGGGCGCCATGATTGAGCTTGGGGCTGGGTTTCAACCGCTGTTGAGTGGCCGAGAGAACATTGCGATCAATGCATCTGTTTTGGGAATGACTCGGCGGGAAATTCTACAAAAGATGGATGAAATTATTGAATTTGCCGATATTGGCGAATTTATTGATGCGCCAGTCCAGACCTATAGTAAAGGCATGAAAATGCGGTTGGGTTTTTCGGTGGCAACCCAGTTAATCAGTCCTGACTTATTAATTATTGATGAGGTTCTAGCCACCGGTGATATCGCCTTCCGCAGCAAATGTCAAAAGCGCATCAATGAAATTGTTGATGCCGGAGCTTCACTCGTATTAGTTTCCCATTCTAATGCTCAAATCGAGGGGTTATGCCAGAAAACACTATTCCTGAACAAAGGAATTGCCCAGGCTTACGGCCCAACCCCGGACGTGATTCAGGAGTATCTGGCTTTTATTAACAAAAATACCCTGGCACAGGAAAAGCAAAAAAGTGCTAGTGCAAGTACTTATGGTGCCTCGACTTCTAAAGCCCGAATGTGGCAACACGCAGACTCCAGTCTGTTCGAAGTAACCAATATCGAATTACTAAATTCTGCTGGGGAACCTCAAGATCAATTTCAAATGCTTGAGCCCCTGACCATCCGCTTTCATTTTGTGGCTCATCAACCGATTAAAGGATTATTGATTCGTTTTACATTTGCCAATTTAGAGGGCATCGAAGTTTCTAGTTTTAGAACCGGGGAAGATGATCGGCCCAATTGGTATGGCCCCGGATACGTTGATTGTGTTGTTCCGGAACTCTTATTGCGGGAAGGGCCCTATGTACTTCATGCTGCTGCGGCTCAGAAGGAAAGCAATAAACATACTGGACAAATTCTATTTAAGTCTGAAAGCGTTGCTGATTTTTCAGTCGTACCCAATTCTAAGATATCTGAGGAATTAGGCCCGTCAGGGCTTATCTATACCGCGGCTAGTTGGAATTTCAAGCATGCGGATACCCCATCTGCCTCTCAGCCTTCTAGCTTGAGTCTGTCACTATAGTCAAGCAGTGATTCTTCAATGTTTGACTATAGTGTAGTCCCAATTGCTCTACCTGCAACTCAGAGTCTCTCCTTATGATGAAGCTTGGAAAAATTAAGAAAGGCGTTTCGGTTATTAAACGCCTTAATCAGGATCAGGAGTTAGGCCATCTGGTTGAAGGATTATCGGATGATTATGACTCCTGGTTAGCTTTAATCAAAGGTAAGAAGCTCCAGAAGTTGATGGCACATCTGGTCAATCATCAAGAAACCAGAGATCTGACAAATCATCTGGCCAGAAATCAGAAGACTGCAGAGATGATGGCCTATTTGGTCGGTAATGTCGGGGCTAGATCACTAACACAAATGCTGGTTGGCCTGATGCAAAATCATCCTGAGCGAACACAGTATTTTGAAGGTATTTTTCGAACCTGGGACAATGAATTAAACTTCACTATTTCCAAGGAATTTTTATATTGGCTGTCTAATAGATCGGAGGAATTTCGCTCTATTCTTGAAGAGTTATTTAGCGATAATAAATTAGCTCCTAATCTTTTTGATGACCTTTACCAGTGGGAATCCCAACTCAAGTTTGAAAAGGTTCGTTCCCAGAGTTTAATTCGTGAGCTTTATTTGGCTGAACTCTTTCCTAATATTGGTGAAATCAAAATTCCTGTCGGCGTGATACATGAAGAATCTTTTCATAGCAATCAGGTCGATATGCTCTATGTCTGTGCGATCGCTTCATTTTTGCAAGCTCGTCAGATCTTTGAGTTTGGCACCTATCGGGGACAAACAACCTGTGGCTTAGCTGCGATCGCGGCTGATGTGAAAGTCACGACGCTGAACTTACCGCCGGAAAAAGACCCCCGCTATGCACCTTATATTGGGCAGTTTATTAAAACCTCCCCCTATCGGGACCGCATTACTCAGATTTTTGCTGATGCCTACGAGTTTGATCCGTCTCCCTACGCCAACCAGATGGATTTCATCTTTATCGATGCAGATCATTCCTACAAAGGGGTTGAAAACGACACAAAAAAAGCTCTGGAAATGCTACGCCCAGGTGGAGTCATTATCTGGCATGACTATGCAGCTAAATCTCCTGGAGTGTACCAATTTATTCGAGATTTTTCTAAAGATCGTCCAGTCTTTCGGATTCGGAACACCTGCCTGGTCGTGTATTGGGACGGTGTAGATGTCAATAATTTTAGACCCCACCCTTTACCGCAAAGCTTAGAGAGGACTGAATATTCTCCTGGCAGCGCCTAGCTTTAGAGCCTTTTGTCAAATGACTTGGAGCAGTTGAGTCGATTAAACGTTGAATAGATTGACGGAGATATGTCAGAAACCACAGGTGCAAAAAAAGCCATACTTTCAATCGTTATTGGTAGCTACAATCGTAAGCCGTTGTTGAAGAAGGCTATCCAAAGTGTTCGAGATAATGCCATTAAAGTTTCCTATGAAATCATTGTTGTGGATGGCGGTTCTACCGATGGATCGATGGAGTGGTTGATCACTCAAAAGGATGTTATTACAATTATTCAACACAATCGGGGTGAGTTTAATGGCAAACCGATTGAGCGCCGCAGTTGGGGCTACTTCATGAACCTGGGCTTCAAGTCGGCTCAGGGTCGTTATATTCTCATGATTAGTGATGATTGCCTTTTGCTACCGGGAGCGGTGAATTGCGGTCTGGATAGATTTGCTGAATTAGAAACCCAGGGTAGAAAGGTAGGTGGAGTTGCCTTTTACTTCCGCAATTGGCCATCTGAGAAAGAATACTATATCCAGAAAACACTAGGTGGCAAGCTGATGGTGAACCATGGCCTGTACTCGAAGCAGGCTATGGTAGAAGTCGGATGGTTAGAAGAAGGAAAATATATTTTCTACAAAGCAGACGGTGATCTTTGCTTGAAAATGTGGCAAGCGGGCTATGAGATCGTTGATTGTCCAGGAGCCTATGTCGAGCATTATTACGATTCCAATGAGTCCGTTCGCCAGACTAACCATGCCGTGATGGAGCATGATCGTCAAGCTTATTTGAAAGCATGGGAAGGAATCTATTACTATCCGGATCAGACTGATCAGCGTGGAAAGGTTACGATAACTTATCAGGATCCGCATCATTTAGCAGAGCAGCTTTGGCAAGATCAGCAGCCAGCACACTCTACTATTAGGAGATTGGGCAATAAGCTACGCAGAAAAATCGGGCTCAGCTAACCATTCAATTCATATCGGCAGGTCCCTAGTCTAATGACATCCTCTAATTTGAAGCAAAGAATTTCAACAGTTGTCAACCATTTGCTACATCCCTTTAATCTAAAGGTTTCGAGCCTTTCACAGATTGAGAAACTACACGCTAAGCTTGAAAAGCTACAGAAAAAGGAATTAGCTCATCAGGTTAACTACAATAACTTCTGGTCTTGGCTCCGACAAGAGTATGATATTAATGCTGTAATCGATATTGGAGCCAATAATGGTGATTTTGCAGCTTTCCTGGCTAATTTTTTTAGCCCAAAAGTCATTTATGCCTTTGAACCATTGAAATCTTGCTTGCCAGCACTAGAAGCGACGCAACAAAGCATTCAGAATCTCAAAGTTTTCAATCTAGCCTTATCCGATAATAGTGGTCAGGCTACTTTTTATGAGAACTCCTATGCCCCTTCTTCTTCTCTGCTGCATGTAAGTGATTACTCAAAAGATGAATTCCCCCAAACTAAAGGGGAAACACAAATTACGGTCGAAGTAGCAAAGCTAGATGACATTCTAGATGGGGAAAGCGTGCCCAAAGATATTTTGATTAAAATTGACTGTCAGGGAACTGAGGATTTAGTC
>Ga0272446_1008018_pt1 | contig 10233 bp, 8 predicted proteins | sample YNPCB0061_FD_194587 | JGI IMG/M metagenome (GOLD analysis project Ga0272446, IMG submission 194587) | Hot spring microbial mat communities from Yellowstone National Park, WY, United States - YNP-CB-006-1 | ecosystem: Environmental > Aquatic > Thermal springs > Hot (42-90C) > Sediment | place... | reverse complement strand
GCGATGTCCAGGATGCGCGCCAGGGTACGCTCGCACTCCTGGGCATCGGCCAGGTCGGTGAGCAGCAGCACGAATTCGTCGCCGCCCAGGCGGGCCACCGTGTCGCCGCCGCGCACGGCGGCGGCGAGCCGATGGCTGATTTCGATCAGGAGCCGATCCCCGATCGCATGGCCGTGCGCGTCGTTGATCGGCTTGAAGCCATCGAGATCGAGATAGCAGACGGCGAGCTTGCGGCCGCTGCGTTCGGCCTGCGCGAGGGCCACCTTCAAACGGTCGGCGAGCAATGCGCGGTTCGGGAGTCCGGTGAGCGGATCGTGGTGCGCCAGATGGCGCAGCTGCTCTTCATGCGCCTTGACCTGGGTGAGATCGCGGGATATGCCGATGTAATGGGTCACCGCGCCTTCCTCGTCCTTCACCGCGACGATGGATAGCTCCTCGGGGTAGATACCGTCGTCCTTGCGGCGGTTCCAGATCTCGCCCTGCCACTGGCCGGTTTCCCGGATTTTTTCCCACATGGCGGCATAGAAGGCGGCGTCGTGGCGGCCGGAAGAGAGGATCCTCGGGGTCTTGCCGATCACTTCCTCGGCGGCGTAACCGGTGATGCGCGTGAAGGCCGGGTTGACCGCGACGAAGCGACGCGATGCATCGGTGATCATCACCGCATTCAGCGAATGCTCATAGACGCTCGCCGTCAGGCGCAAGTTGTCGAGCGTGCGCCGTTCTTCGGTCTGGTCACGGAACACCAGCACCGCGCCAAAAATGCGCCCGTCGGCGTGACGTATGGGCGCTGCGGAATCGGCGATGGGCCGCTCCGTGCCATCCTGGGCGATGAGCAGCGTGTGATTGGCCAGGCCGACGATGAGCCCCTCGCGGATCGCGTGGTCCACCGGATTGGCGACTTCCCGGCGCGTGCGCTCGTTGATGATCGGGAAAACCTGCTGGATCGGTCGGCCTTGCGCTTCGGCGAGCTTCCAGCTGGTGAGCGCCTCCGCGACCGGATTCATGAACACGACGCGGCCCTCATGATCGGTGCTGATCACGCCGTCGCCGATGGAGCGCAAGGTGACCTCCAGCCGCTCCTGCTCTTCCATGAGGCCGTTGGTCAGCGCCTGCAGCGATTCGGCCATCCGGTTGACGGTCTCGATCGTATAGCGCAGTTCCGGGCTGCCCTGCAGCGGGATGCGGGTATCCAGCTCCCCGGCTGCGAGCCGACGCAGCCCGGCTTCGATCGCCTGCAAGGGCTTCAGACCGAAGCGCAGGATCAGCCAGATGCCGAGAAAATCGACGATGATCGCTACCAGCAGGATGCCGAGGTGATGCTTCAGGCTGTTCCAGGCGCGCCAGGCCGGCAGTTGGGGGCTCAACGCAATGGTGGTCTCGCCGTAGGTTCGCCCGCCGACAACGACGGGTACACTGCCATCCAGAGGTGCGTAGCCAAACATCTCGGCAAACCAGGCCGGCGCTTTTTGCGGCGCATCGGCGGCAGCGGATTGAAGGGTCACGCCGCTGACGTCGCGAAAAATCACACGCACGATCAGCGGGCGGGTCACGTAGCGATCCAGCGTCTGCTGGAGCGTGGAAAAGTCGCCGATCACGACGGTCTCGGCCAGAGCCGCTGGCAGCGTATCGAGCTCCGCGCCGAGCGCGGCCGCCATGTCCGCCTGGGTCCGGCGCGCATCTTCGCGCGCGACGGTGAGCAGCATGACGGCGCTGGCGACGATCAGCGCCGTCGTCGCCGTGGTCAGCAGCCGCGCTGCGAAGGGCAAGCGAGCCCACAGCGCGGCAAGGCGGGGAAACCTCACTTGAAGTCCTTGACCAACGTATGCTTGTAGAAGTCGATGTAGCTTTGGTAGTCCGCCTGCGACGCCTTGCGAAAACCGAACGGCGGCTTCTGGCCGATGATCCGGGCGCTGGCTTCGAGCACCGCCAAGCCTTCGGGGTCGTTGTCCATCTGGTCGAAGGCGGCCTGTACTTTTTTGACCACCTCCAACGGCACGCGCGGGTGGGCGGCGATCGGCAGGTTGAGATAGGGCGGCGATTCCCACAGCACGCGATAGCGCAGGTTTTCCCGTGCGGCGAAGGATTTCATCACCTGGTTATTGACGCCGGCGGCGATGACGCGGCCAGCCTTCAATTGCCCCATGATGCCCTCCTGATTGCCGCCAAAGACCGGCGTGACGTGGATGCCGCGCCGCAACAGCGCATCCATCGGCACTGCGTAACCCACGAAGGCGGCCAGCGACGGGAAACCGACCTCCTTGCCGGCGAGGTCTTCGAGCGAGCGAATCGGCGAGTCCTCCAGCGTGACGATCTGTCCGGTGATCGCGTCCTCGCGCGGACGCAGGATCACCTGGTAATTGGCCTGCGCCATGCGGGGCTGGAAGATCGTGTTCGAATAGACGAAATCGTATTCGCCGCGCTCGGTCGCGTCGTTCGATTCCGGCGCGGTGCGCGCCGCCTTGAGGACGAGACGCACGCCGCTTTTCTTTTCGACGTAATCGAGGATCGGGTTCCAGTATTGCGCGGTGAGCACCGCGCTGCGCTGCGAGAGCACGCCGAAGGTGTAGGTCTGACCCCAGGCGCTGCCGGCGAGGAGCAGCCAGGAAACGATGCCAAGAAGAGATTTCATGCCCAGCCTCCGAAACGGACCACCAAGCCAGAGTATCGGGGCAGGTCTTGCGATCACGCAACCCGGGGGCATGCCCCAAACGGGCCCCAGGCACTCTGCCCATACGCTATGTCTGATTTGACATAGCGAATCCCATCACTCATTTTTCCTTCCGCCGCGTTTCTCCAACCCGTTTCTCTAACCCTCGAGGTGCTCCCCATGCGCCCCCGTCATGTCCTGTTGGTCCTGGGTCTGACCCTGCTGTCCGCCGCCGCCCAGGCCGCCGACCGCCTGCTGATCTTTGCCGGCGCCGCCACCGTGCCCCCCACCACCGAAGCCGCCAGGGCCTTCGAGCAGAAGACCGGGGTCAAAGTCGATTTGGTGTTCGGCGGCTCGGGCTATGTGCTGGCACAGATGAAACTCGCCAAACAGGGGGACCTCTACTTCCCCGGTTCCTCCGATTACATGGAGATGGCCAAGCGCGAGGGCGACGTGCTGCCGCGGACGGAGCGGGTCATCGTTTACGTGGTGCCGGCCATCAACGTGCAGAAAGGCAATCCCCACAACATCAAGGGGCTGAAGGATCTCCTCAAGCCGGGCCTCAGGGTAGCCATCGCCAACCCCGAGGGGGTGTGCGTGGGCGCCTACGCGGTGGAAATTTTCGAGAAGGAACTCACCGCCGCCGAGCGTGAGCAGCTCAAGGCCAACATCAGGAATTACACCGGCTCCTGCGAGCAGACCGCCACGGCCATCTCGCTGAAACTGGCGGACGCGGTGATCGGCTGGCGCGTGTTCCAGTACTGGGACCCGGAGCGCATCGAGACCATCCCGTTACCGGCGGCACAGATTCCGCGCGTCGGCTACATCCCCATCGCCGTCAGCAAGTTCAGCAGGCAGCCCAAGCTCGCGCAGCAGTTCATCGACTTCGTCTCCGGCAAGGAAGGCCAGGCGATCTACGCCAAGTACCACTATTTCGCCGAGCCGGAGGCGGCCTTCAAGTGGATCGGCGCCGTCAAGCCGGTGGGCGGCGAGTATGGGGTGCCGAAGGCATGGCTGAACCTGCGCGCCACCGTGGACCCGAAGAAGGGCGTCAAGCAGTGAGCGTCGCCCCCGGCCCCCGCGCCAGCATCGTCGCCGCGCTGGCGGTGCTGGCCCTGTACGCCGGGTTGATCGTGTCGCTCGCCTGGTTTCTCGATGGCGGGGTACTGAGCCGGACGCTCTTTTCCGAGCGCAGCCTTTTTTCCGTGCAGTTGTCCCTCGCCGCCGCCACCGTGGCCACGGCGCTGGCCCTGCTGCTGGCCATCCCCGCAGCTTACGCCCTTTCACGCCATCGGTTTCCCGGCAAGGAGGCGACGGAGACGGTGCTGGAATTTCCCATCATCGTCTCGCCGGCGGCCCTGGGCGCCATCATTCTGATCTTCTTCAACAACCCGCTGGGCGAGTGGATCCAGGAGAACGTCATCTATTTCGTGTTCGGCTTCGCCGGCATCGTGCTGGCCCAGTTCGTCACCATCCTGGGCCTGGCGGTGCGCATGCTGAAAGCCGCCTTCGATGCGGTGCCGGTGGAATTGGAAACCGTGGCCCGCACCCTGGGCGCCCGCCCCCGCCTCGTCTTCTTCACCGTCACCCTGCCCCTGGCGAAGCACGGCCTCATCGCCGCCTTCATCCTCACCTGGGCCAAGGCCTTGGGGGAGTTCGGGGCGACGCTCATGGTGGCCGGATCCATGGCCATGCGCACCGAGACCCTGCCCATCGCCATCTACATGCGCCTGTCCAATGCCGACATCGAGGGCACGGTGGCCCTCATCCTCATCCTGGTGGGCATCGGCCTCACGGCCCTGTTCATCGCCCGGCGCATCCTCGCCCGGAGCGCCCATGCTTGAGATCGACGGGCTCACCGCCCAGGCCGGGGGGTTCCGGCTGCATGGCATCTCGCTGCGGGTGGGCGAGGGGGAGTGCCATGCGCTGCTGGGGCCTTCCGGTTCGGGCAAGAGCACCCTGCTGGCCGCCCTCCTGGGCACCCTGCCGGGGGTGACGGGCAGCCTTCGGCTGGCGGGGGAGGAACTCTCCACCCTGCCCATCGAGCGCCGTCACCTGGGCTACGTGCCCCAGCAATTGGGCCTGTTCCCCCATCTGTCGGTACGCGACAACCTCATCTACAGCGCCCGCGCCCGGCATGTGCCGGAGGCCGAGTACCGGCCCCTGCTGGACCGGCTCACGGACCTCACCGGCATCGGCGCCCTGCTCTCCCGTCCCATCGCCACCCTGTCTGGCGGCGAGCGCCAGCGCGTGGCCCTGGTGCGGGCCCTGACCGCCAACCCGCGTCTGGTCTTGCTGGACGAGCCCTTCACGGCACTCAACGAGAGCCTGCGCCGGGAACTGTGGTGGCTGGTGCGGGACCTGCAGCGGGAACGGGGGCTCACGGTGTTGCTGGTGACGCACGATCTTTCCGAGGCCCATTTCCTGGCCGACCGCATCACGGTGCTCATCGACGGCCGCCAGGAACAAAGCGACCACAAGGCCGCCGTCTATCGGCGTCCGGCAAGCGTGGCCGTGGCCCGCTTCCTGGGCCTCAAAAACCTGTTCCCGGCACGGACCCTGGGGCCTCAGGCCGTGGATTGCGCCGACCTGGGCGGCAGGCTTGCCGTGGCTGAAGAGGGCGCGGCACGTGGCGAGGTGTGGCTCGCCATCCGCGCTGAACATGTGGCCCTGCGCACGCCGGAGACCCCATCGCGGCCGGGCGAGACACGGCTTGGCGGCCGCTTCGAGGCGGTGCTGGACCTGGGGGAATCCGCCCTGCTGCACTTTTGCGCCGACACGGGGGCCAGGCTGGAGGTGCGCTGTGGCAGCCGGGTGTTGCGCAAATACGGCCTGAGGGCGGGGGACGCCGGCGCCGTGGGACTGCCGGCCGACGACCTGTTCACCCTGCCGCGCTGACGCGACTTTCACCTGCCTCGCCCAGAAACAGGCGGGGGCGCAACAGGATGCCGCGTTGCTCAGCCGCCACAGCCGCAGGCATCGCACCCCTGGGCCTGCACCGGCGGGCAGGGCACGCTGCCATAGGAGCAGAACACGCAGCAGTCTCCCGGCTTGGGCCGCAGCAGGGCATGGCAGGCGGGACACTCGAAATACCACTGGCAGGCGTCCGTGGGCATGGTTTCCAGACTGGCATGGCCGCACTGGGGGCAGGTGAGCAGGGATTCGAGGCGGGGGACGGCGGGGTTTTTCATGTCGCGATTATCCTAGGAGCCTGTCGGACTTGAGCGATCGAACGCGAGCCGGGTGGGAGAGCGAGGACAGTTTTGCACGATTTCGAGGCGCATAGTGGGCCTATGCAACGAGAAAGCGGGCAAAAATGGACCGCTCTTCCCACCGGCGCAGTAGATCAGCCTCAAGTCCGACAGGCTCCTAGGGAAACGCCGATTCATTGCCCCCTCTCCCGCGGGGAGAGGGGGTGGGGAGAGGGCAACTGATTGATTTTTATCGGACACCCTCCCTCTCCCCCCGCCCCTCCCCCCGAGGGGGAGGGGTGTTCTGAAGACCGGCCAGGCGCCTTGGGGCGGCTTCAGGTCGGCGTTTCCTCGGACTGGTTGAGCTTGCGCAACAGGGTCTTGTAGCCAATGCCCAGCACCCGTGCCGCCTCGGACTTGTTGCCACCGGCCTGGGCCAGCACCGCGTGGATGTAGCGCATTTCCACCTCCTCCAGGGTGGCGGGCCGGCCCGGGGCGGCGGCGGGGGTGGCCCCCAGCCAGCCGCGTCCGCCCAAATGGGCGGGCAGCAGCTCCGGGGGCACCTCCTGGAGGTGTTCGGGGCACAGGATCACCGCCTGCTCCACGGCGTTTTCCAGTTCCCGCACGTTGCCCGGCCAGTCGGCCCGGGCCAGGGCGGCCAGGGCCTCGGCGGACAGGCGCCGCACCCGACGGCCGTGGGCGCGGGCGTAGCGGTGCACGAAGTGTTCGGCCAGCTGGGCGATGTCCTCCCGCCGCTCCCTGAGGGGCGGCAGGCGCACGGCCAGGACGTTGAGCCGGTGATACAGGTCGCGCCGGAAGCGTCCCGCCGCCACGGCTTCTTCCAGGGGCTCATTGCTGGCGGCCAGCAGACGGAAATCCACCGCTTCGTCCCGATCCGCCCCGACGGGACGCAGGCGTTTTTCCTGCAACACCCGCAGCAGCTTGGCCTGGAGCAAGGGGCTCATGGCGTTGACCTCGTCCAGAAACAGGCTGCCGCCGTGGGCCTGGCGGATGAGGCCGGGCCGGTCCCGGGCGGCGCCGGTGAAGGCCCCTTTGACGAAGCCGAACAGTTCCGCCTCCGCCAGGTCGTCGGGAATGGCGGCCATGTTCAGGGCCACGAAGGGCCCCTGGCCGGCATGCAGGGCCCGGGCCACCAGTTCCTTGCCGGTGCCGCTCTCCCCTTCGATGAGCACATTGGCCCGGGTGCCCCGCACCTGGGCGATCCACTCCCGCAGCCGCGCCATGGCGGGGCTGTCCCCCAGGAGGGCATTGAGATCCCCATCCCGGCCCAGGGCCTGGCGGCACAGCTCCGCCTGGCGGGCCCGGTTGTCCACCTCCCGGGCGGCCTTGGCCAGGGCCAGTTCCACCGCCTCCAGGCCGAAGGGCTTGGCCAGGAAGTCGAAGGCCCCCGCCTTCACCGCCGCCACGGCATTGTCCAGGGTGGCGTAGGCGCTCACCACGATGACCGGCAGGTCCGCGTCGAAGGCCCTCACCGCCTCGATCACCCCCAGGCCGTCCAGGCCGGGCATCATCAGGTCGGTGAACACCAGGTCCGGTCGCGCCTCTGCCAGCAGGCCGGGCAGGTCGGCGACCCCCACCGCCTGCCGCACCCGGTGGGGGCCGCAGGCCCGGATGAGGCGCGCCAGCAGGGCCGCCACGTCGGGCTCATCCTCCACCACCAGGATGGAGAGGGCCCGTTCGGGCGGGGAGGGCGCGGCGGCTGCGGACATGGGGTAGAGTTGAACGATGGACGTTGCATCCGATTCTGCCATGGCCGAAGGCGCGGGCGGGGCCCCCGGGGCCCGAAGCCTCCCCGCCTGGCGCCATTCCCTGCTCACCACCTTGCTGGCGGCCACGGCGGCGAGCGTGCTGGCCATCAGCGCCCTGCTGTACCTGGCCGTGGACCGGGTGGTGAGCCTGCAATTCCAGCAACTGCGGGCCGAGCGTCTGACCAACGCCGGGCGGCTGGCGCGGCAGGCCGTGGCCCGGGAGCTGGCGGCCCTGGCCAACCTGGGGGCGCTCCTGGGGCAGGACACGGAACTCAACAATGCCATCTATTACCACCTGTACCTGGACGGCGAAATCGCCCATCCCGCCGCCGCCGTTTCCCGGGTCGCCACGGGTTTCCATCTGGAGGCCGTGCGTCTGTGGGACACCGGCGGCCGCCTCATCGCCGCCGCCCCGGCCCGCATGCCCCCCGTGGCCCCCCCGGCGGAACCGGAACGGGCGGATGCCCGCCTGGCCTGGATCGACGGTGCCCCCTGGCTGACGGCGCGCCAACCCATCGCCCGGGCGGGCAACACCATGGCGGTGCTCTGGCTGGGGCGGCCCCTGGCCCAGGTGCTGGCCACCCTGTTCCCCACCGGCGGCGAGGTGGTGGCCCGGGTGGACCGGCCCGGGCAGCCGCCCCAGGGGCATCGGGTGGCCCTGGACGGGGTGGAGGGGCCGCCGGTGTGGCTGGACGTGGCGGTGGAGGACAGCGCCGGACGCGCCCTGGCCAAGGTGAAGACCCTGCTCCTGTGGCTCATGCCCGCCGCCGGCTTGGTGCTGCTGGGGATGCTGGGCCTGATCCTGCGCCGCCAGCTGCGGCCCCTGGCGGCATTGACCCGGGCCGTGGCCGGGGTGGGCCGGGGTGAATTCGAACCCGTGGCGGAACCCGCCGGCCAGAATGAGGTGGCGCGGCTGGTGCGGACCTACAACGCCATGACGGCGGACCTGGCCAAGCTGCGCGAACTGGAACGCCGGGTGCAGCAGCAGGAACGCCTGTCCGCCATTGGCCGCATGGCCGCCCGGGTGGCTCACGACATGAACAACCCCCTGGCCGTGGTGCGGGGCGTGGCGGAACTCCAGGCCAAGGCGGCCCAGGAGAGCGGCGACGCCCCCCTGGGAGAAGATGCCGCCCTGGTGCTGCACCACATCCAGCGCTGCCAGCGCACGGTGGAACAATTGCTGGCCTATGGCCGGCCCGTGCGCCTGGCCACGGAGCGCCACGACCTCAACGCCCTGGGCGCGGCCATGGTCGCCCGCTGGCAGCGCCAGAACCCGGGCCGGCGGGTGGCGTTCCACCCGGCCCCGGCGGCCCTGTATGCGGACGTGGACGCGCACCAGTGGGAGCGGGTCATGGACAACCTGTTGGACAACGCCCGGGACGCCGCCGCGGACGGGGCCGTGACGGTGACCGTGGCCCAGGCCGGCGCCTGGCATGAAGTCCGGGTACGGGACGACGGCCCCGGCTTCGCGCCGGAGGTCCGCGCCCGTCTGTTCGAGCCCTTCCACACCACCAAGCGGGGCGGCAGCGGCCTGGGGCTGGCCAGCTGTCTGGCCATCGTCCAGGCCCACGGCGGCGAGATGGCCCTGGGCGACGGGCCGGGCGGGGAGATGGTGGTGCGGCTGCCGGCTATTGAACCCTGATTGTCCATTAGGGAAGTGCTGAATAACTCCCCTCCCCCTCGGGGGGAGGGGTGGGGGAGAGGGAGGGTGTCCGAGAAAAATCAATCAGTTGCCCTCTCCCCACCCTCTCCCCGCGGGAGAGGGGCAATAAATCAGCGTTTCCCTAAACGCCGGGTCCCTCAGATCCAGCGGTTCGGCCGGTAGTCGGCCTCGTCTGCGGACACGGGCACCAGGGCGCGCCCGACGATGGCCGCCCCGCGGGGGCCATAGAGGAAATCGAAGAAGGGGCGCATGGTGTCCGCCTCCCACTGGCGATAGACCACGGACAGGGGGCCATGCAGGGGATAGCGCCCGGCCCGGACCTCGGCCGCCGTGGGGGCTGCTCCGTCCACCCGCAGGGCCCTGATCCGTCCGGTCTCCACCAGGGGCTTGGCGAACACCCAGCTCACCAGCCCCAGCCCGCCCTGGTAACGGGCCACCAGGTCCACGATCTGCTCGTCCCGCTCCACGAACAGGCCCCGAGGCGTCCAGTCCGGACGGTTGTCCAGCAGCAGCCGGCGTACCGGTTCGAAATAATCGGGGCAATGCTTGCGCACCACCAGGGCAATGCGCCGGTCCTCCCCGCCCAGTTGGCGCCAGTTGTCCAACCGGCCCCGGGCCAGGGCACGCAGTTGCCCGAAGCTGGCGGAGGCCACCGGGTTGTCGGCGTGGACGATGGCCACCTTGATGTCCCGGGCCACCAGCCGCCAGGGCAAGCCCTCGGCGCGGGAACCGGGAATGGGGCAGCACATCCCGCCCAGATCGGCGCTGCCACGGCGCACCGTGACCATGCCGTCGTCGCAGCCGCCGCCGGTGACGCTCACCCGGTAGCCCCTGGGTCCCCGGTAGGCGGCGGCCAGGTCGCGGAAGGCGCCGTGGGCCAGGATGTGGGTGCCCTGGTAGCGCAGTTCACCCGGCTGGCGGGGGGCCAGAGAGACGGGCATAGCGCCCTCGGCACGGGTGATG
>Ga0272446_1008017_pt1 | contig 10235 bp, 10 predicted proteins | sample YNPCB0061_FD_194587 | JGI IMG/M metagenome (GOLD analysis project Ga0272446, IMG submission 194587) | Hot spring microbial mat communities from Yellowstone National Park, WY, United States - YNP-CB-006-1 | ecosystem: Environmental > Aquatic > Thermal springs > Hot (42-90C) > Sediment | place... | reverse complement strand
TCAAGTACGCCGAGCTCACCATGGATGACATTGTGGATGCCAAAATCAACCCCGATTTGCCCCCCGAAGAGTGGGATCTCAAGAGTGTGGTGGATAAGGTGAAAGAATTTGTCAATTTGCTGGCTGACCTAGAGCCAGAGCAAATGCAAGAAATGAGCGTTGGCGAGATTAAAACCTTTCTACATGAACAGGTGCGGATTGCCTATGACCTCAAGGAGGCTCAGATTGACCAAATTCAGCCAGGTTTGATGCGACAGGCAGAACGCTTCTTTATCCTGCAGCGGATCGACACTCTCTGGCGCGAACACTTACAACAAATGGATGCCCTGCGGGAGTCGGTAGGGCTGCGCGGATATGGTCAAAAGGATCCACTGATTGAGTACAAGAGTGAAGGCTATGAACTTTTCCTGGAAATGATGGGCGAAATTCGCCGGGATGTGGTTTACTCCCTCTTTATGTTCCAACCCCAGGTACAGCCGACAATGACAGAGCCAGCGGAAGCCATTTAGGGTGAGCGCCTGGGAGATCGCTGCGCAGCAATCTCCCAAAGGATTCTTGCTCCCCTTGAGCAGTGGGTGTAATCATCGCTTTGGTCAAAAAGTTGAGGACAAACCAGGTGCTCAACCACCCATACTGGGTAGGCTTTCTGACTCGCCTCAGCTAGTTAAGCACAGAGATGCTATTGGATACTGTTTTCGGCGGTTGACGCTCAGGCCGCCTAACTATCCTAGATTCTGGCTACCTCAGGGCTGACAAAATCGAAGGCGGATGGCTAGCGATCCCACTTCATTTCATCCAACCATGGCAAAACTCGAACTTCGCAATCTCAATAAGACCTATAGCTCTAGGGTGATCCCTGTCAAAGATTTGAGCCTGACGGTAGAGGATGGGGAATTTCTCAGTTTGTTGGGGCCATCCGGCTGTGGCAAGTCCACAGTGCTGCGCATGATTGCAGGACTGGAAGAACCTACTCACGGACAGATTTGGATCGGCGATCGCGATGTTACCCAAGCTCGACCTGGCGATCGCAACATCGCCATGGTATTCCAGAGTTATGCGCTCTATCCCCACATGAGCGTATATGAAAACTTGAGTGCGGGCCTAAAGCTCAAAAAAGTACCAACTGCTGAGATTCAACAGCGCGTGCAGGAAGTCTCCCGCATTCTTGGTTTAGATGAACTCATGCACCGTAAACCTGGCCAGCTATCAGGGGGGCAACGGCAGCGAGTAGCTGTGGGGCGAGCCTTAGTACGGCAATCCGACGTTTTTTTGTTAGATGAACCCCTCAGCAACCTGGATGCACTGCTGCGGGAGCGAGTCCGGGCTGACCTAAAGCAGATCTTCATAGCGCAACAGGCTCCAGTCGTCTATGTTACCCATGATCAAACAGAAGCGATGACCCTCTCTAGCAAGGTGGCTGTCCTCAATCAGGGACACTTACAACAGCTCGACAGCCCAGAGCGAATCTACACCCATCCAGCCAACCAGTTTGTCGCCAGTTTTGTCGGTAGCCCCCAGATGAATCTCCTGAACCTCCCCTGTGAAGGGAGGTATGCTTGTTTGGGGGCTAGCAAATTGCCGTTACCAGAATTGTCCGCGATTCCCTCTGAGATTGTGGTCGGCATTCGGCCTGAGCATTTGCGCCTAGCCCAAGCGGGTGAACCCTTTACGATTCGAGGGCGGGTGTTTTTAGTTGAGAACTTGGGGATGCATAGCCTGGTGAGTTTGCGTGTTTCTAACCCTGAGGGAGAACCATTGATTGTTCGAGCTTTACTCGACCCTGGGCATACTTGGCAGCACCAGGAGTTACAGCTCTCCGTATCTCCAGAGCAGATTCACTGGTTTGATGTAGCCTCTGGGGCAAGACTGTGACCCTGCCGCAAGGTAGTCATCGTCGGGCACAGTTTTTTACATGAGCAAAGTTGATGGTCTTTTGTTATCCAGGTCGCAGATGTAACCTATCCTGATAAAGACCCTACTTATCCGGAAAATTAAACGTTAAGAATTTTAGACTCCGTAGAAATGCCGTTGTTACTGGTATCTTCAACACCTAATTTGGATGATGTAAAGCAATCAGTTGCCGAGTTCTATGGAGCGAGTCCCGGCATATACATTCATCTGAGCGAGTGTGTCTTGCAGATGATCCTTCAGGGTTAGCTGTATCTAAATATATTCATTGGCAACGGCTTAACCCACCAGACTCCCTGTTAGAATCCATCATTTTTTCGGTTAAAGTTTTTCATCAAGGTGTTTTGTCTGAATCAATCTGTACTCAGGGTAGGGGTTTAAATCACTGCATCTAACCATGATTTAACCAACAATGAGTCAGAAACGCTTAAAACGCTGTTCTAACTGAAATTCGTCATGTCTACCACCCAAAGTTGTGATCTAAAAAGTGAGACTTTAGAGTTATTGCGGAAGTATCAGCAGGAGCCAAGCCCTCAAGTCCGTAATCGGTTAGTAGAGCTAAATCTAGGTTTAGTCCGCAAAGAAGCGCATCACTGGATTAATCAGTGTACTGAAAGTTTTGATGACCTTATTCAAGTTGGTTCAATTGGGCTGATTCATGCCATTGAGCGCTTTGATTTGGGCAAAGGTCATGCTTTTAGTTCCTTTGCTGTGCCCTACATTCGGGGTGAAATTCAACACTACCTGCGGGATAAAAGTCCAACCATGCGGATTCCTCGGCGCTGGCAAGCCCTAAAGCGCCAGGCCGTTCTATTATCAAGGGGATACCAGCAGGAGTTTAATCGGCATCCCAGTGACCAGGAAATTGCATTGCGTCTGGAAATCAGTTTGGCAGAGTGGCAAGAAATTAAGTTGGCCTGTCAGAATCAAACTCTGTTAAGCCTGGATGCGCCCTTGGGGGATGAGGATACTGGAACCGTCTCTCTAGGAGAACTGGTACCCGATAATCGCTATCGTAGTTTTCAACTGGCCCAGGAAGATCAAATTCGGTTGCAGCAGGCGTTGATTAAACTAGAGAAACGGACTCGCCAAATTTTGGAGTTTGTCTTTCTCTACGACCTGACCCAGAAAGAAACGGCAGAGCGCCTAGGAATTAGCGCTGTTACTGTTTCACGCCGAGTTAAGAAAGGATTAAATGTCTTGCAGCGCTCTATGAGTGGCGTTGAAGAGTCGATTTAGGAAACTGGTCTGTGGTTATTCTGGCAGGGATTTGCCGGGGGCTGCGTCAGGCAGTTGCTGGGGAATTTTGATTCGACTGGGGAAGGGCGATGAAAGCACGAAACGCTTACAGCAAAGGTTGCCACAAATCATCGCTGAATTAGCCCTGCCAATCTCCGGCTTGAAAGTGTGAAATCTCATGCGACGGATGCTTCAAAGAGGCACCTGTCCGGGCAATTGAATCGTGATGAAGGCAGAAGTCAGGAGCTTTGCGGTATCCTTGCTTCTGCTTGCTTTTTTGCCTTAAACTGCGGTTCGTTCAGTAAACTGAGAATTAGTGATATTTGAATTAGTGATATTTCGTAATATTTTTAATAGAACTATGGCAGAACATTCGACCCCTCGACCAGAGCAGGTAGTCGCTACAGGTGACCTGAGCACAAGACTGCGCAATTTAGCGATTGTGCTGGTGGCGGTGGGGCTTAGTGTGGCGATCGCTCTGGGGATGCGTACCGACACCGGCCCTGCGACACTGGGGGCGATCGCCGCCAAGTCGATCCCCCTTGAAGTTGCTCTGAGTAACGAGAAACCCACTCTGATAGAGTTTTATGCCAACTGGTGCACAACCTGTCAGACCATGGCTCCTGATATAGCTACCCTGGAAGCAGAATATGGCCAGTCCATTAACTTTGTCATGCTGAATGTGGACAATAGCAAATGGTTGCCAGAGATTCTTTCTTATCAGGTGGATGGCATTCCCCATTTTGTTTTTCTGTCAAAGGATGGAACCTCAGTCGGGGAAACGATTGGCAAACAACCTAAAACGATCATGCAAGAAAATCTGGTTGCCTTGTTAGCCGAGGAACCCCTTCCCCATGCCAAAGTGACCGGGGAAACCAGTCAGTTCTCGGCAGCGGTGACACCAGCGAAGTCCAGTAGTAGTGACCCCCGCAGCCATGGTAGCCAGGTGGTGAACTAGTGGTTTGGCAAATCCGGTTTGATGGTAACTGCTCGCTGGAAAGTCGATGAGGCTTCAATTGGGAGGGTTTGCGATCTGTCAGATACATTTTGACGCAACACGAGTAATGTCATGCCAAATGTCAGATCCAAAGCCTCTGTAGGTTTGCCTTTCAGGTATTCTGAAGGTTCCTGATGGCTGCCCTGCTGTACTAGCCTTGGCTGTATCGGCCTTAATCATTCAACAATCCCGATTCCAACCATGGTTTTATCGTTCCATCTTGTGCCCCCTGTAGCTCTGACAATCGCCGGTTCAGATAGTGGCGGAGGCGCCGGAATTCAAGCGGATTTGCGCACGTTTGCCTTTCATCAAGTCCACGGCACCAGTGCCCTTACCTGCGTGACCGCTCAGAATACCGTTGGGGTAACACGGGTCGATGCCTTGCCAGCCGAAGCGGTAGCGGCTCAGATCCAGGCCGTAGTAGGGGATATTGGGGTACAGGCGGTCAAAACGGGAATGTTACTGAACCAGTCAATCATTACTATCGTAGCGGAGCAGGTTAAAGCACTGGGGATTAGACAACTGGTGGTTGATCCGGTGATGGTATCTCGCACTGGTGCCCAACTGATTGACGATGGGGCGATCGCGGCTCTGCGCCATCAGCTCATTCCCCAGGCAACGATCTTGACCCCCAACCGCTACGAAGCTCAAATTCTTGCTGGTCAGGCGATTGAATCCCTGGAAGCGATGCAAGTGGCTGCAACCCGCATTCAGCGCCTCGGAGCCATGGCTGTATTAGTCAAGGGCGGAGGGATGCCTGGGGCATTGCGGGGAGTCGATGTCTGGTTTGATGGACAGACCCTGGAGGTTCTAACCACTGAAACCGTGGATACACCCCACACTCATGGCACGGGATGTACGCTTTCGGCGGCGATCGCGGCTAATCTGGCTTTGGGTAAATCGCCTCTGCCAGCCGTGCAGTCGGCCAAAAGATATGTAACAGATGCACTGAAACATTCCCTGGCGATCGGCAAAGGTCAAGGCCCTGTGGGCCACTTCTTTCCACTCTTGGGTCAGTGACAGAATCCGCCTCAACGCCCACCTTGCCTGGCAGAAATCATGCTTTAACTAGCCGGGACTAGGGCCTTAATCTCAAAGATCTTGCCAATCACTTCTTCCACAATTTTGTCGGGGGTAGAAGCTCCCGAAGTAATACCGACAGAAATATCCCCTCCAGGCAGCCAAGGCTCAGTTACCGTTAACTCTTGCCCAAGGGGCTTATGTTCAACCCGATTGCCAACACCAATGCGATCGGGACTATCGATATGATAGGAAGCCAATCCCCGATCAATCGCAATTTCTTGCAAGTGAGTCGTGTTGGAGGAGTTATAACCCCCAACAACCACCATCAAGTCAAGGGGCATGTTTACCAGATCAAACATGGCATCCTGACGTTCCTGGGTGGCATCGCAGATAGTGTTAAAGCTGAGAAAATGCTGATTCAACTGGTCTGGGCCATATTTGCGCATCATTGTATGCTCAAACAGCTTGCCAATTTGCTCAGTTTCACCCTTTAGCATAGTTGTCTGATTAGCAATGCCAATTTGCACTAGGTCTCGGTCGGGATCAAAACCCTCAGAGCAGGCCTTGTGAAACTTCGCCATAAACTCGGATTTGTCTCCACCCCGAAGGATATAGTCTGCGACGTATTCGGCCTGCTCCAGGTTGAGCACAATCAAATAGGTGCCAGCAAAGGAACTGGTCGCTACCGTTTCTTCGTGGTTATATTTGCCGTGAATGATAGACGTATAGCGGCTCTTCTTATGCTTCTCGACCGTATTCCAAACTTTAGAAACCCACGGGCAAGTCGTATCCACAATCGTACAACCGCGATCGCTCAAGAGTTGCATTTCCTGTACGCTGGCTCCAAAGGCAGGCAAAATCACCACATCTCCTGTCTGCACCCCAGAAAAATCTTTCTTGCCCTCAACAACGGGAATAAATGCGACCTCCATTTCCCGAAGTCGCTGATTCACAGAAGGGTTATGGATAATTTCGTTGGTAATCCATAGTTTTTCTTTCGGGAAATGCTGTCGGGTTTCATAGGCCATGGCCACGGCCCGTTCAACTCCCCAACAAAAACCAAAGGCCTCCGCCAGGTGAATAGTCACAGTTCCCCGCGTTAGACGATACCCATTTTCGCGAATTTGCTGAATCAAAGAGCTTTGGTACTCGCTTTGCATCTGACCTGCAACGGCTTGATCGTGACCAAAGCCTTTGCGATGATAATTCTCAGAGTGATTGAGCGATCGCTTGAATGCCTTTGTATCCATCACATCTTGCCCTTGCGCTTTACATCCCGTCACTTTTAGCTGTTTCTATAATAGAACGCGAGGCGGCATCTATATTCGTTTGGACGGGGCAGGCTGTCTTCAAGTTAACTCCTTTGCCAAAAAAACTCGCCCCTTGATGCGGCCCACCTTAATTGAATTGTGAGATGCACTCAGGTTGCCAAGCATTCCCAAAATTTGTCTAACCCTGTAAAGTTGGCTGAGTAGGCCACTAGGCTCCCGCAACTACCTGCACCCCTCGCAACGGCTTAGTTTTTTCTACAACGCAATGCAATACAGGCTACCAATTTCATCGATCTGTAGCTAGACAAATGTTCGCTTGTATGCTGGTTGTGTTGAAATAATTCAGCTATAATTTGCTCAAAAGAAGTCCGGTTCTTGGATATTGAATGCAAGCTAGCCCCTGTCTTGCTCTTTGCTGGTCAGTCTTGGCTTGGCTTCAGTTCTTGGAAAGACTTGTTCAGCGCGTTAGGTTTGGAGAGAAGCGTGACTATTTACGTTGGAAACCTGTCATTTCAGGCTACCGAAGATGACCTGCGGGAAGTCTTCGCCGAATATGGTGAAGTGAGCCGCATCAGTCTCCCCACAGATCGGGAAACCGGCAAGAAACGGGGTTTTGCTTTTGTTGAAATGAAAGACGAAACAACCGAAGATGCTGCGATCGCTGATCTAGATGGAGCTGAATGGCTTGGTCGTGAGCTTAGGGTAAACAAGGCGAAACCACGGGAACCCAGAAGTAGCAGCCGCGCCTTTTAAACTTCCAGAATCATCTTGGGAGGCATCACCCTCTACGCTTCTCCCCTCAGAACAAGCTTTATGCTAATTTTTCCCCGTAACTCAGCTTATGGGGTTGTTCTGGGGAATTTGCGTACCTGATATTCTCCTGTTTCGACCAGTTCATAGCGCCCTTTGCCCAGAGCCTGGGCAAAGGCATTTTCTGTTTCCTCTAAAATTTTTGCTGGAACGGCTTTCCAGTCTTCTCTACTGCGCCAACGAATGACCAAAACCACTTCGTCTGGTTGGGTTGGTGACAGCCAGACCTCTTTACCCAAAAAGCCAGGGTTGGCCGCTAGAGCTGTTGTCCAGATTGCATCATCAACCTGAATGAAGCGATCGCGGAGGGCAGGGTCAACCTTAAATCGAAGCCACTCAATTACCATCGGGAATCCTAATGAAACATCAATGTTTGCGGTAAACCGTACTGTTGTCTTAAGCCGAATAACCACTTCAATTTGGCACAATAAGGAAGCAATCAGTGCTAGCTTCGCTTAAGCACCACGGTTACTCAGATGTACATAAATAGATTTATTCGACGGATCTGCCAAAGTTGCAACCCTCCTTTGGGATAAGTGAGCAACGAGTTTCAAGCGCAGAACCCGGATCAAATCACTTGAGTTCATCCTGCTGAATGGGTAAAGCCAACAAGCCTGATTGATTTCTCCTAAGATACCTGAGTATAGAGGCGTAGACCTACTTCGCCCGAAGTCTCTCTAGCACCCAATATAGGGACATTAACATGGACAGCAACAACTGGTTAACGCAACTGTTAATGCTTGGGATCGGCACCACGTCGATAGTGGCTGACAAACTCAAGGAAGTCGGAGATGAGTTAGTCAAAGATGGCAAACTCAACCCTGACCAAGCCAAAGAGGTGATTGATGATTTGATGCAATCCCTTAAGAGCGAACAAGTTCACCTTGAGACTCACATCCAGCGTCAAATTCGGAATGTGATGCAGGATATTGGGGTGCCTCGCCAATCAGAGGTGGATGAACTGCGCGGACGGATTGATCGGCTAGAGCGTCAGGTGCGCGAGCTAGAAAATAATCTCTGGCGTTAACTCTGGGCTAGTCGGTAGGGTTGGCTTTTCCAGCTTCACCTGTACCAACTCTGGAATGAAAGGCTCGTCTATGGCAAACTGACCGATTTTGAGCGGGACTCAGTCGAGTAGGCAATGACTCAATAGGAGAGAGTCCTCATCTCTTCATCACGTTGATCGCTTGATCAAGGAAGCTTACGGGACAACGGGTTCAATGGTGATTTTTGTTTTTACCGAATTGGCCAAAAAGCAGCGATGATGCGCATCTCGGTGCATTTCCAGCAATTCTTCTGAGGTTACTAGGCACCCTGCAGCAAATGTGACACCGGGTCGAAGGTAAATCTCTGTGATGGCCAAATGGCCTGCTTCGTTTTTATTCATCTGCCCCATAGCCCGATCTGAATAGCTGTCAACGATCAGCTGTTTGTGGGCGGCAATCGAGAGAAACCAAAGCATATGGCAGCTTGCCAGGGCGGCAACAAACGCCTCTTCCGGATCAATGCAAGCTGCGTTTGAGTAGGGTGCGGGTACAACATGGGGCGAAGCAGAAGCCATCACCTCAACACCGCCATCAAACTGCCAGTGATGTTCTCGACTGTAGCGGTGATCCGTAAACCTAGCTTGATTTCGTTGCCATTGGATTGTTGCAGAATGCTCAGACATGACAAAATCTGTTATGGATGGTTCTAAAACGCCTTATTTTATAGCTGTCGCCAGGTCGCTTAGGACACTAGGTTTTAGGGGGTGTGGGGGCGAAGCCCCCAGCCAGGGGTAGAACCCCTGCCCCCGTCTTAACTCTGGTGACTATGGCTATACCTAACGTGCCGGTAATACGATTGGTTTAAGCTGGTGCAGTGGCTGACTCAGGTTGATCTCCTAACTGTTTAAATTTAAATGAGCAGTTTAAATGAGCACTACGCAAGCATGTCAGAACCTTTAAGGAAGGGGTAAAGAAGGGGAAGCCAAGTGTTTGGCTTTTTCCTATGCGTTCCGTCCTTACGTCTTGTCCTAACGTTAACTATCCTCTGTGGCTGTTATGAATGATTCTGCTTTTTATCAGTTTTTTGAGGCTTGCGTGGGCAAATGGGTGACGGAGCGTACCTACCATTATCTGACTCGGCAAGAAGTTGAGCGATCGCATACAGAATTTGTGATTCAGCCAGTGCCCCTTGAACGCAAAGCCCAGGTACTGGCGGATAATGAATACCCCGATCAACCCGATTTAGGCCAGTTACCCGGGTTTCATCTAGAGTTTGATACGGTCTCTGATAAGGGTGAGCGGGTCAACCAGGCACTCAATATGCTATTCGTGCCCCAGCGAGAAGAAGCCAATCTGTTGTTGGGTGATTATCTCCGCGATCGCGCCTATGAAGAGGCTAAGCCTATTATTGCTCAGTTTCGTTTCAACATCGAGAATCGCGAACTTCTGATGACCACCCCCTATACCCAGGTCGTCTCAGTTGACTCCATTACCCTGATCAACCCCTGTCTGCGGATTCGCCGCATTCTCAACTACCGTCGCCCTGCACCGGGTGAGCCTCTACAAGAAGTACTACTGGCAGGATTTGGGGTCGAGCAGAAGCAGGGATTTTAGAAACAGGGATGGTTTCTCGTCAACAAATAATCGGCTGGCTTTCTTCGGGAGACGCAACCGGAAAGACTATAATTAGCCAGCCTTGCTCTGGGCGGCTTGTATTGAGCAATGTCGAAAGCCGCTAAAAGATGTTGAAGGGTACGCCCTGAAGAGGTAGGCTCTCTCCTGAGGATTACTTAAGTCTATTCACAATCCTCAAGTCAGTTTCGCCATACATTCCAGCAACCAGCGTTGATTTTCGATGGAGTGAGGTTGGATCTCCAGAACGCGATTAAATGCCTGCAGGGCCATGCGGTATTCCCCCAGGGCCGAGTAGCATAACCCTAAACCATGGAGCGCCCCGAAGTGAATGGGGTTGAGAGCAATAACCTGTTCGCAGTCGGCGAT
>Ga0272446_1008016_pt1 | contig 10235 bp, 3 predicted proteins | sample YNPCB0061_FD_194587 | JGI IMG/M metagenome (GOLD analysis project Ga0272446, IMG submission 194587) | Hot spring microbial mat communities from Yellowstone National Park, WY, United States - YNP-CB-006-1 | ecosystem: Environmental > Aquatic > Thermal springs > Hot (42-90C) > Sediment | place... | reverse complement strand
AGTTTTGTCGCAGGTCGTCCATCAGTATCTGTGCAAGTTCCTGCAACTGGTGGCCAGGATCTCCAGCAGTAAGTCTATCCAAGTCAACAAGGAAGTTGTCGACTTCACGCTTGTTGACGTGCCGACAGTCGGAGAGGGTCGTTACGAACCAATAGAAGAGACTGGAATTCAAGCAACAAAGCGCGGCCTTGGCGTGGACTTTGGAGCCAAAACTAAGCTCCTTGAACTCACTTGGCGCGCGCAATGTGCCCTGACCATCGAGAACTCGGGGCTGGAAGTCCAAGACCTGGAGGAAGTAACCAACTTTCCGAGAGTAGTAGATCTGATGCTGAGCAGTTGCGGCATAGAAGGACGCTAGACGACGGCGATCCTGGGACAACTTGCGGCCAATACTCGCTTCCAAATCCGACGACAGCTTAGGCAAGCTACCCGAGATTAGCGATTGATGTGCAGGAGCATACGTCAATTTGTGGAACAGATTGGGTCTCTCTGCCGAAGTCCACTTGTTGTAGCGCGTGGAGTACCTCTGCGATCCGACCCCTTCGTGGCCAATGAGGTGGATAGTCAACCGAATGTGTTCGAGCCCGTCAAAGAGACGGGAAGGGCGGTCATCGAAAGCACTGTAGTGCAACTCCCTCAACATTAGAAGCCTCTGCAGACTTCCATAGCGGTCTGTGGATATTGATGAGACAGGCACGATAAATCCCTGACGGCCAGACCGCGAACACAATACGAAGCTTCTTTCGAGAACGAGAGCGTAGAGGTTGCCTGCATCAAGACATGTGTAGCCGCGCGTTGTGTACTCATTGAGCGCTGTGAGTTCGACATACGGCGGATTCCTGATCACTACATCAAACCCACTGCGCCGCATGATGCCATAGAACTCCACGAACCAGTGGAACGGCTTATGTGACGCCAGCCAGCGGGCGTAGGGGGTGGGGGCGGTTGAAACCGCATCAACCTTTGCGAGGTCGGCCTGCGCCGACCGAGGTGTAGCCGACGCCGGTCGGCTTCGCGCGGGTTGCTGCGACTTGGAGTCGCCGGACGGCTCCACCCCATACTCCCGCGCCAGCGCCCGGTTCAGCTCGTCGTTCAGCGCGTCCAGCCGGCGACGCAGCTCGGCCTTGTCCTCGACTGTCACCTGGCCGCCCAGTTCGGTCTGCTGCTGGCGGAACAGGCCGAACAGCCGCTCCACATCGGCGGCCCGCTCTTCGAAACGGCGCAACGCCTCGGCGTCCTCGGCAAACATCAGCTTGCCCTGGCCAGTGGGCGTACGGGTGAGCGCGCGTTCCACCTCGGCGCGCGTGGCGTAGCCCACCAACGTGTTGCCGGCGCGCACGTTGAAGTCAATGTCGGGCAGCGGCTCGATGTCTTCGACGCGCTCCACCTGCGCCACCAGCTTCAGGAACAGCCGCAGCTTGCAGATCTCGACCGCCTCTTCCATGATGTCCACGCCGTACAGGTTGTTGACGACGATGGACTTCAGGATGAAATAGCGGCGGTTGGGGTGTTGGGCGACGCGGGCCAGAACTTTGCGGAAGTCGGAGAATTTGGCGGGGGACGGGCGACTGGAAGTCGCAGCAACGTCTGCGAAGTCGGCCGGCGCCGACTGCAGATCAGCCTCCGCAGGGAGGCTTCGCGTTGGTTGCGGCGATTTCAATCGCCCGGCAGCGTCTGCGAAGTCGGCCGGCGCCGACTGCAGATCAGCCTCCGCAGGGAGGCTTCGCGTTGGTTGCGGCGATTTCAATCGCCCGGCAGCGTCTGCGAAGTCAGCCGGCGCCGACTGCAGATCAGCCTCCGCAGGGAAGCTTCGCGTTGGTTGCAGCGATTTCAATCGCCCGGCATCCAGATCATCCACGAACGCCTGCATGCGCTCCAGGCACGCCTCGTACAGCGGCTCCAGCACGTTGAGCGCCGCGAACAGAAACGCGCCCGACCCGACCGTCGGGTCGAGGACCGTCACCGACTCAATGGCGCGCCAGAAGGCGCGCAGCAGTTCCGGGTCCTCGCAGCTTGCGATCACGTCCTGGGCGAACTGGCGGATGTCCAGGTTGTAGGTGATCAGGTCGTTGATCTGGAGGACCTCGCCGGCGGCCAGTTTGGCCCGCACCTCTTCGTAGCGTTGACGTCGCGCCACCACCTCGCGCCAGATCTCGGTGGGCAGGGCATATTCGGCTGGCGCTGGCCGATTCCAGGCCAGACGCCGTTCCAGCAGGTCAGGCCGGGTCGTGTCCAGCCCATCGGCGATCTCAGGCGGCAACGGCAGCTCGGCCCCGTGGCGCATGGCGGGATAGATATAGCGGTCAGGGTCGGCCGCCAACAAACCCCAGATGGAATGCTCACCTTCGAACGCGGCGCGACACGCGCGCCGCGCGGCGTCGAACAAGTAGGGGATGATGGTGTTCTGGCTGATGTAGCCGGTGATGTCCTCTTTGGTGTAGTAGGCCCCCATCTGCTTCTGGTTGATGTACTTCTCGAAGATATAGCCCAGCACATCGGGGTTGATCTCGTTGTCAGCGCGCAGGGGGCGCTCGTCGAGGTGCCAGTGGTACGCGTCGAAGAAGTCGAAGAGCCGCGCGAACGCTGCGTCGGCGATCTGGATGGCCGAGCCGTAGGTCCGCTCGACAGGATGCTCCTGAAACAGGCCGCCGTCCAGGTAGGGCACCCGGCCCAAAAGCCGGTTGATCTCTGCGGACCGTTCTTCCTCCCGTCTGGCAAAACCCTGGAAGAAGAGCGGCCGGAGGAAGCCCGTATAGTAGCGGTCGGCCCCGGCCGCCTGGCTGATCGCCAGCCGCGTCCGCAGGTAGTTGGGATCGCCGTCGAGGAAGCCCTTCTTCTGGATGAAATAGATGAACATCAGCCGGTTGATCATCACCGACGCGTACCAGCGCTGGGCTGCCTCATCGGGGATGCCGCGCAGGAACTTGAGGAAACCGGCATGCTCGGCCTTGAAGCGCTCGTAGAACCGCCTGGTGACCCGTTCGACATCGAAGCCCGCCCTGACGCGCCCGGCCACATCCACCAGGGTCAGGCGCTCCTCTTCCTCCAGGCTGAAGGCGATCGCCTGTAGCTTCTGGATCAACGCCTCACCGGTCTGGTCGCGATAGAAGGTCTGCTCGCGGGCGGCAGTCGGCCGGCCGGCCTCGCGTCTGACCCACTGCCACACCTGCTGCGTCTGCCCGGCGTCGGAGTAGATAATCAGGTGCTGATTGACCGATTTTGCCACCTGGGTCTCGATCTTGTGGCGCAGCGCGTAGGGTGGAATGCGGCCGTCGGGCGCGGGCGCGCAGCGGAACGCTACCAGGCCGCGCTTGTGCGCGATGGCCTGCAGGCGGAACTCCTGGCCGTCCACGGGGGCCACCAACTCCTGCCGGTGGTGATCCCAGCCCAGCTCCTCGATGAAGAGGGTGTGGTGGTCGAAGTCTTTCAGGTAACGACGGGCGCGAGCGGTATCGAGCATATCGATTCATCCAATTCTCGGCGGTTGGAAACCGCTGCAACCAGTACGAAGTCGGCCGACGCCGACTGAGATTAGCCGACGCAGGTCGGCTTCGCACAGGTTGCCGCGACTTCCAGTCGCCAGGCCAATCTCCTTCGGGCGGTTGGAAACCGCCGCAACCAGTGCCAGGTCGGCCGACGCCGACTGAGATTAGCCGACGCAGGTCGGCTTCGCACAGGTCGCCGCGATTTCAATCGCCAGGCCAATCTCCTTCGGGCGGTTGAAAACCGCTGCAACCGGTGCCAGGTCGGCCGACGCCGACTGAGATTAGCCGACGCGACTTCCAGTCGCCAGGCCAATCTCCTTCGGGCGGTTAGAAACCGCTGCAACCAGCGCCAAGTCGGCCGACGCCGACTGAGATTAGCCGACGCAGGTCGGCTTCGCACAGGTCGCCGCGATTTCAATCGCCAAGCCAATCTCCTTCGAACGGTTGGGAACGAGAGTAGCCGACACAGGTCGGCTTCGCACAGGTTGCCGCGACTTCCAGTCGCCAGGCTCAACCTTCATCTTCTTCGGTCACAGTCTGTTCCCATTCTTCCCACAGTTCGGCAGCCGCATGGTGTTCAGCTTGTCTTTCAATGTATGCTTGCACGTTGGGTACTTCACTCTTGCGGAGCGTGAAAGCCCCGTAAGAGCCCTGCCACTTGAAAAATTGATCTGGAGCGATCTCATGGGTCACCAAGTGGGACGATGCGCCTTTGACCTCCTTCGCAAGTATGGCCACTGCAACGGTAGTATGCAATCGCGCCAGCAGATGCACATGATCAGCGATGCCACCGATTGCCAGCGGAACGCACTTGAGTTCGCGGCACTTTGCGGCAATCGCTGCGTAGAGCCGCGGCCTGATTTGTTCGGTGATGAGAGGCAATCGATCCCAGGTAGCCCACACGATGTGGAGATAGAGTTGGGTGTACGGTGAACGCATGGGCAATCTCCTTCAGGCAGTTGGAAACGAGAGTAGCCGACGCAGGTCGGCTTCGCACAGGTCGCCGCGATTTCAATCGCCAGGCCAGTCTCCTTCGGACGGTTAGAAACCGCTGCAACCAGCGCCAAGTCGGCCGATGCCGACTGAGATTAGCCGACGCAGGTCGGCTTCGCACAGGTCGCCGCGATTTCAATCGCCAGGCACCAGCCCCAACGAGCAAATGATCTGCGGCTCTTGCGTCTGGCGCTCCTCCTCGACCAGGCACAGGCGATCTTCCTCGCGCAGAGCGATCACCAGCTCGGCCAGATCCTCGTCGCTGATACCGGCGCGCAGTTGGCGGTTCAGTGTATCCGTGGCCGTCTGGCGCAGCGGATAGCGGTAGATGTCATCAATCGCTTTGAGCAGATCCGGGTTATCGAAGAGCGTGCCCTTGATCCGCTCTGCATACCCTCTGAGCCGCGTGAAGGTGCGAAACCGCGCACCGGACGGCCGGCCCAATTGTCCGCCCACCGAGCGCTCTTCCGCCAGGATCAGCTCGGCCCCGCGTTTCACCAGATCATGGTGTGCTTCATCGCGCGGCAAGGTCGGCGTGTCGGGCGTACAAGCGGCCGCCTGCAAGATAGCGAACTGCGACTCGGTAACGCTTTGCCCGCTCCGATCTACCCACACCAGCGCGTCGTTCCCTTCGCCGGTGCGCATATAGACCAACACGCCACCCCCTGGTTGGGTGGTGGTCGCCGCTTTGGCCGAATACGAGACTGCCGGCAACGCCGGAATGATCCGCTGCAGGCTGGGATCAGCCGCCACCGCGTTCTTCCAGATCTGGTACGCATACGAGGCCAGGTCCACCTCGCCCTCATCGTCGCCGTCCAGGATGCCGGCCTTCTCGCTGTAGAGGTCAACGATGGCCTGATCGTTGCGGTCATCCTCGAAAAACGCCTCATCCGTCCCGACCACTTCAGCATTCTCGGTCAACCGCTGTCGCACGCGAGCGCGCAACCGGATGATGCGCTCCACGCCGTCGGCGGGCAGGAACGAGTAGCAGCGGATCGTCTCGGCCCGTTGCCCGATGCGATCCACGCGGCCCGCGCGCTGGATCAGTCGGATGATGGCCCACGGCAGGTCGTAGTTGACCACGATGGCGGCGTCTTGCAAATTCTGGCCTTCGCTCAGGACGTCGGTCGCGATGACGACCCGCAGCTCATCCGCAGGCGGGATTTTGTCGCGCTTCTCATTGCTTTCCGGGCTGAAGCGCCAGGCGATGCCGGTGGGGTCGGGGTGGTCGCCGGTAACTCCCGCCAGTTGGGTCACGCCCCGCGCTCGCAGTTGCGCCTCCAGATAACGCACCGTATCGGCGAACTGCGTGAAAACCAGGACCTTGTCGCGAGGGTGGTCTACCGTGAGCAGCCTGTGGAGAGCGTTCAGTTTGGCATCACGGGCCGGATCCCATTCCGTGCATGCACACTGCTGCATCAGCGCCAACAAGGCTTTGGCATCGGCCGCCAGGTCACGCTTCAAATGTGCGTTGAAGAGGTCTGGGCGCAACCACTTGAAGCGGCGCTTGTAGAGCGTGGCGTACTCGTGGTAGACCTGAGCTGCCCGCTCGCGATACCCCTTCTCTGCATCAGCCGACGAAGGTTGGCTTTGCAAAGGTTGCAGCGATTTCCAATCGCCCGTCACATCTGAGCTGGCGCCTTCCTCCTCCCCCTCATAGTCGAACGTGTCCATCACGTCGCCGATGTCCTCATCTTCGTCGTGGACGCGACTATCCAGCAACGCCGCATCCTGGGTGCCGATGGGAAGGGGCAGTCCTTGTTCGATGGCATGCAGGAAGATATAGTTGCGCAAGATGTGACGCTCGACCGACTGAATGAAGACCTGCCCGCTGCTTTCCAACCGCTTGAACAGGTTGGTTCGGCAGAACCCCATCAGGCGCTTCCCGGCGCGCGACAGGTCGTCCAAAAGCTTCTTCTCGGCAGCGGTTGGAGGTTGGCTCGGCCGGCTCGCAGCGTAGTTGCCCAGCCCATAGCGCGGCAGGCGCAAGCTGTTGATAGTGTCTACCACTGCGGGCGCGTACAGCCTGGCGTACTGATCGCTCGGATCGTCGTCCGCAATGGCGAACCTGACCGTCTTGGGTTGGCGGACGGGGAAGTAGGAGCGCGAGCCGTCCTCGAAAGTCAGGTATTTGCGTCCCGTCTCCGGGTCGGTTTGCGCGTAGTTGGCCTGGATGAAGCCGCGAGTGCGGCGCACCATGTACAGGCGCATCAGCTCGCGCCAGTCATCGGGGTAGGGGCTTTTCTCGAAGCCGGCCAGCGAGCGAGGCGAACACTGGTGCCGGCGGATGAACTCCGTCTCCCCGATCTCGCCCAACAGCCGCTCCGGCCGGATGCCCAGGTTCCTATCTTCGGGTACGAACAGGCGCAACTGGCTGCCCAGATCCAGATAGGTCTTGTTGTAAGGCGTGGCGGTCAGCAGGATGCAACGGCTCTCATTCTTCTGGATGTACTCCTGGATCGCCCGGTAGCGCCTGCCCTCCCGATTGCGCAGGTTGTGGCTCTCGTCGAGCACCACCAGCCGATAGCGGCGCAGGTCGGGGAGCTCCTGCAGCACCCGGCTGAGCGAGAGCACTCTGGCCCGCAGGCGGTATTGATCGCGATACCCCTCCCACATCTTAACCAGGTTCTTCGGACAGATGATCAGCGTCTCCAGGTTGTAATCGTCCTCGAAGATGCGCGCCACGGCCGTCGCCATCAGCGTCTTGCCCAGGCCGACCACGTCGCCGATCAGCACGCCCCCGCGCTTGTTCAGATGATGCGCCGCGATCTTGACTGCCGCGGTCTGGAAATCGAACAGCCGGTTGCCGAAGTCGGCCGGGATACGGAACTCAGACAGGCCAGCCCGCGCTTCCTGCGCCAGGTGGTACGCCATCTTGATATAGATGTGGTAAGGCGGGATCAGCCGTTCGGCGGCCCAGCTCTGTTCGATGATCTCCACCAGCTCATCGGAGATGTCCAGGCACCAGCGGTCGGTCCAACGGTCCTCGAACCAACGGCTCAGCTTCTGCGCCGCGTCGGTCTCGAGCACATCCACGTTCAGCTCGCCCTGCTTCGACAGCCCGGCCAATGTCAGGTTGCTGCTGCCCAGGTAGCCGATGATCGGGTTGATGGGATCGGGGCGATAGAGCAGATAGAGCTTGGCGTGCAACGGGTGCCGCAAGAACAGCTTGACGGTCAGCTTCCTGGCCCGGATCTGGGCCGCCAGCCGCCGCAGGGCGGCCTCATCCTGGTTGGTGGGCGCGCCGATCACCAACTGCCGGCGGAATTCCTCGGCCAGCTTCTTCTTGAGGCGGAGGGCCATCTGATTGTCCATCGCCTCGGCTTCGCCGGTCAGGCTCAGCGCGCGGCGCAGTTCGTCCTCGGGCAGTCGTTGCATGCCGACCAGTAACCGGCACATGTGGCCAGGACCGCCTGGCCACGGTTCCACCAGGGGCGCCAGCTCGCGCCAGCCGCGCAGGTTGAAGTAACCCACGCAGAAATCAGCATGCGTGGCAAGCGGAACCGCTTCCTGAAGAGCGGTGAGCAGTTGGTGCTCGATGTTGTCGAAGATACGCGGCATGATCCTATTCCTGAGGGTGGCGATGGTCCACACCCGCATGACAAGTAGACGTTGGTAACGAACGTCTACGTTGGTAGATGGCCAAGGCGATCACCCCGGCTCCACATGGATCAACACCTCGGCGATCTCCGGCCGACGCTCCACCAGCGCCGCCTCCAGCTCGGACGCCAGCCGATGCGCCTCCGCCACCGATAGCCTCGCATCCGCACGACAGGTCAGCGACAGAAACAGCCGCCCCTCCACCCGTTGCACCCGAATGTCATGAGGATCGCGCAGGGCCGGCAACGCCGCCACCGCACGCATAACCTCCTGCTCGATCTGCCGCTGCAAATCGTCGGCGACCACCGATCCTTCCGTCACCTCCCGCGTGGCCGGCTCGATGTGCGTCCGGATGCGCTGCACCTGCGGCAGCCGGACGAGCGCCTCCCGCTCCAACTGATCGACCAGGGCATGCGCCTCCGCCACCGTGCGCTGCGGCGCCACGCCGATGTGCACCTCCACCTCGACGACACCGTCCACCAGATGCGCCCGACACTCGTGCACGCGCAGGTCTAACCCATCGGCCACTTGTTTGATGACGGCGAAGATCTCCCCCGCCGCCGGCTCAGGGCCGCGCTGCCCCTCGACGTGGATCGTCACGTCGCTCACGCCATCCAGGGCCAACAGCCGACTCCGCACCTCGTCAGCGATCGCCTCCGCCTCCTCCACCGGCCGCCGCGGCCCCACGCGCATATGAAGGTCGATCGCGGCATGGCCGGGCGCCCCCCGGCTGCGAATCCGATGGTACGACTCCACCCCCGATACCGACTCCAACACCTGCGCCACCGTCTCCTCGTCAACCACCGCCCGGTCCACCAGCGCGGGCACGTTCTCGCGCACGATGTCGAAGGCGATCTTGGCAATGTACAGGGCGATGCCCGCCCCCAGGATCGGATCGACGAACGCGTAGCCCAGCCGGACCACCCCCATGCCGACCAACACCGAGATCGAGATCAGCGTGTTGGCGCGCGTGTGCAGCGCGTCGGCCACCAACACCTCCGAACGCAGCCGCCGCCCCTCGCGCAGTTCATACCAACTGGTGGCCCCCTGCAACACGATGCCGAAGACGATCGCTGCAAAGGTCCAGGGTTCGAGCTGGGGCGCCGACGGAGCGCTCAAGCGGCCGGCCGCGCTCCGCAACAGCTCCCAGCTCGTCAGGATCAACAGCAGCGCGATGCCCAGCGCCGCGATCGTCTCGAACTTGCGATGGCCATAGGGGTGCTCGACGTCCGGCGGATGGGCCGACAGGGAAAGTCCCACCAGGCCCACGACGTTCGACGCCGCGTCGAAGAGGGTGTCCAGCGCGTCCGCCACCAGCCCCAGCGAGCCGGAAACCACGCCAGCGACCAGCTTTGCCGCCGTCGCCAGGGCGTTGATCAGCATTGTGAGGATCAACACGCGCCGGATGGCGCGCACATCGCGGCCCGTCTCCACTGCCATGGCTACTTCCCCATCTGAACGTTCTATCCCTTCCGGACCTGGCCCCCCTTCCCCTCCCCCAAGGTTGGGGGAGGGGAAGGGGGGCCAGGGGGGATGGGGTGGGGGTGGGGGTCGGAAACTTACTTTCCCAAAACCGCCAACGCTTCCTCCAGCGTCGGCTGACCCGCCGTCCCCCCCGCCGCCCGCGTCGACAGCGAGCCGCAGACGGTCCCCATGCGCAGCGCCCGCGCCAGCGGCCAGCCCTGCCGGAAGCCGTACAGGAAGCCCGCGTTGAACGAGTCGCCAGCGCCCGTGGTGTCGATCACCGTCACGGGGACGATCGGCGCCTGCGCCATTTCCCCCCCACGGCGAGCGATGGCGCCGCGCGCCCCCAGCTTGACGACGACCACCCCCCCGCCGCCCGCGACATGCGCTGCCAGGCGCGCGCAGGCCGCGTCCTCATCCTCCAGGCCGGAAATGTGGGCGGCCTCCGTCTCGTTGGGCAGGAACACATCGGTCTGCGCCAACGTCTCCCACAGGCCGCCGTCCCAACGGCCATGAATATCCCAACCGACGTCGAGCGAAGTCGTGGCCCCCCGCGCGCGCGCCCGCGCGAAGAGGCCCGCCAGCCCGGGCTGCAGCCGCGTCTGCAGGAAGAAGCTGCCCACATGGATATGATGGGCCGCGCCGAGCAGGTCGCTGGGGACGTCCTCTGCGGTCATGCCGTCGATCGTCCCC
>Ga0272446_1008015_pt1 | contig 10237 bp, 10 predicted proteins | sample YNPCB0061_FD_194587 | JGI IMG/M metagenome (GOLD analysis project Ga0272446, IMG submission 194587) | Hot spring microbial mat communities from Yellowstone National Park, WY, United States - YNP-CB-006-1 | ecosystem: Environmental > Aquatic > Thermal springs > Hot (42-90C) > Sediment | place... | reverse complement strand
AATCAGCCGCTCCCATGCCGCCATTTCCGCGATCTTCAGATCGCGGCCCCATTGAAGCCTGAGACAGTTGATGTTCCAGGCCTACCGCCTGGAATTTCCGCGATCTTCAGATCGCGGCCCCATTGAAGCGTTCCATTGGTCTGGCCTCGGAAATCTCAACGCAATCATTTCCGCGATCTTCAGATCGCGGCCCCATTGAAGCTGTGCTATGTGGACGAATTGCTGGCATTTGAATTCCATTTCCGCGATCTTCAGATCGCGGCCCCATTGAAGCTGGGTTGCGTTGGCCTTGCCGTCTAGGGCGGCCTGCATTTCCGCGATCTTCAGATCGCGGCCCCATTCCCCCGCCTACCCGCTTCGCCCTTCCCAGACTCCGCCCCCCGCCGCGGCGCTATACTGCTGTTAGAGTTATGCCTTCTACGCTGGAGCTGCAAGAGAAGGTAACCCGCACTCTGCTGGAGTGCATTGAAGCCGCCGCCGAGCGCTCCGCCGCTTCCCAGGCCGATCTGCACCGCACCATTTTCGCCCTCCGCGAGGAAATCCGCAGCGTCGAAAGCGCCCTATATGAGGAGATCCGCAGGATCAAGTCCGGCCTGTTCAAACGCTTTCTCGCCTTGTGGGTGGCCACCGTGTTGCTGTTCGCCACCCTGTTGTTCGCCGTCCTCTACTCCCGCCCGGCGGCATAGCCGGCCGTCGCCCCGGTCCCAACCTCCGCACCACGCCGTCCGCAATCTCGTGCAACGGGCCGGGCCACCGTGTGGAACCAAGCTCCTGCTGCGCCCGTCGCATGGGTTCCACGACGGTGAGGATGGTTTGAGGTTTCAGCCGGTTTTTCGCTCGCTTCCCAACGCCTTCAGCTTGCGGTAGAGCGTGCTGGGGTCGATGCCAAGCTCGCGGGCGGCCTGCGACCGGTTGCCCTTGTGGCGGTCCAGCGCAGCCAGAATCAATCTCCGCTCCGCTGCCTTCAAGTTCAGCCCCTCGCCCCCACCCGGCTCCCCAGCCGGCCGCAGCTCGGGCGGCAGGTGGTGCAACTCGATCCAGTCGCCGCGGCACAGCACGAACGCCTGCTCCAGGATGTTCTCCAGCTCCCGCACGTTGCCAGGGTAGTCGTGCTCCATGAGCCGCGCCAGCGCCGCGTCCGACACCCCCTCGATGTTGCGCCCCTGCAGCCGGTTCAGTCGCGCCACAATCCGCTCCACCAGCAGCGGGATGTCTTCCCGGCGCTCCCGCAGCGGCGGCAGGCGCAGATGAATCACCCGGATGCGGTAATACAGGTCTTCGCGGAACTTGCCTTCGCGCACTAAATCCGCCAGGTCCTTGTTGGTAGCCGCAATGACCCGCACGTCGATCTTCACCGGCTCCACGGCCCCCAGCGGTTCGATCACCCGCTCCTGCAAGACGCGCAGCAGGCGGGCTTGCATCGCCGGCGAAACGTCGCCGATTTCGTCGAGCAGAATCGTGCCGCCATCGGCCAGAGCGAACCGTCCCGGCTTGTCGCGCCTGGCGTCGGTGAAAGCGCCGGCTTTGTATCCGAACAGCTCCGATTCGAGCAGCGTGTCCGGCAGCGCCGCGCAGTTCACCGCCACGAACCGCTTCTTGCTCCGCGGCGAAAGGTTATGGATGGCCCGCGCGAAGAGCTCCTTGCCCGTCCCGCTCGCCCCTTCGATCAGCACCGTACTGCTGCTGGCCGCGACCCACGGCAGCATCTCAAACAGCCGTTGCATCGCTGGACTGCGCCCCACAATGTCCTCAAAGGTGTAGCGCGCAGCAAGCTCCTTGCGAAGCTCCTCGACCCGGCTCAGGTCTTGGAACGTCTCCACGCCCCCGGTCACCGCCCCGCCGGCATCCCGCAGCAGCGCCGTTGAAAGACGGATGGGGATGCGCTCGCCGCCGGCCCGCAAAATATAGGCCGTGGCGTTCACCACGGGTTTGCCCGTCTCCCAGGTGCGCTTCAAGGCGCAGGAATGCTCGCAAATGCTGGCGCGGAAGACCTCCGAACAACGCCGCCCCAGCGCTTCCTCCCGCCTTACCCCTGTGATGCGCTCGGCCGCCCGGTTAAACGAGGTGATGCGCCAGTCCGGGCCCACCGTGAAGACCCCTTCGTTGATCGAATCAAGAATCGGATCCGGTAAAATGGACATTTCTACATCTAAGTGTATAATACACCATTGCAGATTACAATTCCCCCTGGCCGCATCTCTCGCATTTTGCATGACTTCGCGGGTGCCGCGAAGGGCTCCGGAACGCCACCCTGCCCTCCGCTGCGGGATCTGGCGCTGTGCACGGCTTTGGGAGCGCCCAGAAAGCAGAACAGGCGCCTGCCCCCTTTCTCAGGACGTCCGCCGCGGTGAAAGCCGCCGTGGTTGCCTGATCTTGACCCGTCCTCCCCGCTGCGGCATCCGCCGCGTCAGCGCCGCAACGGATCATTCACAGTTAATAATTCGCCGAGCACGGTCGAAGTCCTCGCGCTGGCACGCATCGCTTTCGCCAATGTCCGCGATGCCGGGGTGAAACCGCCAGCTGGCGGAAATGGCCGCCTCGAACCTCCTTCACTTTGGCCTCGGAACGCGACGCTCGGCCATGCTGGTTTTGCCCTTGATTTCTATGCGGGCGATGTTATAGTTGAGATATTTCATTTTCCAACGGAGGCGTACCATCATGGCCACAAACCTTCAGGAAATCGCGACATACCTCCGGGAGGAGGATCTACGCTTCAAAGAAGACCAAAGCAAGAACGCCATTTTTACAGGCTTCCGCACGGAGGCCTATAGGGACCGCGACGGCGACCCCAGTTTGCCCATAATGATCCGGCTGGATGAGGACGGAGAGTTTGTACACTTCATCGCCCCCCGGTGCTACGAATACAAGGAAGGTCCTCACAAAGGCGCGGTGCTCGAGGCCTGCCTGCTTGTCAATTACATGACGAAGATGGTCCAGTTCGAATATGATCCCGCCGATGGGGAAGTCCGCGCGGTGATCGAACTGCCCCTCGAAGACGCCCATCTGACGAAGAAGCAGTTTCTGAGATGTCTGCGGGGCCTGGTGGGCGTCGTCGATCATTATCACGACGTGATCCAAACGGCCATCGACACCGGCAAGGTGATCCGTGAGGATCCTTCCGAGGTGCTGCGGGAATTCATGGAGTTCATGCGCCGCCGCCGTGCGCGTTCTGGCGGCGCGGCAAGTCTGGATTTGGACGAATAAGACCCGCCGGAAAACAGCTCCCCCAGCCGGCAGCGTGAGGCTAGCAGGGGAAAGGATTGACTATGTCCCGCTACGACAAATACGCCGAATCAGCCCAGGCGATTCTGCGCTCCATGAGCGAGCACGTGCGAAGGCAGGGGCGGGGAAGCTGTTCCGCAACCGACTTCTGTTTGGCGCTGTTGCAGTGCGGCCGGCCGGAGATCCGCCGGCTGCTGGAGAAAGCCCAGGTCGCCGAGGACCGATTGAAAGAGCTTTCCCCGGCTCAGGCGCCGGCCGGCACGGGCGCGGCGCCGCAACGCTTGAGTCTGGAAGATGACCTGAGGCGAATTCTGGATCGGGCTGAAGCCATGGCCAAAGACAAGCCCGTGGGGCTGCGGGAATTGCTGTGCGCGGCCGCTAGTGAGTTGTCGCAGTTGCTCAAGAGGCTTGGCGCAGCGCAGGAGGTCTCCGTTTCCGAGTGGATCGGACAACTCGAAGCGGAAGAGCCCGCAACCCAAACGGCCGTCAGCCTCGAAGCCCTGCCGAAGCTTTCCCGGGAGTTGACGGCCGAAGAGCGCCCCTTCCCCGTGGTTGGCCGCGAGCGGGAGCTGGCTCAGCTCATTGCCGTCCTCACGAAGTTTTTCAAGCCGAACGCCTTGTTGATCGGCGAACCGGGCGTCGGCAAGACCGCTCTCGTCGAGGGGCTGGCGCAGCGCATCCGGCAAGGTGACGTTCCCGCGCCGTTGCAGGGAGCTCGCATCTTCGAGGTCAAGGTCGGCGATCTCGTGGCGGGGACCGGCGTGGTGGGCACGCTCGAAGAGCGCGTGCGCAAAATGTTGAACGAACTGGAATCCCTGTCCAAGGCCATCCTTTTCCTGGACGAAATCCATCAGATCGTCCGTTCGCATGCCCCCTCCGGGCTCGCCGATCTGTTCAAGCCGGCCCTGGCCCGCGGGAAGTTCCGGTGTATCGGCGCGACCACCATCGGCGAGTATCACCGCTACATCGAGCAAGACGAGGCGCTGGCGCGGCGATTTGAAACCATCGTTATTCAGGAGCCCACGAACGAAGAAACCCTCGAGATTCTGAGGGGCTTGCAGAAGCCGCTCGAAACCCATTACAAGCTTGCGATCACCGCTGAGGCTCTCTCCGCCTGCGTTGCTCTCTCCTCCCTGTACATACCGAACCGCCGGTTTCCCGACAAGGCCATCGACGTGCTGGACCGGGCATGCGTCCTTGCCGCACAGGGTGGGGAGAATTCGCTGTCGGCAGCAGCCGTAGAGGCAGCCGTGGCGGAGCGCGCCGGCTTGGGCCTCACTATGACCAGGGAGGAGTATGGCCGGCGGTTAGAACGTCTCGCTGAACTTCTTTCAGGCCGCGTTTTCGGCCAACACAAAGCGGTCGAATCAGTGGCGAACGTTGTCAGTCTTTGCAAGCGGCGCCTGGACCTGCATCCCGAGCGGCCGGATGGGGTCTTCTTGTTCGTAGGACCCAGGGGCACGGGCAAGAGAACGCTGGGGCGCTCGCTGGCGCAAATCTTGACAGGCCGGGAGGACGCCTGCGTCGAGCTCGACATGAGCGAGTACAGGCACGAGACCTCACTGAGCAGCCTCATCGGCTCCCCGCCCGGTTATGTCGGTTACGACGACCAACCCAGGCTCGCCCGGGCCCTGCGGGGGTGCTGGAGCGGGGTCCTCCTGTTGCGGCAGTTTCAGCTTGCCTGTGAGCCTGTCCAGAAACTTTTCTCGGAGGTCTTCCAGTCAGGCCGGCTTGAACTGGCCAACGGCAAGTCGCTGTTTTTGTCGAATATGACGATCATCGCGGCCTTAGATCTTCAGCCGGACGCACTCGCGCGAGCGCGTCGCACGCCCGGGTTCCATTTGGACGGCGCCGAACCCTCCGCAGACCAGATTCTCTCGGAACTTTCGCGCTGGCTGCCGAACGACGTGCTGAGAAGCTTTGATGAAGTCGTGGTTTTCCACCCCCTGGATGCCGCTGCGCGCAAGAGGATCATCGAAGAGATTCTCGCGCCTACGATCAATCGCCGTCTGCGCGATCAGTACGGAATTCAACTCGCGTTCGACGAGCCGGCCCTGGAGTGGCTTGCGGCGCCGGAGCGGAATCCCGAAGGCGGTGCGCACCAATTGGAGCAGGTGCTTATGGAACACGTGCTGGCGCGCCTCCCGGTTCCGCCCGTCTCAACGCCCGGCTTTCCGACTGAACCGCGGCTTTGCACGGTGCGCTTGTGCGGCGGCCAGCTTGCGATTGAGCTGCCGGAAGCTTCGTGACCAGCCGCTTCACGAGGAGCACCTGGAAACGCGCCGCCTTAGACACACCTCGGGCCGTAAAGTCCCGTACCGGAGTCTCAATGTGCCGGCAAGGAGCCCGCTGGGAAGAACCCCTGCGCGGCCCGATCAGAGGAGGGTCAGGCAAGCGCGCAGTGGCCAGCCCAATAGCACTCCGCACCCCACGCCCGCGCCGTTGGCGAGCGCGTCACGGAATTCCACCCCCCGGCCCGGCGCGAACTGCTGCGCAGCCTCAAGTAACAGCCCCAACAAGAACATCGACAGCCCCGTCAGCATGCCCCGCCGCCTGTCCCGAAAACCAACCACGGGCAGCAGCGCCAGCGCCAGATAGGCGCAAAAGTGCAACACCTTGTCGCTGACATGCAAGTGGCTCACGACACGCATCCACGGCGATGCCGCGGGCAGCAAGCTGCCCGCAATCACCATCACCAGCAGCACGCCCCACAAAATAAGCATCAGCGAGCGAATCCCGCCGCCCGGCGCGCGGTCCCCTCCCGCCTGCCTCTGCTGTGCCTGATCTAACGCCATACTCACACGGCCCACAACACGCCGCTGCCTCCAGTGTCGCAGACGTTACCCCACCGCGGCTACGCCGCAGACAAAAAAACGGCCGTGCAGACTCTTCGCCCGCACGGCCTACTCGCTCGAAGAAACTCGACCCGGCGCCGTTGCCCCAAAAATAAAGCCGGCTACGGCTTGCTCGGAGAGACCGGCTGCGGCGCACCTGCGACCGCCAGCCCGATCGCCGTACCGGCCGCGGCGCCGCCAGCTACGCCGACCACCACCGCTACTTTCTTCGCGGTCCAGCCCTTCTTCTGCGCTGCCGGCATCGCCACGCAGCCGCAAGTGGCGCCTTCCTGCACCCGCACCGCGCCCACGGTGGCCTTGGCGTACACCCGGTCCGGCCCCTCAATCGTCACGGTGCCTTCCGAGCCCGGCTCCAGCACCACCGGACGGCCCAGGGCGCAGATCGTGATGCGCGAACCGGCGGCGGCGCGGAACTGCACCGCGCCCCGAGCCAGGCAGATCATCGTCTGTCCCTTCTGCAACTCCGGCCAGATCTGAGAATTCGCCCCCAGCGTGATCACACTGTTACCCGGCAGCGTCAGCGTGGCCGCCTGCGCGCCCGTCACAATCTCGTCCCCGCTGAGCACCGGCAGCGATTCCGCCGTTCCCGGCACCGGCGCGCCGCGCAAGGTGATTCCTTGCCCGCTCACGGTCCCCATCTGTTCGGCTGCGCTCATTGAAACCGCAGCGATTACCACCAAGACCAACCCATACTTCTTCATCACAAACCTCCTCGATGCGTATCTCTACTCCACTGTCCCGATTCCCGCCACCCAGGCCACCGCCATCGCGTTGGCCGGAATGTAGAGGTTGAAATCGACGACGCTGTGCAGCGCGATCGCCGCCAGCACACCAATGGCCGCCGGATGCCGCCACGCGCTTCGCATTACCACTGCCGCAGCCAGCAGCCATACGCCAAACCCCACCACGCCTAACTCGGCCAGCCATTGCAGGTAGTCGTTGTGCGCATAGTCCACGGTATTCAAAGGGGCCACCGTCTTATAGCGGTAAAAGGCCGATTCGTAAGTCCCCGCGCCGCTGCCCGTCCAGCGGTAGGCCTTGGTCAGATCCAGCGTCTGCCGCCAGATCTCGACGCGCATGTCCGCGGTGATATCCTCGGTGGCTGCCAGCTCGGCGAAGCGCGCGATGAGCTGGTCCGGCGGCAGGTAAACAAACAACACGGCGACCGCGGCCACCACAGCGCCCAGCGCCATCAACCACCTAGTCCCGCGCCTCCTCTGTGTCCCCTCAGCGCCTTTGCGGTGAAACCTCTTCGCCAGCGCCGCTAGCGCACACACGGCCAGTCCAGTGAGCGCCGCCACAAAACCCATCCGCGACAGCGAGTGAATGAGCCCGGCCAAAATCAGCGCCCCCGCCACGATGGCCGCGCCGCGCCGGACCGTCAAGCCCCGCCCCTTACGCGCGCCCCCGGCCATGCCCAGTCCGACCGCCATGAGCAACCCGATCTCCAGGAAGCCGGCATAGTGGTTGCGGTTGATGTAAGTTCCGCGGGCCACGCCATCCGGCCAATTGGAGAAGAATTGCGCTAAGCCCAGCGCGGCTTCTAAAGCCGCAATCGCCGCCAGCGGGGCCGCCGCAATCCAGGCCCGCTCCTCAAGCCGCCAGGCCGCCTCCCGCGCCAGCACGAACAGCAGCGCGCAGGCGGCCATCGTGGCCGCCAGCAGCAAGCTCGCCGACGGGGCCACGCTCAGCGGCGCCCAATGCTCGCCCGTCATCTGAGCCAGCTCCGCGCGCGCGGGCGAAAGCACATTGAGTACACCCAGCGGCAGCGGCGTGCATTGGAACACCAGGTAAGCCAAACCTGCGCCCAACGCCCACCGTAGAGCCCTGGGCAACGGCGGCGCCAGCTCATAGCGCCGCTTGCGCCAGTAGTAGGCCGCCGCTATACCGGCGAGCGCAAGCGCGACGGTCCAGCGATCGAGTTCGAGCACTGCGCCCCAGCGCGCCGCTGCATACGCCAGCGTCAGACTCAGCGCGCTCAGACACCAGCTCATGGCGCTACCACCACTGGATCTGGTCCCGCACGTGCGCCGCGAGCTTCTCCCGGCACGCCCTCAACTCCGCCCGCACCATTGCCACCGCCAGCAGAAGCGCCGCGGCCGACTGCAACCCCAAATAGACCGCCAGGTCTTCTGCCGTGCGCGCCGCATGGCGCGCTCCAACGAGCGAAGCGCCCGCTCGGATCACCCACAGCACAATCCACAGCCCCCGGTCCAGCCGGGGCGTCTTTTTCCAGATCAGCCTCAACGCCAGCGCCAACAGCGCCAGCAGCGCGCCCTCGGCGATCCAAGCTGCCGCCGGAATCTCACTCATCGCCTCCTCCCGCGAAAGAAGCACGCCTGCCGCCGGTTGCAGCCGGGCCCGCAGCGGAAGCGGCACGGGCCGTAAGCCGGCTCAGCCGCCGGAAGGCCTCCCGGCAGTCGGCGCAAAACTCGCCCTCCGCCGCAGGCTTTCCGCAGCGCCCGCAACGCCGGGCCTGCCCGGCGCTGTTCGGGTTGCCGTTTTCAGGCGGCCATCTCTGGTTGCCCAAAGGGTGGCGCATTCAGCACCTTGTGTGAGACTTCTTGCCTTCGAATGTGCTTCGGCCGCCGAGCAGCAGGCCCGTTGTATAATGCCATCAGAGCGATGCCCACGGTGCTCGAACTCTATGAGAAGCTGAAGCCCAAGCTGGGCGAGGCGGAAGCACGCTCGTTGTTGGAGTTCATCGAGAGCAGTGTGGATCAGCGTGCCGCTACGAAGGCGGACCTCCAGCGAACAGAGTCAGCACTACGCGAGGACCTGCACGTCACAGCGGCTTCGCTGCGCGAGGAGCTGCACGCCACTGCGGGTTCGCTGCGCGAGGAGTTGCACGCCACTGCGGCTTCGCTGCGCGAGGAGATGCACGCCACTGCGGCTTCGCTGCGCGAGGAGATGCACAAGATGCGGGCCGAACTGATCAAGTGGTCGTTCGCGTTCTGGATCGGCAATATCGCCGTGCTCAGCGGCATCATGTTCGCCTTGCTGCGCGGGAGCCGGTAACAGAAGCCTCTGGACCCAACCTTACTCAAGCGCCGAGTCCCCAGCGTCTTCTGTTGCGCCCTCCCCCTCATCGGTTTCGCCGCGCTCCAGCTCCTCCATGGCCTGCTCAAAATCTTCACCGGCGTCCTCGCCCAGTTCCTGCCCCATCTTCTTCATGAAGCGGGCTACGCTTTTGGGATCATTCTCATCGAGGCCGGCCAGCTCCGCGTCGTCCGCCAGCCGGTCCAGCCGGTCCTCCTCGCTGCGAGTCATGGCGAAGCGGGACCAGAGGCGCACGAGGTGAGCGCCCCCGCAGCGCGGGCACGAATCGGCCTCCTGGCCCATGCGCTTGACGAAGACGCTCACGCGACGCTTGCAGTCCTCACAACGGTACTCGTAAATGGGCATCGTCCGGGTCCGACCTCCAGAGGCTTATCATCTATTAATTATTACAAGCGGGGTACTGGCGCGACGCAGGGCGGTGGGGGCGGAAGCTAGTCTTCATTATTACTATTGTTGTCGTTGATAGTCGGTAAGGTCTCAACGGGGACGTCGTTGGGTTCGTTTGGTACGGCGAGGCGGAGCAGCAGGAGGTTCTGAAGGGCGCGGTAGTACATGTTGTGGAGGCGGGTCTGGTAGCGGTGGAGCAAGTGGGCGGCGGGCTTGGAGGCGAGGGCGTCGAAGGCGGCGGCCATGCGATCGAGCTGGTCCCCGACCTGTTGGGCGGAGATCTCGTTGTCCAAGGCCCGGGATTCAATCGCCCAGGCGCGGCGAAGGCGCCAAAAGGCGGCGACCATTTCTTGCACCATCCCCAGCTCGACGCCGTCGGCGGGGCGTAGGCGGGCGATGTGCTCGTCCAAGAGGGCGGCCAGGGCCTCGGGGGACTCTCCCTCCAGGAGGGTGGTCCGGGCCAGCAGGCCGTGAGTGATGGCGTTCTGGGAAGAGCGCCGTTTGCCGGCGGGCGTGACGGGTCCGCGGGAGTGGGCGCCGTTGGCGCGTGCGGCAAGGATCTTCTTGAGTGACGACATTTTCACCCCGTTCACAGCGCGGCATAGCCGCAACCAAACAATGATGGCGTTTCCGATCTCGTAGGATATTGGTTTTGCAGGACCATTCATCCGAGGAGAAACAGAAACGCCATGCACGAGTTTATCGCGAAACAC
>Ga0272446_1008014_pt1 | contig 10238 bp, 6 predicted proteins | sample YNPCB0061_FD_194587 | JGI IMG/M metagenome (GOLD analysis project Ga0272446, IMG submission 194587) | Hot spring microbial mat communities from Yellowstone National Park, WY, United States - YNP-CB-006-1 | ecosystem: Environmental > Aquatic > Thermal springs > Hot (42-90C) > Sediment | place... | reverse complement strand
GCGGTCGGCGTCGGCGTGCTCGTGGCGGTCGGCGTCGGCGTGCTCGTGGCGGTCGGCGTCGGCGTGCTCGTGGCGGTCGGCGTCGGCGTGCTCGTGGCGGTCGGCGTCGGCGTGCTCGTGGCGGTCGGCGTGCTCGTGGCGGTCGGCGTCGGCGTGCTCGTGGCGGTCGGCGTCGGTGTGCTGGTCAGTGTAGCGGTAAGGGTTGGTGTTGGCGTACGCGTGAGCGTCACCGTCGGAGTGCTGGTGGGCAGCAGGGTTGGTGTCGCACTCGGTGTATGTGTTGGGACCGGCGTGCTGGCTGGCGGCGGGAAGGTTGGCGCAACGGCTGGTGTGGCAGTTGGTGGTATAGCGGTCAACACCACAGCCGTTCCTGTCGGAAGTGCAGTTCGTGCTGGTGATGGGATGGCGGTTGCAGGCGGCGACGTGACAGGTGGCGCACTGGTAGGCGTAGGTGCCCGGGTAGACGCTGGCGGCAATGGCGGGAAGGTTGGCGCAACGGCTGGCGGCGCAACCGATGGGACCGGGCTGGTGTTCGCCATGGTAGCGATGCTCGTCACGGAACTTGTGGCGGATGGTGATGGTGATGGCAGCGGCGTCGCACTGCCAGGAGCGGTTGGCGATGGTTGCATCACCGCCGGTGGAGCGTCATCGGCGGATGGTTGCGCATGGGCCGCAGGCACTAACGATCCCATGCCGGTCTCCTGCACGGCATCATACTCAATCTGTCGCAGGGCATGTGGATCGATTGGCGGCAGTTGCGGCCGATCGGCGACTGTCCATGGCCGGTAATCGGCGCTGAGGCGTGTGAGCAGACTCTGCGGATAGATCGAACCATGCGGCATGACCAGCCGGAGGATCAGTGCCGCAAGCACCATCGTGCCGACTGCGCCGGCAACGATGGTCGCGGTGATCAGGACGATGGTCAGCGCACGATTACGCCGCAGATGCAAGCGTGAGGTTGTGTTCTTCGGCTGGTTCACTGGTCACACATCTCAGCGTGAAACGAAATAGACACCCCTGGTCGGACGAACGTTCTAGCCAGAGCGCTCCCCCCTGGCGCTGAATGAGTTCGCTGGCAATTGCGAGGCCCAGGCCCATGCCGCGCTCGGCAGAGTTAATCCCCTCGGCGCCGCGCGCAAAGCGGGTGAAGAGAGACGTGCGTTGCTCGGGCGGAATACCCGGACCGCTGTCGTGGACATCAATACGAACGACGTCACCCTGGTGTTCCGCCGAGACGCGCACGCTTCCCGCCTCAGTGTAGCGCACCGCATTATCCAGCAGCTGCGTAATCGCCTGGCGCAGATGGGTCGCATCGGCATAAACATCGGGCAGGTCGTCGGGGATGTCGATCGCGAGCGTCAGACCTTTTGCTGTGGCGGCCTTCCGCACTGGCCAGAGCATACTCTGCACCAGTTCGGTAAGATCGACCGGTTCGATATCAAAGGTCAGTGATCCCGAGTCGAGACCGGCGATCGTAATCACATTGTTGACCAGGGCAGTCATCGTGCGGCTATGGCTGTGAATGGCTCTGACGAGCTCCTGCTGCTCATCAGAAAGCGAGCCGACCAGACCCCGTGCAAGAAGATCGGCATTGCCACCGATAATCGTGAGCGGTGTGCGCAGTTCGTGCGAAATTGTGGCGATGAAACTGGTTTTGGCACGATCAATCGCCACGTCGTCGGTCATATCGTGCAAAACGATCACAATCGCGGTCATTGTGCCGTCGGAGTCATGCACCGGGGCGCGCTCAACGCGTACCACGCGCTCACCAAAGCGGTACAGGTCTGGCGAGCGAGCGCCACCGAAGTTAGGCGCCTGGACTCCGAGCGGCTCGAAGCGCAAGTCGTTGATCGATTCGGGCGCGGGCGCATTCCCCGCAAGGTCCAGGATTCGCTGTGCTGCCGGGTTCAGTAGCTCGATCTGGCCAGCAGCGTCACACACAATCACACCATCGGTAATACTGGCGACGATGGCGGCCCGGCGACCTGCCTCGGCACGCACCGCCCGGTAGAGTGTCAATAAGTGACCCGTCATATCGTTGAATGCATCGGAGAGCATCCCGATCTCATCCTCGCTGCGAACATCGCTGCGCCGATCGAGGTTTCCACCGGTGACAGCCTGAGCGACAGAGAGCAATTCTTCAACGGGTCGGGTAATCTGGCGCGCTACATAGACACCCAGGCCGATAATGGCCAGCATGAGCGCAATGGTTAGCCCGAAGAGGGTTGGGCGGAGGTCCGACCATGGTCCGACCACATAGTCGCTTGCCAGTGCAACCGACAGCAAACCGACGATATCGCCGCGAATGACCAGTGGCGCGAATGCCAGTTGATACTCGCGGTCGTTGACGACTGCCGTATCGAACACACCATGTTCCGCCTGTAATGCCAGATCGCCCAGTTTACCCATGAGCTCGGGGCGTGCATCAAGCGATTCCAGGCCGCCAACCGGTTCCATTGAGCAAGCGAACGCCCCGCCGGCTGAGGCATCATAGACGGTCGCCAGTGCAGATTGCGAGCGAACCGCCAGGTCGGCCAACAACGTATCGAAACGGGTTGCGATGACGACGCCACCGACGACGCGTTCACCGGCAACCACTGGTGCAACCGTGTAGAGGTAGCGTGCGTCATCGCCGAGATCGAGCAACCCGGCATATTTATCGCCGCGAGTATCGGCGGCGCCGGCAAGAATGCGGGGCACGAACCACAGACTGGAGAGATCGCGTGCGGGCCGTTCGATCCAGGATGCGGCATCCACCGGGCCGGCGCCGCGCTCCCGATCGAGCACCACTCGTCCGACGTCGTCAAACACGATAAGCCGATCGAGTCGCACACCCCGTCGGCTACTGATTCGAATGAAGGGATCGATGGCCTGGCCGAGGCCGGTTACGTCATGGAGGGCCAGGGCATCGGCAACGGCGGGCGCCCCGGTTTCTCCATTGGGGCCGGCAAAGACGAGCTCGCGGAGAAAGGTCAGGTTGTTGCTTTCCTGTGCAACAATATCATCCGCAACATTCCGCGCCGTTTGCGCCAGTTGATTGTTCAAGCGCTCCTGGGCGTTGCCAGTGACAAAGAGGAAGGCGGCTGCCGATCCAGCGAGGGCGACCAGCAACGTCAGCAACAGGAACGGGACGATGATTTTATACTGTATGCGCGATCGCAATGGGTGCAAGAACATACGGATCATCCTCGGCGACGCTCACTCTGGAAAGCCGGGCCCGACCGGAGCGCGGGCGAGTTCGCTGCACTCACTGTACCAACCTGGCATTACCAGTAGAAGGAGCAGCAGTGTCACGAATACGATCGCTTCTGGTATAATGTCGCGGGTGCAGCCAACGAATGAATCCCGTCCCATGTCGCTCATGTGCCGGGCTTGCCGTTGCCGGCAGGGTCGTGACAACGCCGGAAGGGCGCGAGGGTGAAAAAGCTGATCAATGGCGTTGATGCGGTTGTAAGCGATGCGCTGGCGGGTCTGGCGCGCGCCCATCCTGGCATATTGCGCGTGATGCGTGACCCCGACTATGTCGTGCGGGTAGATGCGCCGGTTCACGGGCGTGTTGCCATCATTTCCGGCGGAGGGAGCGGGCATGAGCCGATGCATACTGGTTACGTCGGTTATGGGATGCTAACTGCCGCCTGCCCTGGCCCGATCTTCACCTCACCCACGCCCGACCAGATCCTGGCGGCAACGCGTGCGACCGATGGTGGCGCCGGCACCCTGTACATCGTGAAAAACTACGCTGGCGATCTGATGAATTTTGAGATTGCCACCGAGATGGCGACCGCTGATGGCATGACGATCGCGTCGGTTGTGGTGGGTGACGATGTTGCGATCGGGACCACCGAGCTACGGCGCGGCGTCGGGGCCACGGTTCTGATCGAAAAGATTGCCGGCGCTGCTGCAGAGCGGGGAGCATCGCTTGACGAGTGCGCCCGGGTTGCGCGTCGCGCCGCACTGCAGAGTCGCTCCATGGGGGTGGCGCTTTCAGCTTGCACGATACCTGCGCTGGGCCATCCTTCATTTCAACTGGCCGACGATGAGATTGAGGTGGGTATCGGCATTCATGGCGAAGCCGGGTGCCGGCGCGTCGGTCTGGCGCCGGTTGCGGCGATTGTTGGCTGGCTGTGCGGTGCAGTCGCCGACGATCTTCCATTGCGTGCCGGCGATCGCGTGCTGGCATTTGTGAATGGGCTGGGCGCAACGTCGCAACTGGAGTTGTATGGCGTGTTCCACGAGGTGGCACGCTGGTGCACCGAACATGCATTCGTGATTGAGCGGAACCTCGTGGGGAATTACATGACGTCGCTGGATATGGCCGGTTGCACCGTGACGTTGTTGCGCCTGGATGATGAATTGTTGCAGCTGTGGGACGCGCCGGTGCTTACTCCCGCGCTGCGCTGGGGTATGTGATCCGCAGAATGCCGCAGCGCCCGGCGGTTGCCCTGTTCCGCAGCTGTCCGTGGGCCGCCTGTTGGGAGAAACGCCGGATGCAGTTCACCGTTGACCATGTCATCCGTTTTCTTGAGCGTGCTGCCGCGCTCATCCGCGATCACAGCATTGAACTGACCGAACTCGATGCGCTGATTGGTGATGCCGACCATGGCGCCAATCTGAACCGTGGCTTCACAGCGGTGCTGGCGAAGCTTGATGATCTGGTCGACGAAGATATCGGCACGGTGCTGGATGTTACCGGCAGGACGCTGCTGTCGACCGTCGGCGGGGCGGCCGGGCCATTGTATGGCACCGCGTTTCGTCGCGCCGGTGCGTTGCTCGCAGGCTGCCGCATCCTGGAGAGTGCCGAACTCGTAGCGGCGCTCGAAGCCGCGCTGCAAGGGGTGGTCGAACGTGGGAAGGTGCGGCAGGGCGAGAAGACGATGCTCGATGCGATTGCGCCGGGCGTCGAGACGTTTCGCGATGCCATCGCGCAGGGTGTGTTGCTCGAAGAGGCAGCGCGCCAGGCGCTGGCTGCCGTTGAGCAGGGGATGCGTGCGACCATTCCTATGCAGGCAACGAAGGGGCGCGCTGCGTTTCTTGGCGCGCGAAGCATCGGCCACCAGGATCCAGGGGCAACGTCGGCGTATTATATTGCCTGCGCAATGGTTGGCGATGTTGAACGGCTGATGACCAGGTCGCGGGACGTGTCATCGGCGTGTTGATGCGAGGTGTGCCGTATGCGGACGTATGTCGCCGCCATTGATCAGGGAACGACCAGCACGCGCTGTATGATTTTCGATCATGGCGGCCAGGTCATCGCCGCCGATCAAAAAGAACACCGGCAGATCTATCCACGGCCCGGATGGGTCGAGCACGATCCGGAGGAAATCTGGGAACGCGCGCAGAGTGTGATACGCGCCGCTCTGCAACGTGCCGGCATCACATCCGCCGATCTCGCCGCCATTGGCGTGACGAATCAACGTGAGACGACGGTTGTGTGGGATCGTCGTACTGGCCGGCCATTGCACAATGCGATCGTCTGGCAGGATGTGCGAACGGATGGCATCTGTGCCGAACTGGCGCGCGATGGCGGCCAGGATCGCTTCCGCCCACAGGTTGGCCTGCCGCTGGCGACGTATTTCTCCGGCCCGAAGATTCGCTGGCTGCTCGACACGATACCCGGCCTGCGCACGGCCGCCGAAGCAGGCGATGCGCTGTTTGGCACCATTGATACGTTCCTGATCTGGCGCCTCACCGGCGGAGCAGCAGGCGGCGTGCATGTGACCGATGTCACCAATGCCAGCCGTACCATGCTGATGAACCTGCGCACCCTCGACTGGGATGCCGCTATCCTTGCCGCGATGGGGATTCCACGCGCCATGCTGCCGTCGATCCGTCCGTCGAGTATGGTGTACGGTACGGCAACCGGCGACCTGGCCGGTGTGCCGGTTGCCGGCGATCTTGGCGATCAGCAGGCGGCGCTTGTCGGGCAGACATGTTTCAACCCGGGCGAGGCGAAGAATACCTACGGCACGGGTTGCTTCATGGTATTGAATACCGGGCATGACATCGTGCCGTCGCAGAGTGGCCTGCTCACAACGCTCGGCTATCGCTTCGGCGACGTGCCGGCAGTATATGCGCTCGAGGGTTCGATCGCGATGACCGGCGCGCTGATCCAGTGGTTGCGCGATAACCTGGGCATGATCACCAGTAGCGCTGAGGTCGAGGCGCTGGCAAGCCTGGTTGAAGATAACGGCGGGGTCTACTTTGTGCCGGCGTTCTCCGGCCTGTTCGCGCCCTACTGGCGCAGCGATGCGCGGGGCGTGATCGTAGGCCTCACCCGCTATGTGAACCGGAGCCATATTGCGCGCGCGGCGCTTGAGGCAACGGCCTGGCAGACACGCGAGGTGCTCGATGCAATGGAACGCGACTCGGGTGTCTTGCTTACCGCGCTCAAGGTTGATGGCGGCATGGTGGCGAATAACCTGCTCATGCAGTTCCAGAGTGACGCGCTGGGTGTGCCGGTGATCCGGCCGAAAGTGGCCGAAACGACGGCGCTTGGCGCAGCCTACGCCGCCGGGCTGGCCGTCGGGTACTGGCAGAGCCTTGACGATCTGCGCGCCAACTGGCAGGTTGATCGCATCTGGCAGCCGCAGATGCCCGCCGAACAACGTGAGGCGCACTATGCATTGTGGAAGAAAGCGGTGACGAGAACATTTGGCTGGGTTGAAGGTCAGGGGTGAGGGGTCAGGGCGATGCGAACACTGACCACAGACGTACTGGTGATTGGCGGAGGCGCAACGGGCGCGGGGGTGCTGCGTGATCTGGCATTGCGCGGCATCCGCTGTGCGCTGGTCGAGAAGGGGGACCTGACGCATGGCACCACCGGGCGCTACCATGGCTTGTTGCACTCCGGTGGCCGGTATGTGGTCAAGGATCCGCAGTCGGCGGAGGAGTGCGCACGCGAAAACGAGATTCTGCGGCGCATCATGCCGCACTGTATCGAAGACACCGGTGGCCTGTTCGTCGTTACGCCGGCCGATGACGAGTCGTATGCCGATCGATTCGTAGCGGCCTGCCGCCGAACCGGGGTATGGGTCGAGGAGATTGCGGTGAGCGCGGCGTTGCGGCGCGAGCCGCTGCTCAACCCGCGCATCAGCCGGGCCTTTGCTGTGCGCGACGGCGCGGCAGACTCGTTTCTGGCCACGCATGCCAACACGGATGATGCGCGCCGTTATGGCGCGCAGGTGTTGACCTATCATGTGGTGAATGGGTTGGAGCGCGTGGGCGATCGGATCATCGGTGCGGTGTGCGAAGACCTGCGCAGCGGCGAGATGGTGCGGATCCATTGCGCGGCGATCGTCAATGCCACTGGCGCATGGGCGGGCAAAATCGCCGCGCTGGCCAGATTGCAGGTCAGCGTCGTGGCCGGTAAAGGTACGATGGTGGCGATGAACCACCGGATTGTCAATACCGTGATCAATCGCTGCAAGATGCCCGATGATGGCGATATTATCGTGCCGATCCATACCGTCGCCGTGCTTGGTACGACGGACATCTACGTCCCCGATCCCGATGTGTACAGCATCACGCCTGAGGAAATCCGGCTCATTCTGGATGAGGGCGAACATCTGGTTCCCGGCGTTCGCCGTATGCGCGCGCTGCGCGCATGGGCCGGCGTGCGCCCGCTCTATCGGGAGGAGGACGCCACGCACGATCGCGATATTCCGCGCACGTACAGATTGCTCGATCACGAAGTGCGCGATGGCGTTGCCGGCATGGTCAGCATTGTTGGCGGTAAGTGGACGACGTACCGGCTGATGGCTGAGGAAACCGTTGATGTCGTGGCACACAGACTGGGCGTGACGACTCCCTGCCGGACGGCGGAGCTCCGCATCGAAGCGTCGGCGCAACCTGCCGCGCCTTTACGGCCCGCCATATCGCACGGCAGCGCGGCGCGTGCGCGGTTTGCCATTCTCGCATCCCCATTCTATATGCCGGGTCATCGTCTGGCAGAAGTCGAGGCCGACGATAGCTACGGCGACCTGGTATGCGAATGTGAACTGGTCACCCGCGAGCAACTTGAAGCGGCCATAGGGAGCGAAGGCACGGCCAACCTTGACGATCTGCGGCGCGATACGCGACTCGGTATGGGGCCGTGCCAGGGTGGCTTCTGCACCTATCGCGCCGCCGCGATCTGGCACGAACGGCGATCGGACGGATACGGCCAGGCGGCAGGTGCTGCGCCGGCAACCCGGCTCCTCACGCATTTTTTGCAGGAACGCTGGAAGGGGCTCACGCCGACATTGTGGGGTGACCAGTTGCGCCAGGCGCGCCTTGATGAACTGATCTATCTGGAGACACTGGCAGTCGATCGGTTGCCAGAGGCGATCCCTGATGAAACGATCGTAACCGGGCACGCGGCCATTGCGACCGAGGCAGGGTAGGCCGTCATGCATGAAGCGATTGTGATCGGCGCGGGCCTGAGCGGCCTGATGGGTGCGCTCGCGCTGGCTGAGGCCGGGTTGCGCCCGCTGGTGCTGGCGAAGGGACATGGAGCGACGCACTGGGCCTCTGGTACCATCGATCTCTGGGGCATGGACGAACGCAGCCCGCGAGACGCGCTTCGGTCAATCGTGATTGCGCGCCCTGAGCATCCGTATGCATTGATAGGCGTCGATGCGGTTGCCGACGCGCTGGCCCGGTTTCGCGCCGTGACAGAAGCGGCGCGCTACCCCTACGTCGGCGGAATGGATCATTCGGTCTTGTTGCCGACGGCTGCCGGCGCGTTGCGCCCGGTGGCGCTATTGCCGATTACCATGGCGGCAGGCGATGTGCGCGCCGGGGGCGAGATGGTGATTGCTGGCTTTCACGAGTTGCGCGATTTCTATCCGCCGCTGGCGGCGGCCAACCTGGTGGCCCAGGGCATTGTAGCGCGCGGCGTGTACCTGCAATTACCGCCCGTGCCGCGCGCACGCGATTTCGGCCCGCGAACGCTGGCGCAATTGTTTGATGACCCGGCATTTCGCAAACAGATTGGCCGCCAGTTGCGCCAGCAGCGTGGCAGCGCAACGCGCATCGGGTTGCCGGCGGTGCTTGGCTTGCACGACCCGCTGGGTGTCGTGGCCGATCTCCAGCTACTGAGCGGAGCGCAGGTGTTCGAAATTCCGACCCTGCCGCCATCCATACCTGGCATACGATTGTTTAACGTCCTGCGTGCTGCGATTGAACGGAGCGGCGGGCGGCTGCAGATCGGATCCGAGGTGATCCGTGCCGAGGGTGCCGGTCGCATCCTGACAACATTGTTCAGCGAGGCGGCGGCGCGCGAGCAGCAGCACCGGGTGCGTCGTGTACTGCTGGCCACCGGCGGTATCGCCGGCGGCGGCATCCGCACCGACGATGCCGGCCTGGTACGAGAGACGGCGCTGGACCTGCCGGTGCGGATGGATGTGAACCATGCCGGGTGGTTCGCGCCGCGTTTCCTTGATCCTGGCGGCCACGCCATCTATGCCGCCGGTGTCGCTGCCGATGATCGGCTGCGCCCACTCGGTGTGGATGGCTGGCCGGTGTATGAGAATGTTGCCGTCGCCGGTGCAGCCCTGGCAGGCGCAGATACACTGCGTGAGCGCAGCCGCACCGGTGTCGCGATCGCGACTGGATGGGCGGCCGGGCGCATGCTCGCCGCATATGGGTGCGATGCCACACGATCATATTGAGCTTTCGCTGGAGCAATCGCTCGATCACTGCATCAAATGCAATATATGTACGGCGGCATGCCCGGTCAGTGCAGTGACCGATCTGTTTCCAGGTCCAAAGTATGTCGGGCCGCAAGCGCAGCGTTTTCGTCATGAACGGCAGCCGGCGCCTGACGAATCGGTTGACTACTGCTCGGGTTGTCGCGTGTGTAACGAGGTGTGCCCGACGGGCGTCAAAATTGCCGAGTTGAACGCCCGTGCCCGGGCGCGGCTCGTTGCTGAGCGTGGCATCCCCCTGCGGAATCGCCTGATCAGCCGTTCCGAGTTGCTCGGGCGGCTGGGTGCGGGGCCGCAGGCGCCACTGGCGAACCTGGCGCTCGGGTTCGGTCCGCTGCGCCTGGCGCTTGAACGTGTGCTGGGCATTGCCCGCGCGGCGCCGTTGCCGAAGTTCAGCCGGTATACGTTTCGATCCTGGTTTCGTCGCCGGAGCGCACCGATGGCAAATAGTGGGCCGCGCCGGCAGGTGGTGTATTTTCACGGGTGCGCGACAAACTACTATGAACCGTGGGTCGGTAGGGCCGCGGTGGCCGTTCTTGAACACAATGGGTG
>Ga0272446_1008013_pt1 | contig 10238 bp, 10 predicted proteins | sample YNPCB0061_FD_194587 | JGI IMG/M metagenome (GOLD analysis project Ga0272446, IMG submission 194587) | Hot spring microbial mat communities from Yellowstone National Park, WY, United States - YNP-CB-006-1 | ecosystem: Environmental > Aquatic > Thermal springs > Hot (42-90C) > Sediment | place... | reverse complement strand
GTGACGGGCGGCGGCTCGGGCGGTGGCGCGACGGGGGGCGGCTCCGGCGGTGGCGCGACAGGCGGCGGCGCGGGCGGTGGCGCGATGGGCGGCGGCTCCGGTGGCGGGGCCATGGGCGGTGGCTCGGGCGGCGGCACCGGTGGCGGCGCGACGGGCGTCGAGTTGAACGCCGGGTGGATCGGCGGCGCGTGTACCTCGTCGACCTCGTGCAACGCGTCGACGTACTCCTCCACGCCGCTCTGCGAGACGAGCGGCTTCACCAACGGCTTCTGCACGCAGGCGTGCACGCTGTCGGGCACCACCTACGTCTGCCCCGACGCCGCGCAGGTGGGCCCGGGCACCGGCAACACCATCACCCGCTGCATCAGCGCCAACGGCCTCCCGCGCTGCGTCGCGGAGTGTGACTTCAACCAGTCTCCGACCGGCTGCCGGCCCGGCTACACCTGCGTGAATCGCCAGCGGTACAACCAGTCGTCGCGCATCTTCAAGGTGTGCCTGCCGTCCACCGGCCAGCGATGGCCCGGCGAGCCCGCGCCGGCGAACGACATCGGGGCGGCGTGCGCGAGCGACGCGGCGTGCGCGAACAACTCGTGCCTCGCGATGCAGGGCGGCTACTGCTCGAAGTCGATGTGCGACTTCGCGGGCTGCCCCACGGGCTCGACGTGCTTCGGCACGGGCAACGGGCAGACGCAGTGCTTCAAGGACTGCACCAGCGCGACGCAGTGCCGCACGGCCGAGAGCTACACCTGCAGCAGCACCTACGCCGTGTGCCTGCCCGGCTCGAGCGGCGGCGCCACGTGGAACCCGTCGGTGGGCGCGTCCGACTGCCTGGTGGCGTGGGGCACGGCGGGCAGCGGGCTGTCGCCGTGCGACACCACGAAGGACGACTACATCGTCGTCCGGAAGAGCGCGCGTAACCTGGCCCTGTGCAGCGCGGGCACGTTGGTGGCGAACTTCCAGGCGGGCCTGGGCTTCGCGCCGGTGGGCGACAAGGAGCGGGAGGGCGACGGCAAGACGCCCGAGGGTGTCTTCTACGTCGCGTCGCTCGTGCCCAACTCGAGCTACTACAAGGCGTTCCTCCTGAGTTACCCGGACTCGGGCGACGCCGCGCGCGGCCTGTCGTCGGGCCTCATCACCCAGGCGCAGAAGTCGGCCATCGACACGGCGCAGGCGAACTGCACGGTGCCGCCGCAGACGACGCAGCTGGGCAGCTACGTCGAGGTGCACGGCAACGGCGGCACGTCGGACTGGACGCTGGGGTGCGTGGCCATCTCCAACGCCGGCATCGACCAGCTGTATTCGACCATCGGCGTGCGCGACACCATCGTCGTGCTCCCCTGAGTGATGGAAGTCGCCGCGCGGCGGGGGCAGACTCCCGCGCCGGAGGGACACCATGCGCATTCTCTACGGGGTGGTCGGCGAGGGCATGGGCCACGCCACGCGGTCTCGCGTCGTGCTCGAGCACCTGGTGAAGCACCACGACGTGCACATCGTCGTGTCGGGCCGCGCGCGCGACTACCTCGCCAAGCGCTTCGAGAACGTCCACAACATCTGGGGCTTCACCATCCAGTACGAAGGCAACTCGGTGAAGAAGTGGCAGACCCTGCTGACGAACCTGAAGGGCGCGATCACCGGCTGGCCGCAGAACGTGAAGAAGTACTTCGAGCTGGTCGAGACGTTCTCGCCCGACGTCGTCATCAGCGACTTCGAGTCCTTCAGCTACCTGTTCGCGCGCAACCACTTCCTGCCGGTGATCAGCGTGGACAACATGCAGATCATCAACCGCTGCAGGCACGATCCCGACATCATCGCGGGCCACGAAGACCAGTTCGAGCTGACCCGGTCCATCGTCAAGTCGAAGCTGCCCGGGGCGTTCCACTACCTCGTCACGACGTTCTTCTACCCGCCGGTGCGCAAGGAGCGGACCACGCTGGTGCCGTCCATCCTCCGGCCGGAGATCCTCGCGGCGAAGAGCGAGCCCGGCGAGCACCTGCTCGTGTACCAGACGATGACCACCAACACGGCGCTGATGGACGAGCTCAAGAAGTCGGGCCGCGAGTGCCGGGTGTACGGCTTCAAGCGAGAGCTCAAGGCCGACGAGCGCGACGGCAACCTGCTGTTCCGCCCCTTCAGCGAGGCGGGCTTCATCGACGACCTGCGCACCGCGAAGGGCGTGGTGGGCGGCGGCGGCTACACGCTGATGAGCGAAGCGGTGTACCTGCGCAAGCCCATGCTGTCGGTGCCGATCGCCGGGCAGTTCGAGCAGGTGCTCAACGCGCTGTACCTGCAGAAGCTGAACTACGGCCGGCACGCGGTGGCGCTCGACGGCCAGGCGCTCGGCGCGTTCCTCGAGGCCGTGCCCGACTGCGAGAAGGCGCTCGCCGGCTACTCGCAGGACGGCAACACCAGGCTGCTCGCCGCGCTCGACGAGCAGCTCGCCGCCGCCGCCGGCAAGAAGGGCACGTGGGACGAGACCACCGTCGGGTAGTCAGACGAGCACCAGGCCCACCGTCAGCACGACGCTGAAGGCGAAAACCACGCGCTTCCCGAAGACGACGCCGCCCAGCACCACCGACATCACCCCCTTCACCACGGTGTTGCTCGCGCACGCCAGCACCACGGTGCGCTCGGCCACCACCGCGTCCAGCTGCCCCGCCTTCACCAGGTTCGCCATCGACAGGGTGATCGCGTCGACGTCGGTGAGCCCGGCGAGGACGCCGGTGACGTAGCTGCCGCTGGCGCCGAAGGTCTCCGTCGCCCAGCGCGACACCACGAGGATCGCTACGAAGAAGGCGCCGAACTTCAGCGCGCTCGACAACTCGAAGGGGTTGGTCAGCTCGACCGTGGCCTCGCCCGTCTTGCCGCGCTGCCGCTGGAAGTAGAGCACCGCGCAGAGCACCAGCCCCGTCACCCCCATCGCCGCCAGCGGGGGCAGCACCTGCCAGAAGAGCGCGCGCTCGACGATGAAGGTCGTCACCAGCACGCGGGCGAACATGATGGTGGAGGCGATCACGACCGCCAGGCCGGCCAGGCCGGCGAGATCCGGCGACTGCTTCGCGCGCGCCGCCGAGGCCAGCGTCACCGCGGTGCTCGACACCAGCCCGCCTACCGCGCCCGTCACCAGCAGGCCCTTGCCGTGGCCCCACAGCCGCATCGCGACGTAGCCCACGAAGCCGATGCCCGCGATGAGCAGCACCATGAAGCCGATGCGGTACGGGTTGAGCGCGCCGTAGGGGCCGAGCGGCTCGTTCGGCAACACCGGCAGCACCACCACCGCCACCACGAGGAACTTCAGCGTGGCGATCACGTCGGCCTTCGAGACGCGCGTCGAGAACTCGCGCAGCTGGGCCTTGGTGGACAGCAGCATCGTCGTGGCCACCGCCAGGGCCGAGACGATGAACATGCGGCGCGTCAGCTCGGGCACGGCGCCGTCCGCCAGCGCCAGCGCGCCGAGGAGGAAGGTGAGGAGCGCGCTCATCTCCGACGTGAGGCCCGGGTGGCCCGCCACGGCGTCGCGGTGGTGCGACAACACCAGGAGCGCCGAGAGCCCCACGCCCGCCACCACCAGCGGCCACGCGCTCAGCTGTTTCGAGAGCAGCACGCCCACCGCGCCCAGCGCCGCGATCAACGGGTAGGTGCGAATGCCGCCCAGGAAGCCGCGCCGCGCCTCGTCCATCGGGCGTGACTGTTCCCGCTCGAGGCCGATCAGGAGCCCGGCCGCCAGGGCCAGCGCCAGCGACGGGTAGGGCTCGTATTGCTCCATGCGCCTCGCTCAGCCCGGCGGTGAGGTCACCACGCGCTCGCCGCGCTCGAAGACGATGCCCGCGCGGCCGACGAGGAGGGGATCGACCGGGCCGATCATCTCCGCGTCCTTCTTCGTGTACGGCAGCTGGTGGAGCAGGTAGCGCATCGCGTTGAGCCGCGCTCGCTTCTTACAGTCGCTCTTGATGACGATCCACGGCGCGTCGGTGGTGTCGGTGTGGAAGAACATCGCCTCCTTCGCGCGGGTGTAGTCGTCCCACTTGTCGAGTGACGCGAGGTCGACGGGGGACAGCTTCCACTGCTTGAGCGGGTGCACCTCGCGCTCGCGGAAGCGGCGGCGCTGCTCGCGGCGGCTCACCGAGAACCAGAACTTGAAGAGGTGGATGCCCTGGCGCACCAGCATGCGCTCGAACTCCGGGGCCTGGCGCATGAACTCCTGGTACTCGGCGTCGGTGCAGAAGCCCATCACGCGCTCGACGCCCGCGCGGTTGTACCAGGAGCGATCGAAGAGGACGATCTCACCCCGCGACGGCAGGTGCTCGACGTAGCGCTGGAAGTACCACTGGCCGCGCTCCAGCTCGCTGGGCTTCTCCAGCGCCACCACGCGCGCGCCGCGTGGGTTGAGGTGCTCGGTGAAGCGCTTGATCGCGCCGCCCTTGCCGGCCGCGTCGCGCCCCTCGAAGAGCACCACCACGCGCTGGCCCGTGTCCTTCACCCACGCCTGCAGCTTGAGCAGCTCGACCTGCAGCCGGTACTTCTGCCGCTCGTAGCGCCGGCGCGACATGAGGTTCTTGTAGGGGTAGCCGCCCCGCTGCCAGTCGTCGGCCAGCTCGGTGTCGGCCTGCTTGAGCACCAGCTTCTTCAGGCCCTGCTGCTGGTCCAGCACGCCGCGGAGGATGCGCACCGCGTCCGCGGGCGGTGTGCCCTCGAGCAGGTCGCGAATGGCCTGCACCTTCACCTCGTCGGCGGCCACGCTTGCCTGCTCGGCGGTGAAGTCCTCGAGCGCCTGCGGCGAGAGGTGCGGCGCCGTGTCGCCCTGCGAAACCCGCCGCGCACTCGTCCTGGTCCCCGCCGCCGGCTTCGCTTCCCCGCGTCCCACTTCCAGCTCGCTCGTCCGCTTCACGTCCACCCTCCGGTGCTCGTGGATGACGCGGTGAGCAAACGACATGCCCTTGGAGATCCGCGGGCTGGCCGGAGGGCGGACCGCAGGCGGTGCAGGAAGGGCGAGGCGGGTGCAAGAAATGCGGAAACCGCGGCAGACGCGACACCGACGCGTGAAGCATGAGGCCCCGACGTCAGCCGATCGCGCTCCGTCAGCCGACGCCCAGCAGGTGCCGCGCGATGACCAGCCGCTGCACCTCGCTGGCGCCCTCGTAGATGCGCAGCGCGCGCACGTCGCGGTATAGCCGCTCGACGGCGAAGCCCTTCACCACGCCGTTGCCGCCGTGCACCTGGAGGCAGCGATCGACGATGCGCTGCGCGGCCTCGGTGGAGAACAGCTTGGCGACGGCCGCCTCGTAGGTGACGCGCGCCTGGCCCAGGTCCTTCGTGAGCGCCGCCTGGTGCACGAGGAGCCGAGAGGCCTCGAGCTCCACCGCGCAGTCGGCCAGCAGCGCCTGCACCGCCGACAGCTCGGACAGCGGCGCGCCGAACTGCTTGCGCGACTTCGTGTACGCCAGCGCCTCGTCGAGCGCCCGTCGCGCCATGCCCACCGCCGCCGCGCCCACCGTGCTGCGGAACACGTCGAGCGTCGACAGCGCCAGCTTCATGCCCGCGCCTTCTTCACCCAGCCGCGCGCTCGCGGGGACGCGACACTGGGACAGCTCGAGCTCGCCGATCGGGTGCTCACCCAGCAGCTGCATCTGCCCCACCACGCGGAAGCCCGGCGCGTCGGCGGGCACGACGAAGGCCGACAGCCCCTTCGGGCCCGCGCCGGTGCGCGCGAACACCGTGTAGTGCGTGGCGACGCCGGCGTTGCTGATGAAGCGCTTCTTCCCGTCGAGGACGTACGAGTCGCCGTCCTTGCGCGCGGTGGTGGCCAGCGCCGCGACGTCGCTGCCGGCCTCGGGCTCGGTGAGCGCGAAGGCGAAGAGCGCGGAGCCGCTCGCCACGCGGGGCAGCAGGTCCTCCCGTTGATCCTCGTCGCCCGCGAGCACCACCGGGTGGCTGCCGAGGCCCTGCACGGCGAACAGCGAGTCGGCGGCGGCGTTGCGGTACGCGAGCTCCTCGCGCAGCACGCACACCGACAGCACGTCCACCTTCGGCAGGGCGCCGCCGAAGTCCGCGGGCACCAGGTACGGGTAGTAGCCCAGGCCCGCCACCGCGCGGGCGAGGGCGGCGTCGTCGACGTGGGTGACGGGCTCGAGGACGGCGAAGGCCGCGCGGGCCTTCGCGCGCAGCTCGAGGTGCGCCGGCGAGAGGAACGTGGCGCTCATGTCAGCGCCCCTGGAACTTCGGCGCGCGCTTGTTGGAGAACGCGTCGTACGCCTCGCGGAAGTCCTGCGTCTGCATGCACACCGCCTGCGCGCGGGCCTCCGTGTCCAGCGCGCCGTGGAGGTCCATGTTCATCTCGCCGTTGAGCAGCTCCTTGGTCATGCCGAGCGCGAACGTGGGCCCTTCCGCCAGCCGGGTGGCCCAGGCCATCGCCTCGTCCAACACCCTGTCGGCAGGCGCGACCTTGTTGAACAGGCCGTACCTCTCGGCGGTGGCCGCGTCGAGCACGTCGCCGAAGTAGAGGATCTCCGTCGCGCGAGAGAGGCCGACCACCTTCGGCAACAGGTACGCGGCGCCCATGTCCGCGCCCGCGAGCCCCACCTTCGTGAAGAGGAAGCCGATCTTCGACTTCTCGGAGGCGACGCGGAGATCCGACGCGAGGGCGATGACCGCGCCGGCGCCCGCGGCCGTGCCGTTGAGCGCGGCGATCACGGGCTTGCGCAGCGTGCGGATGTAGCGAATCAGGTCGCACGTCATGCGGGTGAAGTCGACGAGCCCCGGCATGTCGCGCGAGAAGAGCTGCTTGATGATCTCGTGCTGGTCGCCGCCCGAGCAGAAGCCGCGGCCCTCGCCGGTGATGACGACGGCGCGCACCGACGCCTCGCGCTCGAGCTCGAAGAAGAGATCGCGCAGCTCGGCGTAGACTTGGAAGGTGAGCGAGTTGAGCGTGTCGGGGCGCGTGAAGGTGATGACGCCCACGGCGCCCTTCACCTCGAAGCGGAACGAAGTCGGGGTCTTCATGGAGCCGCTTCTTGCCCGCCGGCGGCCCGTTGGTCGAGGACTTCAGCCGTCGAGGACGGCGGTGGCTTCGATCTCCACCAGGGCCTTGTCCTCGACGAGCGCCACCACCTGCACCAGCGCCATCGTCGGGTAGTGCTTGCCGATGTGCTTCTTCCACGCCGCGCCGCACTCCTTGAGCGACGCGAGGTACGCCTGCTTGTCGGTGACGTAGACGGTGAGGCGCGTGAGCTGCTCGGCGCGGCCCCCTGCGGTGCGGATCACCTCCATCACGTTCGCGAGCGCCTGGTCGAACTGCGCGGCGAAGCCGGTCGGGAACTCCGGCGTGGCCGAGCGCGGGTTCCAGCCCACCATGCCGCCGACGAAGAGCAGCTTGCCGGTGGCGACGATGCCGTTGGAGTAGCCGCGCGGCTTCGCCCAGCCGTCCGGTTGAATGACCGTGCTCATACCGTTTCGCCTCCGTCGATGACGTACTCCGCGCCGGTGATCGCCGCCGCGGCCTTCGACGCGCAGAGGAAGTGGACGACCTCGGCGACCTCCTCGGGCTTCACCGCGCGGTTCATCGGGTTCAGCTTCTCGAGATCGGCGCGCGCGTCCCTCGCGGTGCGGCCGGTGGCCTTGACGATGTTGTCCACCGAGGCCTGGAGCATGTCCGTGTCCGTCCAGCCGGGGCAGACGGCGTTGACGGTGACGCCGCGCGGGGCGAGCTCGACGGCGAGCGAGCGGGTGAGGCCCAGCAGCGCGTGCTTCGAGGCGCAGTACGCCGACGTGTACTTGAAGCCCTTGCGCGCCGCCGTGCTGGCGATGTTCACCACCCGGCCGGCGCCGGACTTCACCATCGCGGGGATGAGCTCGCGGCAGAGCAGGAAGGGCGCGGTGACGTTGACCGTCTGCAGCCGCAGGAAGTCGTCGGTGGAGGTGCGCGCGAGCGGCGCGGCGAGCGCGACGCCGGCGTTGTTGACCAGCGCCGTGAGGTGGCCGGCTTCGGTCGTGAGGCGGCGCGCGGCGGCCAACACCGAGTCGGTGTTGGCCGCGTCGAAGGCGACCGGGTGCACGTCTCCCCGCTTCTTCAGCGGCGTCACCGCGGCCTCGTTGCGCACCAGCGCCCACACGCGCCAGCCGTCGTCGAGGAACCGCTCGGCGATGGCCCTGCCGATGCCTCGGCCCGCGCCGGTGATGGCGACCTGTCGGGTGGTCATGCGTCGCTCCTAGCACGGCGCCGGCGGAGGTTTGAGAACCCGCCACCGGCCCACCCGCTCATGCCATGGTGGACCGCCGTCGACGGAGGAATGCATGGGCTCGCTGATGTTCGGCAAGGACGAGACGCTGACGTGCGTGCAGCCCGTGACCCTCAAGGGCGCGAACGACGAGGCGCTGTGCCTGGCCTACAAGACGTCGAAGTACTTCGTGGGCGCGGGCGTGTACCTGAAGGACGACGGCTACGTGCTGAAGTCGATGGCTTCGCCCGACACGTACTACCAGGTGCCCGAGGGCGCCGAGTTGAAGGCCTTCCAGGCCGACGGGCTCATGCCCGACCCGCTGCCGCCGTACTCGGTGCCGTTCGTCGAGTACCTGTTCGGATACTCGTTGTGGATCCTCGTCGCGCTGGTGATCGGCTTCGAGCGGTTCAAGAAGGCCCGCACGAAGAAGCGCCAGGCGGAGGACGCGGCGACGCCGGTGAGCCTGGGGCCGCCGACGATCACCACCGACGGCGACCGCTTCATCGCGGACACCGTGCGGCCCATGCTGCGCCCGGGCGAGCAGGTGCAGCACCAGGCCTACGGACAGAAGGAGCGCCCCGAGGGGGTGGTGGCGGCCGCGCGGAACGTGGGGCTGTTCGGCGTGCTGACCAACCAGCGGCTGATGTTGGTGAAGACGAAGATCGGCGCGTTCAAGCCGATCCTCGAGAACCACGGGGTCGACGAAGTGCCGCGCGAGGCCATCTTCGACGCGGTGGAGGACGACTACCTGATCACCTTCCGGCTCAACGACGGCACGGCGCGGAGCATCCTCGTCGCGCCGCAGGAGAAGCATTTCTCGAACCAGCGCGCGTTCATCCGCGACGTGCCGCGGCTGTTGGGGAAGGCGCGCCAGGTGGAGACGCAGCCGCAGGTCGTCGGCTGAGCCCACGAGCGGGCGCACTGACGTCGCGGCCCGGGAGGAAGACGGATGAAGCGGGTGTTGGTGGTCGTGGTCGCAGTCGTGGTCGTCCTGGCAGCACTGGCGCTGGGGATCGGTGGCGCGGCGCCGCCCTACGTCGCGGGCAAACGCGTGGCGCCGACGGTGCCGGGTGACGTGCTGCACAGCGAGGGGCGGCTCGAGACGAAGGACGGGCTGCAGTTGCTCGTTCAGCGCTGGCGGCCCACGGGCGAGGCGCGGGGCACCGTGCTCGTCGTGCACGGGCTGAAGGACTACTCGGACAGCTACGCCGAGCTCGCCTACGCGCTGGTGCGTCGCGGGTACTCGGTGCACGCGCTCGATCTCCGCGGGCACGGCGACTCCGAAGGCGCCCGCGCGTGGGTGGACCGCTTCGACGACTACCTGGACGATCTCGGGCGCTTCGCGGTGCGCGTGCAGGCCGACGATCCCGAGACGCCGCTGTTCCTGTTCGGCCACTCCATGGGCGGCGCCGTCGTCACGCTCTTCACGCTGACGCAGAAGCCGAAGCTCGCGGGGCTCATCACGTCGGGCGGGGCGCTCAAGCGCGACGCGCCGGCCGGCCTCGTCGGGGCCGTGAAGTTCCTCTCGACCGTCGCGCCGAAGGCGGCCGTGTTCGAGCTCGACGACACGAAGTTCTCGCGCGACCCGGCCGTGGTCGGGTCGATGAAGACGGATGCGCTCATCTAGGACGGCAAGGCACCGGCCCGCACGGCCGCGGAGGTGATCGGCGCCATCGACCGGATCCGCGAGGCGTCCCACACGCTCACGACGCCGTTGCTGGCCATGCACGGCGCGGCCGACGTCGTGACGCCGCCGGACGGAAGCCGGGAGCTCGTCGAGGCGGCCGCGTCGAAGGACAAGACCTTCAAGGCGTGGGACGGGCTGTACAACGACCTGCTCCACGAGCCGGTGCGCCAGCAGGTCGTTGACGCCGTGCTCGCGTGGCTCGATGCCCACGCGCCGGCGCCCGGGCCGCCCCAGGGGGGCCGGACGTGCCGTCCGTGGCCTCACCGGACGCCGGGCCGTGAGCGCCGGACCTGAGCAGTCGCGGGCTGGGCGCGGGCGGCCGTGGGGCGCGCCGTTGG
>Ga0272446_1008012_pt1 | contig 10239 bp, 7 predicted proteins | sample YNPCB0061_FD_194587 | JGI IMG/M metagenome (GOLD analysis project Ga0272446, IMG submission 194587) | Hot spring microbial mat communities from Yellowstone National Park, WY, United States - YNP-CB-006-1 | ecosystem: Environmental > Aquatic > Thermal springs > Hot (42-90C) > Sediment | place... | reverse complement strand
CCGTGTCGCGCTGCAGCCGGACGCTCAAAGGAAAAATGAATTGCGGCAGCAGTAGCGCCACCACGAATACCCAGGCTTTTGCCATGTTAACTCCACACGCTTTGGGGAATTTCCCCTCTACTTATTAAATACCAGAAAACCGGGATTTTTTCTCACGCTGGCGGAATTTTTTTCGTGTTTTAGGAAATTCTTGGGAAAATTTCCTTTGTCGAACCAGCCGCGTGGGGTTTTTTGGGCATTTTTGGTAGGTACTAAAACCGGGCGATGGGTCAGGCAGCTTCCAGCTATGGAAATCCAGAGCGACCTGCTGTGCAGTCCCCGGCGCTGTACGACAGGTCATGTATCGATTGACGCTCCACCTTAGGGCCGCAGTGCTCTCAGGTGCCAAACGCTGAAGAGCGCAGATTTTTCGGCCCTGGTCTTGCCGCCGAAGCGGTGCGTCAATGCCTCAGCGGGGCACAAGTCGTGCGCATCGCCTCGGCATTCTTTGAACCCGGCGGCTGGGAGATTCTGAGTGATCTGCTCGAGCACAAAGAGACAAGACTGCTTTTGGGCCGCGAAGAAGGCGCTGCCGACAAGATCGATGCGCTGCTACAGGAGTTCTTCGATGAGCTCCAGTCGGGGTACGGTAAGACTCCCGCTGCGCTGTTGCCGTCGATTCTGCGCGCACTCAAGACCGGCAAGCTCGCGATTAAGATTGCAGGACAAAAGTTGACCGGCTCGCTCGACGTGCGCTATCTCTACCACCATGCCAAGCTCTACATCGCCGATGAGAAGCAGCTCATTGTTACCTCGGCGAATTTTACGCGCAGCGGTCTGAAGCAGAGCCGCGAGGCCGGCTATCTCGTTACCGAAACTCACGATGTGCGCTACTTCGTCGAAAAGTTCGACGAGTACTTTGGCGCGGCCAAAAGCCTGACCGAAGAATTTATCGCCGCGCTCGAAGAGTTGCTCGATCTGCGCAAACCGGGCGAGGTTTATCACCGGGCGCTGCTCGAAATTTACGGTCTGCCAGAGAACGCGTATAGCTCCGCCCTACCAGAACCCGCGCACTACCAAAAACCGATTATCTCGCGGCTTGTGCGCAGTATTATCGATTATGGCGGAGCGTTTCTCGTTGCCTCGACTGGTCTTGGCAAAACGGTGATTGCCGCGCACGCGGTGGCGATGCTGCGCGAGCACGGCGCCGTGCAGGCCGCGCTCATCGTCGCGCCTGCTGGTCTGCGCGATATGTGGTCGCAGGCGATGCGTTCTGCGCGCATTTCCAGCCGCGAGTACTCGTACCACAATCTTTCGAGCGATGACTGGCAAAAATACCGCAGCGTGATGCTGCTCGAAGACGAGCTTAATCGCGACCTCAGCGGCGTGCTCGTCATTCTCGACGAAAGCCACCACATGCGCAATGACGAAGACAGCGAGCGCCAGCAGAGCCTGCGCCATGAACGGATCAGCAGGGCTGTGGCAGGGGGAGCTAAACTTTTACTGTTGACGGCAACCCCCTACAGTCGCGGCGTCGATGACATCAATAACCAGTTGGGGCTTTTGCCGCAACACCTCTATACCGGCGCCTTTTTTGAAACGCTGAAGAAATGGCAGGTCGAACGCCCGGCCGATTTGTCGGAGCTTGCCCCGTGCACGGTCTTGACCGCACCCACGGTGGTGCGCCACTTTAGCCACAGTGACGCGGCAGGAAAACGTTATGTGCAGTTTGGCGCGCTCAGGCGCTACTTTCCCGATCGTATTCATCTGAAGACTGTTGAGTATCACAACCCCATGAACCCCATACTTAAAGAGCTTTTGGACAGCGGGCTTCTGCGCCGCCAGCGGGTAAGCCCGTATGCCAGCGATATTTTTGGCAGCGAGGGTGAAAGCGGCAGGCGCGATCCGCTGTTTGAGGCGCGGCTGTTGCACCAGTTCTGCTCGTCGCCCGCGCAGGCTGCCGATACTCTCGAGAAACTGGCTATCGAGGGGGGTTTCGAGAGAATGCGGTTTCACAACCAGAGGGAGCTCACCGCGTTAACCGAGAAGCTCCACAACTGGTTAAAAGCTCTCACCGATCAGAAATTTGCCGAATTGACGGAAATTATAGAGGCACATAAGAACGAAAAAGTTATCATATTCTGCATCTACCGCGAAACAGCGCGCTACGTGGCGGCGCGCCTCGCACGGCATTTCGGTGAACTCAGAATACGCTCCACCGTCGATGCCGACGCCGACACGCTCGAGACCATACTCGATAGTTTTGCGCCGGTTGCGAATGGCAAGATATTGCCCGAAAACCCGGATACCGAATTTGGCGAAAAACTTCAATCACAGGCAATTGATATTCTTGTCGCTTCAGAAGCTATCTCCGAAGGCTACAACCTGCAGGATGCGCGCATTTTGATAAACTACGACCTGCCCTGGTCGGTGCTGCAGCTTGCGCAGCGTATGGGCCGGTTGATGCGCCCGTGGCATACCGTGCGTGATCTTTATATTTATAACTTTCTGCCCGATACAATGTTTTCCAGTGAATTTAAGCACGGCACGGCCTGGCGCGCCCGGCTCGATAAGCGCAGTCGCGAGCACGCCTCGTTTGCCAGTCTGCCGGTGATTTTGCCGCGCGGCGACGATGCGTTTAACCTGTACAGCTTAAGCGCAGAGCTGAAGAACCATCTTTCCGCCGAGCTGGAACTTGCCGAAGCGATGGAGTTTGTCAGTAATGCGACGCAGATAGAGACGAGTTCTGCCCTCGACGACCTGGCAAATCTGTCAGCAGAAGAAAGCGCGCGAATCCGCCGGCTGCGCGCGGGTTTTCGCGGTCGGGTTAAGGCCAAATCTGATGAACCGGCGCTCTTTCTGCTCATCCAAAGGCGGAGCTCGGTTTTTCCCGCGCTGTTTCGTGCCGATGGTACATTTTTCACTCCCCCGCATGGAGTAAGCCAGCCCCTCGAAATTCTGCGCCGCTGCCGCGAGCGACCGACTTACTCAGAAAACTTTGACCCCATAGTCATGGATGCATTGCAGGAAAAATGCCTGAAAAACTGGCTACTGCACTTCAATGAAAAGCGCGAAAATGTGCGCGTCATTTGTGCCCTGCATTTTTCCGTGGCGTGAAACAGCGCCATGCCCGCCGTGTCGCCGTGGTGGATTTTAGATTCACCAGATATCCAGATTGCGCATGACAAGGTGAATATGTATAGGCTTCACGTGAAAGAACCATGAGCGACCTGCGCTTACCCGTCTCACCCGCAAAGATCGCCGCGCTCGAAGCGCGTATGGCAAAACACGGCATTCGCGAAGCTGACCTCGAAGAAACTTTCATCCGCAGCAGCGGCAAGGGTGGGCAAAACGTGAACAAGGTTGCCACCGCCGTAAGACTGCACCACAGACCAAGTAGCATCGAAATAAAGTGCACAAAACACCGCACACAAGGCTTAAACCGCTACGCCGCGCGCGTCATGCTGTGCGAAAAGCTCGAGCAGAGAGAGCGCGACGCCAACGCAATTGAGAACCCTGCGCACAAGAAGAAGCGGCTGGCAAAACTCGACCGCGCGCGCAAGGCAAGGCGCAAGGCGCGTGCGCTTGCAGCGAAAAAAGCCCAAGCTCCCGATTGGCAGGGCGAAGAGTGGTAATGTTCCGATGAACGGTTTTTTGCTCGCTGCCGGCCGCGGGAGGCGACTCAAACACCTGACAGAACATACAGCAAAGCCTGCGCTCCCCGTCGCGGGCCTGCCGATGCTCGCCTACTCGCTGAACTTTTTTTATCACGTGGGAGTAAAAAAACTGGCAGTAAATACGCACCATTGTCCTCAGACCATTACCGAAATACTCAATCGTGCCAAACACCCATTTGAGCTTATTATTTCGCACGAAACTAAGCTCCTCGACACCGGCGGGGGAGTGAAGAAGTGCGAGGAGTTTCTTAACGATGATACGGTATTGCTCGCCAACGGCGATGTGGTCTGCGACCTCGATGCCAAAAAACTTATCGACTTTCACCGCGCACAACAAGCGACGCTGACGCTCGTGGTTGTGCCGCACACGCACGCCGACACGATAGCGCCGGTGACACTCGACGCAAAGGGGCAGGTTACCGACATTAACCGCGCGCTCCACAAAGATAGTACAGGCAACCACCTCTACGCCGGTATTGCTGTCTTTGAGCCGGAGCTATTTGCGTTTCTGCAAGCGGAGCCTTCGAGCATCGTTTATACGGGCTATACGGGGCTGATTGCCGCAGGCCAAAAGGTTATGGCTTATGTGCACGAGGGTTTTTGGTACGACTGCGGTACACCTGAAAGCTATGCCCTGGTAAATGCAGAAGTTGCAGAGCACTGGACACATTGGAGCAAGGTGCTGCGTCACGTAGCTGCCGTGTCGTGACTCCCCTTTTTCATGAATAATCCGGACTAGGAGGGCCGGGCGACTACGGATAAGTTCTCATAATCGGTATTCCGCCACATCGACATGTTCAAGCCCGAAACATGGTGGCGATCCGTTTCTGTTAATTACGTTCCCGGTGAACCTGATAATACAGCACAGGCAAGACAAGGATCGACAGCAATGTGGCGGACGCCAATCCACCAACAATGACCGTAGCCATTGGGCGTTGAATGTCTGAGCCAATTCCCGTGGCCAACATGGCCGGTACAAGGCCCAGCATGGCCACCACCATCATGAGCAACACGGGCCGCAACTCGCCCGAGCAGATGCGTGCCACCATATCCTTGAATTTGGTGGGTGTATCGGTGACCTCATGTTTTTCGGCTTCAGTGCACGCGTGAATAATCAGCACACCACTCATCACCGCGACACCGAACAGAGAAATGAACCCCACCCCGGCTGAAATATTGAAATTCATTCCGCGTAGATGCAAAGACAAAATGCCGCCGACGAGCGCAAAGGGCACATTGGCAAAGACCAGCAGAACTTCACGAACATGGCGGAACATCCAAAACAACAAACTAAATATGATGAAGAGCGTCACAGGAACCGCTAGCATCAGCCGTTTTCCGGCGCGCGTGAGATTTTCAAACTGGCCGCCCCAGATGACTTCGGTGCCCTGCGGAATCTTCACTGCACCGTAGACACGTTTCATCGCCTCGGAAACAAAACTTCCCTGATCGCGGCCTGAAATATTCATCCATACCGAAACAAAACGACTGCCGTCGAGGCGGCTAATTTTCGAGGGTCCCTCAACCGATTCGATGCTCGCGACCTGTGACAGCGGTACAACACCACCAGCCGCAGTCTTAACTAGCAGCGTACCGATCTCTCTCACCTGTGCCCGGCGCGCGAGCGGATAGCGGATGGAAATATCAAAGGATTTACCGTTCTGGATGAGCGAGCTTACCGTTTTGCCGCCTATTGCCATCTCGGTCATACGCTGTATGTCGACAAAATTTACACCGTGCAGCGCCGCCTGCACACGATCCATCTTGATCGTCAGCTGCGTCTGCGGGCCCTCTTGCTCGATGCCGCTTTCACTGCAACCGCGAATATCTTTCACGACATGCAGAATTTCATTCGCTGTTTTTCTGAGTTCGGTCAGGTCTTCGCCTTTCAGAATGATCGCCAGATCGGCAACCGACCCGGTCACCGCTTCGGAGACATTGTCGAGAATCGGCTGAGAAAAACTGACCTTCGCCCCAGGCAAAAGTGGCTTAAGCGTGGCAGAGATATCATTGAGCAAGCTGCGCTTATCAGGGTGAGTTGACGGCCAATCGGAGTATTTTTTGAGGGGTATGGTGAATTCGATGCGGTTGGCGCCGTACGCATCGGTGCCGTCATCGTTACGCCCCGCCGTCGAAAGCACGCTCTTCACCTCGGGAAATGTCGCCAGCGTATTGCGCACAAGATCGGCCGTGCGGGCACTTTCATTGATACCCGTGCCCGCGGGCAAAATCACCCTCAGGCTGATCGCCCCTTCGTCGAGTTCGGGCAGAAATTCGACGCCGAGAAAAAAGCCAGAGAGCACGACCACAGCGACGATTGCCGTCGCAACAAGTATGACACGCCGGGGCATCTCCAGGAAACCACGCAACTTCTTTTCATACATGCGCTCGGCGGCGATCATCAGCGGATTCTGCCATTCGCGCATTTTTTCCGGAAAAAACTTGTCAGCGAGCACCGGCACAACTATGATCGTCAATACCAATGAACCGATGAGAGCGAAGGCAATAGTAAAGGCCATCGGTGAAAACAGTTTTCCCTCAATTCTCTGAAAAAGAAAGATCGGCGTATACGCGCAGATAATAATCACAATCGAAAAGATAATTTGTTTCTCAATGCCATCCACCGCGCGCTTGACGCGCAGCGTTTTCGGATCTTCGGGATGCGAGTGGAAACGCCTTAAAATTCTTTCGATCGCAACGACCGCACCGTCAACGACAATACCAAAATCAATCGCCCCTAGCGACAGCAGGTTAGCGGGAATCCCCGTGAGATCCATGAGCACAAAAGCAAACAGCAGCGACAATGGAATGATTGCGGCAGTGACAAGCGCGGCCCTGAGGTTACCCAGAAAAAAGGAGATCACGACGAGAACCACCGTAATACCTTCGAGCATCGTCTTACTGACGGTGAAGAGAGTGTTCTGCGTCAGCACCGAGCGATCCATCATCGGCACAAGTTCGGCACCCTGCGGTTTGAGCTGCGTGTTCAATGTTTGCACCTGATGCTTGAGTCGGTGTAAGACGCTGTTCGCGTTTTGTCCGCGCAGCATCAGCACAATGCCTTGCACCGCATGCGGCACATTTTCTCCAGTTTCTGAATTATAGTAACCGAAAATGCCGTTGAATGGCGGATGTCCCACGCGTACCAGGGCTACATCCTTAATGAAGATAGGCACGTTTTTTCTGACGCCGATAATCACGTTGCGGATATCTTTTTCATCCTGTATCGCGCCGATCGCGCGTACCGGAATCTCCTGCGTGCCGCGGAAGATCGAGTTACCGCCGGTATTCGCGTTATTATTTTCAACTGCCGCCTGTAAATCAGTCAAATCGAGATCAAACTTACGCAACTGGTCGGGATTCACAACGATCTGATACTCTTTAACTTCGCCGCCGACCGTGGTGATATCCGCGAGTCCCTCGGTTCTCAGTAGATGCGGTACGACAGTCCAATCTTGCAGCGTGCGCAAATCCATCGGCGACAGGCCCACTTCAGAGCGCAGCACGTAGCGGTAAATTTCGCCCACAGGCGAGGTCAGCGGGCCGAGTTCCGGTTTACTCGTTCCCTCAGGCAGATCGGCATTCTTGAGTTTTTCCAGCACCTGGCTGCGCGCAAAGTAGTCGTTATAGCCATCAGCAAAAGTCAATCGTATGACAGATAAACCCGGTATTGTCTGCGAACGTCTTTTGATGAGCCCTGGTATATTATTGAGTTCGCGTTCGAGTCGTTTGGTCACCAAGCTCTCCACCTCGTCGGCCGCACGACCGGCATACTTGGTGATAACCGAGACTTCGGTGTCAGCGATATCGGGATACGATTCAATATTCAGATTGGCGATGGCGTAAACACCCGAACCGATCAGAATAGCGAGAAACGCATACACCAACAGCGGGTGCTCGAGCGCACGCTGCCCGAAACTTTTGTGCGCAGGCGACATGGTATTAAAGCCGCTGGTTGCCATGCGGATTTAGCTAATAACCAAAACTCAGGCCCTTAAGCAGGCTCGCTCCGCGCGTCACGATCTTGTCACCTTCTTTGACGCCCGATAGAACAGCAATGAAGGCACCATCTTCGGCACCGGTTTCGACTTCAACGCGTTCAATCGATACGCTGTCTTTCTGGCGAAACAAATAACTCTTGGCACCGATCTGCACGATCGCAGTCGATGGCGCTGCCAGCGTTTGCTTGCCGGTTCTTTCAATGAGCCCTGTGCCAAACATGCCGGGGCTGTAATGCCCTTTGTGGTTTGCGAGTGCCATAAATATCTTCGCGGTTCGACTGGTGGGATTGATCTGTTCAGAAATGCCAGCAATCGTGGCTTCGATAACCTTGCCGGTATAAGCGTGCAACTCGACACGAATTTTCATGCCTTTGTGAACCGTATTCAGTTCGTTTTCCGGTACGTCGCCGGTGAGCAGCACCCAGCCGCTGCGCAGGTTCTTGATGACCGGCAGCGGAATACCCATTATACGAAAATTATTTTCGATTTTGTTGACGATCCGCGCGTATTCCTGATATTTAATGCGTGCTTCGAGAAACTCTTTTTCTGAAGAGACGCGCGCCTCAAGCAGTTCTTTCTGTCTCTGGTACGCGATGCGCGCACCCGCGAGTTGCGCCGAATTGTTCAGGTATTCGGTATACTGGTCGGTAAGCTCGTTCGAATCGAATGTATAGACGCCGCCGGTGTGCAGGCAAGTGACGCGCACGGGAACATGTATCGCATCGCCGATCTTTCTGTATTCGAGCGTCTCAAAGCGTATCGTCGGCGGGTATTCACCTTCGGTAATCTTGCGGATCACTTTGCCCGCATCATCGGCTTCGAGCAACGCAAAGCTGGCCTTGGGCTGCGGTTTGGCACAAGATGCCAGCATGACAAGCGAAACGCAAAAAAATATCCTGAGCATCACGGGACTGCTTGCTCCACTTGAAGCGTTTTCGTCTGTGCTTGATAAATCTCAAGGCTTTCCTGAAAATTATACAAAATTTCAAAATAGTCTTTTTGCATCTCGAAGTAACTGCGCTCACTCTCAAGCAATTGAATCAGGTTGGCAGCTTTTTTTGTGTAGAGTAACCGCCCTTTTTCATACATCTCTTTGCTGAGCGCGAGCCTGTTCTTACCCCTCTCGAGCACTCTCAGGTATTGCTCAATCGCATTGCGCTGCACGCTCAATTCATTGCGCGCATTCAATAGTTCCTGCTGATACGAGAATTTCTTCTTTTTGATCGTCTGCAGATATGCTTCGCGGCGCCCCTGATTGCGATTGAAGACTTTCAGAGGAACGGTAATACCCAGACCAAAGTAATGATTTTCGTTAAAGAGAGTAGAACGCGGTTCGTAATGGTACTGCGTGGCAAGGGAGAAATCCGGCATATTTTCTTTCTCTACGACCGTCAGAGATCTCTCGGCGAGAGCGATCTCATTCTGTATTGCCAAAAGGTCGGGGCGACGCTCGAGCTCAACGGGGCGTTCCAGAATTGCCTTCACGTTCTGAACTTCAGGCTGTTTTAGCTCGTCATGAATGCGAAGTGTATCTGCGTCGCCGAGCGACAACGCCCGCTTGAGATCGTTGGTGCGGCGCCTGAGCTCTATCTCCACGGCCGCAATCGAGTTTTCATAACGGGTACCTTCGACTTCGAGCTTCTTTAACTCATACTCAGAGATGTCGCCTTTCTTGTAGCGCACGGCATTCGCCTGGAGCAGCTTTTGGTAGTTCTCGTAAAATGCCCGCTGGAAAAGCAGCGCGTTTTCCAGTACCAACACCTTATACGCCGTGAGCCTGGTTTGCAGAACAAAATTGCGTTCAAAATCGGCGGATTGCAGACGTGCCTGAAACACTCCCGCACGCGCCTGCTCAACCCTTGCACCGCGCAGCCCGAAGAGCTGCAACGGCTGGCTCAGTCGCAGGTCGATCGTTGCGGGGTTGTTCGCATACGAAGGCGCTAAGGAATGGTAATCATACTGCGCCGCAAGTTCGGGATTATCCCACAGGCCTGCGGTTTTGACCTCTGCGCTGGCAATCGCGACATCGGCCCGCTGCGCTTTGAGTGACAGACTCTTTTTCAAGGCCAAATCTTCAATTTCTGCGATGCTCAGCGCATAGTCGACAGCAGACAAACGTGCGCAGATGAAGGAAACCAGCAGAAAACTGACAAGATGCAACGCGCCCAAGCCAGACCTCACCTCCAATTAACGGCAGAACTTGAGTGGCGCAAAAGGAGTAATTATCCAAAAAATCGTTTGCCACAACCCGCGCACGCAGTTCATGAACTGGGCGTTGATGGCGAACCCGGCGTGGGATTACGCTGCGAACACTCGCGGCTACATGCCCGGTGCAATGGTCGAATACATGCGCGGCAAAACCGGCGCGCGCTTTGCGATGACGATGGTGCCGCTCGAGGCCAATCAGCTCACCATAGATCCAAATTTTGACAAAGCCCACAGTCTCAACCTCGAATTTGAAACTGGCTGAGAAATTGCGGGGTTAACAGAAGCTGCATAAAGAGTTCGGCATTTTCAGCCGCGCGGGCTGGAATGACGGCAAAACAGAAACCTGGGCTTTCACTGAAGTCGATGCAAGCGTT
>Ga0272446_1008011_pt1 | contig 10240 bp, 9 predicted proteins | sample YNPCB0061_FD_194587 | JGI IMG/M metagenome (GOLD analysis project Ga0272446, IMG submission 194587) | Hot spring microbial mat communities from Yellowstone National Park, WY, United States - YNP-CB-006-1 | ecosystem: Environmental > Aquatic > Thermal springs > Hot (42-90C) > Sediment | place... | reverse complement strand
AATGGATGTCCGCTACCAGGGGGAGGGAAACCCGCAACGCCAGCTCACCCAAAAGATCGGCGGTTTCCAGGTCGGGAACGGCAAACCGCAGGATATCGCACCCTAGGGCCTGCAGCCGATTCACCTCGGCAATGAGGGCTTCATCTACCCTGAGGAGAGGGCGTTTCCACATGGTTTGAATAGAAATGGGAGCGTCTCCCCCTACGGTTACGCTCCCAACCTGTACGGCGATGGGTTTCATCAAGGGCAGCTTTCTGCGGTGCGTTCCTATCCGATGAGTCCCAACAGAAACACCATTACGAAGAGGGCCACTGTTTCGATGATACCGAGCACCAGGATGTAGTTACCGAACCCCTTTCCCGTTTCCGCGAAGGCATCGGAGGCAGAAGCGCCGGCTTTTCCCTGGAACCAGGCGGATATACCCATCGCGAATCCACCGAACACTCCCGCGCCGAAGATCACCCAGGGATCCATCTTGTCCATGGCGGAGCGCAGAGCGTTCATCAGGATGAAACCGTAGATCGTCTGTGTGAGAGGGGCTCCCACGAATGCAGTGAGAAGGAAGGGTGCAGGTTTGTTCTGAAGGAAACATTTCTTCCATGCCCCGATGGCAGACATTCCGGCCGATCCTGCCCCTAAGGCCGAACCCGCTGCCGAAAGAGTCATCACCGCCCCAATGCCCATTAATCCGATGTTCATGCGTTTCTCTCCTTGCACTATCGAAATATTTACATTACCTCTTCCCCTCGCTCCCGAAAGGGTCTATAGGGAAAGCCCGCCCATTCGAGACCGAGATGGTTAGAAAACTCAAGCATGTTCAATCGAACACCGTGAACCACTACCGCCAATCCCCCCATTGCCAGGTTCAATCCATGTCCGAAAATGATGATCACTACGGCCAACACCATCCCGACGGGATGCTGCATGAGGCCTGCCGAAATTCCATTGAAACTTTTGGCAATTTCTATCGAAGCCAACCCTACGGCGAAAAGGCGGATATAGGATACGATATCGGAAAAAACGGAAATGCCGCTCAGGAAGGTGGTGATAAATCCGCTGAACCCTTTCAGTACCCCTTTGATGAAGTTACCCTCCTGCTGACCGAAGATGAATACAGCGGCCAAGCCCCCGAAGACCATGTACACGGCATAGGTAGGAATAGGGTACTTACTGGAATCCAGGGCCAGGTTCAGAACCACGGAATACAACCCTAACACCATCGAGAGCCATCCCAGTTGGGCAAAGGCCCGAATCTTCGGTTCTTTCGACAGTTCCCGGAAGAAATTCCACCCATGGGCAATGCTGAGATGGATCGTCCCGATGATGAAGGTGAAATGCTTGATGGTTTCACTGGACCGGGGATTCCAGGAGGAGAGGGAAGGTACGATGAACCATTTGAAAGGAGCCACCCGGGAGATGGGTTCGAATCCGAACCAGGTTCCCGTAAGGGCTCCCCAGACGATCGTGCCGAAACCCATCACCAATAGTAGAATCAAACCGTCGGAGATAACCCCGATCCGTTTCTTCTCTTTCACCGCAAAATAGAGGGAAAGGCCGAAGAGGATCATCCCGTATGCCCCATCCCCGATGATCATGGCAAAGAATAGACTGAAAAAGATCAGGAACACGAAACTGATGTCCACTTCCCGATACCCCGGCATCGTTCCCAGTAATTGAAAAACCGGTTGCACGATGCGCACCCAGCGAGGATTCTCGATGAGGGTGGGAACAGGTTCATCCGGTGCAGGATCACGGATGAGGAGACCCCATCCGTTTTCCGAAACCGCCCGTTTTAGAGCGTCCAGCTTAGGTTCCGGAACGAAGCCCGAAAGGTAGAGGAGCGCTCCTTCTTGCTGCAAATCCGCACATACCTGCTCGAACTCGAGGGAGTCCTCGAGGCGATCCAGGATCCTTTCCAGGACCTCCCGATGCTTCGACAGTTCATAGAGTTCCCTTTCCAGCCGGGTGATCTCCCGCCGTTTCTCCCCATACTCCGCCCGCAGAAGGGACAATCCTTTTCGGGGAAGAGGAAGAGGTTCCAGCCCCTGGGGAAAATCCGATTCTTTCCTGGCAACCCAGAGGATCCCGGCATACTCCTTGGTTTTCCAGATCTCGAATCTCGAACCCGTATCGGGCAGACTTTTAAGGAGGGGAACTCGAATTTCATACAACCGCAGGAACACCCCTTTCTGTTCCAGGGTTCGTATATCCTCCGGGTTGAAATCCCCCCACTTTTCCCACAGATCGATCTCGCGGAACAGTTTATCCGCCTCTTCTTTACAGGTTCGCAGTTGATCGGCGGTTCGATTGATTCTTTCGGCTAGCGAATACCCTTCCTCCTCCCGGAGGAAGGCACCTTCCCCCGATCGACCCTCTGGTTCTACTTTTGCCTCCCCTTTTTTTCCCTTAGTCTCCAGGGGAAGAGCCTGGAGGGCCCGTTGCAGAAACTGCCTTTTTTCCTGCAGTTGTTCGAGGGTTTCACTGGATTTCCCCAATAGTTCGATATGGAGGACCCCTAACTTTTTCAGACGGGCGAGGGACTCTCGTCTTCGAGATTCGAGGAGTACCAGGTAGACCTTTTTCATCGGTACGATCATGGCTATTACACCTTCTCGGCAACGATCTTGTTCTTTGCGATCTTCCCTCGGACCACGGCGGCAGTCTGCTGATCTCCCAGATAGATCCGAATCACCCGGATGTTTTCCTTCGTTTCGGGAATCTTTACCTTCTCGAACAAGTTGACCCTCTGGGTGGTGATCCGCAGTTCCTGAGCCAGAAGCTCTATCTGCTTCTGGAGGATCTCGATTTCCGTGTCATAGGCGATCAATTTCTGGAGATATTCCACCCCTGCGTCCACCCACAGGGGGTATCGGTACAGATCGTAGGGAATCTTCTCGAAACTGATTCCCCTGAACACCGGAATATCGACTCCCGCAATGTTTCCGATTTCCGTTTCGATTCGCTCGATCTTCACCAGGTTAGAGAGATCCACGGGTTCTCCGAATACCTCTATCCAGGTATCGATGGCACGGCGCACTTCCTCCTGAGCTTCCCTCTTCTGCCGCTCCAGGGCTTCCACCGTCCGGATCACCATCTGCAACTGCTGCTTCTTCAATTGCAGGGTAGGAAGGTACCGCTGAAACCGTTTCAGCGCATCCTTCTGCCGTTTCAGTTCGTTCTTCGTGTACTTGATCCGTGCCATACCCTTACTTCACCGGCCAAAATTTCTGGATCAGATCGGACCTCAGGCCCGTTTCTTCCTTGGTAAAGCATTCCGCAAGGATCCGCCAGCCATTATCGAGGGCCTGCTCCAACGGGATGTTCACCGAAAGATCCATCATTTCTCTCTCGAAAATCGCTCCGTACTTGAGGAGTTTGTTGTCCCAGTCAGACATGCGGAATCCCATGGATTTCTTTTCCAGAGACTCCTTGTACGCTGCGTACAGCTTGATCATGGCATCCATCAAGGCCCGGTGGTCGGCCCGGGTATCCTTGTTCACCATCTGTTTCAACCGGGAGAGGGACCCGAAAGGTTCGATGCGTCCGTTTCGCAGGTAGTACTGTCCCTCGGTGATGTATCCTGTGTTGTCGGGGATCGGGTGGGTTACGTCATCCCCCGGCATGGTCGTTACACCGAGGATCGTGATGGAACCGGCGCCCTCGAAGTCTACCGCTTTCTCGTATCGAGCCGCCAGCTGACTATACAGGTCCCCCGGGTATCCACGGTTCGATGGAACCTGCTCCATGGTGATGGCGATTTCCTTCAGGGCATCGGCAAAGTTCGTCATATCCGTCAACAGCACCAGCACCCGCTTTCCCTTCAAGGCAAACCGTTCTGCCACGGCCAGGGAGATATCGGGCACCAGGAGGCATTCCACGATGGGATCCGAGGCGGTATGTACGAAGAAGATAGACCGGCTTAGGGCTCCTCCCTGTTCCAAGGTATCTTTGAAGAACAAGTAATCGTCGTACTTCAACCCCATCCCTCCCAGGATAATGATGTCCACCTCCGCCTGCATGGCGATCCGGGCAAGAAGGGGATTGTAGGGTTCTCCGGATACGGAAAAGATCGGCAGTTTCTGGGATTCCACGAGGGAGTTGAACAGATCGATCATGGGAATACCCGTACGAACCATCTTTCGGGGAATGATTCGTTTGGCCGGGTTTACCGAAGGGCCTCCGATTTCGATCAGATTCTCCACCAGTTCCGTGCCTCCGTCCCGGGGACGTCCGGATCCATCGAAGATCCTCCCCAACAGGTTGTCGGAGAAAGAAACCCGCATGGGGTGGCCGAGGAAACGCACCTCGTCCCCTGTGGAAATGCCCCGAGATCCCGCGAATACCTGAAGAGAAACCTTGTCTTCCTTCAGTCGGATCACCTCAGCGAGGGACTTTCCATGACGGGAACTCACCTCGGCCAGTTCTCCGTATCGTACCCCTTCGGCGGAAACGGTAATCACGTTCCCGGCTATAGATTCTATCTTGCTGTATACTTTCCGCATGGACCTACTCCTAACTCCCCGATAGTTTCTTCAGGATCTCCTGGGCTCGTTCTTCGGTACCCTTCTTCTTTTCCGCAATCAGGTTCCGGATCTCTTTCTCTTTTGCCGCAAACTCTTCCGACTCCCATTCCGTTCCATTCCAATCCCGGAATTTCTGTCGAAGCTGGTTGAAGTACTTTCGAGCTTCCTCTTTCGATTCCAGATTGAAGAAGGAGGAGAGAACCTCGAAAATCAGGTTGTATACATACTGCTGCCGTTCTGTGGAGACTGCCGCATCCACTGGATCGAAGGAATCCTGCTGGAGGTACACATCGTCGAGGAACTCGCTCTTCAGGTACACGATGTAATCTTCCAGACTGGTTCCTTCTTCTCCTACTACTTTCATCATCTGGGCTACATCGTTGCCTCGGAAAAGGATTTCCCGGCCATACTCGGTCATTTCCTTGTTGACCGAACCTTTGTACTTGCTCCAGCTTTCCAGGGGATGGATGGCAGGGTACTTTCGGGCATCCGAGCGTTCTCGGGACAAACCGTGGAAGGCTCCTACCACCTTCAAGGTTGCCTGGGTAACAGGCTCCTCGAAGTTTCCCCCTGCGGGACTCACCGTACCGCCAATGGTGACCGATCCGATGGAACCATCCCGTAGCCGCACGATTCCTGCCCGTTCGTAGAAGCTGGCAATGACGGATTCCAGGTAGGCGGGAAAGGCTTCTTCACCAGGGATTTCCTCCAACCTTCCCGACATCTCCCGCATGGCCTGTGCCCAGCGGGACGTGGAATCTGCCAAAAGCAATACATGTAGCCCCATCTGTCGGTAGTACTCGGCTATCGTAACCGCCGTGTACACGGAGGACTCCCGGGCCGCTACCGGCATGGAGCTGGTATTGCAGATGATCACCGTCCGCTCCATCAGGGTACGTCCTGTGCGGGGATCGATCAAAAGGGGAAACTCTTTCAAGGTGTCTACCACCTCCCCTGCCCGTTCCCCGCAGGCTGCGATGATCACGATATCCACTTCGGCGTTTCGGCTGGTTACCTGCTGGAGGACTGTTTTCCCCGCTCCAAAGGGTCCGGGAATACAGTACGTTCCCCCCAATGCCACGGGAATGAAGGTATCGATGATACGAATCTTTGTAACCATGGGCTGATCTGGCCGCAAACGTTCGGCATAGGCCGTAATGGGTCGTTTCACCGGCCATTCGAAACTCATGGTGATGGGATGCACGTTCCCTTTGGAGTCCAAAAGTTCGGCAACGGTATCCGTGATTCGGTAGTCTCCCGGAGGAAGGATGGATTTTACCGTATAGGTATCGTAGAAGTTGAAGGGAACCATGATACGATGCTTGAAGATTCCCTCCGGTACGGTTCCCACCGCATCTCCCCGTTGCACCACATCCCCTGCTTTCACCGTGGGGGTAAAGGTCCATGTTTTTGTTTCCGAAAGGGGAGAAAGATACACCCCCCGTTCGAGGAAAAAGCCGCACTTTTCTGCCAGTTCCGGGAGAGGGTTCTGCAAACCGTCATAGATCTGCTGCAACAATCCCGGGCCCAGTCGTACAGAGAGAAGTTCCCCCGTGAACTGCACCGGATCGTTCACTCCGATTCCCCGGGTAATTTCGAAAACCTGGAGGTCAGCCAGGTTTCCCCGAACACGGATCACTTCGGACTTCAGCTTCTTTTCGCCTACCACTACATAGGCTACTTCGTTCATGGTCACCAAACCATCGAAGGCGACGGTAACCATATTCCCGTTGACACCTACGACTCTACCTTTTGTTTCCGTCATTGTGTACTCCAGCGTTCCAAGATGGGATTTTCCCTTAGTTCGCGAATCCGATGATACACAGATGTAAAGTTCTTCACTCCCTCTTCCCGATTCCGTTGGGCCTGAAGGTGGAGGATCTGCAGCTTGAGATAGTAGACCAAAAGCCGTTCCAGGTCGAAGAAGTGGTTCACTTCCAGTTCCTCCAGCACCTCCCAGAAGGCCTTCAGAATCAGGTGCTCCGCCTCCGCAGGAGACCCTTCCATCAGGGCGGCTCGGGCCACTTCTCCTACCCTTCCGGATTCGGGGATTATCCGGGGAATGGACTCTGTATCCACCCCCAGTCTTGAAGCCCGCAACCGGGCCAGTTCGGAACGGAAGGATCGCTCCCATTGATGCCAGCGGGCAAGGAGTTCATTTTCCCCCGGTTCCTCTCCGAAGAGGGAAGTTTGTCGAAGGATCTCCCAGTCGGTTTCCGCAAGAGTATCCTTACAAAAGGAAAGAAATTCCTCCAGGGAAATGGGAGGAGGAACATCGAAGGAAAGATAGGGAAGGGCCGCAATGGTATAGTAGTACTGATCCAAGGTTAACCCTCTGCTTTTGCAGCTTTTTTCAGTAGTTCAGCCAATCGGGGACTCAAGGTGGCAGAAAGGATCTCAGCTAGACCCTCTACCGTGAAATCGTAGTAGGCGGAACCGTTCTTGTCTCCGATACGGAAGCCCGCTTCCACGGACGGGGCGGGTTTGATCACCACACCTTTTTTGAGTTCTTTAGCCAACCGGGACTGCAACCCTTTTTCCAGCTTCTGGTAATCCTTCGGGGAAAGGAGAATCTCGATATCAGGGGTATTCTTCTCTACCCAGGCGCTCACCAACGCAGTGAGGATCTGGACCATGCCTTCTCCCTCTAATGCCTCTTGCGTCGCAGCCTTTATCACCCCTTCGAAGAGCAGGACGATACGGCGTTCCAGGCCGAGCAGTAGATCCCGCCCCGCCTGTACCAATGCATCCCGGGAGGCCTGCTCCGTTCGACCAATTTCCCGTTTCGCTTCCTGGATCAATTTTTCCGCTTCTTTCTGGGCTTTCTGTCGAATCTCTTCGGCCTTCTGTTCTGCTTCCGCGATGATCTGGGCAGCTTTTGCCTCCGCCGAAGCAATTCCGTCCTTCTTGATTGTTTCGATCAACTCTTTCAATTGAATGTCCATGCTACCCCTTCCTAATGCGAGAGATTTTACACGATAATTATGGAAAACTGCAATACAAAAATATCCATACTCACCAATAAATTTTCCACCGTAGAGGAGCTGTCTGTTCCAGGGCCTGTACGATGGGAATGGATAACTGGGCAGTATTTCCCTGCACCACACTTTGAGGGGAGGAGGTTCGTTTCACGGCCTGGGGAAGGGTAAGGTGAAACTTCAAAGAATAGGTGGAAAAAAAAGCATTGACCAGTTCTTTTGTCTTTGGATCCAGACCTCCGGGAATGCCTGAAGCGATGGTAATCTCCACTACCCGATCGGTCCCCTCCTGGGCCTGGGAGATCACCGGATCCTTTCCCCCGAACAGCTTGTTCACCTCCGAAAGGGAGGAAAAGGCAAGGAGTGCCTGGATGATACTTTTGTCCGGTTCGTCCTTCCGCTGGTAGGAGCGAAGGGTGAGGCCCGGAATGGAAGCCACCGTTTGACGAAAGTCTTCTTCCGCAATGGGAAGGGGAAGGTTCACCCCGGGAGAAGCGGTAGAACCTAGCTGCACGAGGGCGGAGGAAACGACGTAAACCAATTCCAGCGTGCCGGACCCCTGGGGAGTGAGTTCGATCTTCGTTTCCAAATCGATACAGGAACTCAAGGAAAAAATGACCATTCCCAGGATGCCTGCCAGTAACCAAATCTTACGATTCATACTTCTCCTTTTGAAGGGGTCTGTTGAGCTTCATTACCCGAAATCAAGGTTTCTTCCGGAAGTCGAACTCGAACCTTCGGCTTTTTATCGAACTTAGTAACCTTCCCCACCAGGAGGGCAGAGATCAAGAACACTCCTCCCCCCACCCACACCTGCCACTCCGATAGAACTTCTTTTACGATACCGAAGAGAACATGTAAAGGCATAGTTAGGCTCATAGTAATGAGAAATTTCGTCCATGGCAAGGCTATTCTACCCTAACTTCATCCGCACAATAGTCTTACCCGTTCCACCCGCCTCTGGCGGAGCGAAGGAAAACTCTTCCACCCAGGGGCAGCGGGAAAGGTAATCCTGGATGGATTTTTGTAAAATGCCTTCACCCTTTCCATGAATGATACTGAACTCCTGTAAGCCCTTCAGCAAAGCCCCATCCAACTGCCTTTCCACCGCTTTCAATGCCTCTTCCACCCGCATACCCCGCACATCCAGTTCCAATCGAGGGGTATCGGCGGCGACAGTTTCCTCGATACTCACCCGGGGAGTCTCGTTGGTCATAAGAACTTCCGTGATTTCCCATTCCGGCACCCGCATGCGCAGCGGGCCGATACTGACCTCCCAACGGCTGTCCTTCAACTGTTTCAAAAGGATTCCTTTCTGCCGATGGTTCCGGATCCGTACCTCCATCCCGGGGGACAGCCGTATGGAAGGTGTAACCCGCACGAACCGCTCCTCCTCCTCTTCCTGGACTGCCTGCTGTTCCGAAAGGGTGGACTGTACCTTCTGGACGAACTCCTGGGCCTTTCGGATCTTGTCTTTCTCCAGTTCCCCTTCCCGCAGTGTTCGGATGAGAGTCTCGAGTTCCTTACGGGCTTCCCCTAAAAACATCCCTAGCTCCCGGATCCCCTGTTTTCGTAACTCGATCTCCCGCAGTTTCAACTCCCGCTCCCTCTGATCCAGTGTGTCCTGCAGAACCTGGAGTTCCCGCTCTCGACTCTTCACCTCCTGCAACAGGGTCCGATACTCCTGGGCTTGTCGAAAGAGTTCCTCCATCAGTCTCTGGGCATCGGAGGTTTCCCTACTCAGAATGGTGCGGGCTAGCTGGAGTACCGGAGCGGGGGCTCCGCACCGTTCGGCAATTTCCAGGGCGTAGCTAGGCCCCGGAATCCCCTGCAGGATCCTGTAGGTAGGTTTCAGTTCCTTCACATCGAACTCGACAGAGGCATTCATCATTCCTGGGCGGGAAAATACGAAATGCTTGACCCTTCCCAGATGAGTACTCCCGAAGAGGAACACCCCCTTTTCCTGAAAAGTTTCCAGGAATGCGAGGGCCAGGGCCGAGCCTTCCTCTGGATCCGTTCCCGCCCCCAACTCGTCCAACAGGAGGAGGGACCGTTCGGTGCAGGAGGTATAGATCTCTGTAAGGTTCCTGATATGGGCGGAGAAGGTGGACAGGGATTCGGATATGGACTGCTCGTCTCCGATATCGGCAAAGACATCGTCGAACAGGGGGAGGGAGGAATCGGAGGCTGGGATCTCCATCCCAAACTGATTCATCAACACTAAAAGGCCGAGGGTTTTCAAGGCCACTGTCTTTCCCCCCGTGTTGGGCCCCGAAAGGATGAGAATCCTTCCCGAAGGGAACTCGATGTCTATGGGAACCGCCGACTCCCGAAGCATCGGGTGCCGAGCTTTCCGTAGGATAAGCTGATCTTCCGATAGAGAGGCGAATTGGCACTGGTGGACCTTTCCATACCGGGCACGGGCTTGACGAGTGTCCAGAAAAGAAACCCGTTCCCGGAGGAACTGAATTTCCAGGCTCCGCTGGTTAATTTTTCCCGTGAGTTCTCGAAGGATTCGCCCCACCTCCAGCTGATACTCGTTCTCTTCGTCCACCAACTGGTTGTTTTTTTCGAATATTTCCAGGGGCTCGATGAATATGGTAGCCCCTCGTGCGGATATCTCGTGCACCACTCCCCGAACCTTCCCTCGGAAATTCACGTTGAGGGGCAGCACGACCCGACCGTCTTTCAACGTGGGAGTATCCGTTTGCCAGTATCCCCGATAGGTCGGATTCTGCA
>Ga0272446_1008010_pt1 | contig 10244 bp, 4 predicted proteins | sample YNPCB0061_FD_194587 | JGI IMG/M metagenome (GOLD analysis project Ga0272446, IMG submission 194587) | Hot spring microbial mat communities from Yellowstone National Park, WY, United States - YNP-CB-006-1 | ecosystem: Environmental > Aquatic > Thermal springs > Hot (42-90C) > Sediment | place... | reverse complement strand
AGCGACGACGCCGCAGGGTCGTTCCCTGCAAGGAGGAGCGACAAAGCCAGGCGCCTGCCTGGGCCGGAAAGCGGGCGCGTAGCGGGCTCACCTTCCGGGTGAGCGTGAACACAGCCACAAACGTCACAATCCATGCGCCTTCTCAATGGCCACCCAGCGGTCAACTGAGGTTTTTAGGATCATGTACCTGTCTGGCTGTGACAGCACCCGCCACCCGGCGCCCATGCGGGATGCCACCAGGCAATCCCGTGTCGCGAACAAGCCTGTTCCGCTGCCGGCTCCACCGGGTTATTACCGGTTGGATTGATCTACTGCGCCGGTGGGAAGAGCGGTCCATTTTTGGCAGCTTTCTCGTTGCAGAAGTCCCCTATGCGCCTCCACCCAAGTCCTACAGGCGCTTAGGCCTGATGGCCGATCTTTTCCCGCCAGGCCCGGGCCCGGTGTAGCACCTCCGCCTCGTCCAGGGTCTGGCAGACCCCCTCCTCCACCACGACGCGACCTGCCACCCAGACGTGGCGCACCTGCTGCCGGCCGGCGCTGTAGACCAGTTGGGAGATGGGGTCGTAGCAGGGCTGGGTTTCCGGGGCGGACAGATCCACGGCGACCAGATCCGCCTGCTTGCCGGGCATCAGGGAGCCGATGCTCCCGTCCAGACCCAGGGCCCGGGCCCCGCCCAGGGTAGCCATTTCCAGTGCGGTCCGGGCGGGCACGGCGGCAGGGTCGTTGGCCACCCCCTTGGCCAGCAGGGCAGTGAGGCGCATCTCCTCCCATGGATCCAAGCGGTTGTTGCTGGCGGCGCTGTCCGTGCCAATCCCCACGTTGATGTGCCTGCTCAACAGTTGGGCAACGGGCGCCATGCCACTGGCCAGCTTCAGGTTGGAGGAGGGGCAATGGGCTACGTGGCAGCCGTGGCCCGCCAGCAGTTCGATCTCTCCCTCCTCCAGATGCACGGCATGGACGGCGATGAAGTTGGGGCCCAGCAGGCCCAGATTCTGGAGCCGGGCCAGGGGCCGCAACTGGTGACTGGCCAGGCCCTGGGTGATCTCGTCCCGGGTCTCATGCACGTGCATGTGGATGGGCAGGTCCAGCTGGGCGGCGTAGGTGGCCACCTTTTCCAGGGTCCGGTCGCCGGTGGAATAGGGGGCATGGGGAGCCAGGCAGAAACTGGCCAGGGGCTCCTGCTTCCAGGCATCCCGCAGATCGATGCCCTTTTGCAGGTAGCCGTCCGGGTCCGCAGCGTAGGCGGTGGGAAAGTCGATGACGATGAGGCCGGCGGCCACCCGCTGGTGGGCGGCCACGGCGGCCTCCAGGGTGGACTCGGGGAAGAAATACATGTCGTTGAAGCAGGTGATGCCCCCCCGCAGCATCTCCAGGCAGGCCAGGCGGGAACCGTCGCGGACGAATTCCGGCGAGATCCAGCGGGCTTCAGCCGGCCAGATGTGCTCCCTGAGCCAGGTCATGAGGGGCAGGTCGTCGGCGAAGCCCCGCAGCAGGGTCATGGCCGCATGGGTGTGCAGGTTCACCAAGCCCGGGATCAGTGCCTGCCCCGGCAGGGTTTTTCGTTGCCTTGCCGTCCAGGCATCCGCCTCGGCATGGGGCAGGAGTGCGGCGATGCGGCCGTCCTTCACCAGCAGGCTGTGCCGGTGCAGGACCACCCCGCTGGGCTCCACGGGAACAATCCACTCCGGGTCCAGGCGGAGGTCGCAGGACAACTCGCTGTTTGACTGGATCATGGCAGGCTGAAGCGGCGATAACGCCCGGAATGCTATCGGGTTTTAGGGGCGGGGGAGGGGGCCCGGCATGTTAAACTTTTACAAATTTTTTCCATCCCCATAACAAGGCCTATTCCGCAATGGAAAATCAGTTCGCCAAGGAGACTTTGCCCGTCAGTCTGGAAGAGGAGATGCGCCGCTCCTACCTGGATTACGCCATGAGCGTGATCGTGGGCCGGGCGCTACCGGATGTGCGGGACGGCCTGAAGCCCGTGCACCGGCGCGTGCTCTTCGCCATGCACGAGCTCTCCAACGATTGGAACAAGGCTTACAAGAAATCCGCCCGGGTGGTGGGCGACGTCATCGGTAAGTACCACCCCCACGGCGACACGGCGGTGTACGACACCATCGTCCGCATGGCCCAGGACTTCTCCCTGCGCTACCCCCTGGTGGACGGCCAGGGCAACTTCGGTTCCGTGGACGGCGACAATGCTGCCGCCATGCGTTACACCGAAATCCGCATGGCCAAGCTGGCCCACGAACTGCTGGCGGACATCGACAAGGAAACCGTCGACTTCGGCCCCAACTACGACGGCTCCGAGCAGGAACCGCTGATCCTGCCGGCCAAGTTCCCCAACCTGCTGGTGAACGGTTCCACCGGCATCGCCGTGGGCATGGCCACCAACATCCCGCCCCACAACATGGGCGAGATCATCGATGCCTGCCTGGCAGTGCTGCGGGACCCGTTCATCTCCATCGACGACCTCATCGACATCGTCCCCGCCCCGGACTTTCCCACTGCCGGCATCATTTATGGCACGGCGGGCGTGAAGGAAGGCTACCGTACCGGCCGCGGCCGGGTGGTGATGCGCGCCAAGTGCCATTTCGAGGACATCGAGAAGGCGGGCGGGCGCCAGGCCATCATCATCGACGAGCTGCCCTACCAGGTGAACAAGGCCAACCTGTGCGCCAAGATCGGCGAACTGGTGCGGGAAAAGCGCCTGGAGGGCATCAGCGAGATCCGCGACGAGTCGGACAAGTCCGGCATGCGGGTGGTCATCGAGCTGAAGCGGGGCGAAGTCCCGGAAGTGATCCTGAACAATCTGTACAAAGAAACCCAGATGCAGGACACCTTCGGCATGAACATGGTGGCCCTGCTGGATGGCCAGCCTCGTCTCTTGAACCTGAAGCAGTTCCTGGAGGCCTTCCTCAAGCACCGCCGGGAAGTGGTCACCCGCCGCACCCAGTTCGAGCTGAAGAAAGCCCGGGCCCGCGGGCATATTTTGGAAGGCCTGGCCGTGGCCCTGGCCAACGTGGACGAGATCATCGCCCTCATCAAGGCCAGCGCCACGCCGCCGGAGGCCAAGGCCGCCCTGCTGGCCAAACCCTGGCGTTCCAAGGTGGTGGAAGAGATGCTGCACCGGGCTGCCGGCGACCTGCTGGGCCCAAAGGCCGACGCCTTCCGGCCCGCCGACTTGGCGCCCGAGTTCGGTCTGCACAAGCAGGGCTACTTCCTCACGGATGTTCAAGCCCAGGCCATCCTCGACCTGCGCCTGCAGCGTCTCACCGGTTTGGAGCAGGACAAGATCGTCGGCGAGTACAAGGAGGTCATGGAGCGTATCGCCGACCTGCTGGACATTCTGGACAAGCCCGAGCGGGTCACCGAGATCATCGCCACCGAACTCGCCGAAATGAAAGCCGCCTTCGGCGACAAGCGTCGCTCCGAGATCGTCACCGACGCCCGGGAAATGTCCATGGAAGACCTGATCACCCCTCAGGACGTGGTGGTCACCCTGTCCCACACGGGTTACATCAAGGCCCAGCCCCTGGACGAATACCGCACCCAGAAGCGGGGTGGGCGCGGCAAGCAGGCGGCGGGCACCAAGGAAGAGGATTTCATCGACAACCTCTTCATCGCCAACACCCACGACACCATCCTGTGCTTCACCAGCAAGGGCAAGCTGTTCTGGCTCAAGGTCTATGAAGTGCCCCAGGGCGGCCGCGCGTCCCGGGGCAAGCCCATCGTCAACCTGCTCAAGCTGGAAGAGGGCGAGGTGGTCACCGCCGTCCTGCCGGTGAAGGAGTTCGACGACCAGCATTACGTGTTCATGGCCACCGCCCTGGGCACGGTGAAGAAGACGGCCCTGTCCGAGTTTTCCCGTCCCCGCACGGCCGGCATCATCGCCATTAACCTGGACGAAGGCGACCGCCTGGTCGGCGTGGCCATCACCAACGGCAGCCAGCAGATCATGCTGTTCTCCAACGAAGGCAAGGCCAACCGCTTCAACGAGGATGAGGTCCGCTCCATGGGCCGCGTCTCCCGGGGCGTGCGCGGCATCAAGATGCCCGCCGGCGCCCAGGTCATCAGCCTGCTGGTGGCCGATTCCGACGACGAGGAAGTCCTCACCGCCACGGAAAACGGCTACGGCAAGCGTACCCCGGTGGGCGAATACCGCCAGACCGGGCGGGGTACCCAGGGCGTCATCGCCATTTCCACCTCCGCCCGCAATGGCAAGGTGGTGGCGGCGGTGCTGGTGAAGCCCGAGGACGAGGTCATGCTCATCACCACCGGCGGCGTGCTGATCCGCACCCGGGTCAAGGAAATCCGCGCAGCGGGCCGCTCCACCCAGGGGGTCACCCTCATCAACCTGGGCGAAGGCGAGAAACTGTCCGGCCTGCAGACGGTGCTGGATTCCGAGGACGAGGAATAATCCCAGATTGTCCATTAGGACGTGCGAAGATGGCGCGGCGGTTTGCGAGTGGATTCGCGCACGGGGGAGGAGCCAATAGCCGAGTCTATTGGCGACGAGCACGGGGGCGAAGACGCCGCAAAGCGACCGCCAGGACGTGCGTAGGCCCCGCGTAGACCTGTATGGCCGCCTAAGGAAGTGCCGAATAACGCCCCTCCCCCTCGGGGGGAGGGGTGGGGGAGAGGGAGGGTGTCCGAGAAAAATCAATCAGTTGCCCTCTCCCCACCCTCTCCCCGCGGGAGAGGGGGTAATAAATCAGCGTTTCCCTAATCGACAACCTGGCTTGATTTCGGCTGCCACCGCTTGAGCAGCAAGGAATTACTGACCACCGACACCGAGGACAGGGCCATGGCCGCGCCGGCGATGACAGGGTTGAGATAGCCCAGGGCCGCCAGGGGGAGGACCAGCACGTTGTAGAAAAAGGCGAAGAACAGGTTCTGGTGGATCTTGCCCATCACCGCCCGGGAGAGTTCCACCGCGTCTGCCACGCTGTCCAGGTCGGAACGCATGAGGGTGATGTCCGCCGCCTCCAGGGCGATGTCCGAGCCCGAGGCCATGCCGAAACTCACATCGGCGCTGGCCAGGGCGGGGGCGTCGTTGATGCCATCGCCGGCCATGCCCACGATCTTGCCTTCCGCCTTCAGGGCGGCCACGGCGGCGGCCTTGTCCTGGGGCTTCACTTGGGCGCGCCATGCCTGGATGCCCGCTTCCCGGGCGATATGAGCGGCGGTGGCTTCCTGATCGCCGGTGAGCATGACCGATGTCACCCCCAAGGTGGCCAGACGTCTCAGGGCGGCGACGGAGGTGGGGCGCAGGCGATCGGCCAGGACCAGGCGGCCCAGCAATGCATCGTTCTCGGACAGGACTATGGCCGTCACCCCGGCGGAGGCCGGGGACCAGGTCGTGGTTTCCGGGTTCCGGTCTTCACCGGCATGACCGAGGTATAAGCGCCGGCCTTCCACTTCGCCCAGCACGCCCTCGCCCAGCAGGTTTGCAAAGCCGGACACAGGCGGCAGGGCCAAACCCCGTTCCCTGGCGGCGGTCAGCAGGGCCGTGGCGATGGGGTGAGTGCTGCCCTGTTCCAGGGCGGCGGCCAGACGCAGCAGTTCGTCCTCGCCGAGCCCTGCCGAAGGTTCCAAGGCCACCAGGGCCATGCGCCCCTCGGTGAGGGTGCCGGTCTTGTCCAAGGCCAGCACCGAGAGCCTTTCCGCCCGTTCCAGGGCCTCGGCGGAACGCACCAGGATGCCTAGCTGGGTGCCCCGGCCCAGGCCCACCATCACGGCGGTGGGGGTGGCCAGGCCCAGGGCGCAGGGGCAGGCGATGACCAGCACCGCCACGGCGGGAATGAGGCTCTGGGTGAAGTCGCCGGTGATGAACCACCAGGCCAGGTAGGTGAGGACGGCGATGCCGATGACCACGGGCACGAACACGCCGGAGATGCGGTCCGCCAGTTTCTGGATGGGGGCCTTGGAACCCTGGGCCGCCTCGGTGAGGCGTACGATCTCCATGAGTTGGGTGTGGCTGCCCACGCCCGTGGCCCGGATCTTCAGCAAGCCATCCAGGTTCTGGGTGCCAGCGTAGGCCTGCTGTCCCGGCTGCTTGGCGAGGGGCAGGCTCTCGCCGGTGAGCAGCCCCTCGTCCACGCTGGAGCGGCCCTCCACCACCTCGCCGTCCACGGGGATGCGCTCGCCAGCCCGCACCACCACCACGTCGCCGGGCTTCAGGGTGGCGCTGTCCACCTCCACGGTGCCGTCGCCGCGCTCCACCAGGGCGGTGCGGGGAGCCAGGGAGAGGAGCTGCTCGATGGCCTCGGAGGTGCGGGCCTTGGCCCGGGCCTCCAGCAGCTTGCCCAGGCGCACCAGGGTCACCACGGCGGCGCTGGCCTCGAAGTAGAGGTGGCCAGCGGGGTCCAGAAACAGGGTGGCCAGGCTGAAGAAATAGGCGGCGCTGGTACCCAGGACCACCAGCACGTCCATGTTGGCGCCACCGCCCCGCAAGGCATGCCAGGCGCCGGTGTAGAAGCGCCAGCCGGCCCAGAACTGCACGGGGGTCGCAAGTAGCCACTGCACCCAGCCCGGCAGCCACATGTGGGTGGCGTGGCCGGAGAACATGTCCACCATCTGGGCCAGGAGGGGTAAGGTGAGGAGGGCGGAGAAGGCAAAGACGCGCACCTCCCGCTTGTATTCCGCTGCCTTGCGGGCCTTTTCCTCCTGGCGGCTGGCTTCTGTGATGGGGATGGCGCCGTAGCCCGCCTTCTCCACGGCCCGGATCAGGTCGTCCGGCGAAACCAGGCCGGGCGTGTAGCGCACCCGGGCCCGCTCGCTGGCCAGGTTGAGACGGGCTTCCACGCCTTCCAGTTTGTTCAGGGCGGTTTCCACCCGGGTGGCACAGGCGGCGCAGGTCATGCCGGTGATCTGCAAATCAAGGCTTTGGGTCGGCACGGTAAAGCCCGACTTCTTCACCTGAGCCAGGATGGCCTCGGGCTTGGTGGCGGCCGGGTCGTATTCCACGTGGGCCCGTTCCATGGCCAGGTTGACACGGGCCTTGACCCCCTCCAGGCGGTTCAGGTTGTTTTCCAGGCGAGTCGAGCAGGCGGCGCAGGTCATGCCGGCGATGGGCAGGTCCAGACAGGCGGCAGGCGCTGGCGTGTGATGGGAGGAGGGGATGGGGGGCATAGGAAAGGGCGGTGTAAAACAATACGAATACGGGCGCGAAGTGTCGTATAAATCAAAGCATTCGTTTTGTAGTGAGCCTGTAGCACCAGGTTTTTCGAGGTGCCCTTTTGAGTCTGTCGGGCTTGAAGTGGGCAACACGCCGCGCCAACTCCCCCAGGCCTTGGGTCTGTTCGCCGTAGCGAGCCGCCAGATAGAGGCGTCCGATGGCTTCCATTTCCCTGGCCAGATCCGGCCGCGCTGAGGACACCCGCCTGAGGTAATGCCGGGGTGCTTCGCCGGCCACGGCAGCCAGGCCGACGCGGGCCAGGCGCTGCTCCATCACCCGCCACGCCCGGGCTGCCTCGTCCGGCATGGGCCCCGCCCGGGGGCGCCAGTAGAACCATGCCAGCAGGCCCAGCCCCAGCAGCCCCGCCAGGATGGTGGCCAAAGCCAGCCAGGGGGTGGAGGCCAGATGGGGAGACAGCCGGGCCAGCAGCTGCAATTGCTGGGTCTGGCCGTAGCCCAGCACCCATTGGTCCCAGCGGTTGTTGAACATCTCCCAGGTGTGGCGCAGGCCCCGCAGCCAGGACACGGACAGGCGCGCCAGGTTGGGGGGCATTTCCGCCGCGGGCAGGGCCGCGCCGATGCCCCGCTCCACCCGGGCGGGGGAGATGCTGGCGGTGGGATCCACCCGGGTCCAGCCCTGCTCCGGCCCCAGCCACACCTCGGCCCAGGCATGGGCGTCCGACTGGCGCACCACCAGGTGGCCGTCCAGGGGATTGACCTCACCTCCCAGATAGCCCGTCACCACCCGGGCCGGTACCCCTGCGGCCCGCATCAGGAACACGAAGCTGCTGGCATAGTGTTCGCAAAACCCTCGTTTCGTCGCAAACAGGAAGTCATCCACGCTGTGGAGGCCCAGCAGGGGCGGGCGCAGGGTGTAGGTGAAGGATTCCCTGTACAGGGCCAGGGCCCGCTGGACCAGGGCCTGGGGGCGGTGGTCCGCCTCCCGCCAGGCTTGGGCCAGGGCCCGGGTCTGGGGGTTGAAACCTGCCGGCAGGGCCAGGGACTGGGACAACAGGGCCGGCGGTTCCAGATGGTGATAGTCGGGGAACACTCGGACGGCCCAGCGCTTGCGCTGGTTCACCGGCTCCCCGGCCAGCCATTGCATGCCGGCGGCCAGGGAGGTCTCGGGTGGCAGGGGTTCGGGCAGGCCGGGGCTGAACAGCCAACGACGCTGGTGGGGCTCCAGGGTGAGGGAGAGCTGCCATGGCGTGCCCCGGCTTTCGAGTTTTCCACGGAACGGCTGATGATCGGAGAGGGTATGCCACACCCGGCCATCGAAGTCTGTCAGCACGGGACCGCGCCAATAGAGGCCGCCGGGGTCAGGCCGTGCCCCCGTGAACTGGGCCCGGAAGGCGATCTCGCCGGACTGGATCAGTTGGGCGATGTCCCCCGGACCCATGTGGTCGGACAATCCCGTGCTGGCGGCACGGGCATCCGTGGGCAGGCTCCACAGGGGCCGGTCCAGGCGCGGGAATAAAACAAATAGCATCAGGGCCAGGGGTAGGCCGCCGGCGAAGAGGAGGATCGAATGGCGCAGAGACAGCCGGGGCGCCAGCCTGCCTCCGGCCTGGAGGTGGGCCATGGCCGCCACCCCCAGCACCGATACCAGCAGCAGATAGGCAGTCACCAGGGGGGATTGGCCGGTGAGGAAATAGCTCATGGCCATGAACTGGGTGAGGATGAGCAGCAGCCGCTTCTCCGCCAGGCTGCCGCTTTCCAGCAACTTGATGAACAGCAGCAGGATGAACAGGGGCACGCCCGCCCGCTGGCCGACGATGCTGTCGAACTGCCAGAACACCGCCCCCAGGCCCGCCAGGGCCAGCAGGGCGCGCAGGATTCTCGGCGGCAGGGCCTTGTCCTCAAGAACAAGGGCCAGGCGCCAGGACCACAGCCCCAGGCAGGCCAGGCCCAGCCAGGGGGGCAGGTATTCCAGATGAGGCAGCAGGGCCAGCAGCGGCGGCAGCAGCCAGAGCGCCGCCGGAAGCCGCGCCCGCCATAGATCAAGGCGCGGCATCGCCTTCCTGCGGGGGCAGGCCGTGCAGGGCCAGGGCATTCAGACAGCGCAGCCGCTGCTGGGGACCACGGGCCAGTGCCAGGCGGTTACCGGGCAGATTCAGGCCGTAACCGAGGCCCAGACGGTCTGCTTCCAAAACCCAGCGGGTCAGCTGGCTCAGGCGGGCCTCGGTGTCCAGGCCCGGCAACTGGGCCCAATCCAGCCAGAGCACATCGCTGTGGGGCGAGATGAAGGTTTTCACCAAGGGCTCGGGCAGGCGTCCCAGGCTCTTCCACACCAGCCGGGAGGGGGCCTCACCGGGCCGATAGGCCGTCAGGCCGTCGAAGTCATCCGTACCCCGCTGGCTGCCGGCAGCCTGTTCATCCTTCACGTCGCCGGTGGTGGGCAGGGGCTTGCGCCAGGCAGCGGGCCGGGGCCAGATCAGGGCAACGGTCGCCGGGGCGAACACACACCAGGCCCGGAACAGGCCCAGGGGGGCCTCGGTGAACAGGCGGCAGGGGCCCAGGGGCCGCCGTCCCCGCCGTCTGGCCGGCAGGCTCAGCCGGGCGTGGGCAAAGCCGGGCGGGCCTGGTTCCATCCCGGTCTGCACACCTTCGCTTTCCAGCACCACCCCTAGGGGAAACCGGGCAGAAGGCAAACGCAGGTGTAGGGTGAAATGGATCTGCCCGCCGGCAAAGCCGGGTTCGGCTTCGATGCTCAGCAGAGTCATGCCCAACAGGGCGCGCCAGGTGGCGAACAGGGTGGAGAGCACCACGCCCGCCAGCAGGAAGGTGAACAGGAACCCCATGGACAGGCCGTAGTTCATGGACCCCAGCAGCATGCCCAGCAGCAGCAGGCTGAAGACCAGGCCCTGGCGGGTGGGCAGGATGTAGATGCGCCGCGCCGCCAGGGTGAAGGGCAGGGGCTCCACGGCACGCAACCGGAAAAGCCGGCGCAGCAGGGGGGTGCGCAGGGGCAGGAAGGACAGGCCTCGGAGGGGAGAGGCGGTGGCCGGCATCAGGGGATGGGCACGGCCCCCAACACCGATGCCGCGCACTGGTCGCCCTGC
>Ga0272446_1008008_pt1 | contig 10247 bp, 11 predicted proteins | sample YNPCB0061_FD_194587 | JGI IMG/M metagenome (GOLD analysis project Ga0272446, IMG submission 194587) | Hot spring microbial mat communities from Yellowstone National Park, WY, United States - YNP-CB-006-1 | ecosystem: Environmental > Aquatic > Thermal springs > Hot (42-90C) > Sediment | place... | reverse complement strand
TTAGTAATCACTAATTAGGGGGAAAAAAGACAAAAGGGGAGGTCAGTATGTTTGCTTTGGGAGACAAAGCGGTTTATCCGGCGCACGGCGTCGGCGTAATTGAAAAGATTGAAAGTAAAAAGATATCTGACCATGAAGAACGTTTTTATGTTATCAGGATTATTGACACGGGCATGACGGTTACAATACCTCATTCAAAGGCTGTAGAAATTGGCTTAAGGCCAGTAGTAAGCAAAGAAAAGGTTAACGAAGTGTTTGAGGTGTTCTCAAGAAAACAGGAACAAAAAACATGCAGGATGTTGCCTTGGAACAGGAGGCAGCGTGACTATCTGGCAAAATTAAAGAGCGGTTCAATTGTTGAGTTAGCGGAGATTTTACGAGAATTAACGTTGATTCAAAGTCATAAACCCCTTTCCTTTGGCGAAAAAAAACTGTATGAAACTGTAAAAAGGCTTTTAATCAAAGAATTGGCATGTTGCCAGAACTGCTCTGAGGAAACTGTTCTGGGGAAAATTAATTCTCTTCTTTCGTCTTGAGGTTGTGGTTACGTGTATGTATTTAAAGTTATCATCCTCCTATTTAGTGTAGTTAGCGGATACTTTTTTTTTAATAAGATTTTTCATGACTCGGGCTATGCGACATTAGGCGGGTTTCTTGGCTTTGGACTTGGTTTTTTAACTATTATAGTTCGCGACATAATAGTAAAGGTGCCGCTTAAATATTTTATAGGCGGGTTTCTTGGCTTTGCGGTAGCCATGTCGCCTCTTTACTTCTTCACATCTTATTTAGACAATCCAAACTGGAGTGTTGAATTTTTAGGATATACGCTTGGTTTTCGGCTCATCATGGGAATTTTACTTGCTTATATCGGGATATCCGTAGGTGTTGAAAAATCTAAAAATATAAAGCTGCCCTTTCTTGATGAAAAAAAGGGCGAAAAGGCAACGAGGATACCAAAGGTGCTGGATTCGAGTGTCCTTATCGATGGGCGTATCGTGGAAATAATTGAAAGCGGTTTTTTAGAAGGTCCCTTCGTAGTTCCTCAGTTTGTGATAAAGGAGCTTCAAGCCCTTTCTGATTCCCTCGATCCTGTTAAGAGAAACAAAGGCAGAAGGGGACTTGATGTTATTGCAAGGATACAAAAGGTAAGTAACGAAATTGAGATATCAGATATTGACTTTTTCCGTATAAAAGAAGTTGATTTAAAACTTGTTACCCTTGCAAAAAAGATTGGTGGTAAGTTGGTCACCATTGACTACAATCTCAGCAAGGTTGCTGAACTTCAGGGCATTTTTAACTTAAACTTAAACATCCTTGCCAACGCCTTAAAACCATCCCTTATTTCTGGTGAAGCAATTAACGTTTACATACTAAAAGAGGGAAAAGAGCCCGGTCAGGGGGTTGCTTACCTTGATGACGGCACAATGATAGTTGTTGAAGATGGTAAAAAGTTTGTTGGACAGAAGGTTGACGTAGAGGTTAAAAGTGTCCTTCAAACGCCTTCAGGCAGAATAATTTTTTCTCAGATCAAAAACTCATGATGCTTAACAACTGCTACATTGTAATATTAGCCTCAGGGACAGGGCAGCGATTTGGTAAAACAGAAAAACTGCCAAAGCAGTTTGCGATGCTTGATAATAAGCCCATTTTATGTTATTCAATAGAAACCGCCCTTTCTTTAGTAAAAGGAAGCAATATCATATTAACCTATCCAGAGGGGATGCTGTCTCAATTTAGCTCATTTGTTGATAAATTCAAGTATGACATCAAACTTGTTGAGGGTGGTAAAAGACGTCAGGACTCTGTGCTAAAGGCAATAAATAGCTTAAAAGACAAAAACAGCATTGTGTTAATCCACGACAGTGCAAGGGCTCTTGCTACTAAATCGCTATTTGAAAGGGTGTATCAGTGTGCCAAGCTAAATGGAGCTGCTGTTCCTGTAATCACTCCAACAGATACAGTTAAAGAAATATCAAACGGAATTATCAAAAAAACCATTGATAGAAGGCTTCTTGGGCTGTCTCAAACACCTCAGGGATTCAGATTAGAGGTTTTGAAACGGGTTGTTGATGTCAGTGATTTTGACACAGAATACACCGACGAAGCCATGCTGCTTGAAACGCATGGAGTAAAAGTTCACACTGTTTTGGGCGAGAGGTTAAATTTAAAGCTTACATTTAAAGAAGATTTGGATATAATTAAAGCGTTTGCGAAACTTTTATGGAAAACAGAGTAGGCATAGGTATTGATTTTCACCGTTTTTGTGAAGGCAGAAAGCTGATTTTAGGTGGTGTTCAGATTCAGCATAACGTTGGACTAATCGGTCATTCTGATGCTGACTGCTTAATTCATGCGATTGTTGATGCAATATTAGGTGCCTTAGGAGAAGGCGATATAGGAACTTTTTTCCCCGATTCAGATATGAAATACAAAGACATGAACAGCCTTCACTTTTTAGAAAAGGCAGTTGAGATTGCAAGTGAAAAAGGTTTTGTTATCGAAAACATTGATACTACGATAATTTGTGAAAAGCCCAAGATTATGCCTTACGTTGTCTCGATGAAAGAAAAGTTAGGTGGTGTTCTCAACCTACCAAACGAAAGGGTTGGAATAAAGGCGACAACGACAGAGCAGATGGGATTTCTGGGACGAAAAGAAGGCATTGCCTGTATTGCAGTGGCAATGTTAAAAAGAATAAAATAGTTTTAAGGGGAAACTGATGGAGATACAGCTTTTTAATACTCAAACAACAAAGAAGGAGACACTTAAGACAGTTGAGACTGGCACAGTCAAAATGTATGTATGCGGTATCACAGCCTATGACCTTTCCCACATAGGACATGCCCGCTCACAGGTTGTTTTTGATGTCATACAAAGATTTCTTAAATACAGAGCTGGTTACAAGGTCATATACGTTAGAAATTATACCGATATTGACGATAAAATTATCAACAAGGCAAAAAATGAGGGCGTTAGGTTTAACGAAATCTCAGAAAAATATATTGCTGAGTTTGACAAAGACATGGAGATTTTGGGTATAGAAAGACCCACATACACGCCAAAAGCGACAGAGTTTATACCTCAAATGATAGATATGGTGAAGGTGCTTATAGAAAAAGGTCATGCATACGAAATAGATGGTGATGTTTACTTTTCTGTAGAAAGTTTCAAAGATTATGGAAAGCTGTCTAAAAAGCCCTTAGAAGAACTTCTTTCGGGTGCGAGGGTAGAGGTTGATGAAAGGAAAAGAAATCCTCTCGATTTCGCCCTTTGGAAGAGACAAAGATTTGATTACGAGCCTTACTGGGAAAGCCCTTGGGGAAAAGGAAGACCTGGCTGGCATTTAGAATGTTCTGTTATGTCATCGAAACTTTTAGGGGCTTCTTTTGATATTCACGGTGGTGGTTTAGACCTAATCTTTCCTCATCACGAAAACGAAATTGCCCAAAGTGAGGCTTATAGCGGCAAGCCCTTTGTCCGTTACTGGATACACAATGGTTTTGTTAACATAAACAAAGAAAAGATGTCAAAGTCCTTAGGAAACATCCTGACTATAAGAGAAATCTGCCAGAAATACCATCCCGAAGCCTTGAAGCTTTTTATACTTTCTCATCATTATAGAAGCCCTATGGATTTTGATTACGAAAAAATTTCTGAGGCAGAAACTGCTTTAAAAAGGTTTTACCTAAGCCTTAAAAACTGGGACGATAAACTCAAAAACTTTATTGAAACTGGACAGAACCTTGATAGCACAATAAAGGCTAAACTTGATGAAACAGAAAGAAGTTTTGATGAATCAATGGCTGATGACTTTAACACCGCTCAGGCACTCGCTGCGATTCATGAGTATAGCCGTTTAACAAACAAGTATTTTCAGGATAATCTTAAAAAATTTGGAGAAAGGGAAGCCGCAACAATTAAATACGCAAAAGAAAGACTACTTTCAATGGCGAAGGTGTTTGGCGTACTTCAGGAAGAGCCACAAATATTTTTTGAAAAGGCGTTAGAAAGGCTTTTGTCCTCACAAAACATTACAAAGCAAGACGTTGAAAAGCTTATCGAAGAAAGAAAATTGGCAAGACAGAACAAAGATTATTCAAAGGCAGACGAGATAAGAAAGAGGCTTACTGAATTATCAATAGAGTTAGAAGACACCCCTGCAGGAACAACCTATAGAGTAAAGGTGTGAAAAATTACATTAGAAAGTTAGTTTATCTTCTTGCGGTAGTTTTTTTACTTATTTTCTGGCAGAAGTTATGCATAGCTGACACATACCGATACGTTGATAAAAACGGCGTAGTTGTCTTTACAGATGATAAAGAAAGCATCCCCTTAGAGTTTCGTAAAAACGTCACCGTAATAAAAGATGAGGAGGTAAAGAATAAACAGTTAGAAACTAAAAAAGATGTCGCTTTACCAGCTAACAGCAATAATCAGCAACAATCAAAAAAACAAGAAGAAGCTTCAACATTCTATGAAAAATTAAAAAATCTCCAATTTGACAATCTTCAAAAGCCGATAATTTTAGTAATTTTATCGCTAATCTTTTTCTTTGCAGGTTACCTGCTAAAAGGACTAAATAACAGACGGATTGTTACAATCATCAGGTTGGGCATCGTTATCATCATTTCTCTGTTATTATTTCAGACCTACCTTGAGAAGGTTAATAGCCAGTATGAGGATTTAAAAGCTGACGTTAACTCTTTGCAGAAAAAGGCTATAAAAAGAGACATAAAACTGGAAGACATAACAAAGTAACATAACAACTTTTTACAAAAAAACTTAAAAAATCTTGTTGATTTTTTGTTTGACTACATACCGACTGGTCGGTATAATTAAAACATGGACACAAGATTAAAGCTGATAAAAACAGGTGCAGCACTGTTTGCAAAAAAATCATTCGTTGAAGTTACCGTAGAAGATGTGGTAAACAAGGCTAAACTGAGTAAAGGGGCTTTTTATCACTACTTCAGTTCAAAAGAGAGTTTCTATATCGAGATAATTAAAGAGGCTGATACCATTTTCAACCAAATTTTTAGCGAAAAGTTAAAGACCTGTAAAGATTACAGCTTAAGGTTACGCCTTTTTATTGAATCTGTTTTACAGTTTTATCAGAAAGAAAAAAATCTCTATCTTGTTGTTCAAAACGAAATAAATAAGATTGTTGCTGGAACAGCCACCCCTTTTCACCAGTTTCAAAAAAACACCCTTGAAAACATCAAAAATTTAGTCGCCGATAATAAAGACCCCTTTATGCCATACTTTATTATGGGAATTCTAAGGAGTGCTGTTATCTACAAGGTGCAAAACAACGTAACAGAAAAAGATTTGCTTGATACAGTTTGGAGTTATGTTTCAAAATGTCTGGAGGTTTAACTGTGAAAAAGCTCATTTTCATTGTTTTTTATTTGTTATTTACTTCTCACCTTTTGTTTGCTGCAGAGTTAAAGCTTGATGTCTTTGAGGCGATTCGTTTTTTTAAGCAAAACAGCAGGCTTTCAAAGATTTATCAAAGCGAAGAAGAGGCAAAAAGTCATCTTGTAGAAAAAGCAAAGTCTTCTCGACTTCCTTCGTTAGATGTTGATGTTAGCTACAATTTTCTTAATGATGAACCAAAATCAAAGACACCTTTCGGCAATCTTCCTGTAGAGCAGGATAAGTTTCTTAAAGGACAACTTATTCTTTCCCATCTTATATACGACTTTGGTATAAGGGAATCCTTTATAGATCGTGCACTCCTTGATAAAGAGCTAACAGCTCTTTTTCTGAAAAAGGAGTTAAATGATGGTGCCCTCAATGTTACAATGGCTTTCAATCAACTTTTACTTGCAAATAAGGTATTAGAAGTCTATAAAGAGGAGTTAACTCTTTTAACGGAGCAGAAAAAACGCATAGACGGTTTTTTTGAAGAAGGGCTTGTAACGAAAAATGACGTGTTACAAATTCAAGTGGAAATCAGCAACACAAACCAAAAGATACTTTCCATACAAAATGATATAGCAAATTTAAAAGAAAGATTAAAGACCTTGCTTAATGTCAGCGAAGACATAGAAGTTAAAGACAAAGAGTTAGACGAAACAATCCTTATGAAAGATAAGGCAGTGTATGAAAATAGACCAGAGGTTTTAATCGCCCAAAAGCTTGTCACATTAAAAGATTTAGAGTTAAAGGCAGTTGATGCAGATAACTACCCAAAATTCTACGGTGCAGCGGGCTTAAATTATGAAGAGAACAAGTATAGGACGAGCAACCAATACTTCTTTTTGTCAGTTGGACTGAAGGTCAACCTGTTTGATGGAAAAAAGAACTATTCTGAAAAGCTGTCTTTATTAAAGTTTAAACAGGAGTACGAGGAAAAAGTTCGTCAGGTAAAAGATATTGTTAGACTTGATGTTGTTCAGGCTATAAACGACCTTAAGACATCTATAAACAAAACAAAAGTTGCGAAAGAGGCTATTTTACAGGCAAAGGAGAACTTAGCCATCGAAGAGGGACGATATGCCGAGCAGCTAATAACTGCAACGGATCTAATTGCGGCAACATTAAGAGTTTCGCGGGCAAATCTAAACTACTACGAGGCTGTAAACAGCTACAAAAATGCGTGTTTTAAATTACTCTGGTCAAAAGGTGAACTTTATAAATTAGGTGAGGTGCTAAAAAATGAGTGAAGTTAGCAAAAGATTTAACAACAAAAAGCTATTATTCGTAGGAGCCTTTATTTTAGTTGTCGGTGCATTGATTGGGAGTTACTATTTTTATCAACACCACAAACGTTATGTGACTACTGACAATGCTTATGTTAAAGAAGATTTCACGGTAATCGCTCCAAGAGTGGGCGGAACTGTTATAAATGTTCTTGTAAAGGAAAACGATTTTGTTAAAAAAGGCACGCTGCTGGCTGAAATCGACCCCAAAGATTTTGAAGTGAAGGTTGCACAGGCGGAAATGGCATTGATTATGGCAAAAAACAACAGAGATAGCCTCTATCAAAAGATTAAGGAAGCAGATGCGGGCTTGGAAGCAAAAAAGGCAGAGCTTGATAAAGCAAAGCTTGATTACGAAAGGGCAAAAAGACTTTACGAAAAACAGTTGATACCGAAAGACCAGTATGAAAGGGCTGAGATGTCTTTAAAGGTTACACAGGCAAGGTATGATGCGTCTATAAGAGAAAAAGAGCAGATAAAGTCTTCCTTAGGTGTTAGAATAGGTGGTGAAGAAGCTATCGTTAAACACAACGAGGCGATTCTTAAAGAGGCAAAACAGTACTTGGAATACACAAAGATTTATGCCCCTCAAGACGGTTATATTGCAAGAAAAACTTTAGAAGTTGGAAATGTTGTTTCACCAGGACAGCCTTTGATGGCTTTAGTGCCTCTTAGAGAGCCTTATGTCGAGGCAAATTTTAAAGAAACAGAAGTAGGGCAAATCAAAGTTGGTGATAAAGTCATCATAAAGGTGGATCTTTATCCCGATACAACATTTGAAGGAACGGTTGATAGCATCTCAACAGGTACTGGTGTTGTGTTTTCGCTCTTGCCTCCCGAAAATGCAACAGGAAACTGGATTAAAGTAGTCCAGAGAGTGCCTGTAAAAATAAAGTTTGATAAAATCCCAGAGGATAAAAAGTTAAGGCTGGGACTTTCCTGCGAAGTTAAAGTGAAGGTGAGATAGTTTGTAATGAACTGGGTTAGGCTTGCCTTTATAACCATTGCAGCGATGTTAGGCACCTTTATGGAGGTGCTTGACACTACCATAACAAACGTTGCTTTGCCTCACATTTCTGGCAATCTCTCTGTATCAACTGATGAAAGTACGTGGGTCATCACATCCTATCTCGTTGCAAATGCCATTGTGCTACCTATAACACCTTGGCTTGCAGGCATTTTCGGTAGGAGAAGACTTTTTTTAGCCTGTGTGTTCACATTCACATTTAGTTCCTTTTTATGTGGAGTGGCTCCCAATCTGGAAACATTAATCATTGCAAGAATACTGCAGGGTTTGGGTGGTGGAGGTTTACAGCCGATTGAACAGGCAATCCTGTTGGAAGCCTATCCTCCAGAAAAGAGAGGACTTGCAATGGCTTTTTACGGTCTTGTTGTTGTTATAGCACCTGTTTTGGGACCGATAGTAGGCGGTTGGATTACGGACAACTACAACTGGCGTTGGGTCTTCTTTATTAATCTGCCTATCGGAGTTTTATCCTTCACTCTGATTTATCTGTTTATATTTGACCCACCATATTTAAAACGCATTAAATCTTATTTTGACTATATTGGGCTTGGTTTTCTTGCACTGTTTCTTGGTACCCTTCAGTACATTCTCGACAAAGGTGAACGAGAAGACTGGTTCAATTCGGACTTGATTATCTATTTTTCAATAATCTGTATAGTTTCAGGATTATTTTTCTTGCTTTGGGAACGAAAGGAAAAAGAACCTGTGGTTGACCTATCTCTTTTTAAAAACTGGAACTTTACCCTTTCTGTTTTTTTCATAACCCTTCTCGGCGTAGTTCTTTACGGTAGTGTAGTGCTTTTACCTGTAATGCTTCAAACACTTTACGGTTATGATGCCTTCACTTCTGGATTGGCTTTGGGATGGGGTGGTATTGGCGGCTTTATAAGCATGTTTTTAACAGCCCGCTTGATAACAAAGGTTGGAGAAAAAACATTAATAATTACTGGCACAATTATTCACTTCATTTCAATGTATATGTTATTCCATGTAAACTTAGATGCTGGATTCTATTACATTTCGCTCACACGTTTTGTACAGGGGTTATCTTTGGGCATGCTTTTTATTCCCATCTCAGTTGCTTCGGTTTCCTATCTGCCTAAGGAAAAGATTGGTAGTGCCACAGGCATATATAACCTGCTGAGAAATATCGGAGGCAGCATTGGCATCGCAATTGTGATGACCTTACTTAACAGACGTGCTCAGTATCATCAAACAATGCTTGTTGACAGACTTATCGAGATGAACATGGCATTAAATAACAGCCTTTTGAACATAAAATCCTTTGTCTTCTCCCGATTTTTGCCTATAAAGGGGCAGGAGCTTGCCATTACCCACAAATTAGTTACTGGTGAAGTTATGAGACAAGCATATATAAAGGCATTTATCGACAACTTCTTTTTACTTGCGGTTATAACGCTTTTCATTGGACTTGCCATCTTTTTAAAGCCATCCCCAAAAGGGAAGGAAGTAAGTTTTCACTAAAGTTTTTCATTAATTGCCTTAAAAAAAGCCTTATTACAAATGTTTCTTTTTAGATTGATTAGCATACAAATATTTCCTACAATAGTTAATAAATTTATCAAACGGAGGCATAAACTATGTTAAAAATTATTTCAGTTGTTTTGTTTTTTGCATTTGTAACAACGGCAAGTGCACAGTCTCTAAATGTCAACGTAAATTTAGGGGACAAGAAGGATGAAAAAAAGACGGAAAAGGTTATCATTAAAGAGAAAGAAACTGTGGTAATCAAGGACGAAAAAGAAAAGAAAGACAGAGGAAAACACAAAGGACACGATAAAAAGAAGGAAAAGAAAGAAAAAAAGCAGAAAAAAGAGGACAAAGATTAATATAGCAACTTTTATAAAGCTGGTCTTGCTTTTCACCTTAATTGCCGTTTTAAATTTTTCAAGCACTGTTTTTGCATTTAACGCCTCTGCCTGTTACAGGGTAGAGGTGTTTTTTTTTAAGGTGGGTGAAAGCTGCATATCTTATAAAGAGGATAAAGATAAAATACTGGTGAGCAGTTTTATGCGAACAGTAAATATCGGTAGTTTAGCGAAAAGGGTTGACGACAAAGGTGAAGCTGTAATAGATAAAGACAACCTCAAGCCAGTAAGTTTTAAATTCCATCAGGAAGAAGGAAGATTTAAACGTTATCAGGAGTACCAGTTTTTGGAAGACAAGGTTTTTGTCAGAGAGACAAAATATAAAGATTTGACAGACACAATTGAAAAGGATGAAAAGAAGGTTTATCTTTCGAATAATTATGCAGATCCCTACACTGCAGCATTACAACTTTTAATAAATGTAGGTAACAAAAAACAAGGGGTATTGAAGCTTTTTTATGATGACAAGTTTTACAATATTCCCTACACTGTTTTAAAAGAAGAAAGCCTTTCCATATCAGGCAAAAAATATAACACTTACAAGGTGCTTGTAAAACCTTATATTCAGGGAAAGGGACTTTTAAAGCCAAGAGGTGACTGGATTTTGTGGCTGGATAAAGCAACTAA
>Ga0272446_1008006_pt1 | contig 10252 bp, 7 predicted proteins | sample YNPCB0061_FD_194587 | JGI IMG/M metagenome (GOLD analysis project Ga0272446, IMG submission 194587) | Hot spring microbial mat communities from Yellowstone National Park, WY, United States - YNP-CB-006-1 | ecosystem: Environmental > Aquatic > Thermal springs > Hot (42-90C) > Sediment | place... | reverse complement strand
TCGGCGTGCGCGCGGAACAGGCGGTCGGTTTCATCGAGCATCTGGTCGAGCGATCGAATGCGGAAGACACGCGCCTTGTTCTTCGGCTGGTTCTCGATCGTCTCGTCGTCAACGCCGAGGTAGCCCGGGTCGGGCGTATCTTCCGCTTCGTTCCAGAGATCGGCGTCGCTCTCGTCATCGCCGGGCAACCCGCCGACGGCCACGCCTTTGAGCAGGCCGGCGGGCGCCGCCGCGGTGGTGGCAGCGGCGCGTGGCGCACCTGCAGCCAGTTCGACGCCCTGCTGTAAGGCATGGAGCGCGGCATCGAGTGAAAGATTCGGGTTTGCGGCGAAGAAGCTCGCAAGGCGACTGATTTCTGCCGCCGACATCCCCTCCTCAACGGCGGCACGGGCCAGTTCGAGCTGTGTACGTTCGTTCGTGACGCGGCGCAAATGCTGCGCCTGAGTAACGGTCAACTCGCCTGTGCGGAGATACTCCTGAATCTCGAGCGGTAAATCGAGGAGACCCAGGTAACGCCGTACCGTGCGCGGCGTGAGCCCCACCGTGCGCGCCGCCGCTTCGTCGAGCGCCCCATCGTCGCTCAGGCCCCGGTCAATCGCGATCTGCTCGCGCAACTTCTGAAACGCGCGCGCCTGTTCTAGATCGTTCAGGTCGCGGCGTTGCAGATTCTCGGTAAGCTGGCGCACGAAGGTGCGCGGATCGTCAGGGTCGAGCAGCACGCAGGGCACACGTTCGAGGCCCAGCTTCAGCGCAGCCAGCCGGCGCCGGTTGCCGTACACGACGCGGTACCGGCTGTGCCCGGTATCAACCACGCCGAGCGGTTGGAGCAGGCCATATTCAGCGATCGTCGCCGCCAGCCCTTCGACATCGCCCGGGTCCTCACGGACCCCTTGCGGGTCGGGTTCGAGTGCATGCGGATCGATCCAGAGCAACTGCATACTTCCTCCAGGCAGCGAATGATCAACACAGGTGTTCGCCGGCGAGTATACCAGATGTCACCCGATGCGACAAATACCGGGCTGCCGGAACTGTTTGCAGATATGCTGAAAGAGTTGCCGCTCGACACGCCGAGCGGCGAATCGACACATGCGGCGTGCATACGCACGTTGTAGTATCATTTGTCTTCAGCGGTACAGTCAGCCTGTCGCTCGAAGCGGCTTCTGAGGATACTCTGCGTCTTTATCAGCCTGGAACCGGTGGCCGCCATGATCCGATCGGAGAGTGAGCCGGCAGCCGAGGTATCCGGCATATAGACGCCGGTCATATGCAGCTCACCGATTGTCAGCCGGCAATCAGAAGTCATGTTCTACCAGATAGCATTCAATCGTACAGTATGATAGCACCCTGAGAAGCCGTTCTCCTGATCGTTGTATGTCTGAATGCAATCGGATAGTACCCTCCAGGGAGCCATGCCATGTTTCGTATCATCGCCAACACGACCCATTCATCCGGTCTGCAGTATCGCCCCGTCGAGTTAATTCTGCGCGCTGCGGATGCCGCGTATGCACTGGATCCGGATGCGGCGTTGCGGGTCTGGTTTCGTCATGAGAGTGGCAATGTCTGTAGCGGGCTGGGCTTTGCCGATGGCGGCCTGATCTGGCGCATTCGCTTCACGCCGTTGTGGCCTGGCCGCTGGGAATGGCACGCCGCCGCCGGTGATCCTGGCCTCGATGGCGCATCAGGCGAAGTGCGGGTCGCCCCGGCTGCGGGAACGACCCTGTTCGAGCGCCATGGCCCGCTGGCGTCGCCAGCACCCGGTGCGCGCGTGCTGTCACTTGCTGACGGTACGCCATTTTTCTGGCTAGGTGACACCGCCTGGGAAGCCCCGGCCAGCGCGCTACCGGCTGAGTGGGACGTCTACCTGGCGCGCCGCGCGGCGCAGGGCTTTTCGGTGGTACAGATGAACCTGTTGCCGCAGTGGGACGCGGCGCTGCCCCATCGTCGCCTGCCGTTTCTGCCCGGCGCCGGCGGCGCGCCCGACCCCGATCGACTCGACCCGGCGTATTTCCAGGAGCTCGACCAGATCATTGACCGGAATGCGGAACTGGGTCTCCTTTCCGCGCTGGTGGTGTTGTGGTTCAATTATGCGCCTGGCGCGAACCCCCCATTCTATAACCCGCCGCCGGAGGGATTGCAGCTGGAGCTCACAACGGTGCAGGCGCGCCGGCTGGCGGCGTATGCCGGCGCGCGCTACGGGGCCTACCCGGTCGCCTGGTTGCTGACCGGCGATATTGCCTTCACGAACCCGGAAGATGAAGAGACCTACGGCGCTATTGCGGAAGGGTTACATGAAGCGTCATTTGTGCGTGCCCCGATGACGGCGCATATCAATGGCGATGTGCCTGTGCGGCAGCGTGTCGCGCGCCAGCCATGGCTCGACTTTCATATGTTCCAGTCGTGCCACTTTGCCCACGGCGGTGGCTTCCCGGCAGCGTACACACGTGCGGCGCGCGCATTGCACCCATCCAGGCCGGTTGTCAATGGCGAGCAATGCTACGAACAGCTTGGCCGCATCCATGGTGTGGGGCGCTTCGATCGCGACGATGTGCGCCGCGCGGCATGGGAGGCCGCACTGGCCGGCGCCTGTGGCATCACCTACGGCGCGCACGGCATCTGGCCCTGGTATCGGGAAGGAACGACGTTTCACGGCGCAGCAGCCTGGCAGGCGCCGCCCCGCTGGGATGAAGCGCTGGCGTTTCCCGGCAGCGATGACGTGGCACGCATGAAACGCCTGCTCGAGTCATTGCCCTGGTGGACCCTGAACGAAGCGCCGGATCTGCCGATTGCTGAGGACCCCGCCGGTGATGCGATCGTCGCCCGGCTGGGTGCGACGCACGTAGTGGCCTACCTGCGCGCAGCGCGCCCGCTGCGCCTGACCGACTCCCGACTGGCGGGATCGCCGGCGCGCTGGGTTGACCCGGCGAGCGGCGCGGAGGAGCCGGCGGTAAGTGAGCCATTCTACGGCGGTATGCGTGTGCAGCCGCCATCGTGGGTGCACGACGCGGTGCTGGTGATCGTCTGCAGCGGGTAACGTCGAGCCTTCCCGAAGGACTCTACGCCGTGTGTCATGGCGCGGAGCGCGAGCAACAGCCTGTAGCGAGCGACGCCTGGCAGAGGCCATCTCCGCTCGCGCCGCTCGATGGTGTCGCGGCGCTCACACTGCCATCCAGCCATCCGTTTTGTGGATAGGAGCTTAGAGCCAATACCTTGCAAATAAGGCGCGATACACCCCCAACTCCCCCCGCTGGGGGAGAAGCCGGTCTCCCGCCCCCGGCGGGGGCGGGCCGGGGTGGGGGCGAAGAGCTTGTTTGAAAGGTATTGCGCTTAGAGCCTATCCGAACACCAGATGGTCACTGTCATGGCGAGCGCGAGCGAAGCCATCTCCTCGCGCGCCGCTCGAGTGCTTCAGCCACGCTGCGCTCGCTGCAGGCGGTCGCTGGCGCTCCTCGCAGTGACAGCATGCCCATGGGTTTGCGGATAGGCGCTTACGCCGCGCGCAGCAGGGGCTCGTCGCGGAACTGCCGGCGATGCAATTCGGCATACAGGCCGTCGCGCGCCAGCAATTCGGCATGAACGCCGCGTTCCACAATCTGCCCCTGATCGAGCACCAGCACCTGGTCGGCATCATGCACGGTCGAGAGGCGGTGAGCGATGACGAAACTGGTACGCCCGCGTAGCAGGCGACGCAACGCCTGCTGGATCAGTTGCTCGGTACGGGTATCCACGCTGCTCGTGGCTTCATCCAGAATCAGGATGCGCGGATCGGCCAGAATGGCGCGCGCAATACCGAGCAACTGGCGCTGCCCCTGGCTCAGGGTTCCGCCACGCTCGCCCAGGTGCGTCTGGTAGCCGTCGGGCAGCCGCATGATGAACTCGTGGGCGTTGGCCGCCTTTGCTGCTGCTTCCACCTCGGCATCACTCGCATCGAGCCGACCGTAGCGAATATTGTCGGCAATCGTCCCGGCAAACAGAAAACTGTCCTGCAACACGACGCCCATCTGCGAGCGCAGGCTGGCGCGGGTCACGTCGCGCACGTCGATTCCGTCAATCGTCACCGCGCCGCTGCTCACATCATAGAAGCGACCGATCAGATTCACCAGCGTCGTCTTGCCCGCACCCGTCGGCCCGACGAGTGCAATCGTCTGGCCGGGTTCAGCAACCAGCGAGATATCTTTAAGCACATACTGCTCACCTTCCGCGCCATTCTGTTGCGGCGACGCCGCAGGGGCAGCGTTCCTGGCGCCGTAGCTGAACCAGACATGATCGAACTGCACGCGTCCCTCGATGCGCGGCATGGCGCGCGCGCCAGGTGCATCGGCCAGATCGACGGGAGTGTCAATCAGCGCAAAGATCCGTTCCGACGCTGCCAGCGCCGCCTGCGCCGTTGTGTAGAATGCGGAAAGCGCCTGCACCGGGCGGAAGAACTGCTGCACATAGGTCAGAAATGCCACCACCACGCCGACGGTCGCCATCCCCTGGAGCACCAGCCAGCCGCCATACCCGGCGACAATCGCGGTGGCGACCGTTGACAGCACATCAACCGCCGGCATGAACGCCGAGGTGATCGCCGTCGCATTGACGTTGGCATCGCGGTTGGCGGCGTTTCGTTGCGCAAAGCGCTGCTGATTGACGGCGGTGCGCGTGAACGCCTGGGCCACTTTCACCCCCGCGATCTCTTCCTGGATCTCCGCCGACACATCACCGATCGACTCGCGCGTCCGGCGGAATGCCCGGCGCGACATATGGGAAAACACACTGGTCATCCAGAGCATCACCGGAATCACCGTGACGCTTGCCAGCGCCAGCCTCCAGTCGAGCGCCACCATCGCCACCAGAATGCCGATCAGGCCGAACAGGCTGCCAAGCACCTGGACGAGGCCCTGCCCCAGCAACTGCGTGATGACTTCCGTATCGTTCACCAGGCGCGACATCAACTCGCCGGCGGGGCGGCGGTCGAAGAAGCGTAACGACATACGTTGCAGCGCCGCAAAGATCTCACTACGCAGGTGTGCCAGGGTACGCTGGCCGATCTCGCCCATGAGCATGAACTGGTAGCGCCCGGCAACTGCGCCGGCAACATAGACGCCGAGCAGCAGCAGCATGATGCGATTCAGTTCGTCGCCCGCGCCGCGCGCGATCGCACCGTCAATGGCGACGCCAATCAGCAACGGGCCGAGCGCCTGCGATCCGGCGGCGATGACGACCAGCGCAAGGATCGCCAGCAACCGGCGCCAGTACGGGCGCAGATACGCGAGCAATCGCTGCGCGACCGCACCCTGCTGCTGCGCTTTCTCCTGGGGCAATTCAGCTACGCGCGGCAAGCCATGCATCATGGAAGACATCTCCTGTCAGGAACGGTTATGACCGATCATGGTGCTGCTCTCCCGCCGGGCTCAGGCGCACGATCGGCAACCGTCGCGATGTTTGTTTGCGGTACGTTTTGTAGGCCGGATAGATTGCCGCCAGGCGCGCCCAGAGACGGGCATACTCCTGCGCATCGTCAACTTCAATGGCGACTGCCGGCGTCGTGCGTCCCCGATCCTCGACCATCACCCGCGGGTCGGCGCGCAGATTGCGATACCAGTGGGGCGCGCTATCACTGCCGCCCCACGACCCGACGACGACATAGTCGCCGCCGTCGCGCACGAAGAGCAGCGGCATTGTATGGCGCCTGCCGCTGCGCCGCCCTGTGGTGGTCACCAGAATACAATGGCGTCCAAGAAACGGGTGTGGGATATTGCCGCGCAGGAGGCGGTAGAACGCAACATGCGCAGTGGTTCCGGCTTTGACCAGCCTGACGAAGAGCGGGTGATGGCGCGTCATCGGTCGTCTCTGCTCAATGCCCGCCAGGCTCATGTTGATTCCACGAGTTCCACCTGCACGACATCGCCGCCGAACTGCGAGTCGATGATTTCGCCATACAGCGCGTTACTCGCCAGCAATTCCTCATGTGTACCCTGAGCGACGATCCGCCCCCGATCGAGCAACAGAATCAGGTCAGCGCGGCGCACCGTACTGATGCGCTGCGCAATCACAAATGAGGTGCGCCCTTCCATCAGGCGTTCAAGTGCTTGCTGGATCTGATATTCGGTTTCCGCATCAACTGATGACGTACTATCATCAAGGATGAGAATACGCGGATCGCGCAACAGGGCGCGGGCAATCGCGATCCGCTGTTTCTGCCCGCCGGAGAGGCCCACGCCGCGCTCGCCGATAATGGTGGCGTACCCGTCCGGCAGGGCAGTAATAAACTCGTGTGCCTGCGCGGCGCGCGCAGCCGCCTCGATGTCGGAATCGTGTGCGCCCGGGCGACCATACGCGATATTATCGCGCACACTGCCACTGAACAACGTCGTATCCTGCAACACGATCCCGATCTGCTGGCGCAGACTTTCCAGCGTCACGTCACGCACATCAACCCCGTCAATCGTCACCCGCCCGCGGGTCGCATCATAGAAGCGTGGGATCAGATTGATAATCGTACTCTTTCCGGCGCCGGTCATACCCAGGATGGCAACGGTCTGTCCCGGTTCGGCGACAAACGAGACATCTTTCAGGGTATACCTGTCCTCATCACCCGCATGGGGCGCGTGGGAAGTTGCGCGTTCTGCGCCGTCCGCCTTCACGCCATAGCCGAACCAGACATGCTCAAACGCCACCCGCCCGCTGATCGGCGGCAGGGGATGGGCGCCGGGGCGGTCGTGAACCTCGCTCTCGACATCGAGCACCTCGAAAATGCGCTCCGCACTGACCGCGGCGCGCGCCAGCTGGGCCATAATCATGCCCAGCATCATCAGCGGCATAATCAGCAGCGTCAGGTAGGTGTTGAACGCCACAAGCTCACCGATCGTCAACCTGCCGCCGATCACCTGGAACCCGCCGAACCAGACCACCGCCGCCGTGCCAAGGTTGCCGATCAGGAAGATAAGGGGAAACGCCAGCGACATGGCGCGGATAGCGACCAGGTTCACATCGAGGAGTTGCTCATTGAGGCTGGAATAGCGGCGCCACTCATACGGCTCGCGCGCAAACGCCTGCACCACGCGCACCCCGGCAAGGTTCTCCTGCAGCGCCGTATTGAGTGCGCCGAGGCGCTGCTGGATCTGGCCGAACAGTGGCCGCACGACCTGCATAAAATACATGATCACGGCAACCATCAGGGGCACGGTCAGCAGCGCCAGGAGCGCCAGTTGCCAGTTCATTGCCGTCATCGCCACGATGCATCCCAGTAGCAGCGCAACGGCGCTGACCAGTTGCAGCAATCCCATGCCGATGAAGGTACGCACCTGCTCGACATCGCTCGTGATGCGAGTCATCAGTTGCCCGGTCTGCGCCCGGTCGTGGTACGAGAAACTCAGGCTCTGGATCCTGGCGAAGAGCACGTTCCGCAGATCATAGGCGACCGCCTGCGACGCTTTTTCCGACCAGAAGCCGGAGGTGAAGCTGAACAGGCCACGCACGAGCGCGATCCCCACCAGCGCTGCCGACGTCCAGAGCAAGGCGCTGATGTTGCGCTCCGCGATACCACGATCAATGACCAGGCGCAACATCTGCGGCGCCGCCAGGTTCGCGATGGTCACCAGCGCCAGGCTGAGGAGGGCGCCGGTGGCTGTCACCCAGTACGGCCGGAGGTATGTCAGTGCGCGGCGCAGCGGGCTCATGCAGTTTCTCCTGAGACATAATCAATCACGTGCGGGCAGGGATGGTCAACCAGTGCGCGTAAGACGCTGAGACCGTCGTAGAGCCGGGCGCGGTCCTGATCATCCAGCCGGTCAATCAGCGCCGCCACCGACTCCTCGGCAAGGCGCAGCAGCGCGCGATGCGCATCATGGCCGCCAGGCGTCAGGTGCAACACAACCTGCCGCCGGTCGTTGGGATTGCTCACGCGCTCCACCCATGCGCGCTGCACCAGCACATCCACCATGCGCGACATCGAAGATGGCGTGACATGGTGGCGTGCCGCCAGTTCACCGAGGGTCCAGGGGCGCTCGGCCAGCATCGCCAGCATACGCAACTGCCCGAGAGTTGGCGCGTCGTCACCGCCATCGTGGCGCTGGCGCAGCGTGCCGGTGATGCTGCGCATCAGGCCGGGGACGGTATCGAGCAGAAGCGAGGCGCATTCGTAAGCTGATGGTGCCGGCATCTCAATGAATGTATCATACAACGATGTGATGATACAACTATACCCGGGTTCGTTCCGGCTGTCAAAGGACCGATGGTGTGATCCTTGCGCCGTCTGCGACACCGTGGTACGATGATACCTGCGGGCCGCTAGCTCAATGGCAGAGCACGTCGCTCATAACGACTGGGTTCCAGGTTCGAATCCTGGGCGGCCCACCACATCTCCACTACGGGCACGACTGATTCTCGAAGAAACGGCAACGCCGGAACAGGAGATCGCCGAGCGCCTCGATGGCTCGCAGCGATGCTTCGAGTTGCCAGCGCCAGACATCGGGCCAGGTCAACCCGCGCCGCAGGTTGGTTTCGGCATTGAACACGGTGGCGTTCAGCACCAGCCCGAAGTTCCATCCGATCAGCAGAAGTGCCGGTGCGATCACCGCGAAACGCCCGGCCCGCCGCGCGACCCACTCCGCAAGCAGCGCCACGCCGATAACGAAAATCGGCGTGCACTCGATCAGGCGCCGAAAGCCGAAGGCGCCGGTCAGGTGCCAGGTTGTGCCGAATGCGCCATTGATCCAGGTCTGTGCCAGGAATGCCGTTGCCAGCACAACGGCCAGCCGCCGGTCGCGCCGCCAGAGCAGCCCCAGCCCGATCAGCCCGATCCCCAGAACCGGGCTCCACACCAGCGCGCCGCGGCTGAATGGTGGGAAGCTTGCCGTGAAGCTGCTTGCGCCGGGGCACCAGAAATCGGGCGACGGGTCGAAATCCACCAGTGTATCAATGAAGTGCGGGCTGCACCAGTTGAGTTTGCCGCTCACCTCGCCCGCCGGTTGCGGTGCGCCGTTCAGAATCTGATAGACCAGTAGTTGAGGCGCCAGCATCAGGGCAAATGCTGCCACAAACAGCGCATGGCGCGCGGCGAGCTGCAACGTCGCCCCCGGCGCGCGAACGAGGCGCGTGTACTGCCAGAGTGCTTCGAGCGCCGGAACGACCAGGAACAACCCGAGTTGCTCGCGCGTGATGGTCATCAACCCGCCAACCAGGCCGAGCGCCAGCCAGGCGCGCCAGCCGCGTTCTCTTCCGCCTGATCCCTCCCCGGCTCGCCCTGTCCCCGGATCGCCCCGCGTCTCGTGCCAGATCGTCAGGAACAGCGTTGTGAGGAAGAGGCCAGTTGCGTGCGCGAAGGGCATCTGAACATACATGTAGAAGACCAGCGGCGAGGCAAGCCAGACAGTAATACTTGCCAGTGTTGCCGCGAATACAGCAACGAAGCGTCGTGCCAGGCGATACGAGAGCAGCACGCCCAGCAGCCCATAGAGCGCCGAGGCATAACAGACGGCGGTAATGTAGGGCGCAGAGTACCCATCGGCGGGAATACCCGCGCCGAACAGGTTGGCCAGATGCACCACAACATCTGCGAGAAGGAAGAACGGCCCCCACATGATTGCCGAACCGACCGGCGCTATATTGCCATACAGGCCGGTAGCGGCGCGAATGCGATTCGGCTGAAGCAGGCTGCCCTCGATTCCCGACCGCGGGTTGATCTCTGCGAAGCGCCGGTAGTCGTTGGCAAAATCGAGATCACCATCAAAACGTAGCGAGCGGAGATAGACATAATACTGCACTTCGTCGGTGGCGTAGACCCGCGGCGTCGCCATGGGCAACAGGAGTATGAAGATCGCGATAATAAGCAGGATGCCGCGGTCGCCGCGCCAGCGTGTAGCGGCGTATCGGGTGCGGGCAGCAAGTGAAACGAACATAGCTCTCGATAGAGAGGCATCAGCCATCCCGCATGTTCCAGCCGGGCTGGATGGCGTCCCGACCGACCGAAGCCGTATCGTACAGATGGTCGGCCTGGTGCGCGATACGCTCAGAACAGAAAGAAGGGGCGGTGGGCCGCAGCGGGAAGCTGCGGCCCACCACCACCTCTCACCTCCTTCCCGCATTCGGGAAAGAGGCAGGGGATGTGGACGCAATACTCTTCAAATAAGCCCTTCGCCCCCACCCCGGCCCTCCCCCGCTGGGGGAGGGAGTCCGGCTCCTCACCCCAGCCGGGGGAGGTTGGGAGGGGGGCTGTGCGGCGCGTAAAGCCTTATTTGCAAGATACTGGATGTGAACGATGACATCCTAG
>Ga0272446_1008005_pt1 | contig 10254 bp, 6 predicted proteins | sample YNPCB0061_FD_194587 | JGI IMG/M metagenome (GOLD analysis project Ga0272446, IMG submission 194587) | Hot spring microbial mat communities from Yellowstone National Park, WY, United States - YNP-CB-006-1 | ecosystem: Environmental > Aquatic > Thermal springs > Hot (42-90C) > Sediment | place... | reverse complement strand
CTCCACCAGATGCCCACGCTGCACCTTGCCGCTGTCGGCCGGTTCGTCGCCCAGCAACACACGGAGCAACGTCGTCTTGCCCGAGCCATTGGGGCCGATGATCCCTAGTCGCCGGCCGCGCGGCAGGTCGAAGGTCAGGTTCTGGAACAGAGGTTTGTCGTAGCTTTTGCTCAGATCCTCGACTCGCAGTACCAGATCACCCGAGCGACGCACGCTTCCGAATCGCAGGTGGGGCGAGGTGATCTTGGTCGGCCGTTCCAGCCGCTCTAGACGGTCGAGTTGCTTTTGCCGGGAGGCGGCCTGCTTGTGCAACTGCCCGTAATGCACTCGACGGATGTACTCCTCCTGTTTCTCGATGAGTTCCTGCTGCGCTTCGTAGGCCTTCAACTCCTGTTCGTAGCGTTCCTCCTTCAACCTCCAGTACTGCTTGAAATTGCCGGGATAGACGTTGATGCGATGGCGGTGCATCTCGAAGACCTTGGTCACGACGCGGTCGAGGAAGTAGCGATCGTGACTGACGATCAGCATGGCTTCGGGCTGACGAACCAGGTAGTCTTCCAGCCAGCGAGTGGTGTCGATGTCCAGATGGTTGCTCGGTTCGTCGAGGAGCATGACATCGGGAGCGGCGAGCAACAGCTTGGCCAGCATCAGTCGGCTCTGTTGGCCGCCCGAGAAGGTATCCACCGGACGGTGATAGTCGTCGCGCTGGAAGCCCAGGCCGTCGAGGACTTCCTCGATGTGGTGGTCGATGTTGTAGGCATCGTGATGGCGGAGCAGTTCGTTGAGGCGGTCATAGCGGGCAGCCAAGGATCGGCGTTCGGCTTCATTGGTGGCCACGGCCAATGCCTCGGCAGTGCGGATCATCTCGTCGTGAGCCGCCAGCAATTCGTCCAGGGCCGTCCGAGCTTCGGCAAACAGCGTCTGGCCGGGGGTGAAGTTGGGTTGCTGCTGCAACAGGGCGACTCGCGCGCCGGCGTGCCGACGCACCTCGCCCGCATCGGGACGATCCAGTCCGGCGAGAATCTTCATCAGCGTCGTCTTGCCGATGCCGTTCGGCCCGACCAGCCCGACACGCTCTCCAGCGTACAACTCGAAGCTGACGTTGCGGAACAACGGCCCCTGGTCGAAGCCACGCTCCAGATCGCTACAACTCAGTAACAGCATGCAGGCATTTCCTCGACATCACGATGCCACAGAGTCCCACAGGCTCTCCCCCTGGCCGGCAACGCGCAAATCTAGTCCCCCATTATTCGTCCCGCTGATTGATTATCCATTCCGCGCCCCGGTTTCGACCAGAGGCAATCCAGACTCGGGCAGTCGATCCCAGTCGGCTCACCAGCCGTCCAGACAGATGCTCGGCCTGATCGGCGGACTCGACAAAGGCGCAAACCCCTGGCCCCCAAGAACTCTGGGCCACCCCAGCTATGCCCTCGCCTCGCAACCAGGCCACCAGATCCGCCACCGCAGAGCTGGCATAAATGCCCGCTTGTTGAGTGGCGAACCATTCGCCGACGCGAGCGTTGAAATCGTGAACCGCCTCACTGAAAGCGGGCAAGTCGGCTTCCAGTAGTGCCGGCAAGATACCCAGCAGCACGAGCCGACACAACGCATCGGTTCGTGTCAGATCGGGAGCCAGGCGAGCAAAGGCCGCTCGTTCGTCCTCACCGTGTAGACCGGGGCGTGCCGATGGAATGGCCAGCACTACCCGCCAGTGGGCCGGAAAATCCACGCGGGTCAACAGCGGGGAAAGTGCCTGTCCGGGTCGCTTGCCCCCTTCGATCAGCACTCCGCCGTGAGAAAAGCCGTGGACACCAATGGCCGAGCGCATGCCGCGGCCGATCCAGCTGGCCAATTGTGCCGGGCTTGCTTCAAGCTGCCAGCTTCGGACAAGTGTTGAGGCCACCGCCAGGCCGAGTTGCGTGCCGACTCCCAGTCCCACATGTTCAGGGGGAGCCTGTTCGACAACAATCCGTCGCGGGGCGAGAGGCTCGGCTCGTCGCTGCTGTGCCTGCTCCAGCACACGGCGAGCGTAGGTCATGGCCCGATTGGCGAGCGGCCCAGTTGCGCTCCAGGCATTGGCCGGTTCCAGATGCAGTCGCACCTCCGGCGTGTCGATCATCAGCCCGATACCGCCAAAGTATCGAGCGGCCAGCGTCGGCTGTCCAGTACGGTCGGGCCAATGCGGGCAACCCGTGGTCGGCAGGCTCAACAGGCCCAGGTGCAGCCGACTGCCGGTTCGCACTCGCCACATACGCCTAGGCTCCAGAAAGGCTTCGGATCTTGGCAAAACCACGAGCCCACGACGACGGCATGCCCGGGCTCGCGCTCAAACAAGGTGCATTGCCGAATCACAGCCGATTGCTGTAGCGTTTGTTGCGTCGTCCAAAGATCGGAGTGATCGGCTTGGCAGGAGTCGGCTTGGTTGATTCGTCGCGGACACGCGGTCGATAGGTCTCGAAGCCTTCGATGTGATCCTCGACCAGTTGCTTGTTGATGAAGATCTCAATTTTGGTCAACTGCTCACCTTGATCGGGAGTGGCGAACAGGATGGCCACGCCATCGGCTCCAAGGCGGCCGGTTCGACCGATGCGGTGGACGTAGTTCTCGGGATCTTCGGGGATGTCGTAGTTGATGACGTGTGAGATGTTGCGGACATCGATGCCACGCCCGACCACGTCGGTGGCCACCAGGATGCGAATTTTGCCGTCGCGGAATCCCTTCATGATGCGATTGCGTAGTCCCTGGGGCAGGTCGCCGTGCATGCACACCACGCGAGAACGCACTTCGCGAAGCTGGCGGTAGACATCCTCGGCCCAGCGTTTCCGCTCGCAAAAGATGATGCATTGTCGTGGCTCGTCGCGATCCAGAACGCGGAGGAGCAACTCGAACTTGCGATCCTCGTCAACCGTGAAGAACGACTGGCGGATCTTCTCGACCGTCACCTTTTCCGGGGCAACATTGACGTGAATCGGATCGATCATGTAGCGTTGTGTCAACCGCAACACCGGAGGCGGCATAGTGGCCGAGAGCAACAAGGTCTGTCGCGATTTAGGGGCGCGGCGGAGAATGCGTTCGATGTCCGGCCGAAAGCCGATGTCGAGCATACGGTCGGCTTCATCGAGAACCGCGTAGCGCAGATGTTCCAGCGACAGCGTGCCGCGTGACAGGTGGTCGATGACTCGCCCCGGAGTACCCACGACGATGGCACAGCCGCGCTTCAACTGCGCCAGTTGCCCACGCAGGCGTTGACCGCCATAGATGGCGACGGTGCGACAGATGGCGGGATGGGGAGTGAGGCGAGCCGCCTCTTCAACGACCTGAACGACCAGTTCACGGGTCGGTACGAGGATCAGAGCCTGTGGCCCCGATGAGGCCTCTTGTTCGCGCCAGTTGTTGAGAAAGGGAAGGAGATAGGCTGCGGTTTTGCCAGTGCCCGTTTGAGCCTGTCCGATCACATCACGGCCTGCCAGTGCCTGAGGAATGAAGGCGGCCTGAATAGGAGTGGGTTGGCGATAGTTGGCACGGTCGAGAGTAGCCAGCAGCTCGGGATTTAGGGACAGAGCCGCAAAGCCGCTTGCCTGCGGCTCCTCGAGCAGGACGGTGGACAAAACAATCTCCCTGACATTTCTTGGATCCATCCATCCGGGGGCTTGATGGATCCCGTTTACACCATATAGCTGTATTTACTCTAAACGACCTGATTACTCCTGTCCAGCCACTTTCGTCTCGGAGCCTTCCTTGAAACAATCCTTGTTGGGCGACAGAAGTTAGCTTCATTCGTTCCTCACAACACTGTGCAATTCGCGTCGATGCGGCTACAAATGAAGATAAGATCGTCGATAGCTATTTCGAGCATCCAGGGCGGAGAGCCTCATGAGCTTTGATCCATTCAACGCTGACCGCCGCGACCAGCCTTTCGAGGGGAGCCAACCGTATCCGGCAGACAAGCTGCCCTATCCTCCTTATGCTCCTCCCGTTCAGATGGTCCGCGAACGCTTGATCGCCCCGGCTATTCTGTTGCTGTTGCTGGCCTTGCTCAATCTGCTGTTCGGCTTGTTGCAAGGGTTCGCAACCCTCAATGCCTATCTGGTTCCCGCCGAGGTAGCGCATCGCCAGAGCATGGAGATGTTCGAGAAATTGCCTGAGGCGTTCCCAGCCTTGCGAAAGGCTTTCGAGCAGGCTGCTGCTGAGTATCGCGACCGCGACCCAGAGGATCTGAAACGTCAAGGAGTGCTGATCAACGCAGTGGGCATGGCGGTGTTGCTGCTGATCGCCATCCTCGGCTTGTGGGGCAGCATCAACATGCTTCGCGTCCAGGGCTATGCGATGGCACTAACGGGAGCCATCGCCACTGCCTTGCCTTGCCTGTCGCCGAGCGGTTGTTGCTGTGGGGTGGGCCAGATCATTGCCCTGTGGGGGCTGATCGTCCTGCTCAACGAGGACGTTCGCAATTGCTTTCGCTAGAACCCTCGCTGGTTGTCCCTGTGCCGCTTCTGGCGGTTAACTGAGTGCCCTAGTCCTGTTTTCGAGCATGCGATGAGTAAACAGATCATTACCGTCGGCCACAGTCCTGATCCGGACGATGCCTTCATGTTCTACGCCTTGGCTCACGACAAGCTCGACACGGGCAATCTGACGTTCCGGCACGAATTGCAAGACATCGAGACGCTCAACCGTCGGGCTTTGCGCGGCGAACTGGAGGTGACGGCTGTCAGTCTGCACGCCTACGCGTACCTGCTCGACCGTTATGCGCTGCTGCCTTCGGGTTGCAGCATGGGCGATCGCTATGGGCCGATGATCGTGGCCCGACGACCCATGCGACTGGAAGAACTGCGTGACGCGACTATTGCCGTGCCCGGCACCATGACGACGGCCTATCTGACCCTGCGATTGCTGTTGGCCTCGTTGGGCCATCCTAACCCACCGCGCCACGAGGTCATTGCCTTCGACCAGATCCTCGATGCCGTGGCTTCCGGCAAGTACGATGCCGGCCTTATCATCCACGAGGGCCAACTCACCTTTCAGAACCAGGGATTGCAACTCGTCGTCGATCTGGGAGTCTGGTGGATGGAGCGAACCGGGCTGCCCTTGCCGCTGGGCGGCAACGTGGTTCGCCGTGACCTGGGGCCAGCCGTCATCAACCAGATCAGCCGACTGCTCAAGCAGAGCATCCAGTATGCTCTCGATCATCGGCAAGATGCCCTGAGCTACGCTTTGCAATATGCCCGCGACATGGATCGCAGTCTGGCGGATCGCTTTGTGGGCATGTACGTCAACGAGTGGACGCTGGACTACGGCCCGCGTGGTCGAGAGGCGGTTCGCCGACTGCTCGACGAGGGCCATCGTGCCGGCATCATCCCCACAGCGACGAATGTAGAGTTCGTAGACTGACAGCATCGACGGTGCTGCTCGCCACATGGCATGGATTGACGACCCCGACCGGCGGAAGACGGTTCTACTCGACCGCGAATCGCTGCCCGATTTGGCCTCCCAGTGTCGGAGTGGTCTGGCCCATCTTGGCGAGCATCGAGACGGGGAATGGTTTGCTTCGGGTTCCCCCTGGGATGCCGATTGTACTGGACAGTTGCCTTGAGTGGGGCGATCCTGATTACCAGGCTCCACTACCCATATCGCTCGGCAGGGTTTATCTTGATAAGAAGATCGTCCGCTATTGCCTGAGGCTACCCATGCAACTGGCCCAACGTTTGGTTCGTCGCGGGGTTCTCAAACCCGAGGATCTGGCCCGCATCGCGGAGTTACAGGCTCAAGCCCCATCTCGCCCCTTGCACGAGTTGCTCATCGAACGCAACTTCGCCAAGGAAGATGAGGTACTGGCCGCTCTGGCCGAAGAGTTCGGTCTGGAATTGGTCGATTTGAGCGACTACAGAGTCGAAAGCGATGTGTTACAGGCGATGCCTCTCAAACTAGTGCATCGCCGCAGCATCATGCCCTTGCGACGTGACAATGGCACACTAGTCGTGGCCACTGGTGATCCGTTCGATGTCTATGCTCTAGATGAATTGGCCATGATTACTGGGCTGCAAGTGCAACCCGTCCTAGCCCGGCCCAGCGAGATTTCCCGGCTCATCAAGACTCACTTCGGCGTGGGCGGCGAAACCGTCTCCTCGCTCATCCAAGAGCGTGGCGAAGAACAAGTCGAACTGCTCGAAGGGCTGGAGGCCGATGACTCTGAGGCTGCCAAGATGGCCCAGGAGGCCAGTGTTGTCAAACTGGTCAACGAAATCCTCATCGAAGCCGCCAACGAACGCGCCAGCGATATCCACATCGAACCGGAAGAGGGCAGCCTGCGTATCCGCTATCGCATCGACGGTCTGCTACAAACCCAGCCCATGCCCCCGGAGATCACCCGCTTCCAGTCGGCCATCATCAGCCGTATCAAGATCATGGCTCGGCTCAACATTGCCGAGAAGCGGCTGCCACAAGACGGCCGCATCAAGATGCGTGTACAGAACCGCGAGATTGATGTCCGCGTCTCGATCATTCCGATGGTTCACGGCGAGGGCATCTGCATGCGTCTTCTCGACAAGACACGCATGCGGTTCGACCTCTCTGGGATCGGCATGTTGCCCGACACCTACTCGACATTTCGGCAATTGATTGACCGCCCACACGGTATCGTGCTGGTGACGGGGCCGACCGGCTCCGGCAAGAGTACCACGCTCTACTCTGCTCTCAACGAGATCAAGGACGAAACCCTCAAGATCATCACTGTCGAAGATCCCGTCGAGTACCAGCAGCCCGGCATCAGTCAGATCCAGGTGCATACCAAGATCGGCCTGAACTTCGCCGCTGCCTTACGAAGCATTTTGCGGCACGATCCCGACGTGGTGCTGATCGGAGAAATGCGCGATCTAGAAACGGCCGAGGCCGCCATCCAGGCTTCGTTGACCGGCCACTTGGTGTTCTCGACGCTGCACACCAACGATGCGCCAAGTGCCTTCACACGTCTGATCGACATGGGCATCGAGCCGTTCCTCGTCGGCAGCACGGTCGAAGGCGTGATGGCCCAGCGACTGGTACGCACCATTTGCCCAGACTGCAAGGTCGAATACACCCCCGAACACCACGAGATTCCGAGCGACTTCCCCGTCCCTGAAGATGGCAAGCCCCTCCGCTTGTGGAAGGGGATGGGGTGTCGTGCCTGCCGCAACACGGGTTTTCGTGGCCGCTCGGGTATCTACGAACTGATGGTCACCGGAGATACCATCCGCGAACTGTGCGTCCAGCGTGTCAACGCGATGGTCATCCGTAATCAAGCTCTCAAAGAAGGCATGATCACTTTGCGACAGGATGGCTGGCGCAAGGTATTGCAAGGCAAGACCACCATCGACGAGGTCGCCCGCGTCACTGCAGGCGACATCATCGATTGACCTGAGCCGAATCCGAACAGAACGGCCTTGACGGTGTCTACTGGCCAGCCTTCTCTGACTGGGCTGCGCCTTGGGCATCTTGCAGTTGTCGTTCCAGTTCGCGTACTTTGCCGACGATCCGGTTTTCCAGACCGGCTCGCCATTTGGACGGCATGCCATAGTAGATCATCGACGAATCGCCCTCGTAGCCACCTTCCTTCAGCACCCGTTCGGAGGGAATGTAGGCCATCACATCGTTGGCGTAACCCGCCACCCAGACGGTTCGTCGGCCGGCCAGTTCTTTCTTCAGACGCAGCGAGTAGTCCACCACAACCTCTCCTCCCAACGTCACCCAAGTGACCTGATCGCCCAGGTGAACCACCTGCACGGGATAATGACGGTAGCGATCGTCGATTTGTCCACCACTTTTGACGATGGCGGCGAATTTCTCGGCACGTTTGCGAATCGCATGGGTCTTACTGAGCAGATCCGCAGCTATCTGTTCCTTGCTCGGCAAACGGTCGAAGAGCAGTTCGACGGTGGCATAGCGAGCAGCAAGCCGACCGTTCAGAGGCGTTGTCTTGCTACTCAAGACGGCATCGACGGCATCGGCCAGTTGCTTACCGTAGCGACGGGCGTGTTCAACTGTACCGCGCGGCAAGGGGTTGGCATCACCGCCACAGCCCATCCAGAACAGTGCCACCGCTCCCTTGTGGCGTTCCTGCAAGTCAATCTGGGCAAAGCCCGCGTAGTCGCCGCACCAGCGATAGTAAGGCAGTGTGGTGTTGTGGCAGGCGTAGCCGAAGGCCACCGCCAACAGACCTCCCCCCGGTCGATCCACACGTAACACCGGCACGGCATGATCGACTGGCCCTTCGGGATTGCTGTCGTTGAGAACTCCCTTGGGCGTGATCTTGCGACGGTTGACCGCAAAGCGCGCCGTCCCCTGGCCGACGCTTACTTGGGCCGGTGCCAGTTTGCTCAATGCCTCGACAATGGCCTCGATCATCCATACACGAACGCGATCTGTATAAGGGCCGATACGAGCCGCTTCTGCGTCAGGCATGGGATACATGTCCACCAGATTATCGGCGATGACTGGGCCGCAATGGGTGTGCGAGACCGTCAACACCAATCGCGACCGATCTAGACCCGTCTTGGCGGTGACAGCCGAGGCCACCTTTTCGCTCAGGCTGCGTGGGATGCCGACCAGATCGCTAGTCAGCAGCACGAAGCGATTGCCGGTGGGGTCTTGCAGAGCCAGAGCTTTGACAAAGAGATCGTGTTCGGTGCCCTCAGCGGGTCGATTACGACCGGCGTAGCCGGCCATCCACATTGGGCCAGCCGGGGTGATCTTGCGAACAGCGACCCCGGCCTGCCAGGACGCAGCAGGTTCTGGAGCTACTGTGGGAATCAGAGTGAGCAAAACCAGAAGGTGAGGCATCATGAGTCTCTCCGCTGTGGTTGGGGGCTTGCACAGCGTTGTAGCCCACAGCGAGGCAAGGGACAATGGGGTGATGGCAAACGCCTGGCAAAATGCTTGGTAGCCCAGTCAAGCGAACGGGAGTCTGCCGATCAGGTCACGCACCGTAGCTAGAAGGGATCAGAAGAACAGTTCAAGTCCCAGACTGATACCTTGCAAATAGGCATCGTTCTTGCGCAGCAGAAAGGTAGGACGGGCTGGCACCGCAGTTGGTTGCGGATTGGGCGGCAAGAACGCCGGATTGACTACAAGGTCGATCTGATCGCTGGCTCGAGCGACCTGGGTGAACAGAAAAAAATTATAGCTAGCCGTAAGTCGCAGATTACGGGTTAGTTGACAGCCCAATCGCAGTTCGACTTCAGGAATCACTGTCCAGTCTCTCGAACTGTAATTGCCGATGTTCGAGGGCTGTGTCAGCAATCCCCCTGTCGTGAAGACCGGCGGGAAGTCCGGGACAGTGACTCGCGTCATGCCGGATATGACCACTTCCCGACGAATCTGTCCGACATCCAGTCGCCCAGACAGTTCCAGCGACCACGGCCCTTGCCAGCACAAATAGCTTAAGCCAAAAAGCAGGCCATGAAAATGATTGCGTGCGTTGAAGGTGTCGTAAAGCAGAAGGTTCGATCCGAGAACCACATCCTCCAACGGGTAGGTATCCTCGACAATAGTTAGGCGATCCTGAAAGCCCACATAGCGATAGCCGAACTGCGTCATGAGCCGGTCGCCACCGTTGCGCTTGCTGCTGTAACACAGAGGCCGGGTGACGAAGGCATCAAAGCCCATAACTCCAGTGGTTCCAGCGGCAATACTGGTGATGCCCCCCAGCACTCCAGGGTAGGAAACCAATCCAGCTATTTGATTGCCCGTTGTGGCATCGATGAACGGTCTGCTGATAATGCGGCTACCGTCAAGGGTGCCGTCGGCGTAACGACGAGCCACATCACCGAGCCAGAAAAAGCTGCCCTGAAGAGCCATGTTGTACTCATGGCCCAACCACAGCCCTGCTTCAACGCGGAGACCGGAACGCGGCAGGCTGCCCAGAGTGGCATCACCAATCAGTGTACGCACTCCAGGCGTACCCAGAACCCCTGCGTTATTGAGTGGGGTACCAGGAGGGCTTTCAGTCAGCAGGGAGGGCATGTCATTCCCCTGCATCCACCACATGAGATACTCGCCACGAACCCAGTAGTAGTAGCCAGGCAAGCAATGCTCGGTAATCTGCGCGATTCCGGCTGGTGTGCTACAGAACATCAGCAAGGTAAGCAAATCCGGAGAGGTGTTAGACGGCGCGGGCAGCGATACCGGAATATAAGGCACTCCGGTCAGCAAGAAAGCGGAGGAGGGAACTGCCTGCATTTGCCGCAGCGACAGAGAATTGCAAGCCGGTTTCTGAGAAGA
>Ga0272446_1008004_pt1 | contig 10254 bp, 13 predicted proteins | sample YNPCB0061_FD_194587 | JGI IMG/M metagenome (GOLD analysis project Ga0272446, IMG submission 194587) | Hot spring microbial mat communities from Yellowstone National Park, WY, United States - YNP-CB-006-1 | ecosystem: Environmental > Aquatic > Thermal springs > Hot (42-90C) > Sediment | place... | reverse complement strand
GGCAACGACCCACGGGCGGGCGACTACTCGGCCATCGTCGCGCTGGGCTACGCTCGTGGCCTGCTCTGGGCGGAGGCGGACCTGGCCCGCCGCTCGCCCCAGGCGACCATCGCCGACACCCTGGTCATGGCCGACCGCTGGAAGCCGCACGCCATCGGCATCGAGGCGGTGGCCTTCCAGTCCGTGCTGGTCAACGAGCTGGCTCGGCAGCAGCGCGTGCCCTGGCCGGTGTTCGGGGTCAAGGCGGATGGCCCCAAGGCCCTGCGCATCCGCCGACTCGGCCCCGCGATCACCCGCCGGGAGCTGCGCATTGTGGACACCCCTAGCGGGCGGCTGCTGTACCAGCAACTACGCAACTGGCCGGTGGACGCCCACGACGATGGCCCGGACGCTTTGGAGATGGCCCTTCGACTGATGACGGAGATGCGTGCATGACCCCAGATCAGTTCCACCGGCTCTTGGAGTCGGTCTTGCGCGTGGACCAGGAACCTGCGTGGCTGACCTTGACGCAGACCCCCAGCCTGCAAGACGGCTTCCCCTACCGCAACCACCAAGAGCATCAGCAGATGCAGACGATGATGCGTTGGTACGCCTTGCACCACCCCTTCGCGGCGGCGGCGCTAGAGGTGCGGTGCAGCTACGTCGTCGGCACCGGGCACACCTACAAGCTGGTGCCACGGCCTGGCCGGGAGGTGGACCAGGCGGTCCTCGATGCGGCGCTGGACGAGCTGCACCGCTGGATGGACGCCGACCGCTGGATGATCCGCCAGCGGGAGATTCAGTACCGCCTCGACCGCGACGGCGAGGTGTTCTTGCGCATCATCGACGACGACTACCACCCCCGCGTCCGCTTCATCGACCCTGAATATGTGGTGCCACCGCAGCAGGCCGTGAGCTACGACACCTACGGCATCCAGGTGGACGCGCAAGACGCTGAGACGGTGACGGGCTACTGGGTGGCCACCGACGGGCGCAACGTCGTGCTGCTCCCGGCTGCCCAGGTGCAGCACCGCAAGGCCAACGTGGACCGGCTAGCCCCGCGTGGAGTGCCAATCTTGTGGCCCTGCCGAGAGTCGTTGCGGCGCAGCCACCAAATCCTCCGGGCGATGTCCACGGTGGCGAGCATCCAGGCGAGCGTGGCCGCCGTGGTGCGTCGCTTGGCGGGCGGTACGATCATGCCCTGGGCACAGCAGGGCGACCCCGGCGTGGGCAAAGATGCCCAGGGGCGCACCTACCAGGAGATGCCGCCCGGCAGCATCCTGCACCTGGCGCCGGGCGAGGAGTGGGACGCCCCCGCCAACCGCATCGACGTGGGCAACTACGTCGCCGCGATCCAGGCCGAGCTGCGCGCAGTGGCGGCTCGAATGTGCATGCCGGAGTACATGCTCTCCGGCGATGCGTCTAACGCCAACTACTCCTCGACCCTGGTGGCCGAGGGACCAGCGGTGAAGATGTTCGAGCGGCTCCAGGCCGAGGCGATCTGGTACGACGTGGAGATACTCCAGCGGGTGCTGCGTGCTGCGGAGCGGCGGGGCGTGCTGCCAGCGGGGCTGACCCAGCTAGTGCGCATCGAGGCGGAGCCGCCGATGATCAAGACCAGCGACCGCCTGCTCGAAGCCCAAGCCGACCAACTGCTGCTCTCGGCGGGGGTGGTCAGCCGGGAGACGGTGGCCGCTCGGCAAGGCTTCGACTGGTCAATCGAGCGCGACCGCATCGAGGCCGAGGGTGGCCCCGTGCAGTTCGGCACGGGCATGTCGATGGGGGGCTGAGGGGACCGATGCCATGAAGCTGAGTCGCCGACTGCGGAAGCAGGCTGCCCGCTCGCTGGCCCTGGCTCATCGGCGAGCGGCGCAGCTTGACCTGCTCCTGGACGACCTCGACCAGCGGCTCCAGGGATTGATGGAGCAGTTGGTCCAACGCCTGATGCAAGCAGCTCGACTGCGCAACGAGCTGGCCCGCGCCGAGGCCATCCAGGCTGCCTGGGACTGGTACAGTGCCCAAGTCAGCAAGGCGACTGCCCAGTACGACGAGCAGGCGGGAGAGCTGTACGCCGAGTCGCTGGCCAAGATGATCCCCGCCGCCGTGGCCCCACGCATCTACGCCCACACGCTACCTGCGGAGCAGCCCCAGCCGGTGCAGGAGGCGCTGGCCGTGCAGTTCGATGATGACGGCACGGCGGCGCGGGGCGTGACCAGCAACCCCCGGCGAGCAGCAGGCCGGGCGATGATGACCAAGACCGAGGCTAGCCAGGCGTCCAAGTTCAGGAAGTTCAGCGACCCGCTCACCTCCGCGCTCTCGGAGCGGCTGTGGACCAAGAAGCAGGCTAGGGAGGTGGAGTCCCTGGTGAAGCGCGCCTACCAGGAGGGCTGGGACATGGGGCGCCTGACCAGCGAGATTCGCCAGAAGACCCAGGCAGCCTCCTGGGCAGCGCGGCGCGTGGCCCGCACCGAGATTCGGCGCGGGCTGGAGTTCCAGCAGTTCCAGTCGATCACGGCGCTGGCCAAGCAAGGCGACGTGGCTGGGGTAATGATCTGCGCGGTCATGGACGAGCGTACCCGCCCGGAGCACGCCTTCCGACACGGGACGATCTTCAGCTTCAGCAACGGTGAGATATTCCACGACGATGGCGTCCAGTTCCCTCGCCTCCCGGACGCGCCCAACTGCCGCTGCACCTATGTGCCGATCTTCTACGAGGACGCCCAGGGCGACCCGGATGGGCCTGGGTCGGACGCCGTGGGCAACATCATCGCTAACTTCAAGACCTACGAGCAGTTGTGGCAAGAGGCGGACGAGCGACAGCGGCGGCGGATGATCGGGTCGGAGCGCTACGACTACCTGATGGACCTAGTGGGCCACGTCCACCCGGCCTACTGCTTCCGGCCCGACGGGACGCTGAGGCCCCTCGATGACATCAAGGTCTACGCCCAATCGTTCCCCTGGCTGAGCGACCAGCGCTGGTTGCACCACTTCGCCTCGGTGGACGTTGGCTACACGCTCAAGCAAGCTGGTCATCCGCTCATTGGTCCACTGGGGATGCAGCGGCTAGTCCCTGACCTGCTGCGGCGAGGGGTCGCCCGCACCCCGTTGACGGATGACCAACTGCGGTCGCGGCTGGAGGGGATGGCCAGCGCGGAGCTGCGGCACGTCCGTCAAGGCAAGTGGCTCGACCCGGAGACCCGCGCCAACGCTATAGAGCGAATCGGGCATGAGATGTTCTTGCAGGCGATGGCCGTCTCGCCGGAGGGCGGTCAGCGGATGCTCACGCTCAGGCGGTGGATGGCCATTCAGCGGTCGCTCGTGCTAGAGCTGCTCACGCCCCAGACCGCCCAGCACGGCAAGGTGGAGCTGTCGCCGAACAGCAGTATCCTCCCGGAGCAGCTTGAGCGAGCGCAGGCGGCAGCGGACTGGCTGGCGCGGCTGATACCGAAGGGCAAGAACCTTCACTTCGACCTCCAGTTCCAGTTACACCGAGCTGGCTATGTGACGGAGGACCGGATGGTCTGGGTCACTGCGACCGACCCGGTGCAGATTTGCCTGCACGAGATGCTGCATGGGCTGGACCACCAGCTCACGGGCTACACCCTGGACCAGCGGTTCCTGCCCCGTGTAGACCAGAGCCGAGTGCGCTACGACGCGGACAACAAGAAGGGCTGGGTCTACGCGGCCCCCGCAGACTCGCAGACCCCGATGAGCGTCTACATGTTCATGTACTACCCACAGAGGGAGAACCACTACCCGATCACCCCCCAGGTGCGCTATCGGTTCAAGGAGTTCGTGTCCATCGTCGGCCAGCTACTCTACGACAATGCGTACCGAGCCATCCTCCTCGACCGCAAGTCCGTGGTGCAGTGGCTCCAGACGTTCGACGAGGTGTTCTGGTCGAACCATCAGTACAGTAGCCTCTCGCCAGTCTCGCCAGGCGGTGAGGCCAGCAGCAGTCAGCCCGCATCGGGCAGTTCGGGCAGGTCAAGTAGGTCACGGGGCAGAGGGAAGCGATCATGACGCTAGAAGAGATGTTCCAGTGGGTCGGCAAGCGGCAGCCCTACGCCGACGAGTACCAGGGCTACTGGCTCGTGCCGCCACGCGGGGTGGTGGCTGACCAATCGGGGCTACTGCAAGCGGTGGTCTACCTGCGCAGCGCTAGCGATGGCCCTGTGCCGGGACTGCACCTGGCCAACGGCTACCGACTGAGCGAGCTGGCCTCCGCCTACCTCGACATGCTAAGCGAGCCGATCCTGCCTGGCCGCCCCATCGCGGGTGGCTACGAGGCGTTGCAGGTCAGCCGCTACACCGAGGCGGTCACCATCGACGTGCCCAACGCGACGATCTTGGGGCCACAGATGATCGACGCTGCCTTGCCGGGCGACACGCTGCCCGACTCGGAGCAGCCGCCGACACCGCTAGGGGCGAGGCTGGGCTGGTGCTACCTGCTCCGGCGACCCGACCGCCCCGCCCAGTTCTACCATCCGTACACCCACCAGCGGCTACGGCTCGGCAGGCCGTCTGACCTGCTGGAACTTTGACTGGAGGATTGTAATGCTCGTCTTGACCCGCAGCGTGGGGCAGTTCATCGTCTGCCAGTGCCCGGATGGCACCACCATCCGACTGGTGGTCACACGCATCCAGCCTGACCGCCGCTCGAACCGGGTGTCCATCGGCATCGAGGCCCCGGAGCAGGTGACCATCCTGCGCGAAGAACTGCTCGACCCCCAACGCGGTCAGCCCAAGGCCCCTGACCGCAGTTGACGAATGTTCACTAACCCGATATGATAGGGTAGCTAAGTGTCCACTTCGCAAGCACGCGCCTCCCTGGGCGGCTGGTCGCCTCCCTGATGTACCGATCCCCCTGAATCTGCAAGCACGCACCCCATCGTCGGCAGGCAGTCCGAGTGACCGCACTACGGGTTGTCCATGCAGCGATTGCGTGAGTTCACTAGCTTCTCGACTGGTCGCATCGACCGCGACGCGGGCGTCATCCGGGATGTCCTCATCCTCGGCCCGCAGTCGGCCAACGGTCGGGTCTACACCGCTGACGCGCTTCAGGCAGCAGCGAAGCTGTACGAGGGCGTCCACGTCTACATCGACCACCACGAAGGCCGTCGCAGCTACCGCGACAAGATCGGCTACCTGACCCAGGTGGAGTATCGCGGCGGTGGCCTGCGGGGCGATCTGCACATCAACCCCGCCCACCCTGCTGCCTCGCAACTGTTCTGGGATGCCCAGCACAACCCCCGTGCCGTGGGGCTGTCCCACGACGCCGAGGGGCAGGTGGTATCGCGCGGCGAGCAGACCATCGTCGAGGCCATCCACACCGTTCGTTCCGTTGACCTGGTGGCCGAACCGGCTACCACCCACTCTCTGTTCGAGGGCAAAGACCCCATGCGACTCCGTGAGCAAGAACCGGCGGCCAACCCCCCGGCTGCCCCTGAAACGCCTTCCGCCCCTGCGGTGGACCCGCTGGACGCCCTGTACCAATCGCTGACCCTGGAAGACCTGCAAGCCAAACGCCCGGACCTGCTCGACGCCTTGCGCAAGCAGGTCCAGCAGGAGATCGCTACGCCGATGGGCGACCTGAAGGCGCAGCTCGAAGCCCTCAAGGCCAAGCTCGACGAGTACATGGCAGCCGAGCAGGCCGAGCAGCAGATGGCCGAGGCCCGCTTGGACCCGGCGCGGGTGCCACCTCGGCTGCGTGAGGCCATCCGGCGCGAGCGCAATCCGCAGCAGCGTGCGGCCCTGATCGAAGACGTGCAACGCCTCATCCAGCAGGCCCCCACGATTGCCACCCCCTGGCAGTCGCCGCCTGCCGACCTCAACCAACGCCTTGCTAGCTGGAGGATTTGACCTTGAGCATCCGACTCGAACGGGGCGACCCGAACATCATCAGCCTGCCGAAGGTGAGCACCGACACGATCAAGGCGGGCGACATCCTCTGGTGGTCTGGCAGCGACTCGGCGGTGCGGCCAGCCAGCAAGGCGACCGGCACCGACCACAACGCTCGTGCCAACGTGGTCGGCACCAACTTCGTCGGGGTGGCGATGGCCGACCGCGACGATGGCGACACGGGGCTGGTCCCGGTGGCCACTACGGGCGACTTCGCCTTCAAGCTCACCGGCACGGCCCCTGCGTCCCTGGCCCACGTCCGCGTGGCCGACAACGCTGGCGAGCCGCACAACCAGACCCTCGAAGCGAACACCACCACGGCCCACGCCGTAGGCCGCGTCATTCGCTCCAGCAGCACCGAAGTCCGCATCCGTCTGTTGAGCCGACTCGAAGAGAGGTAACATGATCCAAGCATCTCGATTGGCGCGTGACTGGAAGCTCGACCCGCGCCGGACCTTGGCCGACCTGGACGCTGGCTTCCGCGCAAACCACATCCGCCCCAGCGAGTTCTCGCTGCGTGACCTGGCTACCCACCTGATCGAGGCGGCGGGCGGGCCGCTCGGCCACGACGGTCTGCGCGCCCTCGAAGGTCGCAGCGAGAACCTACGCCTGCTGGAGACGACCGGAGCCATCAGCACCAGTGCGTTCCGCCTGGTCACGCAACGCATGGTGGACGCGGCGGTGATGGAGGGCATGCAGTTGCCGCCCACGCCGTTGTCGGCGGTCCTGCCGGTCGTCGAGGGCCGCAAGCGCCGCAGTGAGTTCGTCATGCCCTCGATTCCCCTGGAGCAGGGCAAGAGCGCCCGCGACGTGCAAGAGGGTGAGGAGTACCCCGTCCTGGGCATCTACGGGCAGCGGGTCAAGAACCTGCCGGTGCGCAAGAAGGCCATGCAGATTCCCGTGACCCGTGAGGCGGTCCTGGAGGACGACACCGGCGCACTGCTCGAAGCCGCCCGCAACGCTGGCACGGCGGTCGCCCGGCTCAAGGAAGACCTGATCTGCGACTTCCTGGCTGGCCTCATCCCCAACTGCGTCATCGAGCAGCTCGTGGGCGACACCACGGACGTGACGAGTGACCTGTTCCTGACCAGCGGGCGCTGGGTCAACAGCCACACCAACGTCCTGGTAGACTGGACCGACCTCGACGACGCCTCCAACCTGCTCTACGGCAACACCATCCCCGGCACCAATGCCCCGGCGGTGTTGGTCCAGCGGCACCTGCTAGTGCCTGAGCAACGGCGCAGTCTGGCCTACCGCATCCTCAACGCCATCGAGACTCGATCCGGCACCTCGAACGTGGTCATCGCGGGCAACCCCTACGGCGGCCAGGGCGATGCCCCAGGTGTCAGCCTGCTGGTCAGCCCGCACCTGTATTCGCGGCAGATCGCGGCAGGGGTGACTACGGCCAACGCCCAGGGGACGTGGTACTACGGCGACCTGACCCAGGCGTTCCGGTACTACCAGCTCTGGCCGGTCGAGGTGAACGAAGAGCCGACCCCGGCTACCCGCTACACCCATGACATCTGGATGCGCTTCTCGGTCAGCGAGTGCGGCATCCCGGTATGCGTCCAACCGCGTGTCTGGTCGCGTAACTTGCCTACCTGACGGAGGTGCCTGATGATCCTTGACCTGCTGGGCCGTCTGCTCGGACGGCCTGCCTACGAAACGAACAGCGTGCTGCCCGCCTTGCGGGCCTTGATCCACAGCCAAGCCCTGGCCGATGCGGTCAAGGCCAGCCCCAACCAGATCGACGATTTCGTTCTGGCCATCCTGAAGGCCCTCGTACCGCTGCCGCCCGGCGATGGAGGTCAACGATGAAGTGGTTCGGCTCGTTGGGGCTGGCGGGGCTACTCGGCCTGGTCGGCGCCCTGCTGGCGCAGCAGCCTACCCTGGAGATCGTCGGCGCGACGGAGTACGAGCCACACTCGCTGGTCAAGCTGGCCGTCAAGGGGGTGCCACCCAAGGCGGCTATCCACTGGCGGGTATACCCGCGCGACATCCAGCGGGCAACGACCCCACCGCACCTGCTGGAGTTCGCCGCCCACCCAGGCACCTACGAGATCGAGGTGTTGGCCATCGTGCCGACCACCGACGGTGGCCTGCACCTCGCCGAGGCCCGCACCACGGTGAAGATTCTGAGCTGCCATGCTCCCGTGCCGCCTGCCCCGCCCGCCCCGCCTGCGCCGCCTGCTCCGCCTACGCCCAAGGAGAAGCAGGGCAAGCTCGATGCGGTGAACGCCCTGGGGCGAATCCGCTTCGCCACAGGTGGCTGCACGGCCACGGTGATTGGCCCCCGTCGGGCCGACGGCAAGTGGGACGTGTTGACCGCCTCCCACTGCGTCTCCGGGGTCGGAGCCAAGGGAGTCATGGAACTCAAGGACGGTCGGCGGCTCAACCTGACCGTGGTGGTGCATCAGCGGCAGCCGGACTTGGCGTGGTGCATCACCGAGGAGACGTTCCCGGACTTGGCCTACGCATTCATCGCGCCGAGCAACCCGCCGGTGGGCACCAAGGTCTGGCACATGGGCTACGGGGTGGACAAGCCCGGCAACCGCGAAGACGGCGAAGTGACGGCGGACGAGAACAGCGACGGCCAGCTCCGCATGCAGCTATCGGTGTCGAGCGGCGACTCCGGCGGTGGCATCTTCCGGGCCGACACCAACGAGCTAGTCTCGACGGTCTGCTGCACCTCTGGCCTGTCGCGCAAGGCAGCGATGTGGGGCGCATCGACCAAGCGCATCCTGGCAGCTCGCCCCAAGGCGGCTAGTAGCGACGACACCGGCTGGGTGCCCGTGCCAATGCCTGAGCGGACAGAGGCCTGGGAGAGCGAGTGGAACCCGCTCCCCATGCCGCTCCGGCTGCTGACCTTCGTCCGGCTGCTGACCTTCGCCTGTGGCCCCAACTGCCCTTGTGGCCAGGGGGGTGGCGGTGGCCAATAGCTGGCGGGACGACCTCATCAAGCTGCGCGACGACTACGCGGTCAACCTGAAGAACCAGCAGCTCTTGCCGGGACTGGACTGGCCGCAGTCGGAGCAGCACTGGCTCAACAGCATCGAGCAGATCAACCGCATCCTGGCGCAGGACAGCGGCAACGACATCGCCGATGTGCTGCCCAAGGGGCGCATCACCCGTGGGGTACCCCGATGAGCGTGCAATTCCAGTGGCGGGGGCAGAAGGTCACAGCCGAGGTGCGAGAGCGCATCGACCGTGCCCTGCGTCAAGGGGCGGCCCAGGTCGTGCGCTACGCCCAGGACTTGGTGAGCAGGCCCGCTCGGCGCGTGGTCAAGCGCCGCAAGCGCAACACCGTCGCGGGCAAGAAGGGTAGCACCTACTCGGTCTACGTCGGCAGCTCGCCGGGCCAGCCGCCACGGATGCGCACCGGGGTGGGGCGAAGCTCCATCCGCTGGGTGAAGGAGAAGCCCCTCAGCTACCGCGTGCTGGTCGCCGCTCCCGGCAGCTACATGACCTACCTGGACCGTGGCACCAGTCGCGTGCAAGCCCGCCCCTGGCTGCGCCGGGCGGTCGAAGCAGTCCAGCCGCTCATCGACCAACTCGTCCGCAAGGCGGGAGGGTGAGCATGTCCCTGCTAGCCGACATCGTGACCCGCTGGGCCAACGTCAGTGCCCTGCACAGCGTGGTGCCCTCCACCAAGGTCATCGTCGGCGAACCCATCCTCGGCTGGGACATCCCTAGCGTGGCCCTGACGGGCTACGTCCGGGAGAAGTCCGTGCGCGTGGCCAACGCCGACCGCATCGAGCGACTCACCCTCGAAGCCAGCTTGCGTGGCGCGACGGCCACCGCGCTGGAGTCGCTGCTGCTGGCGATGGCCGTCCAGCTACCACCCGTGCCGCTGACCGGCGGCGGCAGCATCCGCAGCTACGAGATGTTCTCGGCTCGTCTGGCGCGTGACCCGACGAGCAAACAATATGTCATCCAGGCAACTATTGTCTACATGCTCTGGTGAGCAGGGGGACTGAAGCACTATGGCGTATGTTGGTGGTTCGAGTGGTACGCTGACCTATCAGTCGGTCGCGTACCCGATCACCGACTGGAGTTTGTCGCTTAAGACGGAGCTGGTCAAGTTCGCCACCTCCGTGTCCTCCGGCTGGAAGACCGGCGTTCCAGGAACCAAAGATGCGTCCGGCTCAGCCACGATGCGGCTGACGGACCCACCGCCACCGCGTGGTGTAGCCGCCTCGATGGTGCTCAAGCACGGCGACTTCGATGGCACGGGCGACCGCACCTACACCTTCAGTGCGGTCATCACCGACGTGACGATCTCGGTGAACGTGGACACTGGCGAGGCGATCAGTGCCACCGTGACCTTCGAGGCGGTTGGCCCCGTGACGGAGACTAGCTCATGAGCCTGGTGGG
>Ga0272446_1008003_pt1 | contig 10256 bp, 6 predicted proteins | sample YNPCB0061_FD_194587 | JGI IMG/M metagenome (GOLD analysis project Ga0272446, IMG submission 194587) | Hot spring microbial mat communities from Yellowstone National Park, WY, United States - YNP-CB-006-1 | ecosystem: Environmental > Aquatic > Thermal springs > Hot (42-90C) > Sediment | place... | reverse complement strand
TGGGTCTGGTCGGGGTAGAGCGTCGATCACGACCGGTTGTACACGCCGAGTACTGCTCGCCACTCCAGCGCGGCGTTCCCGCATCGGAAGCGGCTTGCGATAGAGGTAGCCGGATGGCTTCACAGCCGACCGTGCTCATCGTAGACGACGAGCCCAACTTCCGGCTGATCCTGGAGGCCAAACTCAGCCGTTCGGGTTTCCAGGTGCTTTCGGCAGCCGACGTTGCGTCCGCACTGGAGCGCCTGGCGGAACGGCAGGTGGGCGCCATCCTGCTGGACATACGGCTTCCAGACATGAACGGGCTCGCTGCCTTGCCCCTCCTCCGCGCCCGTTGCCCCTCGGCGCCGGCGATCGCCATGACGGCCTATGAGGAGGAGAACCTGCGCCGGCGCGCGTTCCTGGCGGGCGCCGACGCTATTCTGTACAAGCCGTTCGACCTCGAGGCGCTAACCGAACGCCTTCGCGTGCTGGTAGGAGAAGGAGCACGCTACGGGGTCGTGCAGCCCGGCCAGAACCTCTCGATCCGCGGTCACGGCCTCCGGGACCTTGTCTCGGCACGTGTCCTGCGCTCGTGGCCGGACGTCTTCACGGTGGCGGTGACCGGTCCACTCGAGGCATCCGCGGGCGATACGGTGGAGACCCTGATTGCCGGCACGGATGGCCTGTACCGCTTCGACGCCGCTGTCGTCGAGGTACCGTCCTCCGCCACCTATGCCCTCGCCAAACCCGTCACCATCGAGCGGTTCCAGCGACGGGCCGCCCCCCGTGCGCCCTTGCACGTCCCGGTAGCGCTGCGAACGGACGCGATGGACGACGCCGACTCGGAGGCGCGGCCGGGTTCTACCACGGACATCAGTTGTCGGGGTGTGGCGCTGGTCGCCGACGGGGAGCTCGCCATCGGCCAACGGGCATCGCTGGCGTTTTCGATCCCCTCAGGCGCCTCGGGATCCACACCCCTCCTGGTGGACGCCGTCGTGGTTCGGTCCGGCCTCATCGATGAAGAGCGACCCGTCATGAGCCGCGCCGGACTGCGCTTCGAGCGGCTCACCGACGACACCATCTCGGCCATCGAGGCCTATGTGGCCGCGTCCACGCCGGTTTGACATCGCCAGGTACCCGTGGTATAACCCGCTGAGCGTCCGTCCTTCGGCTTGCGTCGCCCTGTTTCGATGCGCGCGGGGCGGCCGCCTCGTTGGAGGGGTCGCGCCATGAAGTGCCCGCGATGCGCCACCGAAGCCCCGTCGGGAGCCCGCTTTTGCATGGGCTGTGGGGGTCCCCTTCCGGCCGCAGGGGCGTCTGCCCTGCCCGCGCCGAGCACGATCCGGCGTCGCCGTGTTGCGCTGGTTACCGCGGCGGTGCTCCTCGCGGTGGCGCTGGGTGCGCTCGGCTGGCGGGAGTTCACTCGGCGCTCGTCTCGCCCAGCGGACGGAAGCCGTGTGACGGAGAAGCTGGCAGGTCCCGCCGACCTCGGGCCTCTCACCGATCGTTCCGCACGCGTGGCCGACACGGGTCCCGTCACCGACCTGCCGGCGAGGCCAGGGCCAGCACAGCCGACCGACCTCATTGACTATCTGAAGTTCTTGCGCGATATAGAGGGCCGTCGCGTCCAGTTGGCCCAGCGCCAGCTTGGGGAGGTCAGTGCGCTGAGCGTGACATCCGCCGCGCGCAATTTGTCGGCGCACCTGGCCGAAAGCGAGGGCGATATCTCTCGGCAACTGAATGAGAACTACGGCGAGTTCCAGCGCAAGCTGTCCGAGTGGCCTCGCGAGTGGGACGACCTTTCGCAAGCGTTTTTGTCACGAGCGGCGCCGTCATCGTGCGTTCGTCTTCGCGACCTCTACTACGATCTGCTCGGCAAAACGGCCGGCAGTATTGTCGGCGTTGGGAGAGAGATGAGCCGCGCGCTTGGTGGCATCGCTTCGGGAAGCTCGGATCGCGCGCTAGAGGCTGTCGCCGCACTGCAAGCTCGAGGCGGCTCCGGCCTTGGGTCGTGGTCGCATGAGATAGACGAGGCGTGCCGGAGCGCGGATGAAGAGCTCGACGCCGTCTGCCGAAGGTTCGCCGTTCGAAAGACATTCGACATCAGGCCGGACGGCGGTGGCGCGAACCTGTTCGGCCGCTAGCCGAACATCGCTGCGGTAGGAACCCGACCTCCAGACCTGTCGTCTCCGATGGAAGGTGTAGCGTCGCGGTCACGCTGCCGGCGGCGCGCCCTGCTTTCATCCACCTGCACCAGACGCCCAGAGGAGAGCCTATGCGTCGCTTGTTGCTGGCGCTCGCCATCGTCGCCTGTTCGAGCATCCTGTCGGCGGCAAGCGATGGACAGACCGTTCAACCCTCGACGCGCATCACGTGCTACACCACACACGACGCGGACTTCTTCTACCTGGCCGCGGTGGTGGAGAAACCAGCCCTGCAGGCCACGGTCACTGCCCATTTCGCGGATCCCAGCACCGACGACAGTGTCAGCCTCTTCCTCCAGGTCGTCGAGGGTCCTGTTGGCGCGGTGCGGTCGGCACGGTCCATTCAGATGTCGGTCAGCGCGGCGGGCGGAGCTCAGCTCTACCGAGGCGCATCGGCGACCCCTTTGGCGGGCCCACAGGACTTCCTCCAGCGCGACGGCGTTCTGCAGCCGTTCAAGTGCGGCGTGACGCGCCAACCGGCCGGCGAGGGCACCCCCGCTCGGTTCACCGTCGAGATGGCCGTGCCATGGCTGGAACTGGGTGGTCCCCCGGTTCCATCGCAGCGGATGCGCTTCAACGTCGTGTTGCGCAGCGCGGCGCCCGGGTCCCCCTCGTTGGTGAGCCTGTCGCCCGGCGTCAAGGAACCCCGTGACATCCAGAACCCGTCGCTCTGGACGGACATCGTCTTTGCCGACGCTGCCGTCCGATCGGTACCCGGCGCACCTGACGCGCGCGTGTGCGCGCGCGTGTTCACGGCCAAGCCCGTCATGGACGGCACGGTGGCCGACGCCGAGTGGAACCGCGTCACGGGTTTCGTCTTTGAGGCCACCGAGACCGGCGTTGTCACCGGCAGCGCTGCGGTGCCTCTCGCCGTCGCCCGCTCTCGTCCACCGGTCGAGCATCGCGCCCCCTTGCCGGCCGTCCCGGCGCGGCCGATGACCGCCGCAACGGTGTCCCCCATCGAACTGGCATCCGTGGCCAAGACCGTGTTCGCACTGTACCGCATGGACTACCAGATGGACCCCAGGAAGTTATGGGAAGTCCGATCCCTGTGGCCCGCAGACCAGCCACGGGGCTTGCGGAGGGCGCCAGAAGAGGGCTCGGGGCCCTGGATCACGTTCGATCGCATCGATTGGCACTGGCGGCACCTGGAGCGCTCGCGACAGGCCGGGATCGATGTCGTCGTGCCTGTGATCGACGCCGACGAAGTCCGATCCGGTGGACCCGCTGCGCGTGCGTTGGGAGCACTCGCTCAGGCACGGCGACTGATGGAGGCCGCTGGCGTTGCCGCCCCTCAGGTAGCGCCCTGCCTGGAGGGCGGCGCGTCCGTCCGAGACGCGAACGCTGAGACCGATGCGCTCTACCAGGCCGTGCGGGCTGTGTTCTTGCGCGTGGATCCATCCGCGCGCGCGCGAGTGCCCGTTCGCTCCGGGGATCGCAACGAATACGCCGTCCTGCTCTGGGTGCGCAACGCCGGTCTCCTCGCGCACTTGGAGCCCGGCGGGCTCGACGACCTGCGCGGGCGCTTCCGGTCGGAGTTCGGCGACGACATCGTTCTGGTCGCTCCGGAAGGGTCGGGCTTTAACGTGCCCGCGCTCGCGCGGTGGACGCCGGTGGCGGGACGTGGCGTGAGCGTGAACGGAAGCGGCCGATTACGCGTCGCCTCCGTCAGCCCGTGTGTTGCGCTCGACGCCGAGTCGCCTCGCTGGCCGGGTGCGCCCCCTGCCCGCAGGGACGGTTCCGCGTACCGGGAGGCCTGGCGACAGGCTATGGCTGGCAACGCTCAGTGGGTCATCGTCGATTCCTGGAACGACTACGTGAGCGGCTCGGAGATTGCGCCCACCGATCAGGACGGCCTGCGCTACAGCGACATGACGAGGGTCTTCTCGCGCGCCTTCTGCAGCCCGCCCGCCGTCGCCGCGCATGCGACCGCCGACAGCGTGCCCACGATCGTCCGGACGGGGTCGGCTGTTCGCGCATCGGTGACTCTGCGCAACGCGGGCAACGCCACATGGGAACCCGGAAGCCACGTCCTCGCGGTCAGCTGGCGCCCCGTGGGCGGCGGCGCGGCGTCGCAGACGGTAGTGCCGCTTCCGAGCGCGGCGCCGCCTGGCGCTGCTCTGACGGCGCCTCTTCCGTTGCGTGCGCCCGTCACGCCAGGCCGGTACGACCTCGCGGTGGACGTCGTCGCGGCCGACCGTTCCGGGAAGCCAGTGACCGTCTCGGGCGGGCCCCATGCGCTGCTGCGTTCCATCGATGTCGCCAACCAAGACGCCTCAGATCCCGCGAGCGTCGCGACCTGTGTTGCCTCCGACCTGCCGAGCGCCCTTGAGAGAGGATGCGTCTACCGCACGCGCATCGTTCTGCGCAACGACGGCGCCACGGTCTGGCCTCGCGGCTCGCGCGTGGCGGCGCGGGTCGCCTGGCTCCAACCTGCCGGCGAGACCGACGCTCAGACCTCCGGGCTGAGCGCAGAGCTCCCTGCCGATGTTGCGCCCGGCGAGGAGACCAGCGTGGCGGTACCGGTCGCGCTCTGCGGACCCGCAGGCGAGCCTCTTTCGCCGCCGACGGGCTCATCCGGCAGCCTTCTCGTGCGATGGGAAGTCCACGCTGGCGAGAAGCCGGAGAGCGGCGCGGTGACCCGAGCTATCGCCATTGATCTGGTGGAAGCCGATATCGGCGCACGGTTCACGGTAGAGCGCATCCCGTCATCCATGCCCGCCGAGCGCCGAATCCCCGTGCCCATCGGCATCCGCAACGCCGGCCCGCTCGTCTGGCGCAAGGATACCACGCGCGTAGGCTACCACTGGTACTACCAGGACGGAACCCTCGCGGTCTGGGAGGACGAGACGACGCCGATCGCGCGGGACCTTGCGCCGGGCGAGGAGCTGCCCGACCTGCCGGCGTTCGTGGTGGCTCCGCCGTACGATGGGTACTACTGGCTGGTCTGGGACGTGAAGATCGGCGACACGTGGGCCTCCACTCTGCCATCCGTACGCGCGAGAGAGACGATCGTACGGTTGGTACGCGTGGTGCGCGGCCGCCTCGCCTTCCCGGATCTCCGGTCTGCCTACAACCTCGATGTCATCTCCCCCGAGGGCCGGCCCGGCGATGGCGACTTCGACGGTCAGGGCAGATCGCTGCCAGCGGAGATACTGCCGCCCACGGTATCCGCGGACGTCACTGCGTCCGGTCTGTACAGCGACCCGAGTACGGGCCTCGACTCCGAACGACGCATCGCCTTCCGTTGGGGCCCGAAGGCGGACGGCGAGCGCAACGCGATCCGTTGTACCGGGCAACAGGTGGTCGTCGCGTCAGATGCGAAGACGGCCGTCCGTGTGCGCGCCGTCCACTTGCTCGCGGCATCCCTCAAAGCCGAGACACCGGCATCGTTCACCCTGGGGTTCGTAGACGGCTCGGAGCAGTACAGCTCCATGCCCATCAGCGCCTGGTCGGGAGAACCCGCGTTCCGCGAGCCCATCGCCGCGGCGGTGCCCTACACGCGCATGCGGAACGGAGCGCTCGGCGGAGCGGTGCACCTCTACCGTTACACCATCAGGGTGGCCGAACCCAAACCTCTCCGCAGCATCACGATGCCCGACAGCGCGGACGTGCGGGTCCTGGCCATCACTCTGGAGCGCTAGAGGCCGTGTTGCCTTCGGGCGCCCACCGAAAGCTGACGTCCAACGCCATGTCGGGATGAAGGCTCTCTGCCACGGGACAGGTCTGCGCGGCGGCCTCCAGAGCGGCGCGATCCTCCGGCCCGACGGGCTTGGGCACGTCGATGCGCACGCTCATCCTGGCGATGCGCCGCCTGCCGGTGGTCGCCATCTCCTTCTGGACGAAGGCATCCGCTGCCCCTAGATCGATGCCTCGACGACGGGCCACAATCCCCATGATCGTCAGCATGCAAGAGCCGAGCGCCGTTGCGACGAGGTCGGTGGGTGAGAAGGAGGCTCCCCGGCCTTCGTTGTCCACCGGAGCATCGGTCGTGAGCATGACGCCGGATGGCACATGCGTCGCCACGCACCTGAGATCGCCTTCGTAGGCCACACGGATCTCAACCATCGCGCATCAACCTCCTCTAGGCGCACGAACCGGCGCCGCTCCTGCGGCTAACCGACGTCTCGGAGGTTTCGCCGCGCCAGCGCCGCGCGCTCCAGACACCGACGCGTGCCGTCGCGCGCTCGACCCTCCGCATCCGCCCTCCACGTGTCGTCTCGCATGGAGCGCAGCACGATGTCGCTCGCCTCCTCGGGCGTGTCGCATGTCATGACAAGGTCCAGGTCGTCCGGTGAGACCATGCCTGCGCTTAGCATCTGCTTGCGCAGCCAGTCCAGCAATCCGCCCCAATAGGATGTGTCGTACAAGACGACAGGAAAGTTGCGTATCTTGCCGGTCTGGATGAGCGTGAGCGACTCGAAGAGCTCGTCCATCGTCCCGAAGCCTCCGGGCAAGATGACGAACGCCTGCGCGTACTTCGTGAACATCGTCTTGCGCACGAAGAAGTACCGGAACTCCACCGCGATGTCGGCATACGGGTTCAGATGCTGCTCGAAGGGCAGCTCGATGTTGAGCCCGATCGACAGAGCACCCGCTTGCTTCGCTCCCTTGTTTCCGGCCTCCATGATGCCGGGGCCGCCGCCGGTGATGATGGTGAGGCCCGCGGCACCCAGACGCCGCGCGACCTCCACCGCAGCATCATAATGGGGATGCCCCTCCCGCGTGCGTGCGCTGCCGAAGATGGCAACGGCGGGCCCCACACCGCGGAGGGCGTCGAACCCTTCCACGAACTCGCTGACGATGCGCAGCACGCGCCACGGATCCGCCTGCGCCGCAGCCTCGGGAGCTGCGGAAGGGCACGTTAGGAGCAGCTCATCCTCGGTGCAGCGCCCCAGCCTGGCGGCTCGGTCGACGAGACGAGCGGGCTGCTGGATCGGTTCGGAGGCGTCCCCACCCAAGTTCGCTGGTCTCCTTTCCCGAGCTACGCGAGTCCGTTGCGCGGAGCAAACCGGGACTGCAAGGTGCTGATCATCAGGTACACGTCGAGCACAGGATGAACCTCTGGCTCGCGATCCCTCAGAATCTCCGCCGTCTGTGCCCAGCAGCGCTGCGCCTCGGCGAGGTCACCCCGCCAGCGCGCGTCGTACGCGCGAGCCAGTTTCTCGCAAAGGTCCGCATGGTGGAGGAGATACCTCCAGGACGCAGCGACGCACGGGTCGGGGTTCGCGCTCCCTTCCGCGGCAAGGGCGCGGGCCTCGGCGGTTCGAGCCGGCACCTCGCGGAACCGCACGGGCGGAGCGCACTGGACGTTCCCTCGATCCACATCGGCGGACGGCCGCTCGCCACGCAGGTAGGGCGGGTCAAACATCTCGCTCATGTCGTCGAGGTAGGCTCGAACGTCGCTCCATCCCTCTCCGAAGGAGGCCTCGAGACAGTCGTTGACGATTGCATCGAAGGGCACGCCCGGGTTCCACAGCGTGCGCGCCAGCACCGCCATACCAGCCCCTGTGGGGAAGAAAGCGCGTTGGGTCTGGCAGCTAACGAGCCCGTTGAGCCCCATCGCTTTCAGGCGACGGATGTCCTCGTGCAGGACGCGCGCGAGCTGCATGCCCCCTGGATCGTTGTAGTGGTCCCACATGTAGTGATAGTCAAAGTCGAAACTGTCCCCATCGAACCACTGACGCCATGCATCCAGGTAGGCGAGGTTGTCCTCGACGGAGCGTGGAAACTCCAAGCGGTTTCTCACATACGGCTTCATGTCGCCCGAAGCGCGGTGGAGTGGATACGAGCGGGTGTAGCTGCGCGTGATGGGCGCGAACATGAGCACGAACCTGCCCGGGTTCGTCAGGCGCTCCTTTTCCGGCGGCCAGAGCAGATCCACATAGAGCAGGAACACGATGCGCATCGATGACCCTTGGCGGTCGAGCTCACGGTCCATCTCGTTGAGTAGCAGCACGTACCAATCGGCAGGGCGCATGCGAGCACACGCCTCGCACTCGCACTGATTGTTGGCGCCGTCGGCGAGCCACACGTGTAGGAACGAGACCTCGGGGTGCGCGGCGCTGTAGCGGCAGACGTCCTCCACCATGCGGCGCCGGACCTCCGGGTTGGAGTAGCAGAGGTTCGTGTTGAGAGGAATGCCCTCCCAGATCGCTCGCTTTCCGTTGACCAGCGCCAGGAATGGCTCGATCTCGGGACCCGCAGCGACCGGCCCGTACTCCCACCCAAGACCCGGCAGGCCGAACGGCTCGCACGTCCATCCGTGACCGACCGCGTGGTACAGCAGACCACGCCGGGCTGCCTCGGAGGCCACTCGCGCAACGATGGCAGATGCGCGATCACGGTCGAAAGGTTCCGTGGAAAGGCGAGGGTTCTGGCGGTGGGAGTACCAGCGCTCGAAGAACGTGTAGCCATCATGGAACTGCACGAAGTACCCGTTCATGCCGACGCGCGGAAGCCACTCGACCATGTCGACAACGTGCGCCTCGCTCACGGCGCCTTCGATGCACACAGCTCGATGTCGGTACGCCGCCGCGTCCGCCAGCCGCACAGGAGGCAGAGCTCCTTTGAGACGCGGAAGGCGCTCTCCGAGCAGCCCCGGGCGCACCCACCGACAGCCGAGCTCGCTCAGACAGCGATACACGCCGAGCAGTACGCTCCGAGGATTGGAGCCGGCGATCGCGCCGCCGTCGGGCGCCACATCGATCGCGTAGGCATCGTCGAGCTCAGCGTCGCGCACGCACGGCACTGCGACCTGCCCTGCATCGCCGCCTACCCTCAACACGACTTGACCGTTCGCAGGCGCCGCGTCGTCGACCACATCGGGCCAGACGCCCGTCATGGCTCCGAGGCATCTCGCCAGCTCAGACGCCGCATACCGAAGGGTGCATCCTTCGCCTGCGACGGCGATCCTCGTTATCGGGGACACGTCCGCCTCCTTTCTCCCGGCGCTCACCCCCGAGGCGGTCAGCGAGGCGCCCGGAGATCGCTCCCCATTTCGGCGTGCAGCGCCGTCATCCTCCCGGGACCCACGCGCAAAGGGGGCGGAGCGATCCGCCCCCTTGCATGGAAACTCGCCAACGGCAGCCGCCGGACCTGCGGCTTGCTAAAGCCCCAGAGCGGCCTTCGCAGCCGCCGTCGCCTCCGCCAGCTGACCGGCCGAGCCGAGGAGCCGATTGCGGCTGGCGATGAACGCCGCATACTCGTTCATGAAGATCTTGCCGGGATCCCGCAAGTCGAACTTCGACGGCTGATCGCGGAAGAACTCGCGGTGCACGCGACACCAGACCAGGCGTCCGTCGGTGTCGATGTTGATCTTGCACACTCCGCGCTTCGCCGCCGGCAAGTACTCGTTGGCGTCGACGCCCTTGGCGCCCTTGAGGTCGCCTCCCGCGGCGTTGATGCGCTCGACCTCCTCCTGCGGCACGGAGGAGGAGCCGTGCATGACCAACGGAAAGCCTGGCAGCCGCTTGGCGATCTCGTCGATCACGTCGAAGTGAATGCCCTGTGTGCCGCTGAACTTGAACGCGCCGTGGCTGGTTCCAATGGCGCAAGCGAGGCTGTCGCAACCCGTCCGCTTCACGAACTCCTCGGCCTCGGCCGGATTCGTGAGACGCGCGTCCTTCTCGTCGACCTTGACATGCTCCTCGACGCCGCCGAGCTGCCCAAGTTCGGCCTCCACGCTCACGCCCCGAGCATGTGCGGCATCCACGACACGCTTGGTGACGGCGATGTTCTCCTCGAACGGCAGGTGCGAGCCGTCGATCATGACCGACGAGTAGAACCCGCTCTCGATGCAGTCGTAGCACGTCTTCTCATCGCCGTGGTCCAGGTGCACAGCGAACAGCGCCTCGGGCCAGATCTCGTCCGCCGTGCGAATGATGGCCTCCAGCATTCGCTTGTCGGTGTAGGCGCGCGCTCCTTTGCTGATCTGGATGATGAACGGCGCGGCGGAATCCATGTTGCCGCGGAACAGACCCATGGCCTGTTCGAGGTTGTTAATGTTGTACGCGCCGAGGGCGTACTTCCCGTACGCATGCTTGAACAGGACACGGGTTGGCACAATCACGG
>Ga0272446_1008002_pt1 | contig 10256 bp, 10 predicted proteins | sample YNPCB0061_FD_194587 | JGI IMG/M metagenome (GOLD analysis project Ga0272446, IMG submission 194587) | Hot spring microbial mat communities from Yellowstone National Park, WY, United States - YNP-CB-006-1 | ecosystem: Environmental > Aquatic > Thermal springs > Hot (42-90C) > Sediment | place... | reverse complement strand
CGAAGAATGACGGATTTTCGATCGGGAATTGCCCAGTCAATCTTGTAGAGTTGACCAAACTCGGTGCTGTTTTGTTGAATCACCTCTCCTTCAATGGCTGCTTTCGCAATCAATTCTCGCAAATCATCGGCATTCTCCGCTGTGATTCCCAGTGCTGAAGCAAAGACCTTGGCTTTATGTTTACCGGATGCATGATCTGGATTCAGACAGTAACCCATCAGCTTTTCCATCGGAATCATGGCAAATTCTCCATTCGGTAGCTTCATAGACTCGCCACACACATCGAAAAACACGCACCCACATCAAAGGTTGGGTCAATATCAATCAGGTCAATCTTGCCCTTAAATTCCTGCAACAGGGAAGCCATCGCCAGCTTGTTGTCGCCCCAGAATGGCTGCGCCACGCAAGCGAACAGCCGGTTGCGTTCGCGCAGCGTCTCCGCAGGAGATAAATCATCCATACGGGGATTCTGCCGTTCAAATCGCGACCACTGCCCCGTTGCTGCCGCTGCCCGTCGCGGTTCGTCGATGCTTTCAATCTTCTGCAATCGCAAGCGGAACGCTAACGCGAACGGCATGGCACACCCAGCAATATCCACCTCCCGCCGGTTGCCGTACTCGTCATACTTGCCCTCCCACACCAACTCTGTGCGTAGCGTCGAGAGTGGGTGCGGGTTGTGGGGGCCTTCGGTGGGCGGCTGGGTCATAAAAGGCACTGAGGGTCGAACATCTTGCCCGCAATTATAGTCACTGCTCCAAATGCCGCTAAATCAAGCTCTTTGTAGGGTGGAATGGGCGTGGTAGGTAGGATGGTAGGGGCGATCGCTCTGGTAAACGGGACAGGGGCGAACATAGAGATTTTTAACTTTGGATGAGGAACTCAAAGCAATGCCCCAACCCAAGACTAAAGCGAGATAACTCGTGATTATCTGTCCTATTCGCCGTTCCTGATTCTGGGGTTAGCCGGTTAATGCAAACGATACAGCTTTTGTGCCCGCAACAGGCCAAGGGAGGACAACAGGCCAAACCCGATTTGTAATTCAAAGGGGGCCAGCACCACACCCCAGAGCAGGGCGATCGCGCCTGAGATCCAGAGGGCGATCGCGTGCACTTCTTCCGACAGGCGGGTACCGAACCAGATAGTCGCGAGACCAATTGCAATCAACAGAACTTCCATGGGGTTTAACCTGTTTTGTTCGAGGGGCTTACAGGTTTCATTGTTCCTTGACCAACCAAAAGTTAAGATGACCGACATCAGGCTGGCAGGTGATATCTCAGGCCCAAACCCGCGATCAGGATCAGCCGCTTCAGTGACAGGCATCCAGCCCGACTGTGATGGCGGTTAGATAGTTGCTGGATTCAGATCACAAAGGGACTCTGATCCCACAGAGAAAGGTCGTTTCACCAGGCATCTATTCCCCTACGGACTGGCCCCCTACGGATTGGGAGGAGGCTCGACAATCGGAGCCGCCACCACCCCTTGAGCTTCCAGCGCAGCAGCAACCCGTAACACCAACGCCTCCTGGTAGGGGGCGGCAATCACCTGAAGGCCTACCGGCAACTGTCCGGGACGGTGGACGGGTACGGAAAGAACCGGCAGCCCCACAAAGGAAAGGGGTTGGGTATAGATGCCCAGATGCTGGCGCAACGGAACTTCCTCGCCTTCTAGTTGCAAGGTTGACTGGCCCATCAAGGGAGCCACACAGGGAGTAGTCGGGGCCAGAATGATATCCACCTGATGAAACAGACGGCGCACCTGATCGCGATACCAACGGCGCAAGCGCTGGGCCTGCACATACCAGTTGGCGGGAATCAGAGCCCCAGCCAGAAAGCGATCGCGGGTGGCCGGGTCAAAATCTTGCGGACGCTGGCGCAGATCGGCCAGATGCAGGTTACTGCCTTCCACCGCCGTGATCACAAAAGCAGCGGCACGGGCCCGCGCCGCCTCCGGGATGATAACCCGTTGACGCACGCCCAGACAGTCAGCCACCTGCTCTAGGGCAGCCAGGACAGAGGGTTCAGCACCTTGCACAAAATAGTCATCGGCAACGGCAATCCGTAGACCAGCAATTCCCTGAGACAGGTGGGGCAGGCAGGCCGTCGGGGGGCGATCGCTGCAAACCGGATCAGTCGCGTCCGGCCCCTGTAAGCAATCAAAGGTAAGGGCAAGGTCCCTAACAGAGCGGGCAAAGCAGCCCACATGGTCAAAACTGGCGGCAAACAAATAGGTGCCGGAGCGAGACAAGCGCCCGTAGGTGGGTTTAAAGCCATACACACCGCAGAAGGCAGCCGGAACCCGAATAGAGCCGTTGGTGTCTGAACCCAAGGTAATGGGCGCCAAACCAGCCGCCACCGCCGCTGCCGACCCACCAGAGGATCCACCGGCAATTCGTTTCAGATCATGGGGATTACAGGTGGGACCGTAATGGCTGTTCTCCGTCACAAAGCCATAGGCATACTCATCCATGTTGAGCGTCCCCACCAGGATGGCTCCGGCCTGTTTCAGGCGGCGGATCAGGGTGGCGTCCTGGGAGGCGGGAGGTCGATCAGCATTGATCTTGGAGCCCGCCAGGGTAGTCTGACCCGCCACATCGAACAGGTCTTTGACCGCAAAGGGGACTCCAGCCAGGAGACCAACCGATTGTCCCTCCGCGATCGCCCGATCAAGCCTCTCCGCTTCTGCGATCGCCGACTCCGCCAGCACCCTGGTAAAGCAGTTGAGGCTGCGGTTATAGCTAGCGATGCGAGCCAGCGTGGCAGCCACCACTGACTTAGCGCTGACCTCCTGACCTCGAACACTCTCCGCCAGACGGGTGGCATCTGGATAGGCTAGGTTCATGGCTCAAATACAGAAGCAGGTTCAATTTCTTCTGGCACAGGGAACTCCATCACCAACTGGGCGATCGCTGCGATCTGGCAAAACTGCTCGACCACCCCTGGTTGGAGGTCTCGATCCAGCGGTAAATCAATGAGGAGAGCTAGTTGTTTCACCAATGCTTCCAGGTTTTGTGCTGCTTCCATTCTGCTACTCTCTAACCCGCTATAGCCAATTGAAGCACGGTTTCACGATAGACAGCCTGAATACGAAGGGTAACTCAAGGGACCGCTAAACTGCTAGTGACAACTGATAAGCTGTCTTACATTCAAATTTCCAGGCTGATCCCGTTGCTGCAAGGGGTCTAGAGGTCAGAATATGCAGTTTAGAAGTAGGACAGCTTATACCAATTCTCCTTAATGATGAGCCTTATCTGACCCCTCCCAACCTCCCCTTGGTTCTAGCGTTAGCGGCGCGTAGCGCGGGAGGTGCCGTAGGCGGTGGGGTAAATTCTATGCAGCATCAGATTAAATCGGTATTAGCTGACATAGCGATCCGATCAGGATTTTGAAAGGTTTCCGCAGGAAATTCTTCTCACAAAGCCCTTTCACCATCCAGTCGTTCACAAATCATTTAGGATTGCCATAGCTGATGACTGACAGTTTTATAAAAGGATCCTGTCTAGAAAAGTCTCTCCTGATTCACCCACCAGAAGGCTTAGACTCTGAGAGACTGAACTGCACAAGAAATGCAACTAATTGCCCTAGAACGGCCATGACCATTTTTAGCGATTTGTGGCGAACCAACCGGGATCTGGCGGAAGCCTGTCTGCACCATCCCTTTGTGCAGGGACTAGCGGATGGCAGCCTGTCCAAGGGGAAATTTGCTTACTATGTGGGCCAAGACGCCTTTTTCCTGAATGCCTTTGCCCGTGCCTATAGTCTGGCAGCGGCCAAAGCCCCAGACCAACGCGGATTTGAAACATTCCATAGCCTGGCGGGCGGGGTGTTGCAGGAGTTAAAGTTGCACCAACACTATGCAGAAAGTTGGGGGGTCGATTTGCAACAGATCCAACCGGCGATCGCCACGCAGCGCTATACCGATTTTTTGTTAGCCACCGCCTGGAGCCAGGATGTGGGGTTGACAGCTGTAGCCATGGCTCCCTGCATGCGACTCTACGCCTTTCTGGGGCAGGAGCTAACTCAAGCAGGCATCCCGCAACATCTCTATAGCGACTGGCTAGAGACCTACAGCAGTCCAGAGTTCGACCATCTGGCTGGACAGTTGGAAAGCCTGATTGAGCGCTACGCTACTCTGACGGCCTCAGTTCAGAGCGCCTATCGCTATGCCATGTTATGCGAACGGGACTTTTTTCAGGCCGCCTGGGAGGTGGCAGCATGACCATTTCGCGCACCATTTGTCTGGGGTTTCTAGCCGTCATTAGCTTGGGCACCCTGCTGCTCACCCTGCCCTTTGCCAGCACCGAAGCCTGGAACTGGCACCATTTGATCATTGCTCTGTTTACCTCTACTTCCGCCGTTTGCGTTACCGGCCATTTAGTGGTGGATACAGGCACCTATTTTTCGACCTTTGGACAACTAACCATTCTGGCTCTAATTCAGGTGGGCGGACTAGGCTACATGACCGTCACCACCTTCCTGCTGCTACTGCTAGGCCGCAAATTTGGCCTGAAAGAGAAAGTCGCCTTGCAGCAAGCCCTGGACCGCTCGGAAATGCAGGGGGCAACCCAGATCCTGAAGTCAATCATTGCCACCACCCTACTGTTTGAAATTACGGGAATTTTTCTTTTAGTGCCAGTGTTCTATGCCGATCATGGTCTGGACCAGGGCTTATGGCTGGCCATCTTCCACAGCATCAGCGCTTTTAACAATGCTGGGTTCAGCCTGTTCCAAGATAATCTCATGGGCTATCAGTCGTCCCTACTGCTAAACCTGGTAATTCCGGGGTTGATTGTCTTTGGCGGCATTGGGTACGAAACTATTTTCGAACTGTACCTGCTGGGGCGCGATCGCCTCCAACGCAAACGCCTCTATCCCATCCTGTCACTTAACTTCAAGGTGGCAGTCAGCACCACGTTGATTCTGTTATCAGGTGGCGCGATCTCGTTTTTCTTTGTCGAAGGAAGAAACCCCGCCACCCTGGGCGCGATGGACTGGCAAACCCGCATGCTGGCAGCCTGGTTTCAGTCGGTGACGACCCGCACTGCTGGGTTCAACACCATTGATATCAGTAAAATGACCACTGCCGGATTGTTTATCACGATTGCCCTGATGTTTATTGGCGGCAGTCCCGGTGGCACAGCCGGCGGCATCAAAACCACCACCCTGCGGATCCTGACCACTTGCACCAAAGCCATCCTGCAGGGAAAGGAAGAGGCCAACCTGTACGATCGACAAATTCCCCTATCTCTGATCCTGAAAGCAGTAGGAGTTGCAGTCGGCTCCCTGGCCACAGTGATTGTCATGACCACTCTGATTTCCCTATTAGATCCAGAGTTGCCGTTTGTGCAGGTCCTGTTCGACACTGTTTCGGCCTTCGGCACCGTTGGCCTTTCCACCGGTCTAACCTTTGACGCTAATCTGTCCGATGCCTCCAAGGTGGTTCTGGTGGCCACCATGTATATTGGTCGAGTGGGGGTGCTGCTGTTAATGGGAGCTTTGCTGGGTGACCCCAAACCCAGCTTTGTCCGCTATCCAGAGGAAAATCTGTTGGTGGGCTGAGGCCCGACAGCACCCAAGTCGCCTAAGTGCGATCGTCCATCCATAGAGATTGTCAACTTCGTCCAACAATCGTGCTGATTTCGATGCAGAGGGTGTGAATCTTACCTCGGCTTGGGTCATAAGCGTCCCCACTGCATTGTTTTCATCCTATGCGGGCTGTCAGACTGCCGGCCAAGGCTCAACTAGCAGCCCTAACCTGTATCTGATAACCTTTCCCGCAGCGCAGTAACGGTTTGAGATAATCCACTGCTCATCGCTAGCCTAGTCGTAAAACTTACAAGTTGCTATAAACTACCATTCCTCAAAGTGTTAGATAGTAGGAAAATAGTTGAGAGGTGGTTAGAGGAGGCAGCACTTTAACCCTTATTAAGGTTGGAATTGCTGGATAAATTTTGGTTAATCTGTCATCACTTAATTTCTTTCAAAGTCTGCGGGCCGACCGTAAAAATAAGCAATTCGCTGTTATTGGGTTGGGTCGCTTTGGCCGGGCCGTTGCGGGCACACTGTATCGCCTGGGCTATGATGTCCTCTGCATTGATGAGGATGAAAGCCGAGTCGCCCAAATCCTGTCCGACCAAATTGCCACCCATGCCCGCCAACTGGATTCAACCCAACCCCTGGCCTTAAGGGAAGCAGGCGTATTTGAGCAAGACACGGTGATTGTGGCGATCGGCAACTATGTCCAAGAAAGCGTGATCACGACCCTCAACGTCAAAGAGGGCGGAGTTCCCCATGTGGTGGCCAAGGCCTCCTCTGAAATTCACGTCAAGCTATTGAAAAAAGTAGGAGCAGACCATGTCGTCTTCCCTGAACATGAAATGGGCTGCGTGTTGGCGCGCACGTTGACCCGGCCCGGCCTGCTGGATCGGTTTGAACTAGACCCAGACAACAGCATTGTGGAAGTCATTGTGCCGGAACAGTTCTACGGCAAAACTATTGCCGAGTTGCAACTCCGCAGTAACTATGGGCTCAATGTCCTGGCCGTCAGCCACAATGACAAGTTTGAGATTAACCCGCCCCCCAACCGACAATTGGAGCCGGGATCGGCCATGGTCGTGATTGGCGCCAATCAGAACATCAACCGCTTACCGGTTTAAGGAGATTTTTAGGGGAAAAATTGCCCGCAAAGACTGAATTGCTGTGATGGCTGCGGCGATCCCCTAAGGTTCGCTCTGGCGCCGTTCTCGCTCCCATTTGAAAAAGCTGGCAAAGGGATCTTCCTCCTCTTCTACCGGCGGACTGACGGTTGAGAACAAGGCCGAATAGTCAGCCTCAGCCAATCCTTGTTCCACCGTCTGGTTCAAGATCTGGCTAACTGCTGCCACCAGACTGGCATTCAAACCGGCGTCATTGGCTGCTTGCAAAAACAGGTTGGTGTCCTTCAGCAAATGCTTGGTCGGGAAATTGGGTTGGTCGTAGTTGCGGTCCAACATGCGCTGAAGCTTCTTATCAAACGTAGGGGCATAGAGCACACTTTGGCGCAGGATCTGCATAAACAACTCCAAATCCACCTCTTGCTGTTGCACAAACCCCAGACTAGTGGCAAATGCTGTTGTCAAGGATCCAATCAATTGGTTTAAAGCCAGTTTCACCGCTGCTGCGGCACCAACGGGTCCCACTAGGATGGGTTCTGGCCCAAAGCACCGCAAAACCTGTCTGGCAGACTCGAACTGAGCTGCAGTGCCCCCCACCATCACTATCAGTTGTCCGCTTTTGGCTTCTGGAATACTGCCCAGGACTGGCGCTTCCAGATAATTTCCGCCCGCTGCCAGAATTTCTTGGTGGATGGCTCGACTCTCTGAGGGAGCGATCGTGCCCATCTGGATAATGGTCTTCCCAGCCAGGGCTCGGCGAGACTCATCTGACAAAACCACGTCCCGGATTGCCTGGGCATCGGTCAGCATTAACACCACAAAAGTGGCAGCATAAATGGCTGCCGACGGATCAGCCGCAACCACAATTCCGGCTTCCCTCAGGGGCTCCAGTTTTTCGATTGTGCGATTGTACACAATCAAGGGAAAACCCGCTGCCATGACCCGCTGCGCCATGGGTAACCCCATTAAGCCAGTGCCGATGAATCCGACCTGCATACTTCACTGTCCCCGACACTTAAACGCTTCCCCAATTTAGATCGACAGCGAACCGCGCAAAGGAGCGATCCGCCCCGTGGTAAGTTGGAATTTTCCACCGAATTATGAGGCATGGTACAGCAATCGGGCAAGGTCTATTTGGTTGGTTCCGGTCCCGGTGGTGTTGCCCATCTAACCGTGCTGGCCCAGCAGTTGCTCTTCCAGGCAGAAGTGTTGGTTTACGACGCTTTGGTAGATAGTGATTTGCTGCCTCTGGTGCCGTCTACCTGCCTGAAATTGGATGTGGGTAAGCGAGGGGGGCAGCCTAGCACGCCCCAGGCTGAAATTAACCGACTGCTGATTCAGTATTGTCAGCAGGGAAAACGGGTGGTGCGGCTAAAAAACGGCGACCCCTTTATCTTTGGGCGGGCGGCGGCAGAAATTCAGGCCCTGCGTCAGGCCAATTGCACCTATGAGGTGGTGCCAGGGTTATCTTCCGTGCTGGCGGCGCCGCTGTTGGCTGGCATCCCCCTGACCGATCCGGCACTGAGCCATTGCTTTGCGGTCCTGACAGCCCATAACCCGGATGTGCTGGACTGGGATGCCTTGGCCCAACTGGAAACCCTGGTCATCCTGATGGGCGGTAAATGTCTGCCGGAAATTGTGCATCAACTCCGGTTACATGGGCGATCGCTGGAAACCCCCATCGCCATTATTCGCTTTGCCGGTCGGCCGCAACAGCAGGTCTGGCAGGGAACTCTGGGTTCCATTGAGCGGCAGACTACGGGTGAAACCCTTTCTCCCTGTGTGATTGTGGTTGGCGAAGTGATCAAACTGCGAGCTTACCTGACCAGCCAACCACCCCCATCGGACGCTCCGACGCCTGCCTCGATCGCTGCTAATGCAACCCTGCCCCTACAGGACAAGACCATCCTGGTTACCCGTTCCGTGGGGCAGTCCGGTCAGTTCCGCGATCGCCTGCTGGAACTGGGGGCGACGGTGATTGAAATGCCCGCCCTGGAGATTGGGCCACCCTCCAGTTGGGCCGACCTAGATGCAGCGATCGCCCAGCTAGCTGAATATGACTGGCTGATCCTGACTTCTGCCAACGCCGTGGAGTATTTCCTGGAACGTCTGCTGCACCAGGGCAAAGATCTGCGGGCACTGGCTCCCGTCAAAATTGCTGTCGTGGGTGAAAAAACAGCCCAGACCTTAAAACAGCGGGGCTTGCAGCCAGATTTTATTCCGCCCGAATTCGTCGCCGATGCCCTAGCCGCCCATTTCCCTGGAGACCTGGCCGCCAGCCGCATCCTCTTTCCCCGCGTGGAAAGCGGTGGTCGAGACGCCCTGGTCAAAGACCTCACTAGTCGGGGAGCCAGCATCACAGAAGTAGCAGCCTACGAGTCTGGCTGTCCAGCAACCATTGACCCGATCGCCCTGGAAGCCTTACGGAACCACCAGGTGGATGTGGTCACCTTTGCCAGTTCCAAAACTGTCAAACATTTCTGCCAATTACTACAACAAGCCCAAACAGAAGAGGAATGGCAATCTTGGCTAACCGGCGTCTTGCTAGCGTCCATTGGGCCACAAACCAGCAAAACCTGTCTGGAACAATTGGGTCGAGTGGATATGGAAGCCACAGAATACACCCTGGATGGACTGGCTCAGGCGATCGCACATTACTTTGCCGAATTGCCGAGTTGAATCATGACTCGCCTTAGCAATTTGTTCCTGCCTGTAATTTAGACAGTCCAATAACTGTCACGTCAATATCAGAAAAGGGTTCATTTGCTGGAACCTTCTTAACAACAGTCGCGACTTTAAATCTGAACAGACTGATTCATCAGTAGTGTGAAGGATTTCAACTATGCGACTCTCTCTCAAAGCCTCTACCGCGATCGCAACCCTATCAACCCTTGCGATCACTTCTGGTTATTTATTCGCCGACACTGCTTCTGCCAAACCCATAGTTTTTAGTAGCAGTTATGTTGGCGCTGGCATCGCAGCCGGTGTGACAAATGGCGGCCAAACAGGTGATGCCGCAACCTTTGGCGGCAATATTCAGGGACGTTTAGCGGTTCCTAATGTACCTGTTTCAGTCCGAGGCGCCGTCCTATTTACTAATAAAAACAGCGCCATTATGCCAATGCTTACCTATGATCTTCCAGTTGCTAACAATACCAATGTTTATGCTGGAGCCGGATATTCCTTCGTCCAAAAAGAGGGCCAACCAACTCCCTTGGGCAACCGAAATGCAGCCGTCTTAACCGTTGGGGCTGAAGCAGGTTTAACCAAGAATATTGTGACCTACGGAGATATCAAATGGGGCATTAATGCCTACCAAAATAGCCCAGCAGACGCCCTCAGCTTTCAAGCCGGTTTGGGTTACCGTTTCTAAACGGCTCCAGATCTACTGGAGGTTCATTCCCCCAGTATCCATTCCCTGTCTGATTCCCTGTTTAGCCAGTTTTAGTGTGTTCCCCACGCAGCTCCTGTCTGAGGCAGGGGCTGTTTCGCCCATTAAAATATGCAACATCGAGTCATGGAGAGTAGGGGATTCGTTCGCCTTGCGACTCCCCCGGAGTCACCCCTGACCTCTGCGGTGCGAAGGTCGTAAGCGACCGGCTACGCC